>Ga0070741_10008901_pt1 | contig 19840 bp, 18 predicted proteins | sample Coa_R1_4_FD_66440 | JGI IMG/M metagenome (GOLD analysis project Ga0070741, IMG submission 66440) | Surface soil microbial communities from Centralia Pennsylvania, which are recovering from an underground coalmine fire - Coalmine... | ecosystem: Environmental > Terrestrial > Soil > Unclassified ...
GGCGCGTGTCGCGCTTGCTCACGGCACAGGTGGCGTCCTCTCGTCGGCGGCTACGGTTATTCTTGGAAAGGACTGATGCCTTTGGCGACACAATTTCCAGCCATTCAGCAGGATAGCGACTCACGGCCCTATTGGGAGGGACTCTCGCAGGGCGAACTGCGTATCCAGCGCTGCGATACCTGCTCGCGCGCTATCTTTTACCCGCGCTCGCTCTGTCCGCATTGCTCCTCAGAGAAGCTCTCATGGATCGCCGCGACAGGCAGGGGAACGCTCTACTCGTATACCGTGGCGCATCAGGCTTTCGGGATCTTCGCCCAGGAGGCTCCTTACGTTGTTGCGCTGGTTGAACTGGAGGAAGGCGTCCGCATGATGTCGCGCATCATCGACGCCCCCCGTGAGCGCATCGCAATAGGCAAAGCTGTGCAGGTCAATTTTGAGAAGTTCGGAGAGGACCTGACGCTCCCCTATTTCCGCCTGCTTGAATAATGTCTCTTACGAACTCGTTTAAGTTTGATGGGTTGCTTCAGCGTTGCTTGCTGAAGCGACTCGGAATCATTATCCCCAGATACTGAAAACTGCTGCTCGAATTGTTCGAGCAGCTTCTTATGTGCGGTAAAATAAGGAGCTACGAAGATGCCTGGAAACGATAACACAGCCGGAGACGCGCCAGCGGAATATGCGCCAATGACTGAAGAACAACTTCAAGCCGTCCATACCAGCGAGGTGGCGCCGTGGAACGGACCTATCCAGCTTGTTGAGTACGACCCCGAGTGGCCCCGGCTCTTCGAGCGCGAAGCCGCACGGATTCGGGCCGCGCTGGGCGAACGCGTACTCCTGCTCGAACACGTCGGCTCGACCTCCGTGCCAGGGCTAGCCGCCAAACCACGCATTGACATCGTGCTTGCCGTAGCCGACTCATCGGACGAGGCAGCTTATGTCACACCGTTAGAAGATGCTGGTTATGTGCTGCACATCCGCGAGCCGGACTGGTTCCAACACCGTTTATTCAAGGGACCCGATACGGCAGTCAACCTCCATGTCTTCACACAGGGCTGCTCAGAAATAGACCGCATGCTGCTCTTCCGCGACTGGATACGCAGCAACGAAGCTGATCGCCAGCTCTACGAGCGCACCAAAAAAGAGCTGGCTCGCCAGAACTGGAAATACACCCAGAACTACGCCGACGCCAAAACCAGCGTGGTGCGGGAGATTATAGCGCGAGCACAACAGGACGGATGACGCTTTTTCTGGCTTCTCACTGCCACTTAGGGCAGCTCCCACCTTGTTTTCGGCAAGAGGGATGTGTCCGTTACCGGTCACAGCCAGATAAACACGCGTGTATTACACGTACGTGCGGTAACGGCAACTTTACCAGGGATGGGTAACGTGGGAAAAAATCAAGCAGCTAGGCGAGAGTAGCGGTGGTCTGTGTATGGCAAGTTTCCAGGAAATTGCCCTGAGAATCGTAGCTGCTGCCTGATCCTGAAGAGGTATACGTAGTGGATGAGGTCATTTGCCCCGTCTGGGTGACCTGGACAAAAGCACTCAACTGCCCATTCACTACTATGAGTTCGACAAAGTCGTAGTCAAAGGTCGTTGCGCCGGTCGGAATCCACGCGCCTCCTCCCTGATAGGGAGAAATACTGACTACGGCTCCGCTCGCATTCATCTCGATCTGTCCCGACTCCGTTTGTCCCTTGAAGGAGCAATCCAGAAAGTGAACCTGCATGTTCCACACGCCAACAGGATTCGCCAGAGTTTGTGCCTGCATCGATGTCGCATGGGCAATCCGGCCAGCTCCCCCGAGCACCAGGCCAAGCAGAACCATGATACAAGCCAGCAACGTAAGTCGTAACAGGAGCTTCTTTCCAAATGGACGCAAAAGATGAACCATGATCTTTTTCCTCTCTTTAAGTGGGGGTTTTCTCTTCTGGACGAGAAGAGCTTGTGTGTACACACGCATACAAATGCACAACCTAAGAGGGACGCACAACAGAACAGTGTCAACAGGCCCACAGATGTGATGTTACCCAAAAAGCACGACGCACCATATAACTATCAAAATCGTGCTCGCATGGCTGTGTTAATGCGACAGGTATCAGCGGTAGTAACCGCCTAAGGGAAACGGGTAAACAGAGCCTTTCTCGCTGCGAGCGTAAACGTAGGGTATAACGATAGTTATAGGTACGTTGTATCTTTTCGGCTTTGCGCGCCGCGGGCCAACCGGGAAGGTATGCAGGCATGGAAAGAAGGATGGGCAAAACTGCGAAAAAGAGCCAGGAGCGCTTCCTTGCCTGCTAGCGTAGACGAAGTACGTCCTCCCTTCTCTTTTTGCTTCCCCGACACTAAATGCCTGGCAGGGGATAGCGTCTTCAGAGAAGACGAAGAACGAAAGGTACAGAAGTAGTATAGTACAAAAATATAGGTTATTGTCAAGTGACCCCCCTTTTGGGGGGGTAAGGGCTATACGAGATTCATTTCTACTTTAGCAGCGATTTGTTTAGCGCAAGCCGCTCAGAAATTCGTTGATAGCTGCATTTACCGCTGTGGGCTCTTCTGCGCTCGATGTATGGCCTGCACCTGGGATAGTAACGAGCCGTGAGCCTGGGATACGTTCATGCATGCGCTCAGATTTGGCCGGAACTGTGGCAACGTCCTGGTCTCCGACGATGATTAGCGTGGGGACGCGGATCTTCTCAATCTCGTCGTAGATACCCTTGCGCGTCAGGACGCCATTGAGCGCGTGACTGATGCCGACGCGATGATTGCCTTTCAAACGCTCACGCCACACCTGGCGCTCGGCTGCGCGAGCCGGATCAGTAAGGAACTTCTGCCCGAACATGACCGGCATGACCTGATTAACCACCAGAGCGGGGCCGAGCCAGCGCGTTACGAATCCAAGCAGCTTGTATTTGGAAACATTTTCGGCAGGCTCGGGATCGGCTGAGGTCTCCAGCAGTATTAACGATTTCAGCAGTTCGGGCCGACGAGCCGCCAGGCGCATTCCAATGAAGCCGCCCATTGAGAGGCCGACAAAGTGGCAGGGGGGACAGTTGAGAGCCTCAATGAGGGCTGCCGCATCCTCGTAAAGCGTCTCCATATCATAGCCATCGGGTGTGACCTCGCTCTGACCCTGACCACGGTGATCAAAAGCGACGCACCGATAGCGATCCTTGAGCGCGGCCACCTGGTCATCAAACATGCGGCAGCTCCACAGCAAGCCATGAGCAAAAACGATGGTCTCGGGGCCGGAACCCTGCTCCTCGTAATAGAGGTTGGCACCATTGACACGAATTGTTGGCATCGACATCCTCCTTGTCGCCGTGAGGCCGTGATCAATCAGGTCCCTACGGCGCTGGCTGACGGAATATCAAATTACCCCGTTAAGAAATAAGATGAGAGGCTACTATCAGTGTAGTGCAGAGCAGCAGAAAAGGCGAGAGCAGCAGGACCTATGTGCAAGTCAGGCGATATTCAAGCAGAGAACAGGTCAAGAGCTGATGCAAGGACCTCTTCTGCCTCAATGGCCGCTACGATGGAGGCATGATGCTCACAGGTTCGCAGGCTGCGATCCGTGCCGCAGACAGGGCAGATAACATTCCAGGAGATGATCGGGCGATGGCGCTTTCGTGTAATCGGCGCCACGTTAGGGAAATTGAAACACCAGTAGATACCGACGGTGGCCGCTCCGACCGCCGCAGCCAGGTGAAGAGGGCCGGAATCATTGGAGATCACCAGTTTGCAACGACTGAGTAAACCGGCGAGGCCGCCGAGCGAGAGGCAATTGCAGACATTCTGTGCTTCGGTCTGCATGCCATCAACGACTGCTTCGGCGAGCCATCGCTCTTCTCCGGTCCCTGTAACTACGATCTGGGCGCCAGCTTTCGCCAGGGCGTCTCCCACCACGGCAAACTTTTCAGGCGGCCAGCGCCGTTGGGGATCGCCCGCCCCGGGATGCAGGGCGACAAGAGGCTTGCTGGTTTCAGGCACAACTCTCTGCGCCTCAAGCAAGTCCTCTTTAACGAGCGAGAGACGCGGCTCCAACAAGGTTATTGCTGCACCCACTAAAGCAACAACTTCAAGGTAACGCAACACTTCATGCTGGAAGTAGATGTATGGCATCCAGCGATCAAGCGCAGCGGCATCCGGCGTCTTTAGCCCGACAGTCATTCTCGCTCCCAGACGGAGAAGGAAAGGATTCGAATAGCGTCCACCGCCATGCATCTGAATGGCAAGATCAAACCGCTCCCGCCTCATCGCCACAAAAAAATCCTCCAGTTCAGCCGCGTCCTCCTCAGTTCCTGGCGGCGCACTCACGCCCTCACAAGGGGGGATCACCACGACGCGATCAATTGGTCCTGGCCTCCCAACAAGAAAGCTTGCATGCCACTTCAGGGCAAGTAACACAATTTCGGCCTGAGGATAGGTGGCCCGCAAGGCATCTAGCGCGGGCAGAGCAAAAATAAAGTCCCCGAGCGCATTCGCCCGCACGACAGCAATTTTATACACATCTGGCACCTTCACATAAGCAGCTTGAAACATACTCTCATTCTCCTTCAAGAGGCGATAATATTTTTAGCTATTTACCTATAAACACTTTTATAGCTGTTTGATTGTTTCAATCGCCATACGTTATATCAGTGTGTATGCTATAACTGCGTCACATGCAAAGGGAAAGGATTCTTCACATATATGAATTTTTGTACGCCCTCCGGCCTTAGCAGTCTGGGGACATCGCTCGGGCTTTCGCAAACGACGGGCTATACTCCCTATCTCCCATTACTGGCTCTGATTGTTGCGACCAGGTGGTTCCATTTCTGCCAGCTTAATTCCTCCTTCGGCTTTATCACGGCAGACTGGTTTCTCCTGCTGGTGGCAATCCTCACAGCAATCGATCTGATCGTCGATCTTATTCCAGGGGTCAGTACCGGCTGGCATGGGATTCATACGGCTATTACGCCGTTTATCGGCGGGCTGGTGGCGGCAGCGACCGCGCCGAACATCGCGCTGCCGGGTGTGAGCCTGCCCACGGGCATGGTCCCGCATATGGCCTTCATTGCCGCCAGTAGCAGTTCCTTTTTGAGCGCAACATCCGCAATTATCATGTTTGTCGTCGGCTTCTCGCTATCCGGCCTCGTTCACGTTCATCGCTTCGGCGGGCGCGCCGTTGCCAACGTTGGACACGTTTTCACGCTGGGCCTTTCAAACGTTATTATCAGCGTCTTTGAAGACATTGCCGCCGTTATCAGCATCATTCTCTCGTTCCTCGCTCCAATGGTGATGCTAGTCGTTGTGATCATTGTTGTCCTTTTTCTTCTTCTTACATTCAGGTTTATCAGACGCGGCTGGCATTTTCTGAGGGGGAGAGCACAGACTTAGAGCATAGGTATCAAAGCTTACGGCAATGCGTGCAGGCCTTTCTGTTCTGGGGTTGGTCCATGTATTAAGAAGGAAACGCGCTTCATGACCTTTTCTGATCGATGTGAAACTCTGGACAGAGCAAACACTTTTTATCGGTGGCTGCTGGCCCATACGAAGCAATAGCAATCGGTACGTCCAGTTCAGTTTCCAGCAGTTTGAGGTACGCAAGCTGTCTTTCCGAAGAGTGTGGGCAGCCAGAAAGAGGTGCAAGCGATTGATAATGCGGTATGCAGGACCATAGACGCTCAGTAAGTTGTTCCTGGTGTGAGAGATCGATGGGCCTGTAGACAGTAATGGAGTTGATGCGGTCAGCAACATGCTCGAAATAGCCTGGGAGATCATCGGGTGTTCCCTGATAATGGTAAGCAGCGCAAATTTGCGGGGAAGGGATGACAGGCAGGCAATCAAGGTGGGTGAGAGCAAGATAGTCGAGGTGACCAACAACATTGAGGGCGTAGCGGGTAGCAACGAGGTCAAAGTAGCCGACGCGGAAGGTGCGTTGCCAGTCGTTCCAGGTGTTGTGCTGGTCGGGAAGAGCGGAGGTCAGCGCAGCATCTTCGGTGGGAAAGGGACCAGAGCCGTGACGGGTGGCGTAGGAGCGAACGACGCCGAGTTTGATGATATCGCCGCTATAGTCATGTTCGCGCAAGATGGTTTCGGCATTAGCGAAGGTGGTGGTGCTCCAGGTGTTGTAGGGAGCAAAGCCATAGTTTTCATCGAGCAGGACGCCCTGCGCTCCTTCAAAGAGTACAACGCCTGGTTGGGCCAGAAGGCTGCCAATACGCGCATCATCGATGATAGCAACACGCTGCGAGAAGTAACGATAAACGTCAGCGCAGTCAGTAATTACGTCGGAACGGGTGAAGGCGGCAAGTTCCTGCTTGACGGCGTCCGTATCCGGCAAAGAAGAGCGAATCTCCTCCAGTTCGCTGCGCTTGATCTCATAGAGAAAATGCAACTTTCTGACAATGACTGCTCGATCCTGTAAATCACCGGCAAAAAGTTGAGCGTCACCATGAGCAAGAGAGTCGGCCATGCATTCGCCAATCCCTTCTCCACAGCTTCCATGACGCTCGCCAGCCCGAGCGAGTTCACGCAGGCGATTCATGGCTTTGTGAAAGGGCGTAATCACCAGGGCGCGCCGATCTATCAGCGTGCGTTCAAAAGCATCGGCGATGCCAAGCGTAGCGAGATGCCGCTCTTCTTTGAGCATATTGAGCGGATTAATGAGCATAAAACGCGAGAGCAAGGTAGCGGTCCGAGGGAGAAACATGCCGCTGCCAAACTGGGAGAAGGTGTGATGCCGCCCATCAGGCGTTACGACGTTATGAGCCGCCTGTGGACCGCCGTTATAGCGCACAACCGTGTGAGCAGGCAGGCGACGAGTCAGAAAATCGGTAATCGTGCCTTTGCCCGCGTCACCAAATCCCAGATCGGCAATTAAAATGGCCTGGTTTTGTCGGCTCATAGCTCCTCCTATGGTTATTGGGATTCTGCCGGAACGTTCGCTTCTGGCAGAATCCCATTGGTTGATAGATGTTAGAGACGCTCAGTTTTGGGCTTGTCTGGCGCCTCCTGAAGCACGCCCGGCAGGGCGCTGCCGGTAGCAGTAACAACGCTTCTCGCGCTCGCATAGGTCTGCAAGGCGCTGGTCGCTGCCGCAATGGCGTCCCGGCTAGCTCCGGCATCGCTCAGATCCTGGGCACCTTCAGCCAGGTTGATAGCTTCTTCGGTAAGTCCGATGGTCAGAGCAATCGTTTCGCTCACAGCCCGCTCATCATCAAGGAAAAGAAAATTCTGACCCAGCAGATCACGCCAGAAATTATGAATACGCTCATCGTGGCCATGACTGGCGTTACGCGGAAAGATGAAGAACAGGTGATAACGGCGCTGCACTTCCGTGATGATCTGCCGCAAAGGGATGTTTTCGCGTAATGGATCGCCGAGATGCTTTTCTACCTGCTGCTGCTGCACGAAGGGATAGGCCATCTCATCGCCGGTCAGGAAGAGGTAGCCTTTGCGACCGCGTTTCTCCCAGCAATCAATTGAGGTATGGCGAGCGATGAAGTAGAGTGCCAACTCATAGGACTCGTGAGCAGTACCACCGCCACCGCCTTCAAGAATGATATTGCGCAGGTTTTCATCCATCTCTACCCCGCTCTCAAATTGTCCGACCTGGAGCGCAATATGATCGCAGGTGGCATCACCAAAAGCGCCAAAAAGGATCTGCGGGTCCTGGATATAGCCTCTGTTGAGCAGCACATGCATCAGATCGCCGAGTTTCTCCTGAAAAACATGCGGGATGTGGCCCATAGAGCCGGTCTCGTCAAAAAGTACGCTGATAGCATTGGAACGCGGATGCGTCTCGCTGTCGCGGCTCTCGCGAAACTTGACGCCATAGGGATTGAGCGCGGGGTGAATGGTCCATGTGCCACTGGCTCTGGCAGCGCTGCTATAAGCGAAACTGCTTGTGCCAGCCGCTCTGCGCATACGCGCCGCTTCTTCATAAGCATCGGTTGACCAGCTTGAACTACCCATAGGTGATTTACCTTTCTTTTACAAGACATAACATTGGTTTAGCACTACGGCATAGAGAACTCTTGAAACGTTCTGCCGCCCCAGAGCCGCTGGATCAGCGCATCAAAGTCAGCCAGTAAGACGCGGGCATCCTGCGGACGCTGGCGAGGATTGGGGAGCGTGCATCCTTTGAGATGGCTCTGAATTTGCCAGGGGACGCTATCAGGCATGGCTCGCGTGTAGTAATCCCCTCCGAGCAGATCGATCATACAGCGGGCAGCCATAGCAATATCCAGGCCAGGCAAAGGAACTTCACGCACAAACACCTCGGCAGGATACCAGTCGCGATAATCGCGACTAATCGCACTAATAGATTCGCCAGACGCCGAGGGAGCAAGCACGGCATACGACCAGTCGATCAGGATGACGCCATGAAGTCGAGGATGGATCAGAACGTGTGTTGGCAGCACAGCGCCGTGAATCACGTTGTTACTGTGGGCAAAACCGAGCGCGACCAGCAGGCGACGCCATATCCAGGCCATATGTCTGGGATCAACCCCCTGGGGATAGACCTGACGAACCTCCTTGAGTGAATAAAAGCCATCAAGATAGGAGAGAATATTGATCTGCCGCAGAATGCCGGAAGCCTGTTCCTGATAAGCGAAGGAATCAACGAGCTGAGAGACGAAATGATGCAGACCAGGATAATCCTGGCTGACATGCAGGTGAGTGAGAATACGCGCCTCATTGCTCAGCAGGTCATTATCTTCCGGTCTGACAGGAATTTTGAGCAGACATTTGATAGGCGCACCATCAAGCAGCGAAGCGGCGATATAGAGCGCAGAGATATCACCACGCGCCAGCAGACGCTCAACGGCATAGTGACTTTTTTTCGTGCGCATGCTGAACGGCACAAATTCTTCGGTCGAAATGGCAGTTCCATACGTGCCATGCTCAATGCGCGTTTGCGCCTGCTCCCAGAAATACACCAGTTTTTTGAAAGCGGCACCGGCTTGATCAAAATCGCTGCGCTCCTGGAAAAGATCAGGATGAACAGCCTTCGCCATCTGCCGAAAAAGCCGCTTCGCCGCCTCAAGCTGCTCATCGCGCGAACCCACAAGCGTGCCAAACACTTCTTCAGCAGAACCTGCCTGAGCAAGCGAGGCGGAGATGCGCTCCAATTCAGCATTGTGCATGATCATACTCGCACCTTTCCAATAGTGTATATTTAACACTATCTATTAGTGTTAAATATACACTATCAGATTGGATGTGTCAAGCCTTTTACGTGGGGTTATTGTGTTGAGTGCGTTTTACTACATCATCATTTGTCGCAGGTAATCATTCATAAACCGACCCGCAGGATCAAGGCGTTGCCGTATCTCGTGAAATTGCTGCCACATGGGGTAGAGATCCTGCAAGTCGCGAGCGGTGTGCCAGTGGATTTTGCCCCAATGGGGGCGACCGCGATAGTTGCGAAAGATGGACTCGGCATCTTTGAAAAACGCTGCATACTCAAGCTTGTAGCTTTGATGGACTGAGATGGCGACCGAAGCGCGACCAAAAGCGGGGCTAAGATAGATATCGTCGGCGGCCACCGTGCGATACTCGATGGGCCAGACAATATCGGGATACTTTGTACGCATCAACTGGCGAATTTCCTCGAAGCAGGATGGGCCATCCTGCAAAGGGATCGAGAACTCCATCTCATTGAAGCGCAAATTGCGTTCACTTGGAAAGATGCGATAGCTCCAGTCCACACGCTCTGAAAGGGCATAACGCTCGATAGTTCCTGCAGCAGCCAGGGGATCGGTGGGTTGTCCCCACGGCTCGTCTTCTGTAGGATGTAACGTTTTCATCGCGCATTGATCGTAACGAGGGAGCCAGAAAAACTCGCAATGCCGGTTATTCTGGATCAGAGCATCAAGCTGGGCGAAACAGGTTTCAACGTCGCTTGCCCAGGTACGTTCGTGAAGACGATAGGCGTGCAGCACTTTCAGCGTAATTTGCGAGATCAGGCCAGGCAGACCCAGCGAAACCTGAGCAGCTTTAAATATCTCCGGCTCAACGGTCTCTGAGCAGGTCAGCACCTCGCCTGTTGCCAGGATCAGGCGCAACGCCGTCACCTGGGACGAGAGATTGCCCAGTGAGAGGCCGGTTCCATGCGTGCCGGTGGAGATAGCGCCCGCCAGCGCCTGCTTATCGATATCCCCCTGGTTCTGCAACGCCAATCCGTCAGCCAGCAAGGGCGCACCGATCTGAGAGATGGGTGTTCCCGCCCATATCGTGGCCTCGCACGCCTGCTTATTCGTTGCCAGGATGCCTTGCATGTTTTCCAGCGAGAGCAGCAGACCGTCTGTTGCGCATAGTGGTACGAAGGAATGCCCCGTTCCTGCGACCCGCACCTCGCGGTTGCTCTCACGGAGAAGCGCGATCAGTTGCTCCTCATTGGCTGGCTCTTCAATGGCAGCAGGTACACATGAGACATTGCCCGACCAGTTGCTCCATGCATTACTCATGCTCGATTCCCTTCTTCGTTGCTCGTAACGACTCCGTCGCCGCTTCATCAAGTGTATACAGTTCAGGCGGGCGCACAAGCCGATCCGCGCTTCCTCGATAGCGAATAACTACGCCATATTCGCGCTCCGCCGCTTCAAGCGAGACGTAACCGTTAACGACATCGTGCAGTACCAGGGCTACAGGCCGCTGGTATGGATCGCCATAGCCACCACCGCCAGGAGGATTGAGCTGCACACGACTACCCGGCGTGAGAGTAATCAACGTCTTCGGCCTGACATGATGATCGCCATTTACCGCCAGTTCACCCGCCGCACCCATTTTCCCACCATGCAGGCCGGTGGCGGGAAAGCGCACGCGATCAATCATCGTCGAGACGGCCCAGGAGGTATCGCCGCGATAGCCAAGCTCAGTCCATTGCCCCAATCCGCCGCGATAAGTTCCAGGCCCTCCTGAGTCGGTGCGCAACTCGCGCCGGTATTGAATGAGTGGCGTCGTACTTTCTACGACTTCCGCCGGAACGCCCGCGACCCCGCTGGGAAAGCCCGTTGTGTTTAAACCATCTTTGATGGCACGCGCTCCGGTGCCGCCGCACTGGAACAGGCTGAACGTGAAGGGTTCGCGGGAAGCGGGCCAGCTTCCGCGCCAGACGGAGATCCAGATCGGATCGGCCCCGCAGGCCATCAATTGTGTAGGCATGGCCTGCGCCAGCGCGCCGAAAATGACGCCCGGCAGGAAATGTCCGATCAGGTGACGCGATGCGACTGCCGCAGGCTCGGTGCAGTTGAGGATCGAGCCTGGGGGCGCGGTCACATGCACGGGGCGGAATGAGCCTTCGTTATGCGGAATTTCGGGAGTGATGGCGGCTTTGATGGCAAATGAGGCGTAAGCGTGAGTATAGTTGAGCACCACATTGATGCCCCAGGAGCTTTGCGGCGACGATCCGGCAAAATCGATCAAGATATCCTCGTCCTCAATGGTCACGGCGACCTTGATACGAATTGGTTCATCAAAGCCATCGCTCCAGGCTTCGTTCTCGTAGCATCCGTTGGGCAATTTGCGAATGGTCTCGCGCATAGCTCGCTCAGAACGCGAGATAATTTCATCGGCAAGCGGGTCGATACTATCCAGGCCAAAATCGTCCATGAAGTGCAGCAGTTCGCGCGCGCCAACGGCATTGGAGGAGGTTTGAGCGTACAGGTCGCCGATGGTCTCCTCGGGCGTGCGCACATTGGCGCGGATGAGTTTGAAAAGCTCGTGATTGGGTTCGTCGCGTAGAAATAATTTGGTAATCGGGATACGCAATCCCTCCTCATAGACCTCGCGCGCCTCCGCCGAATAGATCCGCCCACCGATGTCGGGAGCGTGACAGGTGCTGGCAAAATATCCCACCACGCGCCGATCCTTAAAAACCGGCGTAAGCACGGTCATATCGTTAATCTGCCCGGCGGTCTGCCAGGGATCGTTGGTGATCAGCACATCGCCGGGCGCAAGCGTTTCTGCCGGATACTCGCGCAAGAAATGGCGCACACCGGTCGCCATCGCGTTGATATGACCGGGAGTGCCGGTCAGCGATTGAGCGATCATCGCGCCGCGCGTATCGAAGACGCCGCAGGCCAGATCTTGCGATTCGCGTACAACCGTGCTGAAAGCGGTGCGCATCAGCGCCACCTGCTGCTCGTTCACAACCGAGAGCAGGCGGTTCCAGAGCACCTCCAGCGTTATCGCATCAATAGTATTTGTCATGCCATATGCCTTTAAACTGACAGGTCAGATTCTAAGACAACCACCAGATTCCATTGGTCGTCAACTGAGCAACGGCTACCCGGCCCCACAATCATCGTCGATTCGCGCTCTTCAATAATGGCCGGACCCTCGATACTGGTCCCGCGAGGGAGGCTATAGCGGCTATATACTGGCACATCATGAAAGCCGCCCAGTTCCGGGAAGTACGCTTTGCGGCTCTTTTTTCGTGCCGAGTGAGCGGCTGTATGCTCCGCAGCCGCCATCTGTAAACGTACCTCGGGTTGGGGACCAGACGAGATGACACGCCAGTTGATAATTTCTAACGGTACGGACTGGCTCAACCGCTCATAGAGACGGCGATAGACCTCTTCAAACGCGCTGACGATGGCGGGAACGCTGCCGCTATCAAGTTCGCCCGATGGGAGAGGAACCCTGATCTCGTGCCCCTGGCCGACATAGCGCATATCCGCCTCGCGCCGGTGCCGAATCTGCTCAGCCGGAACCCCCGCCGCCTCAAGCAACTTCTGCCCCTCAGCCGCCATCTCGCCTAGCAGCATATTCACCTTCTGCCAATCCAGACGCTCAATATGACCAGGCCAGGAGCGCACAAAGTCAAAGGAGAGCGGGGCGGTCAGCAGGCCAACGGCGCTGGTGACGCCCGCTCCAAACGGCACAATCAGGCTGGGCGAGCCGAGTGCTTTGGCTATACGAAATCCATGCACCGGTCCCGCCCCGCCAAAGGCAAAGATGGGCAAACGATGCGGGTCCTTGCCGCGCTCCAGCGTATGGATGCGCGCGGCATTCGCCATACTCTCGTTGGCGATCTGATGGATGCCCCAGGCTGCCTCTTCCAGCGAAAGCCCCAGTGGATCGGCAATACGCTCCTTGATGGCCTGCTGAGCGACGACAAGGTCTAGCTTGAGCTGACCACCAAGAAAATAGTCTGGGTCAAGATAACCAAGCACCAGGTCGGCATCGGTCACTGTGGGCTCAGTGCCACCAAGACCGTAGCAGACCGGCCCCGGTTCAGCTCCTGCCGATTCCGGCCCTACTTTCAACAGTCCTAACGCATCGATGTGCGCAATCGAGCCGCCACCCGTGCCGATCTCGATCATTTCGATCACCGGCACCTTGATGGGCAGGCCCGAGCCTTTCTTGAAGCGATAACGGCGATCAACCTCGAATTCGTAAGCGGTCAGCGGTTTGCCGCGATCAATGATGCAGAATTTGGCCGTTGTGCCGCCCATATCGAAGGAGAGCAGATCGGCATGGCCGCAGGCAGCGCCATAATGGGCGGCAGCCAGGGCTCCCGCAGCCGGCCCCGATTCGATCAGGCGAATGGGAAAGCGAATGGCTGTATCCCCTGTGACAATGCCACCGCTGGAAATCATCAGAAAGAAACTGCGCTTGAAGCCGAGCCGAGTCAAACGCTGCTGCAACTCGCGGAGGTAGCTTTCAACCAGAGCTTGCACGTAGACATTGGCAATCGTCGTTGAAGTGCGCTCAAACTCGCGGATTTCGGGCACAACTTCTGATGAGACGGAGATGCGCATATCCGACGCGATACGCTGGATGGCTGCACGCGCCTCCCTTTCAGCATCAGGGTTAGCAAAGCTGTTGAGAAATGCAATCGCCACCGCCTCGACTCCGTTCGCGACCAGTTCGCGCGCCAGCCGTTCGACAAAAGCCACGTCAAGCGGCTGCATGGTTTCGCCGTTAGATAGCGTGCGCTGAGGCACATCAAAGCGCAGGTAGCGCGGCACTAGGGGCAAGGGCATCTCTAGCATCAGATCGTAGAGTTCGTAGCGATTCTCGCGGCCAATCTCGATAGAATCGCGGAAGCCCTGCGTCGCCAGCAGGGCAGTACGCGAGCCTTTGCGCTCAATGATGGCATTGGTCACCAGCGTGGTGCCATGAATAAGCTGCTGCATGTCACCGGCAGCGATGCCAGCTCGCTCAAGCGTCTCAGCCAGGACCGTCTCTACCGCTTGCGAAGGATCGTGCGCAGTTGTCAGCGTTTTGCCAACGGCAAAGCCGCCGGTAGCATCATCAAGCACAATCAGATCGGTAAATGTGCCTCCGATATCCACCCCCACCCGGCAATAGCCCAGGGGCGAATGCATCAATTGTCCTCCAGTTTCGGATACCGGCTCAACGGGAAAATATCGACCTGCGGAGAGCGCTGCTGCGAGATCAGGCCACCATCGACTGCCAGCACGATGCCTGTGATGTAACGGGCATCATCCGACGCAAGAAAAGCTGCCGGTCCGGCCAGATCTTCGGCTTCGCCAACGCGTCCCAGTGGAACCGTCACCCCTCGCTCCCGCTTCGTCTCCGGGCTCATGCCCTGCGTATCAATCGAGCCGGGGGCAACGGCACACACGCGGATGCCATAAGGAGCAAGATCCAGAGCCATCGCTCTGGTGAGAGCTTCCATACCACCCTTTGCCGCATCATAGGATGCCAGGCCCCGATGCGAGCGCGATGCTCCGCCGCTGGATATATTGATGATCACGCCCTGGTGGTGCCTCGCCATGATATGGGCGGCGCGGTGCGAGCAGAGGAAAACCCCTTTAAGATTGACCGAGAGGACGCGGTCCCACCACTCTTCATCGCCCTCCAGAAAGTGGCGTTCGACATTGGTCAACCCGGCATTATTGACCAGCACATCCACCGTGCCAAAACGCTCAAGCGCCTGATCAAATAAGCGGTCAACCTGGCTCTTGTTCGAGACGTCCGCGACGCCAGCCAGGGCCGAGCCGCCAGCAGCGATAATCGCCTGGGCGGTCGCCTCTGCTCCGGCGGCATTGACATCGTTGACCACGACATGCGCGCCTTCGCTACCAAAACGCTGCGCAATCGCGCGCCCGATGCCGCTGGCGGCGCCCGTCACTATCACCACTTTATTGTTGAAACGCTGCATCTGTTGTGTCACATTCTCACCTCATTGTTTTTCCGTCTGCAAAGAAGGATCAGTCTCAGTAATTTCTATAGTACAATATTATGGCATCATAAGTTATAGATATTTAGCAGATGTAACAGCAGTTATTCCCCTACTCAAAGTTCATCAATTTTGTTTACCTCGTTGACCATTGTGTCATACTCTTGCTCTCAATTCTGCTGATTTTTGACGGCAACTGCAACTTTAGAGAAAATCACAATCTTCCGCATGTTGCCAGGTGCTATTCAGTATGTTATACTCCCAACGACGAAAAAGTGGGGAGGATCGTTAGTGAGTACACAGCTACCAGATTTTGAAGCAAGGCTAAGGGCACAAGAGCAGACGACTACCATGTTATATACACGCATTGAAAAACTATCGCAAGATATGACCGCAAGCTTCCAACAACTCGTCAAGTATCAAGCAGCAACGGAGCACGAGCTAGATATCCATCTTCGGCATATCGATGCTCGTTTAGATAGGCTTGAGACCCATACGGCAACGAAGGAAGACCTTGCAGCTCTTGAGAATCGTATGGGGACTTTGGAGCAGCGTTTCACTTCGTTGGAAAACAAAACTGATCAGCGTTTCATCTCGCTGGATACCAAGCTTGACTCCATACTACAGTTGCTTACCGTCTTGACGAGAAAGCTCCTCTAGTAGCCTCCACAGATAAAATAAAACGCCTAAGCTTTCATGTTGGCTAACATAGCTTAGGCGTTCTTGGATGTTATAAAAGCTTCTCAGCCAGTGTTAGCTTTTTCTCGACTTTGTTGCAAAACTTTTTTATACTTCTATGTTGGCAATTTTGGGCATCCTGACCCGTGATACCGCCAAAGGGGTACGCGAGGCATTTGCGCTTGTACAAAAATTGTCATAGCATTCCACACCTCATACGTAACCTTTTTACTGCTCATTGGGACTTTTCTGTGAGATACCTATAATGATTTGCAAATAATGAGCGTCGTCTCATGAGAAAGGTCACGTATTTTCTGATGCGCATATTTTCTGGCCTCTGGCGCCATCCTGATTTCCTCAAGCTCTGGGCGGGGCAAACCGTCTCGCTGTTCGGCTCGCAGATTACCCTGCTGGCCCTGCCACTGACAGCCGTGGTAACGCTTCAGGCTTCTACGCTGGACATGGGATGGCTCCGCTTCGCCACAACGCTGCCAGCTCTGCTTTTTGGTCTTATTATTGGCATCTGGATTGATCGCTTGCGCCGTCGCGCCATGCTGATTTTTGCCGATCTGGGGCGAGCCCTTTTGCTGGGAAGCATTCCGCTCGCCGCCTTCCTTCACCTGCTAAGCATGCCTATGCTCTACGTCGTCTCGTTTCTGACCGGCTTCCTGACGCTGCTCTTTGATGTTTCCGCCATGTCTTACCTGCCATCCCTGATTGAGCGTAAAGATCTAATAGAGGGCAATGGCAAACTAGAAGTGAGCCGATCAGGCGCGCTTATTGCCGGACCCAGCGTTGCCGGGCTCCTGGTGCAGCTCGTCTCGGCTCCCTTCGCCATTCTGGCTGACGCTGTATCGTTCCTCGTCTCCGTCCTGTCGCTGGTCTGGATTCATCGACCGGAACCGCGGCCAGTTTCTGAGCAACAGCCAGCCCCGTTCTGGTCCGAACTGCGCGTGGGTCTGTATTTCATCCGAGACCAGCCAGTTTTGCGCGTGATCGTGATCTCGCTCGCGTTTTTCAACTTCTTCTCCTCGGCGCTCTTATCCCTCTACGTCATCTATGTTGTACGCGCCCTCGGAGTAACGCCCGCGTCGCTGGGGCTGATTTATGGCATTGGCAGCATCGGCTTCCTCCTGGGAGCGGGGCTGGTCAAACCGATTACGGAGCGGATCGGGATTGGGCAAGCCATTCTCTGGGGCGCGTTCCTCTGCGATGGCGGCTATCTGCTCATCTTGCTGGCTCATGGCTCGCCGCTCCTGATCATCTTATTGCTGATCGCGGCTCAACTAGTGACAAGCTTTGGCGGCCCTGTCACCGCGATTGCACAGGGGAGCTATCGCCAGGCTATTACGCCCGCGCAGCTTCAAGGGCGAGTGAATGGGGCAAACCGCTTTTTTGCCTCGTGTTTAAGCCCGGCGGGAGCGTTGATTGGAGGTGCGCTCGGGGTTGCGCTGGGCCTTCAGTGGGCAATGATTGTGGTCATTATCGGGCTACAAATGGGGGCCTTCATCTTTCTGCTCTCACCGATAAGAAAAGTGTATGATGTACCGAACGCTCATCCGGCACAATGATACGCCGGAGAGCAATGCCATCATGTAGTTTTAGAAAGCAAGGAAGACACTTTAGTATAGATCGGCAAAAGCAGAGGAAGCGAACTCAGGCCCAGGACAATATCAGTCGATGCGCTCCCAATAAATATCCCAATGGCATCATTTACCGTATATTGTGCAGTTACAACGCCAACGAACGACCCGCAGGCAATACCGATGACAACGGCGATCAGGCAGAAAAACTCGGCAATGATGATCGTTTGGAGCCAACTGCTCTGCTTTTTCGTTACTAATGCCGCAAAGCCAGCAATCATGCCGACTAAAGCCAGAGCTAGAGCCTGATACCAGACAAGCGGGGTATTGGTAATAGAATGCTCCACTAGATAACCAGCCGCGCCGCTAAAGAGGCCAACCCAGGGACCGAACGCAACGCCGAAAAAGAGGAGAATGATGATAGCAGGAAAAATGCGAAAAGAATAGGGGAGTACAGCTAATTGGATATGAGCCTCAAACAGTGCTGTAACGCCAAAGATTACAGAGCCCAAAAGCATAGATACGCCTTGCTGCGTGCCAATACTCCACTTGTCTCTAAATATATCCAATGAGCTAAATTTCCGCTTGTTCCTTTCCTGAGAAATTATAGTGCTCTCGGCTGAAACACTCTGCTCAGGAGGTTTCGCTACAGGCGTTTCCGGCACAGGATCTAGCTCTGAAAATGGAGGAGAAGAAAGTGATAGTGTTGGGTGATTCTGTGGCTCTCTGCAAGCTTCTTGTCCGTTTTGCACAGCTTGCGAAAATGCCAGCGCAAAAGCCTCTACTGTGGGATAACGCTCCTTCCGAAGCAGGGCGCGGGACTCCTTGCATCTGTTCTGGCGCCATGTAACCCGGGGTACCAGCTCCCCCTCCTTCTGTGTCAAAAGAGGTGGTGCTATGGGCAATGGCAACAATGCCAAAATCGCTGAGGATCACCGTCTGCTCATCGCGCAACAGCATATTATCAGGCTTGACATCGCGATGGACCAGCTTATGCTGATGGGCGTATTGCAACGCGCTTGCCACCCGCTGCATGTACAAGAGGATCAGTGGGAGCGGCAAAGGCTGTCCCCGGGGGTGATGGGTACGCAATGATCCGAAAGGAGCGTACTCCATCACAAGAAAAGGGACATCTTGCTCTACATCAAAATCCAGTACACGCATGATGTGCGGATGGTTAAGCCCGGCAATCGTTTGCGCTTCTCGTCGAAAGCTCTCTATATCAGCCTGGGAGCCCAAATGGGCCTGTAGCACTTTGATCGCTGCTTGAGTCGCCAGATGCCTATGTTCGCCAAGATAAACCTCGGCAAAACCACCTTTGCCAAGCAAACGAAGGAGACGATAGTTCCCAAGATGCTGACCAACGCGATCACCCATCAGGCTTTCCTCATTGCACAAAACGCGCAGCAAAATATCTCTTTCAGGTTCCCGGGATTACGCGATAAATTCTTTGGCAAAGCGGCGGATCGCTTCGGGATTGGTGCGATCTATGAAACCAACGATCAGCTCCTGCACGCCTGCTGCTTCAAATTCCGCGATGCGCTTGCGGATCGTGTCGGGGCTGCCGATCAGCCCGGCCCCCATACGACCCCCAAACATGTTTTTGACCCTATCGGGAATCTGGTCGAATGCCTGCTCATCAGTCTCTGCCATAGAACAGACGGTGGTTGAGGTGCGATGGATGCTATTGTAATCGCGCCCGACCGCCTCACAGTGGCCTTTGATCACGTCGAACTTGTGCTTGATGGTCTCAAGGTCGCCGCCAACATTGCAGGCATCCCCATACTGAGCGACCAGCTTGAGCGTGACTTTCTCGCCGCCGCCGCCAATCAACAGAGGAATATGCGGCTTCTGCACCCCTTTGGGCTGATTGATCGCGCCTCGTATCTGGTAATACTTGCCCTCGAAGGTCGCCTCTTCCTCCGTCCACATCGCCCGAATGACCTGCAACGCCTCACGCAGCAGGCGCAGGCGGTCGGGGGCATCGGGATAATCATACCCATAGGCGCGATACTCGTGCTCATACCATCCTGACCCGATGCCAAAATTCAGCCGCCCGTGACTCAGCACATCCACGGTGCTCGCCATTTTCGCCAGCAGGGCCGGGTTACGATAGCCGTTGCAGGTGACCATCTGACCAACACGGATGCGTTTGGTATCGCGCGCCAGAGCTGCTGTGGTTGTCCAGCACTCGAAAGTCACTTCCTGAGAAGGTTGGGGAATCGTATGGAAGTGATCGACGAGCCAGGCAGAATTAAAGCCGCTCTCGTCGGCAGCTTGAGCAATGCGCGTCATCGTTTCATACGCTTCAACAGGATCGGCAATGCCCACCAGATCCATGATCCAGCCCTGAGGAAGAGAGACGCCGAATTTCATCGCCATTAAAAAATACTCCTTCTATAGCGTTGAGCTTTTAGTACTTTATCCTATTCAATAG
>Ga0070741_10008902_pt1 | contig 19839 bp, 11 predicted proteins | sample Coa_R1_4_FD_66440 | JGI IMG/M metagenome (GOLD analysis project Ga0070741, IMG submission 66440) | Surface soil microbial communities from Centralia Pennsylvania, which are recovering from an underground coalmine fire - Coalmine... | ecosystem: Environmental > Terrestrial > Soil > Unclassified ...
GCGTTCACGTTCGGCTTCGGCCAGGACCTGAACTATGGACCGTTGCACTTGCACGGATACTTCGACTGGCGCGAAGGACAGACGGTCGCGAACCTCACGCAGCAGTACTTCGACTTCAACGGCCAGTCGGGCGATACGGCCGCGGCGACGAAGCGCATCAACGCCGTCTTCGCCGGCTTGTCGCCGTACTCGCAGCACGCGTCGTTCCTCAAGCTGCGCGAGCTCACGCTCAAGTATGACCTCCCGTTCAGCCTCATTCAGACGGCCGCCAAAGGCTATCTCCGGAGCGCCACCCTGGTGGTCACGGGCCGTAACCTCGTCACCTGGACCAATTATCCCGGACTGGATCCCGAGGTCAGCAACTTCGGCAATCAGCAGATCGGCCGCGGCCAGGACGTGACCCCCTATCCGCCGACGCGCAGCTATTTCGTTGGCATCGACTTGGGCTTCTAAATGATGACCATGACTCCGAGACGCACGCTCCTGTTGGGCGCCCTCGTGCTCGCCGCGGTGGGGTGCAACGAAGCGCTGGTGCCCGACTACAACAATCTCACGGCGTACCCGTCTACGCCGGCCTCGTTGCAAAATCAGTTCAGCGGCGTATTCAACGCGCCGCGCAACAGCAACTTCACGGATCTGTTCTGGTTCGAGCTCTCCACCGACGGCATGGCGCGCAGCGTGGCGTACTGGACGCCGTCCGAAGACCGGTTCGTCACGCAGTACACGGGCGGCGTTCCGCTGGACAAGGACAACTTCGGCGCCCGCGTGTGGGACAACGAGTTCAACGGTGTCAAGGCCGCGGATACGGTGCTGGCGCACGTCGCCGGTCTGACGAACGCCACCGGGCAGCACATCAGCGCGCCCGACGCCGCCGGTCTGACCGGCGTGCTGCAGACCGAGCGCGCGTTGTTCTACATGTACCTGGAGCTCACGCACGACACGCTGGGCATCCCGATCGACGGCGTCGGCAAGTCGTTCACGACGCCGGCGCCGATTCTGTGCGCGCCGAGCGCGTGGAAGCGCATTGTGGCGATTCTGGACAGCGCGGACGCCGCGCTCAAGACCGCCGGCGGCGACACGCTCGGCGCGAAAGTCGCGAACTTCACGCTCACGTTGCCGACGACGTACGCCGCGGTCAGTGTCGGTGGTTCGGGGTCGGATTACTCCGGCACATCGTTCGATGCGTTCACGTTGGCGCTCCGCGCCCGCGCGGAGTTGGAGTACGCGTACGCGATCGGTCGTGCGGCGGGCGGCACGTCGCGGCCGACGGCGAACAACGCGGGCTCGCCCGACGTGACGCAGCTGAACGCCGCGATCGCGGACGTCCAAGCCTCGAAATTGTATTCGGCCGCGTTAAGTGCCGGCGAAGCCAATGCGACCAATGACCTCGGCGTCTTCCATGCCTTTAGCGCGGCGCCTGGCGACGTCCAGAACCCGCTCTTCGGGCAGGCCAAGGCCACCTATGTGTTGCAGTCGGCGGCCAACCAGATCGACACGCTCAACGACCAACGATTCCTGGCCAAGTTCGGCGCGACGGGAACGCCCAACAACACGCTCGTGGGCTACCAGTACGCCTCGGACTTCACGTACGCGAAGAACATCTCGGCGAGCACGCCCATGCCGATCGTCCGGAATCTCGAGTTGCAGTTCATTCTGGCTCGTGCCTATCTGGGTCTCGGCAACTACGCGCTGGCGTCTCAGACGGTCGATGCAGTCAGGGTGGCAGTCGGTGGCTTGCCGAGCGGTCTCACGGCCGCCAATCAGTCGCAGTACGTCGCGGCGCGTGATTTCCTGATGAGGGAGATGCTGCCGACGCTCATGCTCGACGGCACCGGCGACCAAATCGTGGCGCTTCGGGATTACGGGATCGCGGCCCAGAACGACTCGACGTGGGGGAGCGCCGATACGCATACGTCGACGCTCAACATTCCTCAAACGGAGTCGGATGGACGCAGCGGCAACATCGCCTGCGTGAATCAGTGATCGAGTCGTCCCGCGTGTGACTCAGTAGGCAATCGCGGCAGGTAGACGGCGCACCGGCTTGGAGATAGCACTCCGAGCCGGTGCGTTGTCACATCGAATGCCACAATGTCAGATTGTCACAATCGTCAAGTGCTGAGATAAATGACCTTCCGCATTCGCCAGAGCGTTCCCATATTGCCCGCCCCCGGAACGTTGGCTCATCACTTGGTAAAGAGGGAGGGCTGCGTGTGAAAAAGCTGAAACTCAATTTGGATGATCTCGAGCTAGAGTCTTTCGATACGGCGCCGGCGGGGACCGTGGGTCGAGGGACGGTGTTCGGGTACATTCAGACGGGTACCGATTGCGGCGCCTCCGTCTCTCCGTGTCCGACCAGCAGTGAGGCGTCAGGCTGTACGTGTTACTGTACCGGCGGCATGCCGACGCACGAGACGCCCACGAACGCGAATACCTGCTGCGGGTCGGGCAAGTGTAACACGAATCACTTCACGTGCGGTGGCGTCTGTGGCGTCACCAGTGGCGGCTGCGGCGACAATACCTTGCCTCCCAGTCCGACCTGCGAGAGCGCGTGCCAGACGTTGAGCAGCACCTGTATGGGCGCGACAAACTGCGCGAATACCTGCTTACTGACCTGCAATCAACCCACCTGTAGCGGCGCTACGTGCTCATCGACGTGCTCCTGCTGATGGCACGTTGAATCAACGGGCGTGCGCGACCGGTGGGACGTCGCGCACGTCCACAGGCCTGTGATCTGACATCGAATGCCATGCTGACTGTAGCTGAACACTGGCTCTTGCGAGCGTCGGGACTACCCTTCTCGTGGTTGGCCGAGTTAACCACTGGTGAGACGGCTCGCGCGGTGACCTGCCTCGACGCGCTCGGGCGGGAAGTGGCCGAGCGTCAGCAGGCCGTGAGTGCGCTGTTGCATGCGGCGATTGGTGGCGTATCGGATAAGAGCATCCGCAACCGACTGCTTGAAATCCGGCGAGGGCTCTTCAATGGACGCGCGGCGTCCGACCGACAGCGCCAGATTGTCAGGGATGCACTGCCATCCGAGGTAGCCGACGCGGTCCTGGCGCTGGATGCGTTGCTCGCGCGGCGTGGGGAATGGATGGATCGGGTCCGTTGCGCGCATGAGGCGGAGCTCGCCCTGACACGGGCGCGCTTTCGCGAAATGGTGCAGGACGACGATTTCCGCACCGGCGTTCTCATGTCCAGTAGCGCGCTGTTCGCGAATCTCCATCGCTATGCCGCGGTGTCACTCGACGCGATGACCTCGCGTGACGAGCAGATCGAACGCGGATTGCTCAAGTATTTCACCCGCGCGACGAGCAAAGCGACGCCGTTCGCGACACTGTGCGCGATCGCGAAGGGACGATTCGTCGCAACGACGGACGAGGCGGCCCGGCCGACATTTTGTGGAAACCCGCGAGCCAAGCGCATCCATGCGCGTCTCAACAAGGATTTGTACGCCGTCCTCTGGATGCGGCTGCGAGAACGTCCGACGTTCCGCGCTTATCTGACCGTGGAGCCCAATCCTACGCTCGCGCGCGAGGGCGACCGGTTCACGTTCCTCGTTGGCATTGAAGTCCGCGAGACATTCCGGCGCATTCCCGCAACCGAGCTGCTCACGCTCGTGCTGAATCACATCGGCCACGGTGCGACGCTCGGATCGGTGGTGACGGCTCTGGTGGCCGATCCGGCGGTCGAGGCGTCGGCTGACGAGGCGACAGCCTTTCTGGATTCGCTGATCGAGATGGGATTGCTGCGCTTCCGCGGCATCGTCTCCGAGCAGGACGCAGACTGGGCTCCTCGGTTTTGCGCCGTATTGGAGCGCACCGACGACCCGGCGGCGCAGGGCGTCGTCCCCCCGCTCCGGACCCTCGATGATTTGGCGCACCGCTATGCCACGGCGACAGTCGAAGCGCGTGATCACATCGTCGAGCAGATGCATCAGTGCGTGCGCGACGCGTTGGGGGCGGTCGACCTTCCGCCGCACAAAGCGTGGGAGATGCCGGTATTCGTGGATGCCTCGACCGACGCGGTCCTCACCATACCGCGAACGCGCTCGGTGTCCCGCGCCCTCGAGGCGATGCAGGAGTTGGTGCGGCTCACGGGGCCGCTGGCGTTTCCGGTCGACGACAACGCCACGATGCGCCGGTTCTTCGACCAGCATTACGGAGATTCGACGAATGCGGTTCCGGTGTTGCGCTTCTACGAGGACTACTACCGCGAGCATTACAAGGCCCATCTGGAGCGAGAGCGGCAGCCACATGTCACTGATGGCTATGACCGGTACAACCCGCTCAGGGTGGAGCGGTTGGAGGCCAGCCGACGCGCTCGGATGGCGATGTTCGAGCTGTTGCGCAGTGAATGGGCCAAGACGCCGATGGCCGAGGAGATCGCCATTGCTCCCGACAGGCTGAGCGCCGTGCTGCGCCAACTTCCGGCTCCGTCCGTGCCCGGCCGGTCAGTGACGGCGTTCGTCCACCTGGTGCCGCCGAACGCCGATGGCGAGCCGACGCGCATCGCGTTTTCACACGGCTCCTATAACGCGGGATTCGGGAAGTTCTTTTCCCGGTTCCTCTATATGATGGACGACGCCTTTCGCGTCGCACTGGTGAACGAGAATACGGCGCTGACGGACGCGTATCTCGCGGAAATCGAAGGCGACGCCCATTTCAACGCCAACTTGCATCCGCCACTCGTCCGGTGGCATATCGCCTATCCCACGGGTGAGCGCACCGAGGGACACGACTATCTGGAAACCGGCGACCTCGAGGTGGCCCCGAATCCGGGGGATCCTGACGCGGTGATGCTCCGACATCGCCCCGATGGACGGCGAGTTATTCCGCTGGACCTCGGATTCCTCGCGATGCGCTTGCGCCCTCCCTTCTTTCAACTGCTCGAGCGCTTCATGCCGCCCACTTCGTATGGCCTGGGAATACCGGAGACCTGGATTCGACCGGCCGGTGCCGGCGAAGTGCCACCGCTCGAGCCCGTGCCGCCCGCGATCGCGTATCGCCCGCGATTCGTGTACGATGAGTGCGTTGTGCTAGCCCGGCGCCTGTGGATCGTCCCGTCCGAGCTGTTCCCGCACCCTGTGCCGGGCGAAGCGCCGGCCGACTACTTCGTGCGTGTGCAACGCTGGCGTCAGGAGGCGGGCATTCCGGAGCGCGTCTATGTGCGGACGCCTCCGAATCTCAAGCCGGGTGCGCCGCCGCTGCCACGGGTCCAAGGCGGCCGTCACTCGAAGGACTTCCACAAACCGCAGTATATCGACTTTTCGAGTCCGCTGCTGGTCAACCTGTTCGGCCGGCTGCCGGGCGCGTTGCAGAGCTTCTCGGCGTATATCGAAGAGGAGCTCCCGACGATGGCGCAGGTGCCGGAGTATGACGGTCTGGCCTACGCCACCGAGCTGATGCTGGTCGTCAACGAGCGGGTGTCGGCATGATGGTGTCCGGCGAGGAGCGTTGGCTGAGCGCGTATCTCTTCTTCAACGCCCCCATCTTCACTATCACGTGCGACCGTGTGGTGCTCGAATTCATCGTGCCGTTTGTGGCTCGATGTCGCGCCGCGGGATGGATTTCTTCCTATTTTTTCGTGCGCTACGGTGAAAACGGAGCCCACGTGCGACTGCGTCTGAAAGGGACTCCTGAGGTCATCTGGGAGTGCGTCCGCCCGGCGTTGCTCGACGCCGTCGCGGATGCCGATCGTGAGCTCGTGTCGGCGATGTGCTTCGATCCGTACATCCCGGAGTATGACCGCTACGGCGGAGAAACCGGAATGCCGATCGCCGAACGTGCCTTCTGTGTGTCGAGCGACACCGCGGTGATGCTGCTGTCCTCAATGGATCGGGAGCGGCGGGCGACCCGACTCGGTCAAGGCGCCGCGCTGCTGGTGGCCCTGCTGCACACCGTTGCCGGGGACCGCGCGCACGCCGCGTCCATGGCCGAGCGCTACGGCAAAGTGTATCTCCGCGCGGTCGTCCCGGAGGACGGCACGTCCGGCGTTTTGAAGGCCTTCTCCGATGCGTACGACCGTCAGGCGGAGCGCCTCACGCGACAATTGAGTGAGGTCTGGGATGCGCTCGCGTCGGGTGACGAGTTGCCCGAGCCACTAGAGACGTATACCCGAGGGATGCGAGCCGCGCGCGCCTTCCGCTCCGGTCCCGCGGTGGAGGCGGTGACCTACAGTCATGCGCACATGATGAACAATCGCCTCGGCATCTCGGTGCCGGAAGAGTCGTACGTCGCCTACGTCGTTCACCGTACTCTCGGTCATGTCGATGCCTGATCTGTTGTTCGATGTCGCCGAGCGAATCGGCGCGCGCCTGGTCGACCAGGCCCAGTGGTCGGACGATCGCTGCACGTGGGTCGTGCGCTCTGAAGATCCGGCCGCGCCCGGCAGCAAACGGCCCGTCACGAGGATGGCGGGTGGAGATGTCTATCAAGGCTCGGCCGGCATCGCGCTCTTCCTCATGGAGCTGGCTGCACTCACCGGCGATCACGCGATCCGGCATACCGTGCGCGGTGCACTGCGCCATGCGCTCGATTGGGCGGCGCAACCGCAGCCGCTGCCGTTTGGTTTTCATGCCGGCCGGATCGGCGTGGCCTATGCGGTCGCGCGCTATGCGAGCCTGACGGGCGACGATGCGTTGCGCGACAGCGCATGTCGGCTCCTCATGCCGCTGGTGGGGCAGGCGTCTTCCGACATGGGGCTCGACCTTCTCTCGGGGGCAGCGGGTGCCATCGGCCCCTTGCTCCGGTTGGGTGACGGGCTGGCATCGGAGCTCCCGACCACGATCGCGAAAGAGTTGGCAGAGCATCTGATCAACGTCGCCGAGCGGAGCGCGGGGGGATGGTCGTGGTCGCCGTGGGGGGTCATCGGCAAGACTCGCGATCTCACCGGGCTGGCGCACGGCGCGGCCGGTGCGGGTACCGGTTTGCTGGAGCTGTACGCGGCGACCGGTGATGGCGCCTATCGATACGCCGCCGAGCAGGCGTTCGCTTATGAGGCGTCCGCCTATGATCCACGGGCGCGGAACTGGTACGACTACCGGGAGATAGAGGTCGCGTACTACATATCTCGCGCGAGGCCCGTCGATGAGTTGCGCTCGCGGATGGCTGCTGGTGATCCCACGCTGCGGGCTGGCCTCAAATCCATGAGTGCGTGGTGCCATGGCGCGCCCGGGATCGGCCTCACACGACTGCGGGCATATCAGGTGCTTGGGTTCGAGCAATACCGCGAGGAGTCGCTTTTGGCGCTCGCGACGACGGCCGAGCCTGAGCATGTCGGTGCCGCGAATTTTTCGCTCTGTCACGGCGTTGGCGGCAACGCCGAGCTGTTGATTCTCGCGTCAGAGGTGCTGGGCGAACCTCGGTGGCGAGACCGAGCCATCGCGTGGGCTCACGAGGGCCGCGCGCGTTGGCTCACCGCCGCGGCCTGGCCGTCCGGCACGATCAACGCGGAGCCCGATCCGAGTCTCATGCTCGGCGAGGCTGGGGTCGGGTATTTTTTCTTGCGATTGGCGGAGCCCCGTGTCCCGTCGGTCCTCTTAGTCCCGGGTACCGGCGGTTCGCGCCGCGAATCTCTCCCCGACGATCGCTATATCGCCCTCATGAATGCCGATGTCGATCGGTTCTATGGGCGTAGCATTTCCATCCTGGAGCGGTTTGGCGCGACGAGTACGGCGCTCCGCCCGAGTGCGGCGACACTCCGGGGCGCGAGCGTTGTCGTGCGAACCGGGCGTGCGGTCGATGCCGCGATCGCGCAGGCCGACGAGACCATGCGTCCGATGCTGGAGGATGCGGCGCTCGCCGACCGGGCCATGGCGGCCCTGAGTCTAGCAGAGGTCGACTCCGCCGACTGGTGGCTCGAGCAATATGACCGGGTGGTCGTCGATGCGGTGGATTGGGACCATGCGCGCTTCACGCTCGTGCCCCGTGCCCGACTCGTGCAGTCCCAGCATCGGTGGCGAGACTGGCTCACTCACGCGACGACGGACCGACCGGAGCCGGAGCCAGAAGTCGCGCTGGTGTATCGTGATGGCAGCGGAGTGCGGACCAAATGGCTCGCCCCGTTTCCCGCGTTGGTGCTCGGGGCGCTTGCCGCGCCCGCGACGGTCGCGGATGTCATCCGCGGCATCGCTGAGGCAACCGGCGCGAGCGCCGAGGATCCGCGATTGCGCGAGGCCGTGCGACAGCAACTGAGCGCCGCGTATGCGGGGGAGCTGATACGAGCGGCCTGACCGACGGTCCGGCGCGTCCCGTGCCGACGATGCGCGAGGCGGCCGTGTACTGCGGCCGTCTCCTGATGATGTTGCGCCCGTATTGGCGTCCGACAATGGCCGGCATGTTGATGGGCTCCCTGATCGGCATCATCGGCATGGTGTCGCCGTACTTCTCGAAGCTGCTGATCGACGACGTCTACCCTGCCCACAACGTCTCGTTGATGCACGTGATCGTGTTCGGCGGTCTCGCGTTGTCGTTAGCAACGGTCGTCATGGGACTGATTCAGGGCTACTACACGCTGACCGTGAACGCGCAGCTCGCGACATCGGCGAGCTTGATGTTCTACAATCACGTTCAGCACCTGACAGTCCCGTTCTGGGACAGGCACCGCACCGGCGAGGTGATGAGCCGATCGCAGGATCTGTACTCGGCCATCGGGTTCGTCACCAGCACCGTGCAGACCTTCGTGACGAGCGGAATCAATCTGGTACTCGTGCCGCCCATACTCCTCTTGATCAACTGGCGACTGGCACTCCTGTCGCTCGTCGCTACGCCGCTCACGAGTGGGATTGGGATCATCGCCAGCCGCCTGTTGCGACGCTACTGGCAAGCGAGCGCCGAGGCCCACGCCGAGCTGAGCGCGTTTCAGTTTGAAGCGCTGTCGCATATTCGGACGGTAAAGGCGATTGCCGGGGAGTCGTTCGTGTGCCGCGAGTCGCGCCGGCAACTCGAGCGCGCACTGCGACTGCAGCTCACCGCCGGAGGACTCGGCAATCTGACGGGCGCCGTCACTGGTACAATCCACACGGTGGCCGCCGCCGCCGTGATGTTCTATGCGTGGACGCTGATTCTCAACGGTGATTTGACCTTGGGCGGTTACATCGCCTTCAGCGCGTACGTGGGATATATGCACAAGCCCATCGGATCGATGGTCGGCCTGTTCAATGGCTTTCAACAGGCCGCCGTCTCGCTCGGCCGGACATTCGAATATCTGGATGCGCCCGTCGAGCAAGACCCCGGCCAGGCCTTCCTTCCGCTGCGTCCCATCGAGCGCGTCATCGATGGAACCATCGAGCTGCGCGGCGTCACCGTGAGATATGCCAATGCCGAGCCGGCCCTCACCGAAATTGATTTGCGCGCCGAGCCCGGCCAACGGTTGGCGATCATCGGTCAAAGCGGCGCCGGCAAGTCGTCGCTGCTGAAGGCGCTATCCCGCATGGTGGATCCCGAAGCTGGGACGATCCTTATAGATGGTGAGCCGATCGCGCGCTACACATTGGCCGATCTCCGCCGTCAGATCGGCGTCGTCTCTCAAGAAGTCGCGCTGTTGCGCGGGTCAATCTGGGAGAACCTCACGTTGGCGCTCGAGGATGTGCCGGAATCCGTGGTCGATGATGCGGTCCGCGTGTGTCGGCTTCGGGAGCTCATCACCGCCCTGCCGGACGGGTACGCGACGCCGGTCTCGGAATGGGGAGCCAGTTTGTCGGGCGGACAACGCCAGCGCATCGCGATTGCCCGGGCGCTTATCCGTGACACGCCCATTCTGCTGCTCGACGAGGCGACGTCGCAGATCGACGTACAGACCGAAGATGAGATCCTCCGGGACCTCTTCGCCCGGACCTCGCACCGGACGGTGATTATGGTGACGCATCGCATCGCGACCGCGATGATGGCGGACCATATCTGCATGCTGGATCGCGGGCGGATCGTCGCCCTGGGTAGCCACGACGAGCTGTTCGCGGCCAATGCCTCATATCGGCGGATGCTGGACATGGCCGCCACGGGGGAAGATCGCCGCCTGAGGCTTCTCCAACCATCCGGATCGTGACCCGGGGCAGCGCGGCACGCAAGGAGAAGCCCGCAACGGTGACACCGCTGCGGCTGCCCGAGCTCGATCCGGCCGCCGTGCCCGTTCGCGGCGTCGTCACGCGCAGCGTCACGTTGTTGTTCTCGCTCGGGTTCGTGCTCGTGGCGGGGCTAGGCGTCGCGGCCTTTCGGGTCGCGGTCGACCGCACGGTCGACGGTTCAGGCTCACTCGAGCCGGTGACCGTGTGGCCGGTGCGCGCCCGAGAGACGGGGGTGGTCGCCCAGGTCTTCGTTGGTCCCGGCGACACCGTCTCTCGTGGGCAGGTGTTGATCCGCATGGACACGGCCACCACCGATGCGGCGTTGGCTGAGCTCAAGGCGGCGCGCAATGCCGCGCGCGTCGACAGCGAGGCGGCGGAGCGGCAGCGTCCGGTCGTGGAAGAGGAGCGAACGGAGCGGTTGGCCGAGGCAGATGCGGGCATCGCACACGCGCGGGCCACGCTGCGCGAGCGAATGGTGACCTACGGGATGGGGACGAACGCCGATTCGATGATGCACGCGTACGTTCCGGGCCGCTTCGTGATTATCGACGAGGCGCTCGCCGATGTGCACACGGCCGAAGCGCAACGCGCCTACGCTGCGACCCAGCTCGCGCGCGCCGGAGCCGAAGCCCTCGATGCGCGCAAACGCGGATTCGATATCCAGCGTCTCGAGGAGCAGATGCGGAACGCGGAGACGCAGCGGGCCCATTTGGCGCTCGCGGCGCCGGCCGATGGCGTCATTCTCACGGAGCAAGTCGAGCGACTCACCGGTGCCGCCGTGCGGCAAGGGGATCCGCTGCTGGAAATCGCCGACCTCTCACACTGGCGCGCCCGGTTGATCTTGACTGAGCGCGCCGTGCACGATGTGCGGATCGGTGACGCCGTGAGCCTGGCGATTCCGGCGTTGAAAGTGCTCGAAGGCGATCGGCTGCGAGGTCGCGTCGCCGCGGTGTCGGACCAACCCATCGATACGTCGGCGGTGACGGCGAAAAGCGGCTACCGCGTACTCGTCGTGCTCGACCGGGCGCAACTCGCGCGACTCGGCGTCGATCAATTCCGGCGTGGGTACCAGGTGCAAGCCCGTATCGTGACGCGGACCGGGACCATCGCCGAGCTCATTCGCGCGTACCTGGCCGAACGGGTGCGAGGTTCGTCGTGACCGTGCGGGTCGCCGTCATTGACAGCGGGTGGGACCGCTCGCTGAGCGATCGGCGTGTCCTTCCCGGCATCGGGTTCGCCCCTCCTGACGACACGGACACCGACCGCATCGGCCATGGCACCGGATGCATTGACCTCATCCTCGGGAGCGCCCCGACCGTCGAGATCCTTCCCGTCCGCGTATTCGGCGATCGTCTGGAGACGTCTCCGGATATGCTCGCGAGGGCGCTGGATTGGGCTGTGACGCATGGAGCGTGCGTCATCAACGTGAGTCTCGGTACGCTGGTGGATACTTCGGCGCCGCTGCTGTATCGCGCCTGTGAGCGGGCGCGCCGCGCCGGCGTGATGATCGTTGCCGCCGCGGGGGTCGCGGAGCGCGCGGCGTACCCCGCCGCATTCGACAACGTAGTGAGTGTTGGATTCGACCCGCAGGTCGTGGGCGATGCGTTTGTCTATCGCCTGGGTTGCGCCGTAGAGTGCATCGCGCCGAACACGAGGCGTGTGGTCCGGTGGCTGGGCGGCCGACTGCAGTCAGTGCAAGGCACGAGCTTCGGCGCACCCATCGTGACGGCGGAGGTCGCGCGGTTGTTGATCGATCAGCCGTCCGCGAGCCTCGCCGACGTGCGGTGCTATCTCCAGCGGCGCTGGGGCGACGCCGAGGCTCAGTCGGGAATCGCGCCCGGGAGCACGTAGGTCAACGGGTCGACCACTTTGCCGTTGACGTGGACTTCATAGTGCAGATGCGGCCCGGTTGAGAGCCCACTGTTGCCGATCGCCGCGATCGCCTCACCGCGCGTGACGCGCTGGCCGGCGTGCACGAGCACGCGCGACAGGTGCGCGTACTTGGTCTCGACGCCGTTGCCGTGATCGATCTCGAGCACCAGTCCGTAGCCGGTTTGCTGCGTCACGCGCTCGATGATGCCCGACGCGGGTGCGACGACCGGCGTGCCGTAGGGCGCGGCGAGGTCGATGCCCTCGTGCGGCCGCGCCTTGTGCAGGATCGGGTGGAACCGGCTGCGCGAGAACTCACTGGAGAGCCAGCCGGTCGTCGGCATGATCGACGGCGTCGACGCCAGGCGCTCGACATTCTTTGACAGGCGGTCGGACACCTCGGCAAAGCTCGCCGAGAGATCGTTCGCGCGGCGGATCAGCGTGTCCATATCGACGGGCGCGACGAGCGATGCGGGCGTCGTGCCCATGGAGTCCGAGACGGGCAGGCCGGCCAGCAGCCGCATCTGATCCCCGCGCTTGGCGAGGGACGCCACGGTATCCTGGAGCAGCGCGATGCGATGCCGCATGACGAGCATCTCGTGATCGCGCGAGTCGAGGCCGAGCATGCCCAGCACGCTGCCGCGCGCGATCGAGAGACCAATGATGCCGGCCGCGATTACGACAAGCGCGCCGGCGATCCCCGCACTCCATTTCGCGAGGCGGACCGTCCGCTCCGACACATTGAGGTGCCGGGGGGAGTCACTCCCGTTCGGAACGATGACGACGGTCCAGGTGCGCTGACTCATGTCCGTTAACAGTAAGCCCGACTCTAAAGGTCGTCGTCATATCCCCGGCGACCTAACGATCGCTGTGACGATAGTGTCCAGATCTGTGACAGTCCATGATCGCCCATGACATGCCCAATTTGCGTTGTCACCTTGCCGTCTTGCAATTGTCAGTGATCTGACACACGTCGCACCCCTCAAATCCTTTAAGTCTCCCACTGGCAAATGATTGCGAGTAGAGACGCGTCATAGATCATTAACTGTCATAAGACCTTTCCTTGACATATGCTGAACCAGACTATAGGATCACGACCGCTTCGAAAATCTACTACATCTATAGTAGGAGGGGACCGTTCGCTCTCGTCTGTCCGCGTTCCACCCGCCCCACCCCCACAACAATTCGTAGGAGGCAGGAGTGAGAATACGCTCGTCAGTCCTGACGGCCGTAGGGCTCGCGCTCGCGGTCGTCCACCCCTTGTCCGCACAAGATCAAGGTCGGCGCATCACGGGCCAGATCATTGATAAGGACGACAAGGCACCGGTCCCCTCGGTCCTCGTGACCGTGACCGGATACACGATCAGCGCGATCACGAACGACGCCGGCAAGTTCACGCTGCGCAACGTTCCCGCCGGCGCCACCGGTATCACCACCCGTCGCATCGGCTACGTGTCCGCGGCGGTCAAGCTCGTGGCGGATCAGGAGGACTACACCATCAGCCTCGCGCACGACGTGCTGCACCTGGAGCAACAGGTCATCACGGGTATCGCGACGACGACGTCCTCGAAGAACTCGACGACGGATGACAAGGTCCTCTCCAGCGACCAGCTGAACGGCGCTCCGACGGCGACCGTCGAGGAAGCGCTGCAAGGGAAAGTGCCGGGCGCCGTCATTGAGGCCAACTCCGGCGCACCGGGCGGTGGTCTGCAGCTGCAGCTCCGCGGCATCACGTCGATCTATGGGACGAATGCCGTGCCGCTCTATGTCGTGGACGGCGTCATCACCACGAACCTCGCCATCAACTCCGGGTTGAACGCGTTGACGTCCGCCGGGAGCGGCGGCAACGGCGGTCCCACGCCTGGCATGCAGGACCAGAGCGTGAACCGTATCGCGGACCTCAACCCCGCGGACATCGAGTCCGTCGAGGTCATGGAGAGCGCCGCCGCCTCGGCGATCTACGGCGACAAGGCCGCCGCCGGCGTCGTGTTGATCACGACCAAGCACGGCCAGGCCGGCAAGCCGCAGATCAACGCGAGTCAGAAATTCGGCACGTTCAACTTGAACCACGAAGTGCCGACGCTGCATGTCCCACTGAGCCTGGCATACACCCAGGGTGCGGCCGCCGGCCTCTCCAAGGCGGACGTGCTCGCGAACTACAATGAGTGCAACGGGTTCTGCGATTTCCAAAAGTCGCTCTACGGCGGCGGCCAGCTGTCCTACGAGTCCGATGTCAGCATCACCGGCGGTTCCGACAATACGCAGTACTTCCTGTCGGGTCTCGCGAAGTACGACAACGGCATTGAGCTCAACACGGGTTACAACAAGCAGTCGGCTCGCGCCAACGTCGTGCAGCACTTCGGCAGCACGATTACCGGGTCGGTGAACATCACCTACGCGGCGGACCAGACGCGCCGCGGGATCAACGGCAACGACAACCTCGGTATCTCGGGCTACGACAACCTCGCTTACGCGCCCTCGTGGTACAACATGGCGGCGCACCTGGCCAGCGGTCGCTACGTCCCCGAGCCGTTCGGTTTCAACGGCAACGCCTACGATGTGGCGACGCGCTCTCGGACCCCCGAGGTCGTGAACCGGTTCATCGGCGGCGCGAATCTCGACTGGAAGGTGTTCTCGAGCAACATTCAGCAGCTCGATATCGTCGCCCAAGGTGGCGCGGATCACGCCAACATCCACGACCAGTTCTACGTGCCGCCCGATGAGGCGGTCGAGGCCAACGCCTCGTACCTGGGCGTGGCGACGTTCCAAGCGTCGTACATCCAGAACACGAACTACTCGGTCAGCCTCGTGCACCGGCTCACCGGCGTCTCCGGGTTGAACGCCACGACCTCGATCGGTCTCACGCGCGACAAGGTGCAGTGGCAGCAGTCGGACAACGTGGGCGAGGGCCTCCCGCTCGGTCAGGCGCAGTACACGTTCGGCATCTTCCAGGTGCCCTATCAGCACGAGGAAGAGACCAACAACCAGGCCTTCTACGGACAGGAGCAGCTGCTGCTCTTCGGCGACAAGCTGTCACTGACCGGCGGCGTGAACGCGGAGCGGAGCTCCAACAACGGCGGGATCAACCGCTACTACCTGTTCCCCAAGGGCGGCGCCTCGTATCGCATTCCGAATCTCGCCTCAGTCGTGGACGAGCTGAAGCTGCGGTTCGCGTATGGCCAGGCGGGCACGGTGCCGAACTACGGCGTCAAGTTCAACGAAGAGCAGCTCGCGCTCATCAACGGCATCAACGGCGAGCGCTTCGGCACGATCGTCGGCGACCCCAATATCCGCCCCGAGGTCAACACCGGGCTCGAGACGGGATTCGACCTGACGATGTTCAAGTCGCGGGCCCAGTTCAGCGCGACAGTCTATCAGAAGCGCATTACGAACCTGCTGCTGCAAGCCGGTCTCGCGCCGTCCACCGGCGCCACGAATCAATGGATCAACGGTGGCCAGATTACGGACGAGGGGCTCGATCTGAGCATCACGGCCCGCCCGATCCAGATTGGCGCGTTCTCGTGGCAGACGAACGAAAACTTCGGCCGGAACTACGCGCGCGTCGACAACCTGCCGATTCCCAGCTTCACCGCCGGCTCGGCGTTCGGCCAGGGGAACTATCGCGTGCAAGTTGGGGCTTCGCCCACGGCGATCTGGGTCAACAATCCCGGTCAGGTCCAGTGGGGGAACGCGGAACCGGCGTTCACCATGGGCTTTGGCAACGAATTCAATTTCGGCCCGCTCCACCTGCATACGTTCCTGGATCTGCGCCGGGGCCAGAGCACGATCAACCTGACGCAGAACTACTACGACTCGTTCGGCAACTCGCCCGATACATCGGCCGAGACGTTCCGGCTGAACCACGCCTCGTACGCCTACGTCCAGGACGCGTCGTTCCTCAAGCTGCGTGAAGTGACGCTGCGCTACGACCTGCCGGCGCGCTTCGTACGGACCGCGGGACAGGGCTGGATTCGCACGGCCGCCCTCAGTGTATCAGGCCGTAACCTCCGGACATGGACGAAGTACGTTGGCCCGGATCCAGAGGTCAGCAACTTCGGCACGCAGCTGTTGGGCCGCGGACAAGACGTGACGCCGTATCCGCCGTGGCGCAGCTACTTCATCGGCATCGACCTGGGCCTGTAACCATGCGCGCATATTCCTATCTCATTGCCCTCTCCGCCGGCATCGCGGTCGTTGGCTGCAACGAGTCCGCGATCACCGACTACAACCACCCGGGCTCGTTCCCGCACGACCAGTCGTACCTCCAGACGGAGTTCAGTGGCGTCATGGACGGTGGGCGAACGGTCGTCGGCAGCTACGCCATCTTCATGAGCGGCATGGGTCGCGATCTCGCGTACTTCACGCCATCGGAGGACCGGTTCGTCAAACAGGTCACCGGCGAAAACCCGATTCAGAACAACAACTTCATCGGCACCTCCGTCTGGACGCAGCTCTTCACGACGGTCAAGGGCGCGGACACGCTCGAGTCAGCCATCCCGGGGATGACGCTGTCGAACGGCTCCAAGTATTCGGCGGCCCAGCAAGCGGGGCTCATCGGCGCGCTCGAGACCATCAAGGCGCTGGATTTCATGTACGCGGCCGAGACACGCGATACCCTCGGCGTGCCGATCACGAATGTCGGCAACTCCGGTGCACCCAAGCCAATCCTCTGCAACCCGTCGGTCTGGAAAAGCATCGTGGCCATGCTGACGACGGCCAAAACGTCGCTCGATCAGGCTGGGGGCACGGCGATCCCGGTCACGTTCCCGGCCGGGTTCCTCAACACGCCGTCCGCGTCAGGCACCACGCTGACGGGGACCCAGTTCGAGCAGCTCACGCTCGCGCTGCGCGGGAAGGCCGAAGTCGAGTATGCCTACGCGATCGCGCGCGCGGGTAACGGTACTCCGGACGCGACCCAGCTCACCGCGGCGATCGCCGACATTCAAGCGTCGGGGATCTACAGCTCCAGCGCTCTGCTGACGCCGAGTGAGGCCGTGCCCGAGGCCGACGCCGGTGCGTTCCACGTGTTCAGCACGGCGTCCGGAGACCGGATCAATCCGATCTTCGGTACGGTGGCCATCGACTGGTTCCTGCTTGACGGGGCGCTGGCGCAGATGGACACGACGGATGCGCGGTTCGTCGCCAAGTTCACCGACCTCGGCAAGCTTTCGGGAACCGAGAACAACTACACGAGGTCCGACGGCTCGCCGATCGCCTCGGCATGGTACTATACGGATCTGAACGGCTCGGCGCCGGTGACGATTGTGCGCAACATTGAGCTGCAATTTCTGTTGGCGCAGGCGGAGCTCGGCCTCGGTCAGTACGGGACGGCGGCGAACATCGTGGACAGCGTCCGGGTGAAGGTCGGCGGACTGAAGCCCGACACCGTGCCGCTCGACTTCACGCACGTGCGCGACTTCCTCCTCCGGGAGCAGCGGGTCTCGCTCATCGGCGAAGGCACCGGTGACCGCAACATCGCCATGCGCGAGTATGGCCTGGTGAAAACCGCCTACACGGATTGGGACGTCGGCGGGAACACGGCCGACTACCAGTCCTCGGTCATCCCGTTGCCCCTCACGGAAATCGATGCACGCAACAACGTGACGACCTGCGTGAATCAGTAGCTATTCTTTAGGGAACAACGGCTCACCTTTGGCGACGCGCCAGCCCGTCGGATCAAGACGGGTTGGCGCGTCGAACCGTTGGTGGTGCACCGATCCCGGTGCACCCAGCTGGCGCCACAGCGTCTCGCACTTCTCGGGCATGAACGGCGCGAGGTGCACGGTCTGCTGCGCGAGACCTACCATCAGCGTCGCCAGCGTCTCTTCCAGCGCCGCCCGCTCATTCGGATCTTTCGCCTGCTTCCATGGCGCGCGCTGATCGACATACTCATTCGCGCGCGACACGTGCTCGCGGACGACGCGGAGCGCCTCATGCGGCAAATAGCCGCGCGCGCCGCCCATGCAGGCGTGATACTCGGCATAATCGGGCGCGAGGACGGACGCGGCGGGCACGACGCCCGCGCAATAGCGTTCGACCATCGCGATCGTCCGGCTGGCGAGATTCCCCCATGCATTCGCGAGGTCCGACACGTAGACGGCGTCGAACCGCTCCCAGGTGAATTCGCCGTCCCCGTTGAACGGCACATCGCGCATCAGATAGTAGCGGCACGCATCCGGCCCATGCCGCTCGACGATGTCTTTGAGCTCGACCTTGACGCCGGCCGACTTACTCAGTTTGTCACCGCCCATGGTGACAAACCCGTGCGCCCAGACGTGCCGGGGCAGGGCTACGCCAGCCGATTCCAGAATCGCCGGCCAGATCAGGCAATGAAATCGCGTGATGTCTTTGCCGACGAAATGCACGGTCGCCGGCCAGCGTTGCTCGTATCCGGCATCGGGATAGCCAGTCGCGGTGAGATAATTCATCAGGGCTTCGAACCAGACATACACGGTCTGCTCGACGCCGTCACTGGTCGGGCGCGGGAAGGGAATACCCCACGCGACTTTCGCCCGGCTGGCCGAGACGTCCTCGAGCCCGTGTTCCAGGAGAGCGAGATTCTCATTCTTGCGAATGTCCGGAAAGACAAAATCCGGGCGCTCGGCGAAGTACTGGCGCAAGAAGTCGCCATACCGGCTCAAGCGAAAGAACCAGTTCCGTTCGGTCACCCACTCCAAAACGCGGGTGGGGTGGAGTTCACAGCGACCATCAACAATTTCGGCGTCCGTCTTGAACGCCTCGCACCCGACGCAATACCAGCCTTCGTATGATTTCTCATAGAAGTCCGTGGGGTTGCGCTCGAGGATACGCTCGAGCAGCGCCGTCACGCCACGACGATGCTTGGGATCTGTCGTGCGGTAAAACACGTCGCGCGAGATCTCGAGCCGATCCCACATCGCGCTGAAGTGCGCCGCGATCGTATCGACTTGCTCCTGCGGCGTCACCCCGCGCGCCGCGGCGGCCTGCGCGACCTTGGTGCCGTGTTCATCCATGCCGATGAGAAAGAACACGTCATCGCCGGCCATGCGGCGATACCGCGCATAGACGTCGGCCCCGATCTTCTCGACGGCGTGTCCTAAGTGGGGCTCTCCATTCGCGTAGTCGATCGCCGTGGTCAGGTACGTGCTGGCCACTATTCGGACGGCGCCTCGTCCGCCGGTGGGGCGTTTCCGCCGCCACCCTTGCCACGTCCCCGGCGCCCACCGCGCCGCCCCCGCCGCCGCTTCTTCGGCCCAGGCGCCGACGGCTCTTCCGCCGCCTCGGGTGGCTCACTCGCGACAACCGTCGGAGCGGGCTGCTTCGTCAAGAACGCGCGCGCCGCGATCGTCGCGGCATACGTGCCAGTATCCGGCAGAATCTCGTCGAGCTCCGAGAGCTCGGGAAGATCCGCCGACACGGGCAAGTCCGCGACGGCTTCGGGCAGCGCGCCGCCATTGAGCTCAGCCTTGAACGCAGCCAAGGCAATCACGCGCGTCTCACCCTCAACCGAGCGCAGCGTCACGCGCTCGTTGAAGATGTCGTTCGAGACGACCTTCTCCTCCCCCTTGGACGTCGTGACCGTCTTTCCCTCTTTCGGGAATTTCTTGCGACTGTGCACGTAGAACTCGTGCTCATATCGCAAGCAACACATCAGTCTCCCGCAGGCGCCGGAGATTTGCGATGGGTTGAGCGAGAGTCGCTGATCCTTGGCGACACCCAGGTTGACGGGGCGCAATTCCGGCAGCCACGATGCGGAGCAGTACTGGCGGCCGCAGCGACCCACGCCGTCCAGACGCTTCGCTTCGTCACGCACGCCGATTTGTTTGAGCTCGATGCGCGCGCGGAAGAGCGACGCCAAATCGCGGACGAGATTGCGGAAATCGACGCGTTTTTCCGCCGTGAAATAGAACGTGAGCTTCTTGCGATCCCAC
>Ga0070741_10008903_pt1 | contig 19839 bp, 13 predicted proteins | sample Coa_R1_4_FD_66440 | JGI IMG/M metagenome (GOLD analysis project Ga0070741, IMG submission 66440) | Surface soil microbial communities from Centralia Pennsylvania, which are recovering from an underground coalmine fire - Coalmine... | ecosystem: Environmental > Terrestrial > Soil > Unclassified ...
TGGACCGACACGAGCTGGAGCGCCGGCGCGAGATCGACGAGCTTCGGCGCAAGTGGCAGGTGAGCCTCATTGCTGGCCTGGCCATGATGGCACTGATGTACCTGCCGCTGGGGCTGGACCTTACGCTACTCGCGCCGCTGCTGCTGATCGCCGCCACGATCATCCAGTTCTGGGCCGGAAGCGGCTTCTACCGGGCCGCCTGGCAGGCCGCCCGCCATGGAAGCACCAACATGAACACGCTCGTCGCCATTGGCACGAGCTTCGCCTATGGCTACAGCGCGTTCGTCACCCTCTGGCCAGCGCTCGCCGCACGCTGGGGCTTTCCCTACCACCTGTACTACGAAACGGCGGTGATCATCATCGCTCTGATCCTGCTGGGGCGCTGGCTCGAGGCGCGGGCGAAGAGCCAGACCGGCGCGGCGATCAAGGCACTGATGGGCCTCCAGGCGCGCACTGCGCGCGTCCTCCGCGATGGCCTGGAGCTCGATCTCCCCATCGAGCAGGTCCAGGTGGGCGATCTGGTGCGCGTGCGGCCGGGCGAGAAGGTACCGGTGGACGGCGTCATCCTGGAGGGGCAGTCGGCGCTGGACGAGAGCATGCTCACCGGCGAGAGCCTGCCGGTGGAGAAGGGCCCCGGCAACGAGGTGATCGGCGGGACGCTGAACAAGAGCGGCTCGTTCGTCTTCCGCGCCACTAAGGTAGGCAAGGACACCACCCTCGCCCAGATCGTGCGCCTGGTGGAGGAGGCTCAGGGCTCCAAGGCCCCCATGCAGCGCCTGGCAGACACGATCGCCGGCTACTTCGTGCCCGCCGTGCTCGCGCTCGCCGCGCTGACCTTTGCCGGGTGGCTGCTGTTCGGGCCGGAGCCGAAGCTCACCTTTGCGCTGCAGACCGCCATCGCCGTGCTGATCATCGCCTGCCCGTGCGCGCTGGGCCTGGCCACGCCGGTTGCCATCATGGTGGGCACCGGCAAGGCGGCCGAGAACGGCGTGCTGATCCGCGGCGGAGAGGCACTCGAGGCGGCCACACGCATCGATACCATGGTGCTGGATAAGACGGGCACGCTTACTCGCGGCAAGCCGGCGGTCACCCGCGTGGTCGCCACCAACGGGCTGGCCGAGGAGGAGCTGCTGCGGCTCGCCGCGGCCGCGGAGGTTGGCTCGGAGCACCCATTGGGCGAGGCGATCGTCGCCCGCGCGCGCGAGCTGGGGCTGGCGCTGCCGCCGGTGGAGAGCTTCCGGGCGGTGCCGGGCAAGGGCATCGAGGCACGGGTGGAGGGCCGCGCGCTTGCGCTCGGCAACCGGGCGCTGATGGCGCAGCTCGGCATCGACCTCAACCGCGACGGGCTGGACGAGCCGGCTCGGGAGATGGCTGCCGCCGGGGCCACGCCGATGTTCGTCGCTCTCGATGGCCGGCCTGTCGGCGTGATCGCCGTCGCCGATCCGCTCAAGCCCGAGTCGCGCGAAGTCGTGGCGCAGCTCCGGGCGCTCAGGCTCGAGGTGTGGATGCTCACCGGTGATAACCGGGCGACGGCGGAAGCTGTTGCGCGCCAGGTGGGCATCGATCCCCAGCGTAGCGTCCTCGCCGAGGTGCTGCCGGAGCAGAAGTCGGAGAAGATCAAGGAGCTCCAGGCCCAGGGCCGAGTGGTCGCCATGGTCGGCGACGGCATCAACGATGCGCCGGCGCTGGCGCAGGCGGACCTGGGGATTGCCATCGGCACCGGCACCGATGTGGCGATGGCGGCTTCGGACATCACGCTCATCGGCGGCGACCTGCGTACGCTCGTCACCGCCATCGTGCTCTCGCGCAAGACGGTGGGGGTAATCAAGCAGGGGCTCTTCTGGGCCTTCGCCTATAACGTGGTGCTCATCCCGGTGGCCATGGGCGTGCTCTACCCGTTCTTCCACGTCCTGCTCAGCCCCGTGCTGGCGGCGGCGGCGATGGCCATGAGTAGCGTCAGCGTGGTCACCAACGCGTTGCGCCTGCGCGCCTTCCGCCGGCCGAGGAGCGTGGACGAGATCGTCCATCCGCCGCTCCTGGCACGCGTTAGCGAGTACGCTTATCTGGGGGGCATTGGCCTCGTGGCGCTACTCATCGGCGCTGGCGCGCTCTTGCTGGCGCGCGAGGGCCTGGGCATGGCGCCTCCGGTGGACCCCACCGGCTGGCCGGGCATGGGCCGCTAATGGGCCAGCTGGCACGCGGCACGCGGCTGGCCATGTCTCCCAGGGGAGTCAATGGCTCCATCCAAGGAGGGTGGCCCACTTAGCGGAGGCAGCCATCAGCGTTTCTCACCGTTCATCCCGCACCGATAACAACCCATATTAAGGAGGAGACTGATGTCCAAGGTTGTGCTAGATGTGCCGGAGATCTCGTGCGAGCACTGTGCGCAGACGATCACCAGGGCGCTCCAGCCGCAGCAGGGGGTGCAGCGTGTACGGGTGGACGTGCCCGCCCACAAGGTGCACCTGGAGTTCGACGAGAGCAAGATCACGCTCGACCGAGTGAAGGAGATTCTGGCCGAGGAGGAGTACCCTGTCGAGGCCGTAACCACGGCCTGACACTGCCACATCGTGCTGCGATGGGTCCAGATCGCAGCACGGTGGTGTGCTCCCAGATCAACATACCGTTACCGTACGAATGCGGCGTGCCGGTCGGGTTCGTTTCGGCGAACGCCGTGCATCGCTCTCGGTTTCAAGCGTGGCTACTCACGCCCTCCCTTGGTCGGCGGGAGCACGCCGGTGAGGTCGACCAGCAGTTCATGGAGCTGCTGTAAGCGACCAGGCCCCAGCTGCCCTGCCAGCTCCGTCTCTAGGCCTTCAAGGATGCGGGCGCAGGCACGCATCTCCTCCCACGCGGAGGAGCTGACGCGGGTGCTCTTTCATTTGGAGCGGGTGCTCGCCGGCAATGTGTTCGGCTCCGTCCGGCAGCGGCTCATTCGCCATCTGCTCGACTTAGCCGGCGAGACCGCCTCGGCCGGCGGCAATCCCAGCCTAGTCGCGCGCGTGTCCCAGCAGCAGCTCGCGGACGCGATTGGCTCGGTGCGAGAGGTGGTCGCACGGGTGCTGCGCGAGCTACGTTCCGAGGGGCTCGTGGAAACGGGCCCGGGCGGAATCCGGCTCTGCGACCCGGCGGCCCTGGAAGCCGAGATCGGGCGCGAAGAGGTGCCGTAACTTTTGCTACTTCCAGCCTGACCCAGATTACACCCAGCAGAACCAGGGTCACTGACACCGCAGACGTGAGCGGCGTAGGCTCCTTCTCGGCGAAGTGCCGAGCCTGGAGCATCCAGACGGAGCCTACGTCTCGTAGCGCACCGTTGGATCTCGTCTGCCGCCCGCACGCATCGCAGCACGCGTCGAAGCACGCATCGAAGAAGGAGCGCTAGCCATGCCGCTGTTGCCCAATCCCCTGCCTTGGTTTGTCTCGGGGCCGTTGATCGGCCTGCTGGTGGTTGGCCTGTACGCCATAGCTGACCAGCGTCTGGGGGTCAGCGGCACCTACCTGCAAGTGGCCAACTTCTTCCGCGATCGCCCCAATGCGGAGAGATGGCGGGTCTGGTTCTTCGTGGGAATGCTGTTCGGCTCGTTCATCGCTGGGCTTCTCCAGGGTGGTCCGGCCCTCAGTCTGGCCTATGGCACCCTGGGCTTCGCCTTGGCTCTGAGTTCGGCGGTCAGCTAGAGGCGGACGCCGGCGCATCCGGCGTGCCAGCTGTGCGCTGGGCAAGCCACATCGTGTGCACGAGCACAGCCAGGAGTGCGAGCAGCCCGAGCGACCCGAGCGTGCCGGCGAGCACCAGGCCAGCCATGCGCCACGTGGCCCAGGGACCAGCCAGCGCCGCTGCCACGCGCGCCACGCTCGCGCCGAGCAGCAGCCCCCATGCTATGCGATAGCGCCCGCGTGTGGCTGACAGGGCCACCGAATCGATATCCAGGAAGGCCGCCGGCAGGCGGCCGCTGAGCCCGGCGGTAAGCAGCCCAAGGAAGCCAAAGAGCACCGCGTGCCGGCCGGCATCGGCCATCCACGCCGCGCTCGCCGACCCGGCGAGCGTGAGCCCGGCCTCGCCGAGCGCCAGCAGGCTCGAGAGGGCCAGCCACGCGTAGGCGGTGCGCACGAACCACGCCAGCGGCGGGTCGGCCTCGCCGCGGGCCCCACCACCGGCCGTGACCGTCGACGCCGACCAGAGCCCGCGCAGCACCGGCAGATAGGTCCAGACCCCGGCCGCCCACAGCGCAGCACCGGCCACCAGCGCGGCAGTGGCCGTCCCGGCCGGAAGAGAGGAGGCAAGCGCCCGCAGGATAACCGCAGCCGCGAGCGGCCACCAGGCCCGGCCGGCGCGGCGCAGGTCGGGCGCGGGGAGATCGAGCCAGCCGGTGACGACCCGAAGCGACATCCCCAGCGCGATCATGGCCAGGCCGCCCGTCATCGCAGCAACGACGAAGGCATCATGTGCCCCGTCCATAGCTCCGGCGCCGGCCGGGCCGTGGCGCAGCGCCTCGATGGCGCCGTCCAGGTTGGCGAGCAGGGCCAGGAACCACAGGACCAGCCCCACAAATAAAAAGCGCGGCAGGATCCCCGGCGCGCGACCGTCGCGCGGGCGGCGGGTGAGCGTCCGCACGTGCGCCTCGAGCGTCAGTGCGAAGGCGCCGGCCAGCGCCAGGGCCGACGCCAGCAGCACCAGCGCGCCCGGCGCGCCGGGCGCGAGCGGCGCCATGAGACGCAGGGCAACGCCAAGGAGCTCGAGCCCCAGAACCGCGGTTGCCAGCCGCGCCGCCGCGCGGGCTGCCGGGGCATCGAGCTCGACGCGGAAGAGGGTAGCCATGGCCTGGAAGGTCACACCCAGCACCGCCAAGCCCAGCCAGCCGAAGAGCTGGAGCTGCCCATGCGCCTGCACCAGGCCGGTATAGGGCACATGAGCTAGCTGCCCCGTCCCCGCCCAGTAGCCGAGTGCTGCTCCCAGCGGCACGCCGACCAGCGCCGGGACTGCCGTCGCTACCAGCAGGCAGCGCGCGGCGCTCCAGCTCAGCGCCTCCGGTCCCGGGACTGGCGCCGGCCGCGACGGTGCTGCGCGGCGGCGCACGACGGCTTCGCGCGGGATCAGCGCAGCAGACACACGAGGAGTATAGGGTGGCTGCCCAGCTGCCGGGATCGGGAGTTCCCCTGATAAGACGTTGGCGTCGGCCTAATTGGTCCAGCTGCCCCTCCCTCCGGCTGGGGCCAGCGTACCAGGCCGGGCAAGGTGGTCGGCGGGAGCAGCTCGGGTGGCTGGGGCCGGCCTGCCGGCAGCCGGAGGGTTCGGGGTTTTCCCTGATGGCGAGCCGCGCTGGCCGGTATAGGCTCTCTGGCAAAAGAGCGGGCCACGCGCCGGCCGCAGCCGGCCGGCACGGAGAAGGCAGGGCCCTATAGCCGCTCCACGCGCCGCAGGGCCCCTGCGATTAGGGAGGTGCCAGCAGATGGTCGCGGTCCTTGCTCCACCACTCGAGGTGCTTCATCGTGCCGGACAGGCCCCCGAATGGCGCCGCCGGCGCGAGGAGGCCTCCAACATTCCCTGGCTGAAGCCGGCTGGTAGACCGGGCCACGCCCGGCTCGCTGCCCTGCCGCGGCCGACCACGGCTGGGGAGAAGCGCGATGGCACCGTGCTCATCGGGGAGCACGACCCTGCTTTCGCCCGCACACTCGCGGGCGCCTTTGAGCGTCGCGGCGCTGGCACCCGGCTGGCCGGTGATGGCTGGCAGGTGCTCGTTGCGATCGAGCAACGCTTCCCTGAGTTGCTCGTGCTCGACCTTGATCTACCGGTGATCTCAACCTTCCGGCTGGTGCACCTGCTCCGGCGTGACCAGGCGACGCGGCACATCCCGATCGTCGTCGTGTCGCCGGTCAGCTTCGCCGAAGCTGAAGAGCTGGCACGTGAGGGGGTCGAGGCGTTCGTGCAGCGGCCGGTGGCGGCTGAGCGCGTGGTGGCGGAAGCGTACCGCGTGCTGGCACTGCACCACACACGCCTCGAGCGCTCGGCGTAGCGTTTCTCGCTGCGACTACTGGCGACTACTGGCGACTACTGGCGATTACTGGCTACGTGCTGCTCCTCTCCACGGCACGCCGAGGGGACTCGGCGTAGCGCAGCGCTTCCGGCAGCGGCACAACGCTCCGGGCAGGCTGACACGGCTCGGCGTGGAAGCCTGGTGTTCCACGCCGAGCCGCGCCGGGGCATCGTGCGGTTGGTGGCTCAGTGCCCGCCGCTGCCGCCGGTGCCCGCCTGGAGCGGCTGGAAGACGCTCGGATCCTCGGGGCCATCAACCTGCAGGATACCCGCTGCACCCTTCTCCAGCCGGCCCAGGCTGTGGTCGACGAGTGTATAGCTGCCCGGCACCTGGACCTGGAACTCGACGATCGTCGCTCCACCGGGTGGCACGGTGGTGGTCTGCACGTTGTGCAGTACCTCCGATGCGCCCTGCGGGTAGACACGATCGAAGATCTCGCCAATCACGTGGAAGCTGGAGGTGAGATTCGGCCCGCCGTTCCCGAAGAAGATGCGCACCGTCTCGCCGACCTTGGCCTTGAGGGCGTGCTCTCCAGTTAGTGCCCCCACCGAGCCATCGAACACGACGTAATCGGAGCGCTCGTCCAGCAGCTTCTCGATCGAGAGCGTCTGCAGCCCTTTTGCCGTGCGTCCGCCAGCGGTGTACATGTCACCCTGCATCACGTAGTACTCGTGATCGACCTTGGGGAAACCTTCCGGAGGCTCGACCACGATCAGACCATACATGCCATTGGCAATGTGCTGGGCAACCATCGGTGTGGCACAGTGATAGACGTACGCGCCGGGATTGAGCGCCTTGAACTGGAACGAGGCGGTCCCACCGGGCGGGACCTGCATCACCTTGGCCCCGCCACCGGGGCCGGTTACCGCATGCAGGTCGATGCTATGGGTCATCGTGCTCGATGGGGCGTTGTGCAGCGTCAGCACCACCGTGTCGCCCTGGCGCACGCGGATCATTGGTCCGGGCACGGTGCCGTTAAAGGTCCAGAAGGTGTAGGTCACACCATCGGCAAGCTGTGCCGTCACCTCGCGGGTCTCCAGATTAACCTGCACCGTGGCCGGCTGCGTTCGCTCCACCGGTGGCGCCACCTCCGGGATGGGCAGCGGCGCCGCGCTGCTCAGGGCCGGAGCGGCCGTGATGGCAGCCGCAGGGGTGGCGCTTGCCGCCGCCTGAGCCGCCGCCGGCTGCGCTGCCGGCTGGGAGCTTGCCGCGGCCGCACCGACGAGCAGCGTGCCCTGCATCCCCGCCTCTCGGTGGCCCGGCAGCGAGCAGAAGAAGGTGTACGTACCCGCCTTGGCCAGCTTGAACGTCGCGCGGCTGGTCTCTCCGGGCCGGGCGTAGGCCTTGCCCGGTACGCCATCGATGGTGAAGTCGTGCTCGACGGCCCCCGCATTGTGCAGGATGACCGTCACCTCACCGGGGCCGGCTACCTGCAGCTGGCTCGGTGTGAACTTGAACTCGCTGGCGCTCACGTCGACGGTGGATGCCACCGGCGCGCCGCTCGTCGCAGGGGTGCCAACGCGCCCTAGCGCGGGGAAGCTCAGCAGCCGGCCGGCCAGCAGCCCCAGCAGCAGCATGGCCACCATGCCAAAGGCAGCAAAGACGGCGGCCGCGCTCGCGGTGATTGTTGCCGGCTGCTCATCCTGTGCCGGCGCCGGCCAGGGCGCCTCGCGCACCGGCGGCACCACACTGCCGGTAGTGGCGCGGCTGCCAACAGGAGCGGACGAGGCACCATTCGTTCCGGTGGCCGGCGCTTCACCACCGGCGGGGATCGTGGATGCCTGGCCGGTGTCGCCTTCCCCGGCCGGTGCTGGGGGCACTGGAGGTCGGTCGATGACTGTGCTCATGCTCTTCCTCCCTTTTAGTCGTTTCTGGCTCGTCCTGCTGACTCGATGGCTCGGCGCGGTCTGATCGCCGTGGTCACCGTGATCCTCGTCGTGCCGGTCGCAGCCGATCGTCCCAGGACACCTAAGACCAGCGTCCCCCATACGGGGATACGCCACGCTGATTACCCTGAGCGTGGTGATCAGCGTTGTCTCTTTGCTTCCCAAGGTAGGCGGCAGCGGGGACGAGCGCATCAGGGAAAACCCTGAACCCCAGCAGTGCCTGACGCACCACACAGCCCCCACGTGTACCGATGTACGCCCCTGCCGGGGGTGGGTCGGGGGCCAGCAGCGCTAGGAGCGGCGATGGGTTAGAGATCAGGTGCGCGTGCTGCTGCGCCTAGCCGCCAGGATGGGTAAGACAGGATGAGCAAGATGGGATAAGGAAGACCGCGTCGGGGATTACCCTTCATTCTCGAGCGGATCGTGCCCATACTTCCGCGCTCCTTCACCTGAGCGCGAGAGCGATGTGACCCCCTCAGCCAGGAAAGCAACTGCCTGCCGCCCCTTTGCTGGGGCGCGGGAGCGGTGCTACTCCGCCTTTCGCGCGGCGAGCTGCCGCCCGGCCTCCTGCAGCTCGGAGAGGCTGGCCTGGAGCTGCTCCAGCGCATCACGGACGAGCTGGAGCGCCTCGCGTGCCTGAGCGAAGTCGCCGCGCGCGGCGGCGCCCTCCCAGACGGCGAGCGCCACGCGCAGAGCCGCCGCCTGCTGCGGCGGACCCTCGTGTAGCCGGCGCAGGAAATCGAGGAAGAGCGGCCGGGGGACGGCCGCGTCGAGCGAGTGCTCGCCGGGCACACGGCCGGGTGTCGCCACGTCGGACGAGTGCTCGCCGGGCACGGCACCGGCTGCGGCCGGCTCGCCCGGCTCACTGCTGGAGAGCGCTGGCGTGCCGCCGTCGCGCCACGGTGTAGATGGCTTCGAGGGCATCGGGAACCTTCGACTTCTCCACGTAGAGGTCGGCCCCCGGGAGCTGCGATCGCATCGACCCGGGGTCGCTGCCGCTGACGACGCACACCGCTGGCGGGTGCGGCCGGGCGCGTGCCGCCTCGAGCACCATGATACTTGGGAGGTCGGGCAGGTTCAGGTCCAGGATCAGCAGGTCGATCGGCGTGCCGCTCCGGAGCAGCTCAAGCGCCTCAGCGCCACGCCCGACTCGCTCCACCGCATGCCCGGCCTGGCGGAGCAGAATGGCGAAGACGCTGGCGAAGGCATCCGCGTCGTCGACGAGCAGGATGTGGAGCGGGAGCACGGCCGCCGGCCGCAGCGCTCGTGCCAGCGCCCGCCGCAGGTCTGGCAGCTCTACCGGCTTAGGCAGGGCCAGCAGGACACCGTGCTCGCGGAGCTGGGCGGCTGAGACGTCGCTCTGCCAGCCGGTCAGCAGCAGCACCGGCAGATCGGGCCAGCGCTCGCGCACCTGCCGGGCCACGTCCCAGCCGCTCAGCTCCGGCATAGCGAGGTCGGTCAGCACCACGTCCGGGCGCTCCGCCACGCAGGCCTCAACGGCGGCACGGGGATCGCGAAAGGCGTGCACCTCGTGGCCATCGCGCCGCAGCAGTAGGCTCAGTGTCTCCAGCACGTCCTGCTGGTCGTCGACGACCACGATGGTGGCTGGAGGCGCCTGCTCTTCCTCAGGCTGGAAGGGCACCTCACGGGTCGCCCCGTCGCGGGCGGCGGCTCCAGGCTTGCTCGCTCCCGCCGCTGCTGGCTCCGCCGCCGCGAGGGCAGCGGGGAAGCGGAGGTGGAAGGTCGTCCCGCGCCCCACCACCGAGTCGACCGCGATCGTTCCGTTGTGGGCGGCCACCACCTTGCGCACCACAGCCAGGCCCAGGCCGCTGCCCTGAGGCCCCTTGGTGGTGAAGAACGGCTCGAAGATCCGGGGGCGGATCTCCTCTGGAATGCCGGTGCCGGTGTCCTGCACCCAGAGGTCCACCACCGGCACGCTCAGATGGTTGGAGGCGCCGGCGGTAACGCGCTCTGGCTGCACGCCGACGACGATCGTGCCGCCCTTGGGCAGGGCGTCGATGGCGTTGAAGAGCAGGTTGACGAGTACCTCGCCCAGGGCCGCCGGATCGCCACGGATGGGCGGCACCGGCTCAAGCTCGAGCCGCACGTCGATCGTGCGCCCCTCGCGCTGCGCCTCGTGCTGCCAGCGTGGGCGCGCCAGCTGCACCGCCTCGCGCGCGATCGCCGCCAGATCCACCGGCCGAAACTCGGAGGGATCCACGGGACGGCCATATTCGCGCATGCGCGCGACGAGCGCGGCACCGTCGCGCGCGGCGCGCTGGATTGCCTCGAGGCTCTCGCGCTGGCCGGGCTCGCGCACCTGGCCAAGCAGCAGCTCGGTCCGGCCCAGGATGGTGGCCAGCAGGTTGTTGAAGTCGTGCGCGATACCCATCGCCAGCTCGCCGGTGGCGCGCAGCCGCTCCGCCTGCACCAGCTGCGCCGTCTGGCGGGCTGCCTGGATCGCCACCGCGGCCGCGCCAGCGAAGCCGAGGGCGAGCGTCTCATCCTCGGCGGTAAAAGGGCCGCCTCGCCGCTCGGTGGCGTAGAGCCGGCCAAGCACGCGCCCGCCGACGATTAGCGGCACGCCGAGAAAGCTGTGCATCACTGGATGCCCGGGTGGGAAGCCGACGCTGCGTGGATCCTTGGTCAGGTCATCCAGCCGGAGCGGCTTACCCTCGTGGAGCAGCGCGCCGACGATCCCGCGCCCGTGGGGTGGATTGGGGCGCAGCAGCTCCTCCTCCTCGGGCGTCAGCCCCGTCGTCTCAAAGAACTGGAGCCGGCCGTCTTCCCCCAGCAGCCCGATGGCAGCGTAGCGCGCGTCGAGCAGCCGTGCCAGCTCCACGACGATGCGCTTGAGCAGCTGCCGCTCGTCGTCCAGCGCGCTGCCGAGGGCGGTGGTGGCACGCGAGAGCCGCTCGAGCGGCAGCAAGGAGTCCGGCACGCTTAAACCTTACCGCAAGGAGCGAGCCAGATTCAGGGTTTTCCCCTGATGCGCTCGCGGCCGGCTGGCCGCGAGACTCCCGGACGAATCCCTGCTTGCCACGGAGAGCACCGTATGGCCGCCAAGACTGAACCGTTCTCTCAAAGCTCCGACCACGATCTCCCGCTGATCACCCAGAGCGTAGCCACCGTCTTCGCCGTCTTCGGGCTGCTGGCCGCGCTCGGCCTGGGCTGGATGCTGGCGCGCTCGACCGCGGGGCTGCCGCCCTTCCAGCTTCCGGCCAAAGGCAGCGCCGCCGCGCAGCCGGCCGGGACGGCCGCAGCGCAGACGCTGCACCTCACGGCCACCGAGTTCCGGTTCGATACGAAGGAGCTGCACCTCGCCGGCCCCGGCACGGTGGCAGTGGAGCTGGAGAATAAGGGACTCATCGACCACGATCTCACGATCGAGGGCGCTCGCTTCACCCTGCCGGCGGCGCCTGGCAAGACCGCAGCGAAGACACTCAAGCTGGAGAAGCCGGGCACCTACACATTCTACTGCTCACTACCGGGCCATCGCGAGGCCGGCATGAGCGGCACACTGGTAGTCGGCGACGGCAAATCCGGCGCCGCTTCCGTGACGACCTCGACTTCTGCCGGCACGAGCGGCGCCATGGGAACGATGCCGGGCATGGGCGCCAGCGTGGGCATGAGCATGGGCGCCGGCACCGTGGCGCCGGCTTCGCACGCGGCGACGGTCGCTGCCGAATCGAAGGGCAACCAGCTCCTCGAGCCGGTGCTAGATGGGCAGACCAAGATCTTCCGGCTCACTGCCCAGGTGGTGCAGTGGGAGGTGGTGCCTGGGGTGCGCCAGGAGGCCTGGACCTACAACGGCCAGCTACCGGGGCCGCTGATCCGCGTGACCGAAGGCGACCGCGTGCGCGTCGAGCTCAAGAACGACCTACCAGAGCCGACCATCATCCACTTTCACGGGCCACGCACGCCCAATGCGCAAGACGGCGTGCCGGACGTGACGCAGCCGGCCATTCCGCCCGGCGGCACCTACGCCTACGAGTTCGTCGCCGAGCCCGCGGGCACGTACATCTATCATTCACACTACAACTCGGCGGTGCAGGAGCCGAAGGGGCTCTACGGCATCCTGATCATCGATCCGAAGCCGGGGAGCGCCGAAGCCCAGCGGGACGCCCAGTACGCGCACGACTACCTCCAGGTGCTGAGCGAGTTCGGCGGGTACTTCGTCATCAACGGCCACGCCTTCCCTGCCACCGAGCCGCTCGAGGCCAGGGTGGGGGAGCGCGTGCGTCTGCGGCTGATCAACATCGGCCAGACGATCCACCCAATGCACCTGCACGGCTATCACTTCCGCATTGTGGGCACCGACGGCGCGCCGGTGGAGGGGCCAGCGCTGGTCAAGGATACGCTCAGCATTGCGCCCGGTGAGCGCTATGATCTGGAGTTCCTGGCCGACAATCCCGGCACGTGGCTCTTCCACTGCCACATCCTGGCCCACGTGACCAACCAGGGAGCTGAGCCGGGCGGGATGATCAGCATCCTGAAGGTGACGGAATAACCCCCCCACCCGCCTCCGGGCGCTCGGCGAGGGCGCCTCGCTGTAACGGCCCCCAGTCAGCGCGCCGGGTCCCACCGGCTGCGACAGATTGGGGGCCGTTACAGCGTGTCCGGCGATCGGCGCCACCGGCCACTTCCTCGCCCAGGGGCTGCAGATGCTCCAGGGCAGTCGTTCAGCGTGCCATGCGATCAGCGCTGGCAGCCACGGTGACGAGCCGTCATCGCGCGCCAGCCGCGCCAGCGATCGGGCGCGGTTGGGCAGGCGGCGCCGTCAGCGGCTGGTCCCGGTGGGCTGCTGTGGCAGCGGGTGGAGGCGAAGGCCGTTGGCTAGCTGCTGGTAGAGCTGCCAGCGGCTGGCAACGTCCTGCTCGGCCAGCTCGAGCAGCTGCGCGGCGCGCTCGCGGTTCTGCTCCTGCAGCGAGCGGTAGCGATCCTCCGCGTAGACGTAGTCCGCGAGCGGCAGCGCCGGCGGCTTGGAGTCGAGCTGGAAGGGGTTCTTCCCCTGAGCCTCCAGCGCCGGGTTGTAGCGGTAGAGCGGCCAGTAGGCACTGGCCACCGCCTTCTTCTGCTGCTCCAGCCCCAGCCGCAGATCATAGCCGTGCACGATGCACGGCGCGTAGGCGATGATCAGCGATGGGCCGGAATAGGCCTCCGCCTCACGCAACGCCTTGATGGTCTGGCTGTCGTTGGCGCCAAAGGCGACACGTGCCACGTAGACGTGGCCGTACGCCATTGCCAGCAGCCCCAGGTCCTTCTTGGCCAGGGGCTTGCCGGCGGTGGCGAAGCGGGCGGTAGCACCCCGTGGCGTCGCTTTCGACTGCTGCCCGCCGGTATTCGAATAGACCTCGGTGTCCAGCACCAGCACGTTCAGGTCGGCGCCGGAGGCGAGCACGTGGTCCAGGCCGCCATAGCCGATGTCGTAGGCCCAGCCATCTCCTCCAACCAGCCAGATGCTGCGCCGGATCAGGGCGTTGGCGACGCTCAGCAGCTCGCGCGCGGCGCTCGCTTCGGCGTCGGGCCCCTGGTCGTCGATGAATGCCTGCAGCCGCTCCTTGAGGGTGCGAACGCGCTCGCGCTGTGCCCTGATGCCAGCCTCGCTCGATTGGTCGGCCTGGAGGAGCGCTTCTGCCAGCCCTTCTCCAACCGCTCCAGCGAGCCGCTGCACCAGCGCACGCGCGTACTCCGCCTGCTTGTCGACCGCAAGCCGAAAGCCAAGTCCGAACTCGGCATTATCCTCAAAGAGCGAGTTCGCCCACGCCGGCCCGCGGCCCTCGGCATTCTGCGCCCACGGCGTGGTGGGGAGATTGCCGCCGTAGATCGAGGAGCAGCCGGTGGCATTGGCGATCAGCAGCCGGTCACCAAAGAGCTGCGTCAGCAGCTTGAGGTACGGCGTTTCACCGCAGCCGGCGCAGGCGCCGGAGAACTCGAACAACGGCCGGCAGAGCTGCGAGTCTTTCACCAGGCCGAGGTTCAGCTTGGCACGGTCGACTTCCGGCAGCCGCAGGAAGAAGTGCCAGTTCTCACGCTCCTGCTCGCGCAGCGGTGGCTGTGGCGCCATTGCAATCGCCTTGCGTGATGGATCGGTCTTGCTCACGACCGGGCAGGCCTCGATGCAGAGCGCGCAGCCGGTGCAGTCCTCCGGCGAGACCTGCAGCGTGTAGCGCTGGCCAGTGAACTCGCGCCACATTGCCGGCGCCGATTTGAACGTCGCCGGTGCTCCGGCCAGGAGCTCCGCCGGGTACACCTTCTCGCGGATCACTGCGTGCGGGCACACCAGCACGCACTTGCCACATTGGATGCACAGCGCCGGGTCCCAGGTGGGGATCTCCAGCGCCAGATTGCGCTTCTCCCACTGTGCGGTGCCGGTCGGAAAGGTGCCACCGGCCTCGAATGCACTCACTGGAAGCTCATCACCGAGGCCCGCGAGCATCTTGGCCGTCACGTCCTGGACGAACGGCGGTGCTTCGGCCGGCACCGGCGCCCGGCGGCGGCCCGTGCTGGTCACCTTGGCCGGCACCTCGACCTCCCGCAGGGCCGCCAGCGCCCGATCCACCGCCTGGAAGTTCTGCTGGATGACTCTCTGCCCACGCTTGCCGTACGTGCGCACGATCGCCTGCTTGATGGCCGCGATTGCGTCGTCCGGCAGCAGCACGCCGCTGAGGGCGAAGAAGCAGGTCTGCAGCACGGTATTGATCCGCCGGCTCATGCCGGTCTCGCGCGCCACCTTGTACCCATCGACCACGTAGAAGCGGAGGCGCTTCTCGATGAGCTGCGCCTGCACCTCGCGCGGCAGGTGCTCCCATACCTCATCGGGCCCATAAGGACTGTTAAGCAGGAAGGTCGCTCCATGCTCAGCGTGCGCCAGCACGTCCATCTGCTCCAGGAAGTGGAACTGGTGGCAGGCGACGAAGGTGGCTTTATCGATCAGGTAGGGGGCGTGAATCGGCCGGGGGCCGAAGCGCAGGTGCGAGATGGTCACCGAGCCAGACTTCTTGGAATCGTAGACGAAGTAGCCTTGGGCGTAGTTGGCGGTCTCCTCGCCGATGATCTTGATCGAGTTCTTATTGGCCCCTACCGTTCCGTCAGAGCCGAGCCCGTAGAAGATGGCCTGCACCGTCCCGGTGGTGTCGAGGCGGAACGCCGGGTCATAATCGAGGCTGGTCTCAGTCACGTCATCGTGGATGCCGATGGTGAAGTGGTTCTTCGGCCGCGCGCGCCGGAGCTCGTCGAAGATACCTTTGGCCATGGCCGGCGTGAACTCTTTCGAGGAGAGGCCGTAGCGGCCGCCAATCACATTCGGGAACATCACGAACGGCGCGGAGCCACCGGCGACGGCCTCATTGAGCGCAGTAACCACATCCTGGTAGAGCGGCTCGCCAATGGCTCCCGGCTCCTTCGTCCGGTCGAGCACGGCAATGCTCTTTACCGTTCTGGGCAGCGCCGCCACAAAGTGCTCCACCGAGAACGGCCGGAAGAGGCGCACCTTCACCACGCCCACCCGCTCGTGGTCCACCTCGTAGAGGTACCTGGCCGTCTCCTCTACCGTCTCCGCCCCCGAGCCCATGATGACGATCACGCGCTCGGCGTCGGGCGCGCCGGCGTAGTCGAAGAGGCGATACTGGCGGCCGGTGAGGCGAGCGAACCGGTCCATCGCCTGCTGCACGATTGCCGGACAGGCGAGATAGTAGGGATTGGCCGCTTCGCGCGCCTGGAAGAAGACGTCTGGATTCTGCGCTGAGCCGCGCAGGACCGGATGCTCGGGAGAAAGCGCGCGGGCGCGGTGCGCCTGCACCAGCGCCTCGTCGATCATGGCCCGCAGGTCGTCGTCTGTAAGCTGCTCAATCTTGGCAATCTCATGCGAGGTGCGGAACCCATCGAAGAAGTGCACGAATGGCACGCGCGCCTCGAGCGTGGCCGCCTGCGCGATCAGCGCGAAGTCCATTACCTCCTGCACCGAGGCGGCGGCGAGCAGCGCCCAGCCGGTCTGACGCACGGCCATGACGTCGGAGTGGTCGCCGAAGATCGAGAGCGCGTGCGTGGCGACGGTGCGCGCCGCCACGTGGAAGACGGCCGGCAGCAGCTCCCCAGCAATCTTGTACATGTTAGGGATCATCAGCAGCAGGCCCTGCGACGAGGTGAAGGTGGTGGCAAGCGCGCCCGTCTGGAGCGCGCCGTGCACCGTGCCGGCCGCGCCGCCCTCGCTCTGCAGCTCCACCACCTGTGGCACCATTCCCCAGAGGTTCGGCTTCCCTTCGGCCGCCCACTGGTCGGCCCATTCGCCCATCGGTGAGGCCGGCGTAATCGGATAGATGGCGATCACCTCGTTGAGCCGGTAGGCGACGTGCGCCGCCGCCTCATTACCATCGACGGTCACCATGCGCCGCCCAGCAGCGACGCCTCGCGCACTAATGGGCTCCCAGCCGGCGGCCGGCTCCGGGGCCGGCGGTGCGCCGGCCCCCGCATGCATGGCCCCCGCTTCCTTCTCAGCCCGAACGATCTCGGCAACGGCCATACCCCTTCTCTCCTCCCTCGATCAGGCGATCTCGGCGGCTCCACCGAGATCATGGGCCACGAAGGCGGGCCAGGCATCAGGAGAAACCCTGATCTCGATGGTCACCTGTCTTACCGGCGGGCGCGCTCCCGGCGGCAGTGCTGCGCAACGCGCACCGGGAGCGGCCACGCGAGCGGCTAGCGCGTGGTGGCGGAAGTCCTTGATCCAGTGGGTCGAAAGAGAAGCCGCTCCGGAAGTGCCGCCACGTGGCTCGAGCCGCTCGAGTCGCTCGAGCGGCTCGTAGGAGCGATTGCCTCGTTGGCTGGCGCGACGGGCAGGCTATCCAGCGTGGTGAGCACCCCACCGTTGCGTGCTGCCTGCGCACGCTCACCAGCTGGAAGCGCCGCGGCCAGCGAGGTGCCGGCCAGGATATCCCGCAGTGCCGCCTGCGCCGCGCTCCACGCACTGTGGAGCACGCAGTAGCGGTTGCTAAAGCCGCACGAGGCCTCGCGCAGGACGCACGTGGTCGTCGTCAAGGGGCCTTCGAAGCTCTCGATCACCTCGAGCAGCGAGATATCCGCCGCCGGGCGGGCGAGCGTATAGCCGCCCTGAGGACCGGCGCGCGAGCGCACCAGCCCGCGACGCTGGAGCTGCGCCAACACGCGCGCGGCAAAGACCGGTGGGATCCCAGCCGCAGACGCAATCGCCGCCGCCTTGTGGCGGGCCGGCCGGCTCGCGCCCGCCTCTTCTTGGGCGAGCCAGACCATGGCCCGGATCGCGTACTCGGCCGATTTCGTCAGGCTCAGTCGCATGAGGGACTCATGTTATTGGTTATTGGCGCGACATTGGGAGTAGTGCCCGAGGCTTTTAGCTTTCCGTGACAGTGATGGCAAAGTGAAGCGCTGGAATCTTGTTTCCGGGATGGTCGTCCGCGTAGGTGAGCTGCGGTAGGCGATAGAGCTGCTGCTGGAAGTCCTGCGGACCCTGGTAGATTCCGGGGTAAAGATCGATCAGGTGGACGCCTGGCGCGCCTGCAGCCGTGAAGTTGATGACTACGTCACCCTGGCTGTTGAAGCCACAGGCGTAGCCCATGTACGAGTTGTCGTAGACGGCGACGTAGATGTTGTCGTACTCCGTCCAGCCGACCCCCTTGAGATGGATGCTGATCGGCGTACCCGGCGGGCCTGAGGTAGGGGAAATGCTGACAATACTTGTCTCAATGGTGAAATAGGCTCGTGCCAGCTCGCTGGTGCCGTCTTTCACTACCAGCGAGTGGCGTCCGCCGAGGTCGTCTGGCACGGTGAAGTCGAATGTGAGGCTGCCGTCTGGCCCGGTGGTCACCCTGCCCAGCGGTGTCTCTGCAGGGGCGAAGCCGCTGTTCGAGACCCGGTTCCCAACCATCGTCTGCCAGACGACAGCCAGAGAGGTAGCCGGAGGGAAGCCAGCCCCGCGCAACGTGATCGCTCCACCGACTGGCCCCTGGCTGCTGCTCAGCGCCAGCGTGGCACCGATGGTGCTCTCTGCCGGCAGAACCGGCTGAACCGGGTAGGGGTCGGCATAGGCCGCATCCACAGGCGCCTCAGCGGTCGTCTGGAAAACGAAGTGCGGGCGGGGAAGGTAGGCTGTGGGCGCCTGCTCGTGATTGAGGTACGACTGACCCATGTAGCCGGTGTAGACCTTAATCTCATGCGGCCCGACTGGCCCGGTGGCCCGGAAGCGCGCAGTGGCTGTGCCCTTGCTATCGATCGCAGAGAGCCAGCCAACCTCATGGTTATCCCAGTTGACCACCCAGATGCTCTCCATGTTGCGCCAGCCCAGCCCAGTGGCTCGGATCTCGATTGGTGTGCCGACTGGACCAGAAGCCGGCACCATCTCGAAGCTCTGTACCACGTCCACCATGCCCTGAGCGACGGGCACGCCATCGAAAGTGGCCACGACGTTATGCACGCCACCGTAATCCACTGGAATGGTGAAGTGCGCCTCCAGCCGCCCGCCAGCATCGCTGCGGAAGCGCCCCAACGGGATGGTGGACTCGGAGAACCGCTTTCCGCGGAAGTAGTAATAGTCCTCGATCACCCAACCGCCGCGATAGGTTTCCCAGACCAGGTCGAATGTCCTCCCTGGTAGCAGGCCTTCGGCGACGGCCGCCACCTCCGCACCCACGGCCGGTTTCTCCGGCGTGATCATGAGCGGGGTGAGCGGCGATGCTGGTCCGGTAGCGGCTGCTGGCCGGAGAGCCGGCCGAGCCGCTATCGCCCAGATGAGCAGCAGCCCGGCCAGACTGAAAGCTGCGACAACGCGATAGCGGCGCAACGGGGGGATCATGAGGGCACCTCCTGCTCCGTCCTTGTGTGCCTGCAATGCCGCTGGCTCTCACCGGCACGGGCGCGACCGGTTGCATTACGCGACGATGGTGAGCATTGATGCGTCAACGTCGAACGGTGCGAAGGTGCCGGTACGCCCCTCCTTGTCCTTCGCTTCGACGGTGTAGCGCATAATTCCGAGTGGTGCGTCATCAGGCACAACCCACTTTGCCGTCCACATCCCTTTGCGCGGCCGGTCGCCGGTCCCCCGGTACCGCATGGGGATGGTCTCGCCGGTTGCGAGCTTGACGGTCAGCTCGGCCGTTTCGGCGAACTCGCCGGTCAGCGGATAGATGGCCGTCATGCGGAAGCCTACCGCCTCGCCACGCCGGTAGCGGCTCTTGAGCACGCAGTTCTCTGGGTTATCCGTGCCGGCGAACAGCACCATGTCGCCGTAGAGGATGATCTTGTTCACCATGGGCACAGGCGTCGGCTGTGGCAGTGGGGTTGCCGTCGGTAGTGCCTGGGCGGCCTGGCTGCCGCAGGCAGCCGCGATTGGGGCAGCAACAAGGAACGTCAGCAACGTGCGCTTGTTCATGGCCTCGTCTCTCCTTTGCCTCCATTTACATGACCACCCTCTTAGTTGGGGCTGTGCTTACTGGCCCGGATGCGACCCGAGCCTCAGTGCTATGACGCAGGAAGTGAAAGCACGTACGCGGCAATCTGGTTCAGATCGTCGTCGTTGATCAGGTCCGGGGGGAAAGGCGGCATGTCGAACCCACCCTTCCGTACCACGCCAGCAATCTGCTCCGATGTGGTGATAGTGCGCTTGAACTGCGGCGACCGGAGGCTGGCGCCAATCCCTTCCTGTCCCGCGGGATGGCAGGAGTCGCAATAGCGTCCAAAGAGCACCTGCCCGCGGTTGTCACTGCGGAGCACGAGCGACTCGCGGATACCGAAGGGAACGGCTGCCTGTGCCGACCCGGCCGGCGGCGCCCCCCTGAGCGCGATCCAGGCAAAGACCACGAGCCCGCAGGCAATGCCAAGCGCGAGCACGGCTAGGCCCCGCACGTGATTGGCGTACGGCAGCAATGGCCGGTCCAGCTTGTCTGCAGTCG
>Ga0070741_10008904_pt1 | contig 19837 bp, 13 predicted proteins | sample Coa_R1_4_FD_66440 | JGI IMG/M metagenome (GOLD analysis project Ga0070741, IMG submission 66440) | Surface soil microbial communities from Centralia Pennsylvania, which are recovering from an underground coalmine fire - Coalmine... | ecosystem: Environmental > Terrestrial > Soil > Unclassified ...
AGTCCCGGTGGGTGAAGCCTAGCTTGTTCTTCGGCAGCGAGGGATGATGGAATTTCGGCTTGAGGAGGTATGTCATCGGCGATCTCGGATCATGGGTTTCCCGTTTCGGCGCGCGCGGATTTGACGCGCTCGCGGGTCTGCCGAACAAGTTCCAGGTTCTGCGCGCTCGCCCGCGCAAAAGGATCGTCGGCGGGCGCGCTCCCGGCCGGGCGGCGCCTGATCCGGCGGCGGAGAACGGCGAGCGCCGCCTGCCGGAAGGTTGCGCGATCGTTGCTGACATTGCCGCGGTGCCGGCGATAGAGCATCGTCTCCAGGTCGCAGATCCGGACCGGGACGGCGGCCTCGTCTAGCCGCACCAGGAGGTCGACGTCCTCGCCGACGCGCATGCCTTCGTCGAAGCCGCCGACACGCTCGACCGCCCACCGGCGGAAGGTCCCGACGCCGATCTGGAAGACGAAGCTGCCGTCGAGCGCGTCCATCGCGTAGCGCTCGGCGCCGGGTTCGTAGAGGAGGCGCCACCGGCCGAACGCCGCCCCGAGCGCGGCGTCGGCGCGCAGGACCGCACGCAGCGCCGCGTGGCGCCCCGGCATCCACAGGTCGTCGTGGTCGAGGAAGACGATCAACTCGCCGCGCGATGCCGCGATGCCGATGTTGCGCGCCGCCGAGACGCCCTTGCCGTTGCCCTCGATCGGCCGGAGGCGGGGGTCGGTGAAAGTCGCCAGGACCGCGCGCGTCCCGTCCGTGGAATGATCGTCGACGACCAGGATCTCGTCATCGGGGTCAAGCTGCGGCAGGACCGAGCCGATCGCCTCGGCGACGAAACGCTCCCCGTTGCGGACGGGGATGATGACGCTGGTGTCAACCGGCATCGCGAACCCTATTCCGCGGCGTCGCGGTGATGCACGCCGGATACCGCGCGCCACTGTCTGGCAATCGCATCGGTGATGAAACGCGCGGTGACCGGCGTCCCATCATAGTGCAGAATCGGCATCAGGCGAGCCGGATCGAGCGCGCACTCGGCGACGAGCAGCGTCCGCAACTGGGCGTCCCGGTTCTGCTCGACCACGAACACTAGATCGTGGCTGAGGATGAAGTCGACGACCTTGTCGGCGAACGGGAAGGCGCGAACCCGCAGCGTATCGAGGTGTATGCCGTCCCGCGCCAGCGCCTCCAGCGCCTCGTTGAGCGCCGGCGCGGTCGAGCCGTAGTAGATCACGCCGAAACGGCTGCGCTCCGCCGCCTTGCGCTCGATCGGCGCGGGGACGACCGACTTCGCCGTCTCGAACTTGCGGAGCAGCCGCTGCATGTTCTCGACATAGTCGGCGCCTTCCTCGCTGTACTTGGCGCGCGCGTTCTTGGATGTGCCGCGCGTGAAGAAGGCGCCCTTCGAGGGATGCGTGCCGGGATAGGTGCGATAGGGGATGCCGTCGCCGTCGACGTCGAGATAGCGGCCGAAATCGCGGCCGGCTTCAAGCTCCGCGGCGGTCAGCACCTTGCCGCGGTCGTAGGTACGGCCTTCCTCCCAGGCGAGCGGCTTGCACAGCCATTCGTTCATGCCGATGTCGAGGTCGAGCATGACGAAGACCGGGGTCTGCAGCCGGTCGGCGAGATCGAAGGAGAGGGCGGAGAACTCGAACGCCTCGTGCGGATCCTCGGGGAAGAGGAGCACGTGCTTGGTGTCGCCGTGCGAGGCATAGGCGGCGCTGACGATGTCCGACTGCTGCGTGCGCGTCGGCATACCGGTCGACGGCCCGCCCCGCTGCACGTCAAAAATGACCGCGGGGATTTCGGCGAAATAGGCAAGCCCGAGGAATTCCTGCATCAGCGAGATGCCGGGCCCGGCCGTGCAGGTGAAGGCGCGGGCGCCGTTCCAGGCGGCGCCGATGACCATGCCGATCGAGGCGAGCTCGTCTTCCGCCTGGACGATCGCGTAGCGGTTCTTCCCGGTTGCCTTGTCGACGCGGTAGCGCCGGCAATGCCTGCCGAAGGCCTCGGCCAGCGAGGTCGACGGCGTGATCGGATACCAGGCCGCGACCGTAGCGCCGCCATAGACGGCGCCGAGGCCGGCGGCGTTGTTGCCTTCGAGGAAGATGCGGTCGCCGACGGCGTCGGCGCGGCGCACCTTGAGGTCGATCGAACCAAGCTCGGTGCGGGCGTGCTCGCGGCCCATGTTGAGGGCCTCGTAGTTGGGCGGGATCAGCTTGTCCTTTCCTTTGAACTGCTCGGCGATCAGCTTCTCGACCTCGGCGGCCTCGATGCCCAGCAGTTCGGAGAGCGCCCCGACATAGATGATGTTCTTGAATAGCTGGCGCTGACGCGGGTCGGTGTAGCGCCGGTTGCAAATCTCGGTGAGCGGCATCCCGAGAACGGTGATGTCGTCCCGGAACTTCGAGCGCGGCATCGGCCGGGTCGAGTCGTAGAAGAGGTAGCCGGCGGGGTCGATCTCGCGGACGTCCTGGTCCCAGGTCTGCGGGTTCATCGCGACCATCAGGTCGACGCCGCCGCGCCGTCCGATATGGCCGGCTTCCGAAACCCGCACTTCGTACCAGGTCGGCAGGCCCTGGATGTTGGACGGGAAGATGTTGCGCGACGCGACCGGCACGCCCATGCGGATGATCGAACGGGCGAAAAGCCGGTTGGCGCTCGCCGAGCCTGAGCCGTTGACATTGGCGAACTTGACGACGAAGTCGTTGACGCGCGGCGGGCGGGCGACGGGAGCGTTCATGCGTAATGTCCGGCCGGTCCGGGCGCGTGGGCAAGGTCGAGGAGGAACTTCTGCATGTCCCAGGCGCCCGTCGGGCAGCGCTCGGCGCAGAGCCCGCAATGCAGGCAGACGTCCTCATCCTTGGCCATGATCCGGCCAGTCTTCAAAGGGCGCGAAATGTAGAGGTCTTGGGTCAGGTTCGGCGCCGGCGCGTTGAGGCGCATGCGCAGGTCCGCCTCCGGCCCGTTCTCGGTGAACGTGATGCAGTCCATCGGGCATATGTCGACGCAGGCGTCGCACTCGATGCACAGATTTGCCGAGAAGACCGTTTGGACGTCGCAGTTGAGACAGCGCTGCGTCTCGGCGTAGCCGAGCTCCGGCGTGAAGCCGAGCTCGACCTCGGCCTTGACGTCGACCAGCGCGATCGCCTGATCGCGGAGCGGCACCTTCTTCCGCCGATCGAGCGAGATGTCGTTGTCGTAGCTCCATTCGTGGATGCCCATCTTCTGGCTGACGAGCGTCGTGAACGGAGGCGGGCGGTCGGCGATATCGGCGGACTTGCAGAACCGGTCGATCGAGATCGCAGCCTCGTGGCCGTGGGCCACCGCCCAGATGATGTTCTTCGGCCCGAAGGCCGCGTCGCCGCCGAAGAAGACCTGCGGGTGGGTTGACCGGAATGTGACCGGGTCGACGACCGGCATTCCGTGCCGGTCGAACGCGATGCCGATGTCGCGCTCGATCCACGGGAAGGCGTTCTCCTGGCCGACCGCGATGAGCACGTCGTCGCAGGGGAAATGCTGGTCCGGTTCGCCCGTCGGCTCGAGGCGCCGCCGCCCGCGATCGTCGTAGACCGCGGCGACCTTCTCGAACAGAACGCCAGTCAGCCTGCCGCCGGCATGGGTGAATTCCTTCGGCACGAGGAAATTGAGGATCGGGATGCCCTCATGCATCGCGTCCTCCTTCTCCCAGGGCGAGGCCTTCATCTCGTCGAAGCCGGAGCGGACGATGACCTTGACGTCGTCGCCGCCGAGGCGGCGGGAGGTGCGGCAGCAGTCCATCGCGGTGTTGCCGCCGCCGAGCACGATGACCCGGCGTCCGATCCTGTCGATGTGGCCGAAGGAGACGCTGGACAGCCAGTCGATGCCGATGTGGATATTCGCCGCGGCTTCCTTCCGCCCGGGAATGTCGAGGTCGCGGCCGCGCGGAGCGCCGGTGCCGACGAAGACGGCGTCGAAGCCTTCGGCGAGCACGCCGGCCAGGCTGTCGACGCGCGTGCCGTAGCGGGTCTCGATGCCGCCCATTCCGGTGATGTAGCCGACCTCCTCGTCGATCACCGATTCGGGCAGGCGAAAGCGCGGGATCTGGCTCCGGATCATGCCGCCGCCCCGCTGCTCGGCGTCGAAGACGACGATCTCGTAGCCGAGCGGCGCCAGGTCGCGCGCCACCGTCAACGATGCTGGCCCCGCGCCGACGAGAGCGACGCGCTTGCCGTTCGGCGCGCCGGCGCGCGGGATGCGGCCGGTGACATCGTTCTTGTTGTCGGCGGCCACCCGCTTCAGCCGGCAGATGGCGACGGGCTGTTCCTCGACCCGGCCGCGGCGGCATGCCGGCTCGCAGGGGCGGTCGCAGGTTCGGCCGAGGATCCCCGGGAAGACGTTGGAATACCAGTTGACCATGTAGGCGTCGCTGTAACGCCCGGCGGCGATGAGCCGGATGTATTCGGGAACCGGCGTGTGCGCCGGACATGCCCACTGGCAGTCGACGACCTTATGGAAATAGGCGGGATTACCAATGTCGGTCTCGGGCATGCCGGGCGCTGCCTCGGCACGCGAAACCAAGTCGGCTGTCTCCGACATTCTTTCTACCGTCTCCTGGCGCGATGCGATCCGCACCAACCGGGGCGAAAGCCCCCGGAGACGTACGGCGTTATCGACACTCGTTGCCTCTGCCGGGCACTTGGCGTTTCCGGGCCGCGAATTTGGCAAACTCCCGGATGTAAAGGAAGGGCTTCGAGGAGAATTGATGGCGGGAACGCACGCGACCTCGCGGCGGTGCGGAAGAATTTCTGGCTGCTCCGACGGAATTGCCGGATTCCGGCGTTTCAAGGCATTGCGTTGCAGCAGGCCCGGTGGACCATGTCGGTTGTCAAACAGGTAGCCGTCGTCGTTTTCGCGATGATTTTCATAGCCTTGGCATGGTTTGCCATCGCCCATCGCGATCTGCTCCCGGGCGTCGGCGGCAGTGCCACGACGGCCTCGACGGGGGGTCCGGGGGGACCGGGATTGGCCCCCGGTGTGGCCGGAATCCGTCCGACAGGGCCCGGACCGGGGGCGAATGTCGGCGGAGGCGGCCCGGGGGCCGGCAGCGGAGGGCGGCCGGGTGGCGCCTTCGGCGGCCCGGCACCCGTGACGGTTGCGGCCGTGACAATTGATTCGAGCGGGACCGATATCCGCACCATCGCAACCCTCGCGGCGGCAAACGAGGTGACGCTCTATTCCGAGGCGACCGGCACGGTCGCCAAGGTCGACGTCAAGCCGGGCCAGACCGTCAAGGCCGGCGAGCCGATCATCGAACTCGACAGCGCCGACCAGAGCGTTGCCGTCGAGAAGGCGAAGGTCACGCTCGCCAGCGCCACCGAAGCGCGCCAGCGCGCCGAGAAGCTGGTCAATACCAATAACGCACCGGCGAGCAGCCTCTCGGATGCTGAGACCGCCGAAAAGCAGGCGGAGATCGCACTGCAGACCGCTCAGCTCGACCTCGACAAGCGGACGATCAAGGCGCCGTTCGACGGGACGGTCGGCCTGATCGCGGTGTCGGTCGGCGACCTTGTCGGCTCGCAGAAGGCAATCACCACGCTCGATGACCTGACGCGCCTCAAGGTTTCCTACGACGTGCCGCAGCGGGTTTCGGCCCTCCTCAAGGAGGGCAGCCCGGTAGTGGCCGAGAGCGATGCCACGCCGGGCGTCGATTACAAGGGCACCGTGACCGCCGTCGACTCGCGCGTCGACCCCGAGGCCCGGACGCTCCGCGTCGAGGCGACGCTTGCCAACGACAGCGGCGCGTTGAAGCCGGGCATGGCGGTCGCCGTCCAGATGACCTTCCCCGGCAAGCCGCTGCCGGCGGTGCCCTCGCTCGCCGTGCAGTGGGACCGGAAAGGCTCGTTCGTCTGGCGGATCACCGATTCGGCGGCGCATCGCGTGCCGGTCGAGATCGTCGCGCGCCACAGCGGCGTCGTCACGGTCGCCGGCGACCTGAAGGCGGGCGACGAGGTAGTGGTCGAGGGCGTCCTGCGCCTCCGCGAAGGGGCCAAGGTGAACAAGCTCGGCGGCGACGATGCTGGCGGCAAGCCAGCGGCGGCACCGGCCGCCGGCGGAACGCCGGTTGCGCGCGACGGCGGCGGCAAGCCGGCAACGCCCGGCGCCGCGAGCGAGGCGGCGGCGACGCCCAAGACCTGAACGAGGCCGCGATGAGCACCCTTTCCGAAGTCAGTTCGACCCAGGGCGGTCAGGTCGCGGCGCTCTTCGTTCGCCGGCCCGTCCTCGCCATCGTCCTCAACCTCCTCATCGTGGTCGCCGGGGTTGCCGCCTATACCGGCGTCGAGGTCCGCGAACTGCCCAACATTGACCAGCCGGTCATCACGATCCGCACCACCTATACCGGCGCCACGCCCGACACGGTCGACAAGGAAATCACCGGGATCATCGAGGGCGCGGTGGCGCGCACGCCCGGCGTCCAGTCGATCGCCTCGCAGAGCAGCGCCGGGCAGAGCCGCGTCACCATCACCTTCGACGATTCAACCGACCTCAATGCTGCGGCCAACGACCTCCGCGACGCGATCGGCGGGCTGCGCACGCTTCCCGACGACGCCGATCCTCCGCAGATCGTCAAGGCCGACACCAGTTCCGATGCGATCATGCGGCTGGCCGCGACCTCCTCGACCCTGCCGATCGAACAGCTGACGCAACTGGTCAAGGACCGCGTCATCGACCGGCTGGCGGCGGTCGCCGGCGTCGCCGACGTGCAGACCTACGGCGACCGCGATCCGCTCGTGCGCATCATCATCGATCCGGACGCGCTCGCCTCGCGTCACCTGACCGTCGGCGACCTGGTCGCCTCGCTCGGCAACGTCGCGCTCGACGCGCCGGCCGGCAATGTCTCCGACGCCAACCAGACCCTGCTCGTCCGCGCCGATGCCAGCGCCAAATCGGCGGAGGAGATCGGCGCGATCGCGATCAACAAGACGACCAGGGTGAGCGACGTCGCCGACGTCGTGTTCGGCCCCGCTGACCGCTCGACGACGCTGCGCATGAACGGAAAGACCGGAATCGGACTCGGCATCGTCCGCCAAGCGAAGTCGAACACGCTCGACATTTCGACCGGCGTGCGCGCCGCCGTCGCCGAATTGAACGCGGCTCTGGCGAAAGAGGGGCTCAACCTCATCATCACCTCGGACGATGCGACCTTCATCCGCAATTCGATCGAGGAAGTGCTCTTCACGCTCGGCCTGTCGATCGCGATCGTCATCGGCATCATCTACATCTTCCTGCGTTCGATCCGCGTCACCTTCATCCCGGCGATCACGGTGCCGATTGCGCTGATCGGCGCCTTCGCCGCCATCTACCTCGCCGGCTTCTCGCTCAACATCCTGACCTTGCTGGCGCTGGTGCTGGCGACCGGGATGGTGGTCGACGACGCGATCGTCGTCATCGAGAACATTACCCGCCAGCGCGGCCTCGGCCTCGGGCCGCGCGCGGCGGCGGTGCTCGGCACCAAGCAGGTCTTCTTCGCCGTCCTCTCGACCACCGCGACGCTTGCCGCGGTGTTCATCCCGATTTCGTTCTTCCCGGGCGTCGCCGGGCGCCTCTTCTCCGAATTCGGCTTCGTGCTCGCCTTCGCGGTGATGCTCTCCGCCTTCGTCGCGCTGACGCTCTGTCCGATGCTGGCCTCGCGCTGGATCAGCGCGGAGGAGCACGAACCTTCGCATAACCCGATCGGCCGGGCGGTGGCCGGTTTCGGCCACGCCGCCGAGCGGCTCTATTCGCGGCTGCTTACCGCGGCGCTGAACGCGCCGGTGGTCGTCATCGTTGCCGCGATTCTCTTCGCCGGCGGGGCGGTGCTGGCGTTCCGGCTCCTTCCCTCGGAGCTGACGCCGCAGGAAGACCGCGGCTTCATTCCGATCTCGGTGCGCTCGCCGCAGGGCGCGACGGTCGACTACACCGCCGACCAGATGCGGATCGTCGAGCGCGCCATCCAGCCCTTCGTGAAGAGCGGCGAGGTGGTCAATACCTTTGCAACCGCGCAGGGCGGCGGCGGCGGCGGCTTCATGTTCGTGACGCTGGCGCCGTGGGACCAGCGGACGCGCACGCAGCAGCAGATCACCTCCGACATCAACGCGCGCCTGCAGAGCATTCCGGGCGTGCAGGTCTTCGCCTTCACCTCGAACAGCCTCGGCATCCGCGGCGGCGGCCAGGGCCTGCAATTCGCGATCACCGGGACCGACTACGACACGCTTTCCGACGCCGCCGACAACCTGATGGCGGCGATGCAGGACGACCCGGTCTTCACCACGGTGCGGCTCAACTACGACACGACCCAGCCGCAGCTCTCGATCAAGATCGACCGGGCGCGCGCCGCCGATATGGGCGTCTCGCTCGACGCGATCACCACCGTCCTGCAGACGCTTCTCTCCGGGCGCGATCTCGGCACCTATTACATCGGCGAGGATGCCATCGACATCAAAGCGCAGGCGCCGGACGGGATGATCCAGGATCCGTCCGGGCTCGACCGCATCCAGCTGCGCACGGCCGGCGGCAAGATGGTGCCGCTCTCCTCGCTGGTCAGCTACCAGGAGACGGCGGTTGCCCCGAGCCTGCAGCGTCAGGACCAGCGCCGCGCGGTGCCGATGTCGGCGAACCTCGCCGACGGCGTCGATTTCCGCACCGGAATGAACCACCTCGAGGCGATCGCGGCGAAGTCGCTGCCCCCGGGAATGAGCATCGTCTATACCGGCGAGGCGAAGGAGCTGAACACGGCCTCGAGCGGCGTCGCCCAGACCTTCGCCTTCGCGCTCCTCGTCGTCGTCCTCGTCCTCGCGGCGCAGTTCGAGAGCTTCATGAGCGCCTTCATCCTGATGGCGACGGTGCCCTTCGGCCTCGCCGCGGCGGTCTATGCGATGCTCCTCACCGGCGGGTCGCTCAACATCTACAGCCAGATCGGCCTCGTCATGCTGGTCGGGCTGATGGCGAAGAACGGCATCCTGATCGTGGAATTCGCCAATCAGTTGCGCGACCGCGGGGCGTCGGTGCGCGAGGCGATCCACGACGCGGCGCTGATCCGCCTCCGTCCGGTGGTCATGACCATGATCGCAACCGTGCTCGGCGGCCTGCCGCTCCTCCTCACCGCCGGGGCCGGCGCCGAATCGCGGAGCGCCCTCGGCTGGATCATCGTCGGCGGCCTCGGCTTCGCGACCATCGCCACCCTGTTCCTGACGCCGGTCGTCTTCGACTTGCTCGCCCGCTTCTCCAAGCCGCGGGTCGCAGAAGAGCAGCGCCTGCGGCGCGAACTCGCCGAAGCCGGCGACGTCCGCGGCTTCCGGCCGACCGCGGAGGAGGAGGGCGGACTGCGGGAACTCCCGGTGGCGGCGGAGTAGGAGGCGATGCTTGCCGTCCTTGCCCGTATCGATGCCTCCCGGCGCGCCGCGGCCGGGGCATTTCCGCGCCGTGCGGGAACAGCCGCGATCCGGTATGGTCGGCGGGGTCAGCACGCGGGCGCGACCTGGAGAGGTGGAGTGGCCCAAGGGCCGGATCGCGAGCGCATCCGCCTCGACGGGGAACTCATGGCGCGGATTGCCGAGGGCGACCAGGCGGCCTTCGCCATCCTGGTTGCCAACGAGACGCCGCGCCTGCTCCGTTTGACGCGCTCGCTCCTCTCCGCCCGGCCGGCGGAAGCCGAGGAGATCGTCCAGGAGGCGCTGATCCGGCTCTGGCGCGAGGCCGAGGCGTGGCGTCCGGACGGCAAGGTTGCTACCTGGCTGCATCGGGTAGCCTACCGGCTTTCAATCGACGCGCTCCGCCGCCTGCGTCCGTCGGTCGCGATCGAATCGGTCGCCGAGATCGAGGATGCCGGCGTGCCGCACCCGGAGACGCGGCTGATGCGGATCGACGACGTTGCTGCCGTCCGCGATGCGATGTCGCGGCTGCCCGAGCGGCAGCGCACGGCGCTGGTGCTCAGCCATTTTCAGGAGCTGAGCCAGGCGGAAGGAGCCGAGGTTATGGGGCTTGGCGAGGCGGCTTACGAGTCGCTGCTCGCGCGCGCCCGGCGCGGCCTGCGCGCGCTGCTCCTCAAGGAAGAGAAGGGGAGGGAGCCATGAGCAACGGCGATGCCACCCGCCGTCGCGCGATTCTGGATGCGATCGACGCGGACGGCCCGGATTTCGATGCCTGGCAGGACCGGGCACTCGCCGCCGAGGCGCGGCAGGCGGTTCTCGCCGACCGGTCGCTGCGCGCCTATCGCGACGAGGCGCTGGCGCTCGCGCGCGGCCTCCTCCGGGTCCGGGCGGCGGTCGATGCCGACATCGCCGCCGACGGCGCCGCCGCAAGGATTGCGGCCGCCCTCGCCGAACAGCTCCGCGCCCGGCCGATGCGCCGGCTCAACCGGCTAGCGGTGGCGGCGATCCTGCTCGCCGCCGTCGGGCTGGGCGGGCTCTTCGACTTGACCGTGCTGTCGCCGGCCGGCCGACCGGGCAACGACGTGGTGGCACTCGACGCTTTCAATATCGGGCTGGCGGAGGAAGCCACGCCATGACCGCCGCCATCGTCTCGCCGGCCGCGCCCGGTGCCAGGCGCCGCCGCTTCCTCGTCGTGGCGCTGATCGCCTCGCTGGCCGTGAATGCGTTCCTCGTCGGCGTCGTCGCGACCGAGTTCCTCGGCATCACGGACATGTTCCGGCCGCATGGCGAGCGGGCGGTCAGCTTCGAATTGCGCTGGCTGCAGGGGCGGCTGAGCGACGCCTCTCTCGAGCGCGTGCGGAGTGCCATCGACGCGGCCCGCCCCCGGGCCGAGGCGAGGCTCGACCGGGTGCGCCAGCTCCGGCGGGAACTGGGCATTCTCGTCGCGGCGCCGCAGCCGGACCGCGCCGCGATCGACGCCAAGCTCAGGGACATCCGGGCCGAACTCGACCTGATGGCGACGGAGGTTCAGAAGGTGTCGATGGATGCGCTGCTGGCGCTTCCGGCCGCGGAACGGGCGCCGCTTGCCGAGCCGAGGAGCTGAGGAGTAGGCGCGCCGGGCAGGCGAAGGGGGAGACACAGCCTCCGGTTCGAGCGTGGCCAACCCTGCAAATTCGGAACCGACAAAAACGCGCTTCCGGGCAAGGGCCGACGGCAATCACGCCTGAACCAAGTTCCCTGCCTCCCCCTTTTTGACCGTGAGCGATCCGTCTTTACGACGGTATCGGCTGGCCACCTGTTTGCCGCCCCCCTGTTCCGGGTAACTCCGTACACATGCGGCCCTGCCGACCGTGCCCACCGGCTTCGTCTGGCATTGCTCAAAAACTGACCGATTCTCGTCGCGTTTGCCAGACGTTTCCATGAACTTCCGGTGAACATCCACCGGCAAGTGCGATCCGTTCGGTTCCGTTAGCGAGTCTCGACCGGTTTACCCTGAAATTCGGGACCGGACTTAACCCGCCTCCGAACAGCGCGTGAACGGAAAGGGAAATGGAGCGGAACCCGCTGGCCTTAGGCGGCCTGCCGTCAACCGGGGAGCGAAGGTTCGCCTCGCGATGCTCGGCGACCGCGCGCATTCGGCGCGGACTATTCGCTCTTCTGTTGCTGTAAGCGGTTGCCTTGGGACTGATTAATATGATGATATGCGCCCACCTGACGGGCTGGAGGAGCGCGGGACTGCAGGTCCTGCGTCGGTCCGCCGGGCGTGCAATCACGGGAGGAACAGCTTGATGAAACGTTTGTTGGTGGCGGGCTTTGCCGCCGCTGTCGCGCTTTCTGTCGGGACCGCGACCAATGCGGCCGACAAGCCGATGATCGCTTTCGTTGTGAACGGACCGTCCGACTTCTGGAAGATCATGGAAGCGGCCGTCGCCCACGCGCAGAAGGACCTGCCGGACGTCGATCTTCAGTTCAAATACCCCGAGCGCGCCGACGCGGCCGTTCAGCGCCGCATGCTGGACGATCTCGTGGCTGCCGGCGCGGCGGCCATCTCGGTGTCGGTCGTCGATCCGCCGACTTCGACCGATGCGCTGAACGCCGTCGCGGCGAAGATTCCGGTCTTCACGTTTGACTCGGACGCGACCCAGTCGAAGCGCATCGCCTATGTCGGCTCGTCCAACACCCAGCTCGGCACCATGGCCGGTGAGCTGATGAAGAAGGCGATGGCGGGCAAGCAGGGCAAGTGCATCGGCTTCGTCGGCCTTCCGGGCGCCGACAACGCCAAGGAGCGCATCAACGGCTACAACGCCGCCGTCAAGGGCACGGGCCTCGAGCTGATCGACGTGCGCGGCGACGACATCGACCAGACCCGCGCGCGCGCCAACGTGGACGACGTCCTCGTCGCCCATCCGGAAGTCAACTGCATGGTCGGCTTCTATTCCTATAACCCGCCCCGCATGTACGAGGCGCTGAAGGATGCCGGCAAGCTTGGCCAGATCACGGTCGTCGCGTTCGACGAAGATCCGATCACGCTCGGCGCCGTCGCCGACGGCTCGTTCGCCGGCACGGTCGTGCAGAACCCCTATGAGTGGGGCATCCAGAGCGCCCACCTCATCGCCGACTACCTGAAGGGCGACAAGTCGAAGATTCCTCCGGACGGGGTGATCATCATCCCGGGCCTGACGCTGACCAAGGAAAACGTCAAGCAGTTCCAGGAAGACTTCAAGAAGAAGCTCGCTGGCGGCTAAGCCGGCCTCGAGGATCCGCAGCCGGGGAAGCCCGGCTGCGGACTTCTTCTCCCTGCGGCTCCGTGCTGGTTACCTAGCGCAATGACAGCGCCCGTATCGTCCGTGGCTCGCTCGCAGCCGTCCGGCGCGCCGTTCCTGAGGCTGTCGGGACTTCGCAAGACCTATCCAGGCGTCGTCGCGCTGGCTGATTTCGGCATGGAAGTGCGCCCCGGCGAGGTCATCGGCCTCGTCGGCGAGAACGGCGCCGGCAAGTCGACGCTGATGAAGATCCTGGGCGGGGTGGTCGAGCCGGACCAGGGCACGATCGAGATAGACGGGGTCGAGCACAAGGCGCTGACAGTCTCGCAGTCAATCAATGCGGGGATCGCCTTCGTCCACCAGGAACTGAACCTCTTCGACAACCTCAGCGTTGCGGCCAACGTCTATATCGGCCGCGAGCCGACGAAATTCGGTTTTCTCCAGCTCGTCGATACCGACAAGCTGTTCGAGACCGTCCAGCCCTATCTCGACCGCCTCGGTGCGACCTTTTCGCCCGATACGCCGGTGTCGCGGCTTTCGCTGGCGCAGCAGCAGATGGTCGAGATCGCGAAGGCGCTGAGCCTCAAGTCGCGGCTGGTCATTCTCGACGAGCCCACGTCCAGCCTGCCGATCGCGGAGACCGAGCGGCTGCTCGAGGTCATCGCCGGGCTGAAGGCGCAGGGCATCTCGGTCATCTTCATTTCCCACCGCCTCAACGAGGTTGTCGTCGCTTCCGACCGCGTCATCGTCCTCCGTGACGGCAACCTGGTCGGCACGCTCGAAGGCGATGCGATCGACCACGACATCATGGTGAGGATGATGGTCGGCCGCGAACTCAAGGTCGACCACCGCCCGCCGGCGATCCGTGATGGCGCAACCGTCATTTCGATCAGGGGGGTGTGCACGACGACCTACCCGACCCACCAGATCGACCTCGATCTCCAGGCGGGTGAGATTCTCGGGCTGGCGGGCCTCGTCGGCGCCGGGAGAACCGAGCTCGCCAGGGTCCTGTTCGGGATCGACCGCCCGCACGGCGGGAGCATCACGCTGAACGGCGAGAAGATGCACTTTGCGACCTCGGCGGACGCGGTGCGCTCCGGCGTCTTCCTCGTCCCGGAGGACCGCAAGAGCGCCGGTCTCCTCCTCGACCTGTCGATCGCGCAGAACATCTCGCTCCCCAACCTCAGGGCCTATGCGCGCGGCAACATCATTGCGCAGGACGCCGAGCTGGAGCAGGCCGAGCGCAGCCGGCGCGAGCTCGACATCCGTACCGCCAACGTCGCGCAGCGCACCGCATCGCTTTCCGGCGGCAACCAGCAGAAGGTCGTGCTCGCCAAGTGGCTGGCCATGAAACCAAAGGCCATCATCTTCGACGAGCCGACCCGCGGCATCGACGTCGGCGCCAAGGCGGAAATCTACGACCTCATGCGGAAGCTCTCGGATTCGGGGGTCGCCGTCCTGATGATTTCGTCCGACCTGGAGGAAGTGATCGGAGTCTCCGACCGTGTCGCGGTAATGCATGAGGGGCGCATTCAAGGTATTCTCGACCGTTCCCGGTGCAGCGAGGAAAACATCATGCGGCTGGCAGTGGGCAAGCCGGTCGAGGCTCGGATTTCGGCTTAGGGGATCTGGTAGATGCAGAAGAAGGACCTGTGGCTTTTCGTTCTGATTCTGGTGATCGGCGCGATCACGGCGATCAGGCAGCCGCTGTTCCTGTCTCCGATCAACATCGCCAATACCGCCAACCTGGTCGGCCTGTTCGGCATATTCGCGATCGGCCAGGGCTTCGTCATCATTACCGGCGGCATCGAGCTCTCGGTGGGCTCGATCATCGCGATCCTTGGCGTGATCTTCATCGATTTCATCGCCAACAAGGGCGTGCCGTGGCCGCTGGCAGCGGTGGTGGTGCTGGCGATCGGCTTCGTGATGGGGCTGGTTCACGGCCTCTTGATCACCAAGGCCAAGCTGCAGCCCTTCGTGGTGACGCTCTGCGGCCTGCTCATCTACCGCGGGGTTGCGCGCTTTTACACCAAGGACGCGACCGCGGGCTTTCCGTTCGGGGTCAATTTCCCGGACCTCGAAACGATCACCACCGGACGCACGGATATCGTCGCCCTGCTCACCGGCGGATCGGCCCATTCCATCCCGATTCCGCATGCATTCTTCATCATGCTGGTTCTTGCGGCGATCATGTGGGTGGTCCTGCACCGATCGGTCTTCGGCCGCTATCTCTATGCGGTCGGCAAGAACGAGGAAGCGGCGCGCTACTCGGGCATCCGCACGACCCGCGTGATCGTGGCGGCCTACGTGATCTGCACGACGACGGCGGCGTTCGCGGCGATCTTCTTTGCCATGTACACCCGTTCGATCCTGCCCTCGGGTCACGGCAATTTCTATGAACTCTACGCGATTGCGGCGGCCGTGCTCGGCGGCTTCTCGCTTCGCGGCGGCGAGGGCTCGATCATCGGCGTGGTGCTCGGCACGATCCTCCTCCAGATCCTCCAGAACCTGGTCAACCTCCTCGGCATTCCCTCGTCGCTGAACTTCGCGGTGATGGGCTCGGTCATTCTGATCGGGGTACTCGCCGACCAGCAATTCGCCCAGTACCGCCAGCGCGCGGCGGTTGCGCGCGGCCGCATCCAGGCGAGGCCGTCGGTCGCCGAAGCGGCGGAGTAGGGGCGGTCGGTCGGCAACCCTTTGGCTGCGATCGCGCCTGGCCGTTGGCATGACCTCTCCCCGGTGGGGAGAGGTCGGATGCGAAGCATCCGGCTGAGGGGGCTGACCTCGTCGGAACGGCTCTAACACCTCACACGGATCGCCTGCTTCCGCACGCGATGCGACCCCCGATCAGGTCGGGGGCAGGGCTCGCGACGGAAACCGTGCAGCGAACTCCTCGGGCGTTCGCATTACCTCTCCCCGGTGGGGAGAGGTCGGGAGCCGGACGACACTGAGTTTCATGAAACACGTCATGGCCGGGAGAAGCCCGCCCATGACCTAGTTGAGGGCGGCGAAGCCGGCCCCGGGACCCGGGAAGCGCTACTCCGCCGGCTGCGGGGTTCCCCGGGCGGCGGCGCGGGCGGCCCGCCGGTCGCGGCGCCGCTGGCCGATGCGGCCGAAGAAATTCCGGATATGGGCGAGCGCGGCGAGCGAGGCCGGCGTGACCACCAGCGTCAGGATCGTCGCGAAGCCGAGGCCGAAGACGATTGCGGTGGAAAGCTGGATCCACCACTGCGTCGACGGCGCCCCGTAGGTGACTTCGCGGTTGACGAAATCGACATTGAGGCCGAACGCGATCGGCAGCACGCCGAGGATGGCGGTCACGGCGGTAAGCAGCACCGGCCGGGCGCGTTCGCGGCAGGTTCTCAGAATCGCTTCCTCGAACGGGACGCCCTCGCGCCGCAATCGGTCATACGTGTCGATGAGCACGATGTTGTTGTTGGTCACCACGCCGGCGAGCGCGATGATGCCGACGCCGGTCATCACCACGCCGAAGCCCTGGTGCATGACGATGAGGCCGATGAACACGCCGATCGTCGAAAGCACGATCGCCGACAGGACCAATCCGACGCTCGACAGCTTGTTGAACTGGGCGAGCAGCACCGCGAAGATGAGGAAGATGGCGGCGCCGAAGGCGTTGGCAAGGAAGGCGCCCGCCTGGTCACGCTCCTGGTCCTCGCCCTTCAGCTTCCACGTCACCAGCCCCTTGAAGTCGGTCTTCTTCAGCTGCTCGGTGATCGCCTGCTGCACCACCGAGGTGGCGACCCCGGCGGCGACGTTGGCGGTGACCGTGACGACGCGCTTGCCGTCGACGCGGTGAATGAGGCCGACGCGCTCGGCCGGTACGCGCTTGATGAAGTTGCCGATCGGCACCGACCCGGCCGGCGTCTGGATCTGCAGGTCGTCGATCTGGGTGAGGGTGCGCCTTTCCTCGGGCACGCGGACGATGATGTCGACCGCCTTGTCGCTCGATTGCGGCCGGTAGTCCGTGATCTTCATGCCGTTGGTGACGAGCTGCACCATCGAGCCGACGGCGCCGACGCTGATGCCGTATTTGGCCGCCTCGGCCTTGTCGATTTCGAGCTTCCAGTCGATGCCCGGCATCGGCAGGCCGTTGTCGAGGTCGCGGATCTCGGGCCGCTTGCCGAGCTCGGCGGCGACGCTCCGCGCCGCCGCGGTGAGCGCATCCGGATAGTCGCTGGCGAGCTCGATCTGGATCGGCTTGCCGGTCGGCGGCCCGGCCTGCGGCGCGGTCACCTCGACGCGGATGCCGGGGATGTCCGCGGTCTTGGCGCGGACCTCGTTCATGATGACCTTGGCGGGACGGCGTTCCTGCCAGTCGACGAACTCGAACTGGATCTGGCCGATCACGTCCTCGGTGACGTCGCTGGAACCCTGCGACATGTCGCCGGAGCGCGCATAGACGCTGGACAGTTCCTTCATGTCGAGGAGGCGCTGCTCGACGGTGCGGACGAGCCGGTCCTTCTCGGCGAGCGAGATGTTGCCGCGCGCATGGACGAGCACCACGCCGGCATCGGGCTCGACGTCGGGGAAGAACTCGACCGGCGAGCCGACCCGCGAATAGACGACCGGAACGCCGATCAGCATCACCACCGCGAGGAAGAGGGTGATCCACGGATGGTGGATGGCGAGGCGGACAGTCTTCATGTAACCGCCCTCGCGCGGCGCGGCGTCGCGCTCGACATTGTGCGGCTTGCCGATCAGCGCGCCGAGAGTCGGCGTGAAGATCATCGCCGAGACCAGCGAGGCCGACAGCGTCGCGATCAGCGTGATCGGCAGGTATTTCATGAACTGGCCGACGATACCGGGCCAAAAGAGAAGCGGCGAGAACGCCGCGATGCGGGTGAGGGTAGCAGCGATGACCGGACCGGCCATGCGGCTTGCCGCGAAGGCATAGGCCTCGCGCGGCTTCATCCCCTCGCTCATCCGCCGTTCGGCGAATTCCGAAACGATGATCGCATCGTCGACGAGCATGCCGACGGCAAGGATCAGGCTGAACAGGACGACGATGTTCATCGTCAGCCCGGCGAGCGAAAGGCCGAGGATGCCGGCCAGGAACGACACCGGTATGGCGATGCCGATGAAGATGGCGGCTCGACCGCCGAGGATGAACAGGATGATGACGACGACGAGGAGGACGCCGGTCAGAACGCTGTTCTGCAGGTCGCCCAGCATCTGCTTGATGAATTTGGACTGGTCCTGCAGGAACTGGACCTGAACCTGCTTCGGCCAGGCCTTCTGCATCTGCGCGACCGCGGCCTTGACCCCGTCGACGGTCTCGATGAGGTTGGCGCCGCTCCGCTTGGCGATCTCGATGGTCACCGCCGGGCGGCCGTTGACGCGGGTGATCGAGGTCGCGTCCTTGAAGGTCGGCAGGATGGTGGCGACGTCGCCGAGCGTGACGGTGGCGGCGTTGGACGCCGCGACCGGGATGTTGAGCACATCCTCGGGCGATTCGATGAGCGCCGGGACCTTGACGGCGAAGCGGCCCTTCGGGCCCTCGAGCGCGCCGGCGGCGACCAGACTGTTGCCCGACGAGGCGACGGCGGCGAACTGGTCGAGCGCGACGCCATAGCTCTTGAGCAGCATCGGTTCGGCGATGATCTCGACGACCTCGTCGCGGGTCCCGCGGAGCGTGGCGGAGAGAACCCCGGGGACCTGCTCGATGCCGTCCTGCGCGTCGCGGGCGATACGGTCGAGCGCGCGCTCCGACAGGTCGCCGCCGAGCGCCACCACGACGACCGGGAAGAGGCTGAGGTTGACCTCGAAAACGCCGGGCTCGTCGGCGTCGGTGGGCAGGTTGCGCTTGGCGTCGTTGACCTTGGAGCGCACGTCCTGGAGCGCGACGTCGGAATCGAAGCCTGCCTCGAATTCGAGCAGGACATATCCGCCGCCTTCGAACGCCGCGGCGCGCATTTCCTTGACGTTGGTGACCGACTTCAGGTCGGTCTCCATCGGTCGGATGAGCAGCCGCTCCGCGTCTTCCGGCGAGATGCCGCGTTCCGACAGCTGGACGTAGATGATCGGAATCTTGACGTCGGGATTGGCTTCCTTCGGGATCGACCCGTAGGCGCTCAGCCCGGCAACGACGATGAAGACCAGGAACGCGAGCGTCAGCCGGGCATGGCCGATCGCAAACTCGACGATGCGCCTCATGCCGGCGGCTCCATCCCGGTTGCGGCCTCGGCGGCGCTGACCGCCTCCACCGGATCGCCGTCCTTGACGAAATCCTGGCCGACGACGATGACGCGCATCGGCTTGTCGATGCCGGTCACCCAGACGGAATCGCGCTCGTCATCCACGATCGAGATCGGAACGAACCTGGCGAGATTCTTCTCGTCGGCAACCCGAACGCCAAGCTCGCCGCGATCGGAGAAGACCAGCGCCGAGCGCGGCACGGCGGCCGCTTCCATCGGCGCCAGCGTCACCGCCATTTCGCAGGTGACGCCGTCGGCGATCTTGGCCAGCGGATTGGCGATGCGGGCCTCGACGCGGTAGGTGCGCGTTGCCTTTTCGGCGCTGAGGCTGACGAAGCTGACCGTGCCGTCGAAGGTCGCGCCGTCGATGAAGCGCACCTTGGCCGCCTGGCCGGTCTGGAGGAGGCCGCGCTGGCGCTCGCTGACCGCGCCCACCGCCAGCATCGGGTCGGGCCCGACGATGGTTGCGATCTCGGTGCCCGGCTGGATCGCCGAGCCGACTTCGACCGGAACGGTATCGACGATCCCGGCGACCGGCGACCGGATGTTCGACTTCTCGGCCTCGGCCTCGGCGGCGGCGAGAGCGGCCTTGGCCGCGGCGACGCCGGCTTCCAGCGCCGGCAGGTTGTTGCGCGGCTGGTCGCCGCGGTCGATCAGCCGCTTGTTCGAGTCGTATTCGGCCTGGCGCTGGTCGACCAGCGCGGCCGCCTGCGCGACCGCCGAGCTGCGGCCCTCGTCGGAGAGGACGGCAACGATGTCGCCGGACGAAACGCGGCTGCCGCGCCTGACCCGCAGGTCGATAATCACGCCCCCGGTGCGCGCCACCGCGATCGAGCGGCGGTCCGACTGGGTGAAGCAGGACAGGATGACGCTGCGGTTATGCTGCTCGGGCGTCGCCGTCGCGACGCTGACCTTCTGCACCGGGACCGGCGCGGGCGCCGCGGGCCCCGCGGGTGCCGCCGGAGCGGTCTCGCCCGCCGGACTGCCG
>Ga0070741_10008905_pt1 | contig 19835 bp, 14 predicted proteins | sample Coa_R1_4_FD_66440 | JGI IMG/M metagenome (GOLD analysis project Ga0070741, IMG submission 66440) | Surface soil microbial communities from Centralia Pennsylvania, which are recovering from an underground coalmine fire - Coalmine... | ecosystem: Environmental > Terrestrial > Soil > Unclassified ...
TCCAGGCCAGTACCGGCGCGAAGTAGTGCGACGTGCCCCGAGTTCCGAAATTGTTGTAGGTGCCCCAACCGCCGTACATCTCAAAACCGGCCTGAAAATTCTCCGGACAGAAATTGCAGCGCTCCGGGCGTGCTTCGAGCGCCAGCGGCCGGCTTACTCCGAATGCATAGCCGAACTCGAACGGCTCGTGCGCGACGTTCTTCTCGCTGATGAAGTTTTCGGCGATGGTCCAGCCTTTGTAGTAGCTGCTTAGGATCAGCTTGGCTTCGATCTCACGCTGTTTTTCGGCACGCGCCTCGTCATTGGGAGTGATGAGATCGTCTTGCGAGTCGTGATTCACCACTTCCAGCAACGTTTTGTCGGCGCCGCTAATGTCTTCGAATTCGACATACAGCACCGGATTGATCCAGTGCTCGCGGGGGAGCAGGCGGAAGCGGTTCTCCCAACGGAATCCGGTGAAGATGGCGCTTTGGTTGGTCGTCGCCTGACCGTCCAGATATACTTCGGTGGTCCACCATGCCTGAACGCCATATTCGAACTCCTGCGCCGTGGCAAAGAAGCGATCCCCACCCGAGGGTGCGCCCGTGATGGATTTGTTCGCGAATTCGAGGTTGCCGGGCTCTTCCATCTGATGCGTATAGGTCACAAAGAATGGGCCTTCGCCGGCCCAAGCGGTGGCGGCGAAGAGCAGCCCTGGGATGAAGATTCTTAGTCGCAAGTCGGTTGCACCTGAATTGTAAGACTATCACCAGTTTGAGGAGTGGCGAAAAGAAATCAGCAAACGAGTTGCATATGGAGCCGAGCGGCGGATATCGGACTTAAACGGTCCGCGTTGTGCAGACAAACTGCGGTCCTATGTTTAGACTCGGAGGACTGGACGGTTACGGTTTAGGGCCCAGACGATCCTATCGCGCTGCCGTCTTCGTTTACCGCCACGCGACGGCGGTGCGGGGCAGAGCTGTCCGTCTCGGCTGAGGATGCCGGACTTGCGGGTGTTCTGGCGCCGGAATCGATGGGCCCGCGTGTCACGCGTACCGGCGCATCATCGCGTCCGCCGTTATTTCCGGACTGAAATGCGCGGCGGTAGCGGACTTCCGCGTCCTGAAAACGGCGGCGGGTTTCGGGGGCCAGATCAACCGTGATATTGCGCTCCTGGCCGGGCGCGACGCCTTCGGGCAAATTGAAGTACAAGGTATAGCGCTGGCGCAGGCGCTCCAGCGTTTCCTCCAGGGCCGAAGCATCGTTCACGGACATGCTGTCGCCGCCCGAGTCGCGCGCGATCTGGGCCGTTCCGGCGGACTGGTGTTCTCGTCCTCCCCCGCCCGCTCCCGGGTAACGATTCCCGCCTCCGCCACGCGGCCCGAAAATCACGCCGCCCAGCGGTCCGCCTAAGCCCGGCCCGCCGCCCCATCCTCCGGGACGCTGACCGCCGCCACGGCGCATGTAGGGTGTTGCATCGGGAGCGATCAGCGCGCACATTACCGCATCGGCGCGCGCCAAGGCTCGGCCCACGCCTTCTTCATCCCGATTGAATTCGGTGGAATCATCGGTCAAAATCACGATCGCACGGCGCGCATCCCGCCGCCCGTTCTGGCGAATGTAATCGGCGGCATCCAGCATGGCCCGCGTGATGTCCGTGCCGCCATTAAAGCGTTCCTGGTTCAGCAGCCGGTCGAATTCGCGCTGCACTTCCTGGCGACTGCTGCTGAAACCCAGCCTCACGCGTGTGTAGCGATCGAAGACCATAATGCCCATGCGATCATCATTGCCGAGCTGATTCAGCGCCTGGCCAGACGCATCCGCGATGCGCTGCACGTGCGGGCGCATGCTGCCGCTCACGTCCAGCAGGAACAGAACGTCGATGGGCATGTGGTCGGAGGCGAAGTCGCGAATCGGGGCCACGCGGCCGTCTTCACGCACGACGAAATCGTTGGCGTGCAAATGAATGATGGCGCGATTGCTCGCATCGAGCACCTGCGCATCCACCCGCACCAGCGAAACGTCGCTGCGGAAGACGACGTCGTCATGCGATGGCTCCGCGGTGGGTTGCTGGGCGGTGGATCGCTGGGCGGTGGGTTGCTGGGGCTCGCGTCGCTGGGCAATGGCGAGTGTGGAAATAGCGAATACAAGAGCGGCGATCCGGTAGTGCATACAGCTACCTGAATACTAACGCACGCCAATCGCGCCGCGTTTCACTGTTCCTGTTGGTTTACAGACCCGCGCCGAAATGGTTCCAGGTCTTATCTTCCCGCTCCAGCTGGATGCCGATGAAGTACTTGGCGTGGTTTAGCCGGCAATGCCGTACCACTCCGGCGAGCTCCCTTACCCTACCCCGCACTATCACTTTCGTCCCGATGGCAATAGGGTAAGGAACGGAAATACCCATTCCGGTAAGGGAACGGTCCTCGATCATCCCGCTCTGGCTGCGGGAAATTTCGTCGTCGTCGTGCCATAACACCGAGATTCGGCAAAGAAGGGTTTTCCGAGGCTGGGTGCGGCGCTTCACCATAGCAACGATATCGACGCGCCGTTATGAAAATTGAACGTCGCCGCTACTGGGCTAGTCCGGCTCGCCGCAACAAATTCTGAAAGCGAGCATCGTCTCGGAGAGGATCGTAGATTGGATCCACCCTCAGCATCGTCATTGCGTTCGAATGTTCAGCGTATGCCTTCTCTAGCCATGTGAAGGCTTGGTCCTTATCCCCCAGACCTAAATAGGCCGAGACCAATACGGCCGGATCGGTCGCCCCGGGACTGTAATTCTCCAGGGCCGTATTTAATGCTCGACGCGCCCGCTGCTCCGCACCTAACCGGCCGTATAGGTATGCGCTCTCCGACCAGAACCAAGGCTGTCCGGCGGAAAACTGTTGGGGTTCTAACCAGGCCCGCACCTCCGGGAGCATGCCCTTGGCTTTGTATACGCGAAACAAGCAACTACCGGCTCTGCTGAACGTGGGATCCATGTCCATAACGGAACGGCACATTTCCAGGGCGCGGTCATACTGTCGCGAATAAAGCAGCAGGATGCCGTGATCGGCGGCGATGATGAGCGATAGCGGGTCGAGTTGCCGGGCCCGCTCGCTTTCGCGAAAAGCCTCCTCGAAACGGCCCAGATATCCCAGGTGTTCCGCGTACCAATGATGCGCGGTTGCGTAGCTCGGGTTCAGCTCGATCGCGCGGCGGTACTCATTGCCGGAGGTCTGCCAGTCGCGATCGTAATTCTGAATCACGACCGCGAGCGCGGTGTGGGCTTCCGGAAGGTTGGGATCCAGCTGCAGTGCGCGCAGCGCCGCTGCTCGGGCCTTGAGCATGTATTCGGCGCGCGACTCGCCGCTGTAGCCTCCTACCAAGGCATAGCAATCCGCGATGCCCGCGTAGGCGGCCGCATAGGAAGGGTCTTTATCGATGGCCTGCTGAAAGTAATCGATCGCACGCCAAAAGTCCTCGGCGTTCCTCTTGTTCCAGAAATACAGGCCCTTAAAGTAAAGGTCATAGGCTGCCGATTGGCGCGGCTCGGAAGAGATTGTTTTGTTCTGACGCGCCCGCCGGTCGCCGAGCGCGAGCAGAATGTCATCCGAGATCTCGCGCGTGATCTCCGTCTCCAGCGTAAACAGATCGCTCAATTCGCGATCGTACTCATGGGTCCAAACGCGAGCCTCGCCTGCCGTTCGAATGAGCTGGGCGGAGATCCGCAGCCGGTCTTTCTCTCGTCTCACACTGCCTTCGAGGATGTATTCGGCGTCTAATTCCCGCCCAATGTTTTCGACGCGCTTGCGGGTGTGCTTGTACTGCATCATCGATGTCCGGGCGATGACCTCCAAGGGTTGCGGGCTGGCGCGTCCCAGCTGCGAAATCATCTCTTCTGTCAGGCCGTCGGTTAGGTAGTCCTGTGCCGGGTCGCCTATTAGATTTTCGAAGGGCAGAACCGCAACCCGGATGCGCCGGCCGGACGCCTCGGAACTGCGGGGAGTCCGCCAATATGCGCCGGCGCCCACGATCAGCGCAATCAGTGCAGCGGCTGCCGCCAACCATGCAAACTGCGGTGCGGCTAGCCTGATCTTCCAGCGCGGCTCCGGACGGGCTGTCGGGGGCGCCATGGCGGGCGGAGTCTGCGGCACCGATTCGTTTTGCGCCGCCGGCTCCACGCGCTCCACCGGAACGATCAAACGATAGCCCAGTTTCGGGAGCGTTTCTATATAACGCGGAGCACTCGCAGAGTCGCTAAGCACCCTCCGCAACTCATTGATGGCCGTATTTAGGCTGTGCTCAAAATCGACGAAGGTTTCCGCAGGCCAGAGCAGTTCCCGCAGTTCTTCCCGGGTGGCGACACTTCCGGCTCGCTCCAGGAAAACGGTTAGCAACTGGAAAGCCTGAGGGCGCAGCTTCAATCGGGTTCCGAATTTAAAGATCTCGCGGCTATCCATGCGGACCTCATAGGGTCCAAAACGATAGATATCGCGATGTAGAGCCATCAGTCCGGCTGCCTCATGAAACCGTAACTACTGTACTTTGAATAAGCTGTGCGCTTATTTAAATTTAACCCAATGCTTACCAGCCATCCATTGCCGAACCAATCCGTATGCGGCATAGTTCCAGCAACCCGGCATCTCTGAGCCAGATCGTTCGGCGGAGCAGTGAACTTCATAGGAGGAGTGAACTATGTTCAAAAACAGGCAGGGTTTGATCGTTGCATCGGTCATTAGCGGCCTTTTCATAGTCATCGCAGGAACCCTGAGCGGCCAGTTCCTGCCCTTCAAGCAGAGCTTTATCCCCAACGGGACCAGCTTCTTGAACCCGGGCGCCGCATCCCAGACCTACAGTTCGGTCGGGGGTGGCATCGCCGAAACTGGTCCCTTTTTTCAGAGTCTCGGGACAAACGGCCGCTCCTGCTCAACATGCCACCAGCCGAGCGATGGCATGTCGGTCTCGGCCCTCAGCGTTGCATTGCGCTTTCTTCAAACCCAAGGGCTAGACCCGATCTTCCGGCCTGTGGATGGCTCAAACTGCAATCACAATATCGATGTTTCCACCGTTTCCGGGCGGTACGCGGCGTACAGCCTGCTACGCACCCGCGGCTTATTTAGAATTGCCATCAACGTTCCGGCGACCGCGGACTATGTAGTAACGGCGGTGCACAACCCGTATGGCTGCAATGAAACCGGCGTGATCTCACAGTATCGCCGGCCTTTGCCCGGCACCAATCTTCGATTCTTAAGCGCAGTGATGTGGGACGGCCGGGAATCCAGCTCTCTCACCGGCACCAGCAAAATCATTTATGCGAATTATCCGGCTTCGCTCCAATCCGACTTGGCCCACCAGGCGCTGGATGCTACTGTTGGCCACGCGCAGGGCGATGGAACGCGGCCTACTCCGGCCGAGCAAACCGAGATCGTCAATTTTGAAATGGCGTTGTCCACCGCCCAATCCTTCAGTTTCTTTACTGGACCACTGAACTCCGCGGGTGCCAATGGCGGCCCGGTAGCCCTCGCCACGTTGCCGTTTTTCCTCAGCATCAACTCGAGTGTCCAGGCCTTACTTCCAGCCGGTCCGGAACAGCCGGGCGGGCTGTTCACTCCGGGCGACAGCCAATTCAGTCCAAATATTTTCAACCTTTACAGCGCGTGGTCAGGACTGCCTTCCTATGATTTCCGGGCTTCGGTGGCTCGCGGGCAGGCCATCTTCAACAACCGGCCGATTACCATCACGGGAGTCGCCGGCATCAACGATGATGTTTCCGCCGGCGGGCTGATCTCCGGCGGCATTCCATCGCTCATCGGAACCTGCGGCACCTGTCACGATACGCCCAACGTAGGCAACCATTCCTTTCCTACGCCGTTAAATATCGGAACCGGCGATCCAAGCGCTACACATTCCGGCGACAATATGGGCGGTCTGGACATCGGCTATCTGCCGCGCATCACGGTGTGCCAGCTGGTAAACGGACAGCCGAGCAACAACTGCAAGACCACCACCGATCTCGGCCAAGCCTTAATCGATGGCCTGTTCGCTCACGTCGGCAAGATCAAGGGACCAATCCTACGCGGCCTCTCGGCACGCGCCCCATACTTCCATAACGGGTCGGCTCAGACGCTAATGGATGTCGTTCGGTTCTACGAAACCCGGTTCGGACTTGTGTTGAGCCGCCAGGACGAAATCGACCTGTTCAACTTCTTGAGTGTTCTGTGACGATGTGGAGCATCAGACCCGATCCAGCGTCAGAGCCACAGGCTGCCTGCCGTCCACATCGGTAACGCCGAGCTCTGAGGCAATCGCGGCGGCTACAAGGACTTGGCCGGAGCGGCTCATGAGCATCGGATCGACGAAAAGCGCGGCAACCACGCGGCCGATGAACTCCGGGCTCTCGCTGTTCGATAAATCGAACCAGCCTTCTTTGGCCGCTTGCAGAACGGATTCGGTACGGACTAATCCGGGATAGAGCGAGATCGCGGCGATGCCGTGCGCGCGCAGCTCATGCGCCATGTCGGAGGTCATTTTGTCGATCGCGGCTTTCGACACGCCGTAAATCAGGTTGCCGATATGCTTCTGCGCCGCCCAAGAGCTGATGTTTACGATCAGGCCGCTACGCCGCGGAACCATCGTCCGTGCGGCCAGCGATGACGCAACGAATGCGCCGCGCACTCCCGCATCCATCATGCCGGTCCAGCGATGCGCGGGCTGTGCCCAAAACGGCCGAGGCCAGGTGAACTGCCCGTCCTCCACCATGCGCTCATACCCGCCCCACGCCGAATTGACCAGCACGTCCAGCTCGTGGCCGTCCTTCGTGATTTGCTCGAAGGCTGCTGCGGTCTGCGCGTCAGCCAAGTGATCGCAGCGAATACGCCGGACACTGGGCGGAAGATCCGCTGTCAAGATTGTTCGTCCGGTTGCATAAACATCAAAGCCTGCTTCTGAAAGCGCTGTCGCCACCCCGCGCCCCACGCTTCTACTTGCTCCCGTCACCATCGCTACTGGCATTTGTCTAGTTTAGTGTGAAATTTTAATGCGAGACTGAAAAGGGAAATCCTATGCGATTCGCTGTGGCGTTATCGGGAATGCTGTTGCTGGCGCAATCCAAGCCCCAGCAAAAGCCCAAGGCGGAAATTACCGAGGTGCGCGCTACAGGCTGCGTGCGCCACGCCGCCGCTGGCGATTGTTTGCTGCTTCAGACGCTGGACGGCAGCACCACGTACAGTTTCATTGCAACGCCCAAGCCGGATCTGGACACCGTAATCACGATCCATGGCAAGTCGCACCGCGGGCGCAACCCATGCAAGGAAGGCATTGCGATTGATATCGTCGACTGGGAGCCGACGGATCAGATGTGCGTGTCGAAAGCCGAGCCGCGTCCCTAGCTACAGCAGCCGGAAATTGACTTCGATCTGGGCCTGTACCGGAACGGGTTTTCCGTCCTTTTTGCCGGGGCTGAACTTCCACTTCTCCACCGCTTCCACGGCCTTCTGGTCCAAACCCAACCCGAGCGGGCGAAGGATCTTGATGTCGCGCGGATTGCCCTTTTCGTCCACCACCACGAACAGCAACACGGTGCCCTGGAATTTGGCCTTGCGCGCCTCTTCGGAATACTCGGGTTCCACCTTATACAGGATGCTGGGGGGCGATACGCCGCCGCCGATGCGGTAAGCGCCGCCGCCCATATTGCCGCCCGATCCGGGCCCAAATCCAGGTCCGGATCCCGGGCCTACGCCGCCGCCGCGTCCGCTGCCCATGCCGCCGCCGGAACCGAATCCGTTGGAAGCCAGCAGGGATTTCGAAAGCGGATCGCCCAACTGGTTGGTATCGATTTTCGGGATATTGGCATCCGGTTGAATGATCAGCGTGGGGTCCATCACCAGCTTGGGATTGTCCGGCGGCTTTACCGTCGGAGGCACAAACTGCCGGTTGGCCAACTTTGGCAGCTTTCCTTTACTGACTGGCGTCGGCGAGCGATCGCCGCCGCCTCCGCCGCCATGCATCGTGTCCTTTTTGATGGTGGGCTTGTAGGGAGCGATATCCGGCGCGATCAATTCAATCTGCTGCTTCACTACCTGCTGTACCGCTTTGTTGGTTCCGAGGAAAAACAACAGCGCGATTACACCGACGTGCACCAGTATGGACGTTGTTCCGGCGCGTTTACCCTGTCCGCCGTAGAAGCCCCAGATTTCCTTGACCGCCACGGGCTTCGACGTCACTTCCAGAGGCGGCAGCTTAGGAGGGTGAATCAGTTCCTTAATATTGCGCCACAACGAGCGGAAAAACGGCTCGTTGACATCGGTATTGAGCAATAAGTGAATGTCCGGATCGGGATCGCTAGGCGGCCTTCCCCCCGGATAAGCCATTGGTTGGTCGTGAGCAGACATATCTTGTTACTGCGCCTCAATCACGCTCAGATGGTAGACGTTTCGACGCTACCCAAAAGTTGCACTCGAACTCTACGGTAATTCTAGCACTTCCAAGTTCTTATCACAGCCCCTATGAAAAATGGAAGCGCCTGCGGCGGTCCGAAACCCGAGTGCAATGGTAAGCCCTGGTAGGCTCTCCTACACTGGAGGTACTGTATGCCGGCCGATCCTCTCACGCTTCCTGTCGTCCTCTTCGACGGCCGGTGCGGATTTTGTAGGATCTGGATCGAGTACTGGAAAGCCCTTACGGGCGATCGGGTGGCTTATGCACCATCGCAGGAGGCCGGCAACCAGTACCCCCAAATTCCCGCCGAGGCTTTCGCCCAATCCGTACAACTGGTGTCACCGGGCGGTGAAGTGATCAGCGGAGCGCGAGCTGTTTGGGTAACGCTAACGTATGCGCGCATACTTTGGCCGCTGTGGCTGTACCGCCATCTGCCCGGATTTGCGGCTCTGAGTGAAGCGGCGTACCGGCTGATCGCGTCGCATCGGACTTTCTTTTATCACGCCACGCGCCTGACCTTCGGCAAACGCATCCTGCCGTGGAAGTTCGCGAAAACCGAATGGCTGTTCCTGCGGCTTTTGGCGGCAATTTACGTGATCGCGTTCGCCTCTCTGGCCGTGCAGGTCCAGGGACTCATCGGCGCGCGCGGAATTTTGCCGGCGGCAGGGTACTTATCGGCGGTATCGAGAACGCTGGGGATGCGCGGATATTGGACCATGCCGACGCTGTTCTGGCTCGGATCGAGCGATGCCGTGTTGAACGGCGCGTGTCTGGCGGGCGCGGCCTTGGCGGCGTTCTTGATGTTGGGACTTTTCAAAGGCTGGTGGGAACGTCTGGTGCTGGCCTGCCTCTATATCCTGTATCTTTCACTCTCCAGCGTCGGCCAGGATTTCCTCGCCTTCCAATGGGACTCCTTGCTGCTCGAAGCAGGTTTTTTGGCAATTTTCCTGGGAAATTCGAAATTCGTCGTGCTGCTGTTCCGCTGGCTGCTGTTCCGGCTAATGTTTCTGTCGGGCGTGGTGAAACTGACCAGCCACGATCCGGTGTGGCGCAACCTGACGGCGCTCGCGTTCCACTACATGACCCAGCCGCTGCCCAACCGGGTGTCCTGGTACATGTATCAATTGCCGCTGGCTGTTCAGCGTTTCTCCACAGCCTTTACGTTTTTTGTAGAGCTTGTGATTCCTTTTCTGTTCTTCGCGCCGCGCATGTGGCGATATGTGGGTGCCATGCTGGTGTTCTTCCTGCAACTTCTGATTTTCTGCACTGGAAATTACACCTTCTTCAATGTGCTGACGATGTCGCTCTCCATCCTGCTGTTCGACGATCTGGTTTTCCCGAAGCTGCGCGTGCCCGCGCATCACTTGCGAACGAACCGCCTGGCGGTATGGGCTGTCGGGATTGTGATCCTGGTGCTGACCGTATCCGAGCTTCACCAGACGTTTTTCGAAACAACGCCCGCCCCAGCGGCCGAACTCGTCCAGTTGGCGGCGCCCTTTCAAGTGGCGAATACCTACGGGCTGTTCGCCACAATGACGACCACGCGGCCGGAGATTATCGTGCAAGGATCGAACGACGGCACAACGTGGCTGGATTACCAATTCCGCTTCAAACCGGGTGATCTCCGGCAGCCTCCGCGCCAGGTGGCGCCTTATCAGCCTCGGCTGGACTGGCAGATGTGGTTCGCGGCGCTCTCGGATTATCGGGGCACGCCCTGGTTCACAAATTTTATGGTGCGGCTGCTGCAAGGATCGCCCGAAGTGCTCGGTTTGCTCGGGAAGAATCCGTTTCCCAACGCGCCGCCCAAATACGTGCGTGCGGAGCTATTCGAATACACGTTTACGAACTTCGCCCAACGCCGCGCTACCGGTGACTGGTGGGCGCGCACTCCGCGCGGACTATATTTTCCTGAAATTTCGCTCGAAGATTTGCGGCCGCGTCAGGCGCTAGGAAATGACCAAAAATCCTGTTTCCACGCGATCATCGGCGATGCGATTCCACATCACGCGCGCTTTGCCGCCGGCGATGGCGTGCTCGAAGGCCACCACCTGTCCGGTGTGCAACGCGGTGTAAGCGTGCACGGCGCGGAAACCGCTCTTGCTGTAATCGACCAGGCGTCCCACGATCTCCTGCGGCGAGGGATCGTCGAACGATAATTTCAGCGGCCCCTGGCTGCGATAACGGCGCTCGGACCGGCGATCGGCGGCGGACATTTTCTCAGGCTTACCAGTTTGCGTCTCAGGATGCAAAAGACTGGCGCACAGCCTCCCTTCCGTAGAGTTTCAGTTTGCGGCTCAGCGTGCGCCGCGATATTCCCAGCAGCTCCGCCGCTTTCTGCTGATGGCCATTGGTTTGGGCCAGCACCCGCAGAATGGTGCTCTTTTCCATGCCGTCCAGGTTCTCGCTGGCAGCCGGGACGGAAATGACGTTAGGCGGCGTGAACGTGGGTCTCTGGGGCGCGAACATCAGGTCTTCGGCGCCGATCTCGTCCGAACGCGCCAGCACGGCGGCCTTGGTTACGGCATTGCGCAGCTCGCGCACGTTTCCCGGCCAGGTGTGTCTTTCGAGCAAATGCAGCGCTTCCCCGGTGAAGCTCAGCCGCGCGTTCGTCTGCCTCAGGAAGTGCTCCGCCAGCGGAACGATATCTTCCACTCGTTCCCGCAACGGCGGCACGCGCAGGCAAATCTGTCCCAGCCGGTGGTACAGATCGCCGCGAAAACTTCCCGTCTCCACCATGTGCTCCAGATCCTGATTCGTGGCCGCCACGATGCGCACGTCCACGCTTACTTTTCGTGTTCCTCCCAGCCGGTAATATGCCACGCCGTCCAACACGCGTAGCAGCTTCACCTGCATGCGAGGCTCCAATTCGCCGACCTCATCCAGGAACAGAGTGCCGTGATTTGCCAGCTCAAAAAGGCCCGGTTTGGGCGCTTCGGCGCCGCTAAAAGCCCCTTTTTCGTACCCGAACAGCTCGCTTTCCACTAAGTGTTCGGGGAGCGCCGCACAACTGACATCCACCCAAGGCTTAGAGCAGCGCAGGGAGAAGTGGTGCACGGCACGCGCCACCAGCTCCTTGCCCGACCCGCTTTCGCCCGTAATTAGAACGGCTGCATTGCTTTGGGCGATACGCTCGGCCAGTTCGATCAACTGGCGCATGGCGGGGCTGGAGACCACCGCCGGCATACCCAAAAAACTCTGTGCCTGTTGGGATAGAGACACTCTTTTGACTTTTCGGCGTGTGGGGCAGGCTTCAGCATGGTACTTCAGTTCTTCCGGCATGGGAGAAACGCCTGACACGGCGTAGTGGCATGGCGGGACAATAGCCCGACAGATTGTCGCAACGTGGCCTCATGAGGGTCGTGGAATCGGGACAAATTGACGCTTTCGCCTAAGGCCAGACCCGCTTCGGGCCGATGTATCAATTGGATACGGTCGTCATCTTTTGGCAGCGAAGCTGCGAATGCAGTATCGCAACTTTTCTACGTCTGATGTCGCCGCTGAGCAGAAATGGTTCGTTCACAAACAGGATGTCTAGTCTAGCGAAGATCTACATCTATTCCGTGGTCGCGATCGGCAGCATGATCGCGGTGGTGGAATTGGCTCGTTTTCATTCCCCGGATCTATTCCGCTTCGTTTGCTATCTGGCGCTGGCCGTCGTCGCCTCGCGCCTGAAGGTTTCGCTGCCGCGCATCACGGGCGCATTATCGGTGTTGTTCGTCTTCATTTTGTTCGCCATTGTGGAGCTGTCGCTGCCCGAAGCGTTGTTCATCGGCTGCGCCGCTATCCTGACGCAATGCCTATGGGGCAATCGACAAGGCATCAAGTGGCACCAGGTGCTGTTCAATCTGGGCAGCATGGCCATCACGGTAATGGGCGCGGGTTCGGTGTACCATTCGGGGCTGCTCTTGCGGGGGCGTTTGGAACCAGCACTGCTGCTGGTGTCTACCACCACTGTGTTATTCCTGCTGAACACTCTTCCGGTGGCGGCCGTGATTGCCATTACCGAACGCAGGCTGCTGCGGAACGTGTGGCGCGAATGCTACATCTGGTCGTTTCCCTATTACCTGCTGGGCGCTTTGATTGTGGGCGCTGCCAGCGCGGTGAATCGCCATTTCGGCTGGCAGACGGCTTTGCTGGGCGTTCCGGTGGTGTACCTCGTCTATCGCGCGTATCACCTCTATATTGGACGCGTGGAAGAAGAGAAAAAGCACGCGGAGGAGATGGCGGCGTTGCACATGCGCACCATCGAAGCGCTGGCGCTGGCGATTGAAGCCAAAGATCATATCAGCGGCGATCATTTGCAGCGCGTGCAGATCTACGCCATGGAAATCGGCAAGGAATTGGGCCTGGAAGAACCGGAACTGGAGGCGCTGCGCGCCGCTTCGGTGCTGCACGATATCGGCAAGCTGGCCGTGCCGGAGCACATCATCTCGAAACCGGGCAAGCTGACCCGCGAAGAGTTCGAGAAGATGAAGATTCATCCCATCGTGGGGGCCGAAATCCTGGAACGGGTACGCTTCCCGCATCCCGTTACTCCCATCGTACGGGCGCATCATGAGCGCTGGGACGGAACGGGATATCCGGATGGTCTCGCGGGCCAGTCGATTCCCATGGGCGCGCGCATTCTTGCCGCCGTGGACGCTCTGGATGCTCTGGCCTCTCATCGCGCCTATCGCCGGGCTCTGCCCTTGAACGAAGCCATGGCGAAAGTGGCATCGGATGCCGGAAAGGCATTCGATCCTCAAGTGGTGGAGATTCTGCAGCGCCGCTATATCGAGCTGGAAGAAATGGTGCAAGCGGGCGCTTTGGAGAATGGACTGCTGCCCGCCGGCGTTAAGAAAGAGCGCGGCCAGGAAGCGGCGTCCAGCCTCGAGGTGGCACGACGGGCGGGCGTAGTGGAGCCGGCCGGCAGCTTCCTCAACTCCATCGCGGCAGCCCGCCAGGAAGTACAGAATCTGTTCGAGCTCGCGCAGGATCTGGGCAATTCGTTGAGCCTCAACGAAACCCTCTCGCTGCTCGCTATGCGGCTGAAACGCATGGTGCCGTACGATTCGATGGCTATCTATGTTCTGCGGGACGACCGGCTGCGGGCCGAGTACGTCAACGGCGAAAATTTCCGTTTGTTCTCGTCGCTCGAAATCCCGCTTGGCCAGGGACTATCGGGCTGGGTGGCCGAGAAACGTAAGCCCATTATCAACGGCAATCCGGCCGTGGAACCGGGCTATCTGGACGATGAAACCAAGTTCACCACCATGCGCAGCGCGATGGCCGTTCCTCTTATCGGATTGAACGGCACCGTCAGCGTGCTCACCCTCTATCAAAGCGAGCGCGACGCCTTCACCAACGATCATCTGCGCATTCTGCTCTCGATCGTTCCCAAGCTCGCGCTTTCTATCGAGAACGCCTTGCGTTTCCAGCAGGCCGAAAGCTCGGCCTCTACCGATTACATGACCGGCCTGCCCAATGCCCGCTCGCTGTTCCTGCATCTGGACGGGGAGTTGGCGCGCTGCCGCCGTTTGAATTCGCCGCTCGTGGTTCTGGTGTGCGACATGAACGGCTTCAAGCGAGTGAACGACAAGTACGGACACCTGGAAGGCAACCGGTTACTGCACCTCGTCGCAAGGAAGCTGAAGGAGTCCTGCCGCGAGTACGACTATGTCGCACGCATGGGCGGCGACGAATTCGTGCTGGTGCTTCCGGGCCTGGAGCCGGATCAACTGGGGGCGAAAATCGACAAGCTGCGCGCCATCACCGCCGCCGCCGGCCGCGAAATCTTCGAGAACGAAGCCATCGGGCTGAGCATCGGCCATTCGATGTTCCCGGAAGACGGCGTGGATGCGGACCGGCTGCTGAGCGAGGCGGATCGCCGCATGTACATCGTCAAGCAGAAGGAAAAACTGAGCGTGGTCCGGGCGAGTGGGTTCGAATTCGAGCCTACCGGCACCTGGTAGGCGGCCCCCATGGCCGCGCCGCCGGTTTTGCATAACTTAGTCATCCACCTGCGGCGCATCGCCCTCACGGTCCTGCTCGGCGGATTGCTGGGCGCTACGCTCGTGCGGCTGGGGCCGGGATTCGGCGTCGACGAGCGCGAACTGGATACCCGGCTGAGTTCGACCAGCATTGCAGCCATCCGCGCCGAGCGCTCGCGCGATGCGAACATTGCGTCTTTTTATCTCCGCTATCTCGCCGGCATGGTGCACGGCGATTTCGGTTTTTCGCAATCGCTGAACCGGCCGGTCGCGGAGCTGCTCAAGGAACGTCTGCCGGTGACTTTGCTCTCGCTCGGCGTGGGAGTGCTGGGCGGCGTCTCGCTGGGCCTGGCGCTCGCGCTGATCACCGTCTGGTGGCGCGCACCGGGAGCGGACCTGGTACCGGGAATCGTGAGTGGAGTGTGCCTGGCCGCGCCCGCCGCGGTAATCGCGCTGGTTTTCCTATGGCTAGCCGCGCCGGCGCGCTGGGCCATCGCGCTGGTTGTTTTTCCGCACGTCTACCGCTACGCCAAGAACCAATTGATTGCAACCTCGCAATCGGCGCATGTTCTGGCGGCGCAGGCCAAAGGTTTGAGCTCCGGCCGAGTGCTCTGGGCGCATGTGTTGACGCCTTCGGCCCCGCAACTCGCGGCACTGGGCGGGATCTCGGTGAGCCTGGCGTTCGGCGCATCCATCCCGATTGAAGTGGTCTGCGACACGCCGGGCGTGGGGCAACTGGCTTGGAAAGCGGCGCTCGATCGCGATCTGCCGTTGCTGGTCACCATTACGGTGCTGGTGGCGCTCCTGACGCTGGTGGCAAACAGCGTGGCCGATCTTGCGGTCACGTTCTGGGCTCCCGCGGAGGCGGCCGCGTGACCCTGCGAGAGAAAATCGCGCTGACTGTTTTGACGGCCACTGTAGCGGCGTCGCTCGGAGCGGGCTGGCTGACGCATCATTCTTACGCCGAGCAGTCGCGCGAATCCATCAGCGCTCCTCCCTCCGTGCAATTTTGGTTGGGCACCGACGAACTGGGCCGCGATCGTTTTGCGCGCCTTCTATACGGGACGCGCGTTTCATTGCTGCTAGCGCCCGCCGCGGCGCTGCTTTCGACATTCTTAGCGGGAATGATTGGAGGCATCGCGGGTTACCTGGGCGGACGTTCAGAACGCGTCTTGACCGCCAGCGTGGATCTGTTCCTCTCGCTGCCTTGGTTGTTCCTGTTACTGGCCGTGCGGGCATTGTTGCCGCTGAATACGTCGCCGATCACATCGGTCGCAATCACCTTTCTGTTGCTCGGATGTCTCGGCTGGGCCGCTCCGGCGCGTATCATCCGGGCCGGGACACGTACGCTCGCCAATTCGGACTACCTGGTGCAAGCCGCGGCCAGCGGAGTCCCGCGTGCGCGTTTGTTCTGGCGTCATCTGCTGCCGAACCTGCGGCCCCTGCTGCTCGCGCAGTTCTGGATTTCGATTCCGCTGTTCATCCTGAGCGAGGCCAATCTCGGCCTGCTGGGACTCGGAGTGTCAGAGCCGCTGCCATCCTGGGGCGCGATGCTGCGCGAGCTCGAGAATTACTCGGCGATCCGGCAGAATCCCTGGATGCTGGCACCCATTGTGCTGCTGGTGGCGGTGGTCAGTTGTCTACAGCTTTTGCTTCGAACCGAGGAGGCACTGCCGTGTTGAAACGGACGGCCGTTGGAACGATCTGCGTTGCACTGGCGGCCGGCGGGGCGGAACTGCGGTTCGCGATCCACTCGGAACCCAAAACATTTAATCCGCTGCTTGTCACGGACGAACCCTCTGGGGCCGTGTCTTACCTGACCAATGGGGTTTTGATCCGGCTCAATCGCTACACCAAAGAGTTGGAAGGCGAACTCGCGACCAAGTGGAAGGTCACGCCGGACGGACGCCGCATAGATCTGGAACTGCGGCCAGGCGTGCGGTTCTCCGACGGCACGCCTTTCACCTGCCAGGACGTCGCGTACACCATGCGCCAATTAACCGACCCCGCGCTGCATTCGCCCATGGCGGATTCGTTCCGCTCGGCACCTGGCGACGTGGTGACCGAATGCGCGTCGCCAACGGCGGCAAGCATTCGCTTCCCGGGACCGGTTGCGGCTCTGGCGGCCCAATTCGATCAAGTAGCGATACTATCCGCGCACGCAGCGGGAAAAGAGGGCGTCACCTTGGGGCCATTTGTAATGGGCGAATACAAGCCCGGCGCCTATGTCCTGTTGAAACGCAATGCGAACTATTGGAAACACGATGCGGAGGGTCACGCGCTTCCGTATCTCGATTCCGTCCGGCTCGAAATCCAGCAGAATCGCGAGCTGGAGCTGCTGCGCTTCCGCCGCGGCGAGCTGGACCTAATCAACAAGCTGGATCCCGAGATGTACGATCGCCTAGGCGCGGAGATGCCGCATGCGGTCTCCGACGCCGGTCCCTCGCTCGATTGGGAGACCATCTTTTTCAACCAGGTCCAGAGCGCGCCCGTGCCGGACTACAAAAAGCGCTGGTTCCGCTCCACTGATTTCCGGCGCGCGATTTCCGAAGGCATCCGCCGCGACGACATCGTGCGCATCGTATATAAAGGCCACGCGCGCCCGGCTGCGGGCCCGATCTCGGCCGCGAACAAGTTCTGGCTGAATCCCGCCTTGAAACCACCCTCGGGATCGGATGCCACTGCCCTGACGATGCTCCAACGGGCGGGGTTTCATCGCTCCGGCAACTCGCTCCTGGATAGCGCCGGCAATAAGGTAGAGTTCTCGATGATCACGAATGCCGGCAACAAACAGCACGAGCGCATGCTGGCGTTGATCCAGCAGGATCTCGCGCGAATGGGCATCCAGCTCAATGTGGTGGTTCTCGATTTTCCTTCGCTGGTGGAGCGCATCTCCAGAACCTACAACTACGAATCCGTGCTGATGGCCTGGCTGGCGATCGACGTCGATCCCAGCGCGCAAATGAACGTGTGGCTCAGCTCGGCCGCCAATCATCAGTGGAATCCGAGCGAAAAGACGCCGGAGACTGCATGGGAAGCCACTCTGGATCGGCTGATGCAGTCGTTGGCCGCGTCGCAGGATCGGGACAAGAGAAAAGCATTCTTCGACCAGGCGCAGCAAATCATTGCCGATCAGGCGCCGATGCTGTTCCTGGTGAACCCCGACGCGCTGGCAGCCGTTTCGCCGAACGTGAGAAACGCCGCGCCCGCGGTGCTGGATCCGCAGGCCTTTTGGAACGCCGAGCGCCTGAAGATATCCGGCCCGTTAGTGAGCCGGCGTTAAGACCACCATACGATGCCTGCTCTATTACAAGCGCACTTCTCAGTGGATTATCCGAATAAACCAGGCGCGCTGCGCGGCGTGCATTTGGAAATCGGTGAAGGCGAGATCCTGGGATTGGTGGGCGAGAGCGGATCGGGTAAAAGCACTGTCTCGCTCGCGCTACTCGGGCTGCTGCGGCACAAAGGCGCTAAAATCAGCGGCGAGATTCTGTTCCAGGGCCGCGATATCCTCCGGCTGCGCGAGCGTGAGATGCGCGAAATCCGCGGCCGCGATATCGCCCTGGTGCTGCAGAGCCCGCTCGCGTCGCTGAATCCGGCGTTGCGCATCGGCACACAAATCGCCGAGGCCTGGCGCGCCCACGCACCGAAAACTGCCGCGAAGGAATGGAAGCGGCGGGCGTTGGAGCTGTTCGAACGCGTGAGTCTGCCGGCCGAAGAATCGTTTCTGGATCGCTACCCGCGGCAGCTGAGCGTCGGCCAGGCACAGCGCGTGCTGATCGCGATGGCTGTACTGCACAAGCCGCGCCTCCTGATCGCCGACGAACCCACCAGCGCGCTGGACGCCGTTACCCAGGCCGAAATTCTGGATCTGTTCCGCAGCCTGAACCGGGAGCTGGGCACGGCCATGCTCTTCGTTTCGCACGACCTGCTGGCAGTGGCGGCGCTGTGCTCGCGCATCGCGATTCTGCAGCGCGGTCAAATCGTCGAAACCGGGGCAACCAAGCAGTTATTCGCCGAGCCGCGCACGGAAGACACGCGCGCGCTGCTCGAAGCGGTATTGAAAAACGCGGGCGCGGCAGCAGAGTTTATGACGGAGCGCGAGCTCATTGCCGAGCCTGCGCACGTACGCGAGCGATCCTAGCCGTTCAACTGCACCGGACGCGCTACCTTCACCGCCGGGTTCTCCAGCAGCTGCGTCAACACGCCTTCGCCGACTGGCTGATCGGTCTGGATCACTGAAACGGCCTCCGTGCCGGCTTCCTTGCGGCCCAGCGAAAACGTCGCGATGTTGACTTTGTTCTTGCCGAACACCTCGCCGATATAGCCGATTACGCCGGGCACATCTTCGCTGGTTACGAACGTCAGATTGCCTGCCAGCGTGGCCTCGCAATGCGTGCCATCGATCTGGATCAGCCGCGGCTCGTCCATTACCACCGCGCCTTCCACTTCAGTCACGCCGGTGTCGGTCTCCAGGTCCAGCCGGACTGAATCGATATGGGCCGCGCGTTTCTCGTGGCGCTCGGCCACCGTCAGCCCGCGGTCCCCTGCGATCTGCATGGCGTTAATCGAATTCGCGTTGCGCGCGAGCGACCTCTGTAGCACGCCGGCCAGTCCCGCGTTGCGCACCAGATGCGTGTTGAACTCGGCGATCTTGCCGAAATAGACCAGCCGGACCGCCTTGGGATTGCCGGTTGAAATATAGGATGCGAAGCGACCCAGCCGTTCGGCGAGCTTCCCGTAGGGACCCAGCGTCTTGTACTGTTCCGGCGTCAGCGCGGGCAGATTTACGGCGTGCAAAGCGGCGCCGTTTTGCAAATACTCTACAATTTGCTGCGCAATCCGGATCCCAACTGTCTCCTGCGCCTCTTCGGTGGACCCGCCGATGTGCGGCGTAGCCACCAGGCTCTCGATCGAAAACAGCGGATCGGTCGGCGACGGCGGCTCATTTTCGAAAACGTCCAGCGCGGCCCCGCCCAACTGCCCCGAAGCCAACGCCTCGCGCAGAGCGTCCTGGTCGATCAGCTCGCCGCGCGCGCAGTTGACGATCCGCGCGCCCTTTTTCATCTTCGCGAATGCGTCGCGCCCCAGCAGCCGGACCGATTCCGGAGTCAGCGCGGTGTGCAGCGTGATGTAATCGCTTTCGGCGAAGAGTGTGCCAAGGTCCACCAGCGCCACGCCCACGTCTTTGGCCGTTTGCGAATGAACGTAGGGATCGTGCGCGATAATGCGCATCTCGAACGCCGCCGCGCGCTTCACTACTTCACGACCGATGCTTCCCAGTCCGATCACGCCCAACGTCTTCGCGCGCAGCTCGGTGCCCATGAATTTGCGTTTTTCCCACTTGCCCGACTTCACCGACGCGCTGGCATTGGGGATGGATCGCGCAAGCGACAGCATCAACGCGATGGTATGCTCGGCGACCGAAACTGCGTTGCCGCCCGGCGTATTCATCACCAGGACGCC
>Ga0070741_10008906_pt1 | contig 19835 bp, 21 predicted proteins | sample Coa_R1_4_FD_66440 | JGI IMG/M metagenome (GOLD analysis project Ga0070741, IMG submission 66440) | Surface soil microbial communities from Centralia Pennsylvania, which are recovering from an underground coalmine fire - Coalmine... | ecosystem: Environmental > Terrestrial > Soil > Unclassified ...
CGGGCGCTCGCAAGCTCGGCCGGGGCGAGGGCTACGTCTACCCGCACGACCAGCCCGGCGGCGTGAGCGGCCAGCCGCTGGCTCCGCCGGGGCTCGAGGGCGAGCGCTTCTACGAGCCGGTCGACCGGGGCTTCGAGGCCGAGCTCAGGAAGCGGCTCGAGCGGCTGCGGCGCCCGCGGGCGCGCTGAGGCGAAGGCTCGCGCGAGCTACCCGGACGCGGCGCGGCGCAGCTCGCCGATGTCGAGCTTCCGCATCTCCAGCATCGTCCGCATGACCCGGCTCGCGCGCCCGGGATCGGAGTCGCTGAAGAGCTCGCTCATGCCCTTGGGCGTCACCTGCCACGAGACGCCGTAGCGGTCCTTGAGCCAGCCGCACTGGCCCTCCTCGCCCCGCTCCGTTAGCCGCTCCCAGTAGTGGTCCACCTCGGCCTGGTCCTCGCACGTGACCTGGAGCGAGATCGCCTCGCTGAACTCGAAGGCGGGACCGCCGTTGATGGCTACGAACGGCTCGCCGTCGAGCTCGAACTCGACGACCATGACCGTCCCGGGCTCGCCCGGCGATCCCTCGGGGTAGCGGCTCACGCTGACGATGCGTGAGTTCGGAAATACCGAGCAGTAGAACTCGGCCGCCTCCTCGGCTACGCCGTCGAACCAGAGGTTGGGGGTGATCGTCGGTGACATCGGTCGCCTCCTAGCTTCACGGATTGCCTCTCCCTCCCAGAGACGGTTCCGGGCGCGCCGGCTCATCGCCTCGATGGCGGCTCATAGAATCACTCGCGGATGGGCGAGCTTCGGTCATTCAACCCGGCGACGGGCGAGCTCGTCGGCGCCGTGGAGACGATCGAGCCGGCGGCGGTCCAGGGCGTCGCCGAGGACGTGGCCGAGGTCCAGCCGTTCTGGGCCCAGCTCTCGCTCGCCGACCGGGGCCGCTACCTGCGGCGGGCCGCGGACGTCCTCGTCGAGGAGCTCGACGAGATCGCCGCGCTGCTCACCCGCGAGCAGGGCAAGCCGATCACCGAGAGCTACACGATGGAGGTCGTGCCGACGATCGACGTGCTGCGCTGGTGCGCCGAGAACGCGCCCCGGATCCTCGCCGACGAGCCGATCCGGATGGGGCAGGCGCTCTTCCTCTCGAAGAAGGCGAAGTTCGTCTACGAGCCGATCGGCGTCGTGGGCGTAATCGCGCCGTGGAACTACCCGTGGGCGATCCCGTTCGACGAGGTCGCGATGGCCCTCGCGGCCGGCAACGGGGTGATCCTGAAGCCGGCCAGCCTCACGCCCCTGCTCGGGGAGCGGATCCGCGAGGTGTTCGAGCGCGCCGGGCTCCCCGAGGGGCTGGTGCGGGTGGTCCACGGCGGGGGCGCGGTCGGCCAGGCGCTGTGCGAGGCCCCCGGCGTCGGCAAGGTCTTCTTCACCGGCTCGGTCGAGGTCGGGCGGCGCGTCGGAGAGACCTGCGCCAGGCACCTCAAGGGCTCCGTGCTCGAGCTCGGCGGGAAGGACCCGCAGATCGTCTGCGCTGACGCGGACCTCGCCAACGCGGTCTCGGGCTGCGTCTGGGGCGGCTTCGCCAACGCCGGCCAGACCTGCTCCGGGATCGAGCGGACCTACGTGGTGCGCGAGGTAGCCGACGAGTTCCTAGCCGGCGTCGTGCGCGAGGCCGAGCGCCTGCGCGTGGGGGACCCGACCCGCTGGGAGACGGAGATCGGCCCGATGGTCTCCGAGGAGCAGTACGGGATCGTCGCCGGCCTGATCGAGGACGCGGTGGCCTCGGGCGCCGAGCTCCTCTGCGGCGGGCCGCGGGAGGTGCCCGGCTTCAGCGGCAAGTTCATCGCCCCCACCGTGCTCGGGAAGGTCACCGACGAGATGCGGATCATGAAGGAGGAGATCTTCGGGCCCGTCGTCCCGGTGATCGTGGTCGAGTCCGAGGAGGAGGCGCTCGAGCGCGCCAACGACTCGAACTTCGGCCTCGGGGCTTCCGTGTGGACGCGCGACCGCGCCAAGGGCGAGCGCATGGCCCGGCGGATCGAGTCGGGCATGGTGTGGATCAACGACCACTCGTACTCGCACGCCGCCTGCCAGTGCTCGTGGGGCGGGGTCAAGGAGTCGGGCATCGGCCGCTCGCACTCGAAGTTCGGCTTCTACGAGTGCGTCAACGTGAAGCTCGTCTCCTGGGAGCCGGGCATGACGCGCGACTTCTGGTGGCAGCCCTACGACGAGACGCTGGGCTCGGCGGTGCGGGCCTCGGCGCGGCTGCTCTACGGCCGCAACGGGCAGCGCCTGCGGGCGCTGCGGGAGGGCGGGCGCGACCTCCTGCGCGTGGGCGCCCGCACCGTGCGCAAGGACCGCCGCTAGGCCCGCGGCCCCGGGGCCGCCGCTCCCGCGCGCGCGAAGCGGGCTGGGACAATTGGATCCGTGGCGAGCCCGACGGGCCCGATCGAGGTGGAGCAGCCACCGGCGCGCCCCGAGCCGGCGGGGGCGGCGCCCGCCGTCGCGGCGCGCGGCCTGCGGCGGGACTACGGAGAGCGGGTCGCCCTGCGCGGCGTCGGGTTCGAGCTCGAGCGAGGGGCGACGCTGGCGGTGATCGGCCCCAACGGGGCCGGCAAGACGACGCTCCTCAGGGTGCTCGCGACGCTGCTTCGCCCGACCGCGGGCGAGCTGAGGGTGCTGGGCTGCGAGCTGCCGCGCGAGGCCTGGAGGGCGCGCGGGCGCCTCGGTTACCTGGGGCACGCGCCGCTGCTCTACCGCGATCTCACGGTGGCCGAGAATTTGCGCCTCGCGGCCCGCCTCCACCGCCTCGCCGGCGCCGAGGCGAGGATCGAGGCGTTGCTCGCGCAGGCGGGGCTGGCGGAGCGCGCGCACGAGCTCGTGCGCAACCTCTCGGCGGGCCTCGCGCAGCGGGCGGCGGCCTGCCGCGCGGTCCTCCACGAACCCGAGCTGCTGCTGCTCGACGAGCCCCTCGCCCACCTCGACCCGGAGGCGGCGGCGCGCCTGGAGCCGCTGATCGGCGCCGGCGGCGGGCGCACGCGCGTGGTCGTGAGCCACGACCCCGAGGCCGCGCTCGGCGAGGCGGACCGGGTGCTCGCGCTCACGGCGAGCGGGACCGTCGCCTACGAGGGCCCGGCCGCGGGCCTCTCGCCAGGTGACGCCCGGGCGATCTACGCCGCGACGGGCGGGGGAGGCGCCTGACCGTGGACGCGTTCCGGGCGATCCTCGGCAAGGACCTGAGGGTCGAGCTCCGCACGCTCGAGTCAGTCCCGGCGATGCTGCTCTTCGCCGTCGCGACCTTCGTGCTCTTCCGCTACGGCCTCGACCGCACGAGCCTCGCGGGCGGGCTGGCGGCGGGCGTGCTCTTGGCCACGATCCTCTTCGCCGCGGTGCTCGGGATCGGGCGCCTGTTCGTCGCCGAGCGCGACGACGGCGGGTTCGACGCCATCCGCCTCGCGCCCGTGGACCCGACCGCCCTCTGGGCGGCGAAGGCCGCGGCGCTGGTGATCTACCTCGCCGTGCTGGAGGCGCTGGCGCTGCCGCTCTTCGCGATCTTCTTCCTCGACGGCGCCGCGGCCCTGCCGCCGCTCGCGGGGGTCCTGCTGCTGGCCGACGCCGGCCTGGCGGCGACCGGGGCGACGGTCTCGGCGATGGCGGCGCGCTCGCGCGCGCGGGACCTGCTCGTGCCGCTGGTGCTGCTGCCGCTCCTGGTGCCGGTGATGATCGCCGCGGCCGGCGCGGCCGAGCCGCTGCTCGCCGCGGGCGGCCCGTCCTACTCCGGCGTCGGCAAATGGCTGGCGGTCCTCGGGCTCTACGATTTGACCTTCATCGCCGTCGGCTGGGCGGTGTTCGACTTCCTCGTCGAGGACTGACGGCCGGCGCCGCAAACGGCACGAGCATGCGCGTACTCAGCCTCAAAGCCCTCTCCGCGGCTACCGTGGCGACGCTGGCCGCCGGCTTCGCGCTGGTCTTCTTCTACGCGCCGAACGACGCCGACCAGGGGTTCATCCAGAAGATCTTCTACCTCCACGTGCCGCTGGCGATCTGCGCCCTCGCCGGCTTCGTGGTGGCGGCCGTCCACGCGATCCGCCACCTCCGCTCGCACGACCCGGTCCACGACCTGCGCGCCTACGTCTCGATCCACGTCTCGATCATCTTCGGGGTCGCCGTGCTGCTCACCGGCTCGATCTGGGCCCGCGCCTCCTGGGGCAAGTGGTGGGTCTGGGACGAGCCCACCCTGGTCAGCTTCCTGATCGTCTTCCTCCTCTACTGCACCTACTACCCGCTGCGCTACTCGATCGAGGACCGCGACCGCCAGGCCCGCTACGCGTCCGTGTTCGCGATCACGGCGGGGGCCTTCGTGCCGCTCAACTTCCTCGCCGTGCGGCTCTCGCAGTCCCTCGTCCACCCGCGCGTGTTCGCGACCGCCGACGGCGGGATGCCGCCGAAGATGTGGCTCGCGTTCTGCGTCTGCCTGGCCGGCATCGCCCTGCTCTGGGTGACGCTCGTGCGCTTCGAGATCGCCGCCAAGACCGCGTCGGCGCGGCTCGCGCGCCTGCGCCGGGCGCTCGCCGCGGGCTCGGCCCCGCCGGCGCCATCGCGGGTGGCGCCCTCGGTCCCGACCGGCGCGCGCTCCAGCTGATGCCCGCGCTCCCGCTGCACGAGGCCGGCAAGTACGTCGCGGGGGCCTACGTCGTCTTCGTCGCCCTGCTGCTCGTCTACATCGCGATCATGGCCGCGAAGCTCGAGCGGATCCAGCGCGAGCTGGGGGAGCTGGCCGATCTCGCAGAGGGCCGCGAAGCCGGGAGGGGGCGCCGCGATGGCTGAGCTCTTGGCGCTCGGCGTCTCCCACAAGACGGCGCCGCTCGAGCTGCGCGAGCGGGTGGCGCTGACCGAGGGGCGGGCGGCCGGGCTCCTGCGCGACCTGACCCAGGCCGAGGAGGTCCACGAGGCGGCAGCGATCTCGACCTGCAACCGCACCGAGCTCTACCTGGTCGCCTCGGAGCCCGTCGGCGCCGAGTCGCTCGGCCTGAGCGTGCTCGCCCGCCAGGGCGAGATCCCGCCGACCGAGCTCGTCGCCCACCTCTACCGCCTGCGCGGAAGCGACGCCGCGGCACACCTCTACCGCGTGACCGCGGGCCTCGACTCGATGATCATCGGCGAGGCGGAGGTCCAGGGCCAGGTGAAGCGCGCCTACGAGCTGGCCCTGGTCGAGGGGGTCACGGGGCCGGTCCTGAACCGCCTCTTCCGGGGCGCCCTCGCCGCGGGCAAGCGGGCCCGCGCCGAGACCGGGATCACGGAGCGCGCGATGTCGGTGCCGTCGGTCGCCGTGGAGCTCGCGCAGCGCGTGCTCGGGGACCTCTCGCGGCGGCTCGTCATCGTCGTCGGCGCCGGCGAGACCGCGGAGCTGACGGCGCGGGCCCTGGCCGCGCGGGGGGTCGAGCCGGGCTTCATCGCCAACCGCCGCTACGACCGCGCGATCGGGCTCGCGCAGCGCTTCGGCGGCCGCGCGATCCGCTTCGACGAGCTTCCCGCGCAGATGGCGGTGGCCGACATCGTCGTCGCCTCCACCGGCTCACCGCACCACGTGGTGGAGCCGGACGCCCTAGCGCAGGTAATGGCGGAGCGCGGCGGGCAGCCGCTGCTCTTGATCGACCTCGCCGTGCCGCGCGACATCCACCCGGAGTGCCGAGAGGTGGCGGGGGTCAGCCTCTACGACATGGACGATCTGCAGGCGGTAGTCGAGCGCAACCTCTCGGTGCGCGAGGCGGAGGCGCGGCGCGCCGAGGCGATCCTCGGGGCCGAGCGGGCCCGCTTCGAGCGCTGGCTCGGCGCCCAGGAGGCGACGCCGACGATCGCGGCGCTCCGCGAGCGTGCGCGCGAGGTCGTCGAGCGGGTGCTGGCCGAGAACGAGCGCCGCTGGGAGTCGGCGAGCGACGCCGACCGCGAGCGCATCCGGGCCCTGGCGAGCGCCGTGGCCAGCCGCCTGCTGCACGAGCCGACCGTGCGCCTGAAGCGGATCGGCGACGGCGAGGATGCCTACCGCCACATCGCCGCCCTGCGGAGCCTCTTCGGCCTCGACGCGGGCGCCGAGCCGCTCGCCGAGAGCGACGCCGAGGTTCGCGAGCTGCGCCGCCCCGGCCAGCGCCGCGAGCGAAGTTGAGGCGGCTGCGGGTCGGCACCCGCCGCAGCGCCCTGGCGCTGGCCCAGGCGCGGCAGGTGGCGGCGGCGCTCGGGGACGCCGAGGTCGTCCCCATCGCGACCGCGGACTCGGCGCGCGGCGACAAGGCGCGCTTCGTCCGCGGGATCGAGGAGGCGCTGCTGGCGGGGGAGGTGGACCTCGCCGTTCACTCGGCCAAGGACGTGCCCGGCGAGGCGACCGAGGGCCTCGAGCTCGTCGGCGTCCCGGCGCGCGAGGACCCGGCGGACGTGCTCGTGGGCGCGGCGGGGCCGGGCGAGCTTCGGCCGGGCGCCCGCGTCGGGACCTCGAGCCTGCGGCGGCGCTCGCAGCTTCTGGCCCTGCGGCCGGACCTCGAGGTCGTCGAGGTGCGCGGCAACGTGGACACCCGCCTGCGAAAGCTGGCCGAGGGCGAGGCCGAGGCGCTTGTGCTCGCGGCCGCGGGGCTCGCCCGGCTCGGGCGCTCCGGGGGCGGCCGCTACCGCTTCCCGGCCAGCGAGATAGTCCCGGCGCCGGGCCAGGGAGCGCTCGCGATCCAGGCGCGCAGCGGGGACGGCGCGGCCGCCGCCGCGGCCGCGGCGATCACCGACCGCGCGGCGCTCGTCGAGCTGACCGCCGAGCGGGCGGCGGTGGCGGCGCTGGGCGGGGGCTGCGACACGCCGCTTGGGGTCTGCGCCCGGTACATGGACGGCACGCTCGCCGTCGGCGGCTACGCCGGGCTTCCGGACGGCTCCGAGTGGGTGCGCGACGCGGTCCGCGGCGACCCGGAGCAGCCGGCCGCGCTCGGCGAAGCCCTCGCCGAGCGGATGCTCGCGGCCGGCGCCCGCGAGGTGCTCGAGCGCGCCGCCGCGGCCGCGCGGGAGGGCGCGGCGTGACGGCTCGCCCCGGCGTCGTCTACCTGGTCGGCGCGGGCCCGGGCGATCCGGGGCTCATGACCGTGCGGGCGATGGAGCTCGTCGCGAGCGCCGACGTGATCCTCCACGACCGCCTGATCCCGGCCGGCGCGCTGGCCTCCGCCCGCCCCGAGGCGGAGCTCGTCTACGTGGGCAAGCGCCCCGGGCGGGCGGAGCTCTCCCAGGACGAGATCGAGCGCCTCGCGATCGAGCGCGCCCGCGCCGGGCGCAGCGTCGTGCGCCTGAAGGGCGGGGACCCGTTCGTCTTCGGCCGCGGCGGCGAGGAGGCGGAGGCGCTCGCCGCCGCCGGCATCCCCTTCGAGGTCGTGCCCGGGGTCACCGCCGGGGTCGCGGCCCCGGCCTACGCGGGGATCCCGGTCACGCACCGCGAGGACGGCTCGGCGGTCGCCTTCGTCACCGGCCACGAGGACCCGGGCAAGCCCGGCAGCGCCCTCGACTGGGAGGCGCTGGCGCGCTTTCCCGGCGCCCTGGTCCTCTACATGGGCGTCGGGCGCCTGGACTCGATCGCGAGGCGCCTGATCGCCGCCGGCCGCGACCCGGCCGAGCCCGCCGCCGTGATCGAGCGCGGGACCCTGCCCGGCCAGCGCACGGTGGCGGCGCCGCTCGCGCGGATCGCGGACGCCGCCGCCGAGGCGGAGGTCCGGCCGCCGGCGATCGTCGTCGCCGGGCGCGTCGCCGCCCGGCGCGAGGCGATCGCCTGGCTCGAGCGCCGGCCTCTGCACGGGCGCCGCGTGGTCGTGACGCGGGCGCGGGCCCAGGCGAGCGGCCTCGCCACCACGCTGCGGGCCCTCGGCGCCGACGTCGTCGAGCTCCCCGCGATCCGGATCGTGCCGCGGCTCGACGCGCAGGAGGTGCGCGACGCCGTGCAGGGGATCCACGCCTACGCGCTCGTCTGCCTGACGAGCCCGAACGGCGCCGAACTCCTGTTCCAGGCCCTCCGGGAGGCCGGGCGCGACGCGCGGGCGCTCGCGAACGCGACCGTCGCCGCGATCGGACCCGGCACCGCGGCCGCGCTCGAGCGCCACGGCATCCTCGCCGACGTGATCCCGCCGCGCTCGGTCGCCGAGGCGCTCGCCGACGCGCTCGAGCGCTTCGACGTCTCCGGCCGACCGGTTCTGATCGCCCGGGCAGCCGAGGCGCGGGACGTGCTGCCCGATGCGCTGCGGCAGCGCGGGGGCCAGGTGGACGTGGTGGCGCTCTACGAGACCGTCGCCGAGCACCCCGAGCCCGAGGCGCTGGCCGCCGCCCGCGAGGCCGACTACGTGACCTTCACGTCCTCCTCGACGGTGCGGAACCTGCTGGCGGCGATCGGCGACGGGCTGCCGGCGCGCGCCCGCGTCGTCTCGATCGGCCCCGTGACCAGCGCCGCCGCGCGCGAGGCCGGCCTCACAGTCCACGTCGAGGCGAAGCGGCACGATCCCGGCGGGCTCGTCGAGGCGCTCGTCGCCGACGCCGCGGGGGCGGGCGCTTAGAGGCCTCAGGGCGCGCCCGCGCCGCCGCTGGCCCTTGACAGGTCGGGCGACGGACGCGTAGTGTTACGGAACGGATCGGTTCCGTTCCGTAGCGAGGATGCGATGACGGCGACTCGGGCCACGACTTCCGCCAGGACGCGCCGCCTTGCCAAGGGCGGCCGTTACGACCGCCATCTCGACGCTCGCGTCCTCGAGGCGGCGAGCGCCCTGCTCGCCGAGCGCGGCTACGAGGGAATGAGCGTGGACGCCATCGCCGCCCGCGCGGGGGTCGGCAAGGCCGCGATCTACCGGCGCTGGGCCGGCAAGGCCGAGCTGGTGCTCGACGTCGTCCGGGCCGCCGGCTTCCCCGTGGACGAGGTGCGGAACACCGGGACCCTGCGTGGCGACCTCCTGGCGATGCTCGAGAACCTGCGCCGCCGTCTCGACGCGCGCGGCATGGCGCACGTTGCCGGCGTGGTGGTGGCGATGCGCGAGCACGACGAGCTGCGCGCCGCGGTCCACGAGCAGCTCGTCAGCGCCTGGGCCCAGGCCACGGAGGCGATCGTGGCCAGGGCCGTGGCCCGTGGCGAGATCGCGCCGCGACCGCCCGCCTCCCTGGAGCTCTTCGCCCAGCTCGCACCGGCGCTCGTCTCGCTGCGCATCCTCGCCTCCATGGGCGAGGTCGGCTCGGAGTTCATGACCCAGCTCGTCGACGAGGTCCTCTTGCCCGTTCTGGAGGCAGCGCCGGCGTGACGATCGCCGCTGGAAGCCTGGGCGCGGCGGCCGGGGCGGTTCGCGCCTGGGAGGCGGTCTCGTTCGCCGCCTTCCTGGCTGGTCTGCTCGTCCTCCGGCGCAAGGGCGAGCCGGTGCTGTGGGGCATCTTCGCGGGATGCGGGCTCGTGCTCCTGTTCGACTGGATCTGGAACCGCAACTGGTTCGGCGCCGTGAGCTACTCCGACCGGTTCATTCCGGCCTGGGGGGCCCGCGGCGAGATCGAGCCCCTCTGCCTGGTGTTCGTCTACTGCGCGTTCTTCGGCTTGCCGCTGATCGTGGCGCTCGACCACCGCGACTGGCTCGACCGGCGCCTCGGGCGCTGGCAATGGGCGGCGCTGTTCGCGGCGTTCGCGCTGCCGCAGATGCCGTTCGAGATCCTCGCCACCCAGGGGCTGCACCTGTGGACCTACCACGTCCGGTCGCCGTGGGCGATCGACGGCGTCCCATGGTCGAACGCGGCGTTCTCGGGCCTGCTCGGCTGCGGCTTCTACGCCGCCGGCCGGCTAGCTCTGCGCTGGGCTGCGCCGGCGGCTCGGCGCACCCGCGAGTCGTGGCTGCAGGCGTTCGCGACCGCCGTGGCGCTGGCGACGCTTGCGCTCGCGCTGGTCACCTACCTGTTCCTGCCCTGGTACCTCATCGTCCAGCCGTGGGCTCACAGGGTGCCGCCGCTGTGAGGTTGTCCGTGCGAGCCGGGAGGGGTGTGCGGTGAGGATCCGGGTCTCCGAGCGCGACCGCGGGCGTCGGGCGCTCGTGACCGGCGCCTCGTCGGGCATCGGGCGGGAGGTGGCGCGCGTCTTCGCCGAGCACGGCTTCTCCCTCGTCGTCACCGCGCGCCGCACCGAGAGGCTGGAGGGCCTGGCGCGGGAGCTGCACGCTGCGCACGGCTCCGACGTCATCGTCGTGACCTGCGACCTCGCCGAGCCAGACGGCCCGCCGGCGCTCATCGAGGAAGTGGCCGCGCGTGGCGCTACGGTGGACATCCTCGTGAACAACGCGGGCACCGGTGACGCTGCCCCCTACGACGAGGCCAGCTGGGAGTTCCATCAGCGCTATATCCAGCTCATGGCGCTCTCCCCCGCCCGCCTGATCCACCTCGTCCTGCCGGGCATGCTGGAGCGCGGCTACGGCCGGGTGGTCAACGTGACCTCGGTAGCCGCCTACATGCCCGGGATCCCGCTGCACGGGTTCTACTGCCCGGCGAAGAGCTTCCTGCACAAGCTCACGGAGACCCTCGCGACCGAGTATCACGGCACGGGCGTGACCTTCACCGCTACCGTGCCCGGCTTCACCGAGTCCGAGATGATCGACAGCTCGGGCGCCCGGCCCATAGTCGAGCGGCTGCCGGGCTTCATGTTCGCCGAGACGAGAGTCGTAGCCGAGCAGACGGTCGCCGCATGCCTCGCCGGCGTGGGGACCTACACGCACACCTGGTTCAACCGGGTCTTCTTCGGCGGCTTCCTCCGCCACTTCCCGGTGCGCCACGCATACAAGCTCATGCGCTCGGAGGCGGAGCGGGCTTGGCGCCAGCGCCGCGGCGATGACGCGGCCGCAGGGCTTCCCGGTCTCCCCAAGCTCCGGCGGAAAGCGGAACGGCGCGGCGGGACCGGCACGCGATCCCACTGAGCGCTGGCGCCGACGGCGCAGGGACTACCCTGCGCCCGTGCCGCTCCCGATCACCTTCCTCTCCGACTACGGCTACGACGACGAGTTCGCGGGCGTCTGCCGCGCCGTCATCGCGCGTCTGGCGCCGGGGGCCACGCTGATCGACCTGACCCACGGCATCCCCCGCCACGACGTTCGCGCCGGCGCCGCCGTGCTCGAGAACGCGCTTCCGTACGCGCCGCCGGGCGTCCACCTGGCGGTCGTGGATCCCGGCGTCGGCTCGGCCCGCAAGGCGGTCGCGGTCGCGGCCGCCGAGGAGGGCCGGCTGCTGGTGGGGCCGGACAACGGCCTGCTCTGGCCGGCGCTCGAGCGCTTCGGCGGCGCCATGGCGGCCGTTGACCTGACGCTCTCGCCGCAGCGGCTCGAGCCGCTCTCCGCCACCTTCCACGGGCGCGACATCTTCGCCCCCGTCGCCGCCGCGCTCGCCAGCGGAACGCCGCTGGCCGCGGTGGGGGAGGCGATCGAGCCGGACTCGCTCGCTCGCCTCGAGCCCACGCGCCCCGCCTTCGAGGATGGGAGGGTCGTCGCCCACGTCGCGTACGCGGACCGCTTCGGCAACCTGGCGCTCGACCTCGTCCACGACGACATCCCGCGCACGGGCCTGCGCGTCGGCCGGCAGCTGGCGGTGGAGGCGGCCGGGCGCGAGCACGAGGCGCTCTTCGCGCTCACGTTCGCCGACGTGGGCGAGGGCGAGCTGGTCCTCTACGAGGACTCCTACCGCCACCTCGCGCTGGCGGTCAACCGCGGCAGCGCCGCCGATCTGCTCCGCGCCGGGCCCGGCGACGCGATCGGCCTGCGCGCCCTCGCGTGAGCGCGGGATGACGGAGTTCGGCCACCCCCGCCACCACTACCGCCGCTGCGACTCGACCAACGAGCGCGCCCGCGAACTCGCCGAGGCGGGCGCGTCGTCGGGCACCGTGGTCACGGCCGGCGAGCAGTCGGCGGGCCGGGGGCGCCATGGCCGCAGGTGGGCGGCGCCGGCGGGCAAGGCCCTGCTCGCCTCGGCGATCCTGCGCCCGCTCGACCTGCGCCACCGCCTGCTGCCGCTAGCGGTGCCGCTCGCCGCCTGCGAGGCGATCGAGTCGCTGGCGCCGGTCCACTGCGCCGTCAAGTGGCCGAACGACGTCTGGATCGAGGAGCGCAAGGTCTGCGGAGTGCTGATCGAGGCGCGGCCCCCCGAGTGGGCGATCATCGGCGTCGGCATCAACCTCGCGGTCGGGGAGGACGAGCTCCCGGAGGGCCTTCGCTGGCCTGCGACCTCGGTCGGCCACGGCGCGACGCCCGAGGCGGCGCTGGCGGCGCTCTGCGGGCGCCTCGCGGCCTGGGTGGACGCCGAGCCCGAGCGGCTCCTCGGCGCCTACCGCGCGCGCGACGCCCTGAAGGGCCGGGCCGTCGCCTGGACCGGCGCCGGGCGCGGCGGCGACGGGGAGGGCGTAGCCGAGGGGGTGGACGGGGACGGGAACCTGCTCGTGCGCGTGCCCTCGGGCGAGCGCCGGGCGCTCGGCTCGGGCGAGGTCACGCTCGCGCTCACGCCTCCTCGCCGCTAGCGCCGCCGCCGTCATCGCCGCCCGGCTCGCCGCCGCCGGCGGCATCGCTCGTGTCCTCCCCGGCGGTCGCCTCGGCCTCGGCCAGGCGCTCGCGCGGCCGCTCGGCTGGCTCGCCGCCCTCGTCGGCGCCGGCGCCGTGGCGGCGGCGCTTGCCGCTGCGCGGGAAGTTCCGCAAGAGCTCCTTGGCCACGGCCGATGGCTTGCGGGCCATCCGCATCCTGGCGCCGCGGAGCACCTCCTCGGCCTCCGGCGTGTGGGCGACGCAGGCGGCGAGAAGCGCCGCTCCCAGCCGCCGGTCCTGCTGGCGCACGGCGTGGACGATCCGCCGCGCGTTCCGGCCGTGAGCGCGGCCGGAGGAGTTGACGAAGAGGCCGAGCAGGCGTTTCGTCTCGGGCCACCGCTGGACGGCGTACTCCTCGTGCAGCTCGCGCGTCATCGCCGCCAGCCGCCAGACCCAGGCCTGGGCCTGGTCGCGGCGGCCGATGCGCCGCTCGACCAGCGCCTGGAGCAGCACGCGGGCGCCGGCGCGGCGCTCGTCGCGCGGCCACGTCGCCACCACCTCGATCGCGTCGTCGAAGGCGTCGGCGTCGCGGAGCGCGGCGATCTCGGCCAGCGCGCGCAGGCGAAGCTGGTGGCTTCGGTTGCGCTGCACGCAGGTGAGCAGGAAGCGCCGCCGCAGCTCCTTCGACTGGTCGTGCTGCATCATCGCCTTGGCGCGCCGCCAGTTGGCCGCGTTCACGCGCGCCCCGGCCAGGGCCGCCCAGGCGTGCTGCTCGGAGTAGCTCAGGTGCTCGACGGCGATCCGCCAGAGCTCGCGCTCGAGCACCGCCAAGCGGCGCTCGGGCTCGGCGGCGACGGGGACCACGCGGCGCTCGACGCGCACCCGGCGGCCGCGCCCGCGCCGCACCGGGCCGACAACGATCGCGCCGCCGCGGTAGACGTCGCGGTCGAGCAGGCTGTGGAGCGTGACGATCGCCTCGTCGTTGGTGGTCGCCGGGTGGACGAAGTCGATCACGAGCCCCGCCTCCTTGCCCTCGGCCTTCCGCGTGACGCGCCCGACCCGCTGCTGGTAGACGCGCCGCGACGCCGTCGGCGCCAGGTGCATGCAGATCGTCGCCCGCGGCGAGTTCCAGCCCTCCGCCAGCAGCATCGCGTTGCAGAGCACGTCCACCTCGCCGCGCTCGAAGGCGGCGAGGATCTCGGCCAGCTCGCGCTTCGGGGTCTCGCCGGAGACGGCGCGGGCCTTGATGTCGACCGCCTGGAGCGCGGCGGCCACGTTGTTCGCGTGCTGGACGCCGGCCGTGTAGATGACGCCGGGGATGCGGCGGAAGCGGGACCGGTAGAGGTCGGCGATCGCCATGTTGAACGGCCCCTGGTCGAGGAGCTTGGCCAGCTCCTCCTGGTCGAAGTCCTGGTCCACCTCGCCGCGCCGGAGCGGCACCTTGGCGAGCGTCCGGACCCCGGGGCCGGGCGGGATGCGGATGCAGCGAAGCGGCGCGATCACCCCGCGGCGCGCCGCCTGGGCGAGGTCGAAGCGCGAGGTCTGGGTGGGGAAGAGGTCGGTTACGTGGCGAGCGATCAGCGCCCCGGTCGCGGTCATGCCGATGAAGACCGGGCCGGGCCAGTTGCGGATCGTCGCGCTCGTCTTCTCGCCGAGCGCGGTGTGCGCCTCGTCGCAGATCACGATCGCGTAGGCGTCGGAGATCTGGCTCGCGTTGCGGACGAACCACTGGTAGGTCTCGACCGTGACCGGCCCGTACGGGTGGTCGGCGCTGCCCAAGAGGGGCGGCGAGAGGCGGTCGCCGTAGCCGCGGTCGGAGATCTCGCCGATGAACTGATCGACGAGGTTGCGGCGGTGGGTCAGGATGAGGACGCCTCCCGTTCGGGAGGCCTCGATGAAGCCGACCGCGGCGACCGTCTTGCCGGCGCCCGTGGCGTGCTCGAACCAGAAGCGGCGGCTCGCGCCCGGGTCCTCGGGGGCGTCCTCGATCACCTCCTCGGCGTCCGGCGCCTCCTCGTCCCAGTCGCGGGGCTCCTCGTCGGCGGCGAGGGCCTCGTCGTCGCCCTCGCCGTTCGCCGAGGGCTCCTCGAGCGCGGCGGGGACGGGCGCCTGGGGCCCCGACCCGTTGCCGCTCGGCGCCGAGCGGCCCTCCTCGAGCTCGGAGATCAGCGCGGCCAGCGTGCCCGAGAGCGCGTCGACCTGATGCTCGGAGAGCTCGGCGCCGTCGGCGAGGCGCGGCCTCTCATCGGCGAGGAGGCGCTCGAGCCCCAGCACGAGCGAGTAGTCGCGCCGCCACTGGGGCGAGGGCGTCTGGCGCCCCGCCGCGATCTCCTCCAGGGCCGCCCGGACCGCGCGGTAGCGGGCGCTGCCCGGGGCGAGGTCCTCGGGCCGCTCGCCGTTGATGAGGATGGGCTCGCGCGCGAACTCGGCCGCCCGCTCTATGTCCTCTCGTGTGAGCGGTCGTGCCGCGCCTGCGGCGACATAGGTCGTGTCGGACATGAGTGTTCTGACGAGCGCCGCGCAACGCCCGGAAGCGCGGCGGCGCGCAGTAAGCTCGTTGGAGGCGCCGCCGCCTCGGATGCCATTCCCCTCACGTCAAGCGGCGGTCCCCCGCAGCTCGGGTGTACGGCCGAGCCACCGCAGATAGTAGCCAGTCCAGGCGGCGAGCGGCCGCCGCGCCGGAGCGATTTGCAAGCGAGAACACGGAGACCGACACTCTGCCTCCTGGCCGCCGTCTGCCTCGCGGCCGCCGCGGCGGCGCTCGCCGGCTGCGGCTCGGGCGGCGCTCCGGCGAGGGCGCCGGACTACGGGGCGCTTCGGGACGCCCCCGGGGCCCTGGGGCGCCTCTACGCGCAGGGCAACCAGCTCCTCGGCGGCGGCGCCGGCGCCTTCGCGGCGCGGCTGCGCGAGCTTCGCGGCCACCCGGTGGTCGTGAACGTGTGGGCCTCCTGGTGCGGCCCCTGCCGCGTCGAGTTCCCCTACTTCCAGCGGCTCTCGGCCCGGCTCGGGCGCCGGGTCGCGTTCCTCGGCGTGGACAGCGACGACAACGCCGCCGCCGCCAGGACCTTCCTCGGCGAGTACCCGGTGCCCTACCCGAGCTACAGCGACCCCGACAAGGAGATCTTCCGGGCGGTGGCGCCGAACGCCCTGGGCCCGCCCGTGACCGCGTTCTACGACGCCTCCGGGAAGCAGGCCTACGTCCACATCGGGCAGTTCGCGTCGGCGGCCGACCTCGCGGCCGAGATCCGGCGCTACGCGGGCGCATAATCCGTAGCGTGAGAGGGCGTCGCATCCGCGCGTCGGTGTGCGCGGCGCTGGCCGCCGCCGGGGCCGCGGGCGCGCTCGCCGGCCACTCGCCGGCGCGGGCGCCGGAGGGCGTCGCCTACTCGATTCAGCTCCAGGCGACGATCGACCCGGCCACCGAGCGCTGGGTCGGGAGCGCGCTCGACGACGCGGCCTCCGAGCACGCGGCGCTGGCGATCATCCGCATCGACACGCCCGGCGGCCTCGACAGCTCCCTGCGCGCGATCGTCCAGGACATCCTCGCGGCCCCGATGCCGGTCGTCGTCTACGCCTACCCGGAGGGGGCGCGCGCGGCCTCGGCGGGCGCCTACATCCTGGAGGCCGCGGACGTGGCGGCGATGGCGCCGGCCACCAACGTCGGCTCGGCGACGCCCGTCGGGATCAGCCTCGGGGGCGCCGAGAGCGACCTCGGCCGCAAGATCGTCAACGACGCGGCGGCGTCGATGCGGGCGCTGGCCGCGCTCCACGGGCGCAACGCGCGGCTCGCCAACGAGCTCGTCACCGGCGCCCGCAACCTGACCGCCCGCGAGGCGAAGCGGGCGGGCCTGATCGACGTGATCGCGCCCAGCGAGCGGGCGCTCCTCGAGCGGCTCGACGGCTTTCGCGTGCGCGGCCCGAAGGCCCAGGTCCTCCGCACGCGCGGGCTCGCGATCGAGGACCACGACATGCCCTTCCAGTACGACGTGCTCGAGCTGCTCGTCAACCCGACGGTCTCCTACCTGCTCCTGCTGGCCGGCCTCCTGGGCCTGGGGATCGAGCTCTTCAGCCCCGGGCTCATCGCCCCGGGAGCGATCGGGCTCGTCGCGTTCCTGCTCGGCCTCTACGGCACGGCCCAGCTCCCGGTCACGGCGGCCGGCATCCTGCTCCTGGTCGCCGGGATCGGGCTGATCGTGGCCGAGGCGCACCTGCCGACGCACGGCGTGCTCGGGGTGGCGGGCGTGGCGGCGCTCGTCGCCTCCGGCCTTCTGCTCTACGACACGCCGGGCGCGCTCGGCGTGTCGGCGCCGGCGGTGGTGGCCGCGGCCGTCGTGATCGGGGGGTTCCTCGCCGTCGCCGTCCAGCGCGCGGTCGCGGCGCGCCGGGCGCCGGCGCGGACCGGCTGGGAGGAGCTCGTCGGCGCGATCGGCGACGTGCGCGACCCCCTCGATCCGGTCGGCCACGTGTTCGTGCAGGGGGCGCTCTGGCGGGCGGTGGCCGACGTGGGCAACGGGCAGGCGCTCGGGCGCGGGACTAGAGTGCGGGTTGAAGCAGTGGAGGGGCTGACGCTTCGCGTGCGTCCCGCCGAAGAGCAAGCCAACGAAGGAGCCGAGCCGTGGCCGTCGCCCTCGTCGTAATCGCCATCCTGCTGATCCTCGTGCTGATGCTGCTCGCGGCGGCGATCCGCATCCTGCGCGAGTACGAGCGCGGGGTCGTCTTTCGCCTCGGCCGCCTGATCGCGCAGAAGGGGCCGGGGCTGATCCTCCTGATCCCGATCATCGACCAGATGGTCCGCGTGGACCTGCGGACGGTCACGCTCACCGTGCCGCCGCAGGAGGTGATCACGAAGGACAACGTGACGGTGCGCGTCAACGCCGTCGCCTACTTCCGCGTGATCGACCCGAACCGGGCCGTGACCGAGGTCGAGAACTACCTCGTCGCGACGACCCAGATCGCCCAGACCACGCTGCGCTCCGTGCTCGGCAAGGCGGAGCTCGACGCGCTGCTCGGCGAGCGCGAGCGCCTGAACGTCGAGCTCCAGCAGATCATCGACGAGCAGACCGAGCCCTGGGGCGTCAAGGTGACGACGGTCGAGGTCAAGGACGTGGAGCTGCCGGGCGACATGCAGCGCGCGATCGCCCGCCAGGCGGAGGCCGAGCGCGAGCGGCGGGCGAAGATCATCGCCGCCGACGGCGAGTACCAGGCGGCCGAGAAGCTGGCCCAGGCGGCGACGATCATCAGCCGGGACCCGGCGACGCTCCAGCTCCGCTACCTCCAGACCCTGCTCGACCTCGGCGTGACGCAGAACTCGACGATCGTCTTCCCCCTGCCCCTCGACATGATCCGGGCCTTCATGGATCGCGGCGCGCCCGGCGCCTAGCCAAGCTGACCGCGCCCGAGGTCCGCATAGACCAGCTCACCGGGCTGCGGGCAATCCTCGCGCCGGCGCGGGCGGAGCGCCCCGACGCCTTCGCCCCCGCCCCCGCGGCGGCGCGGCCCGGGGCGTCCGAGGCGTGCCCGTTCTGCGAGGGCCGCGAGGATCGCACGCCGCCCGAGGTCTGGGCCAACCGCCCCGGCGGCGGCGAGCCCGACACGCCCGGCTGGCGCCAGCGCTCGGTGCCCAACCTCTACCCGGTCCTCGCCCCGGGCGACGGCCGCGCGCCGGGCGAGCCGGCGCTCGAGAGCGGCGTCTCCGCCGCGCCCGACCCCCTGCACGGCTCGGGGCGGGCGGCCGGGGAGGACCTCTTCCGCGCCGTGCCCGCGGAGGGCGCCCACGAGGTGATCGTCCACTCGCCGGAGCACCTGACCTCGCTCGCGGCGCTCGGCGACGAGGCCTTCGCCGGCGCGGTGGCCGCCTGGCGCGAGCGCATGCGCGCCCACGCGGAGGCCGCCTCGTACGTCCACCTGATCGTCAACGAGGGGCCCGCCGCCGGCGCCTCGCTCGAGCACTCGCACGCACAGCTCTACGCCCTCGGCTTCGTGCCCGCCGAGGTCGCCCGCGAGCGCGAGCGCGCCGCGGCTTACCACGAGCGCACGATGGGCGGTCACCTGCTCCCCGACGTCGCCGTCGAGGAGGTCCGGCGGCGCGAGCGCCTCGTGGCGGTCGACGACGAGGCGATCCTGTTCTGCCCCTGGGCCTCGCGCTCGCCGTTCGAGCTGCGCGTCGTGCCTCGCAGGCCGGCGCCTTCGTTCGAGCGCGACGAGGCGGGGGCGGCGATGCTCCGCACCGCCCTTCGCGCGCTGGCGGGCGCCTTCGGCTCGCTTCCCCAGCTCAACCTCTGGGTGCGGACGGCCCCGCGCGGCGCCGCGGAGTTCTGCTGGCACGTGGACATCGTCCCCCGCCTCACCGTGCGAGCGGGGTTCGAGCAGGGCACCGGGGTCGAGGTCAACGTCTACCCGCCGGAGCGGGCGGCGGCCGACCTGCGCGAGGCGCTGGGCTAGCTAGCCGGCCGCAGCGCGCCGATCCGGCCGCGCGCGGCGCCCGCGTCAGCGCGGCAGGAGCTCGAAGGCCTCGGCGTGGCGCGGCCGGACGGCCCCGAAGTGGCGCCGGTCGAGCGTCACCAGGACCCGCGCCCCGAGACGCTCGGCGAGCGCCACCACCGAAGCGTCGGTGCCGCAGAGCGGGAAGCCGGCGTAGTCGCGCACGAGCTCCGAGATCCGCCGCCAGTCCGCCGGCGAGGGCGCCTCCACGTCCAGCTCGCCGAGCCCGGCGAGGAAGCGGGCCTCCGCTTCCGGCCCGAGCCGGCGGCCGATGAAGTACGTGGCCTCGGCGACTACGAGCGCCGGGATCACGAGCTGCAGGCCGCCCGCCTCCATCACGGCGAGGCAGTCGTCGTGGCGCGCGTCGTCGCGATCGGCGACGGCGTAGAGGGGCCCGGTGTCAACGACCGCGAGCGTCGCGCCACTCCGCTGCCAGGAGCTCCTCGATCCGCGCCGAGGTGTCGGAGCGCCCGCTCCGCCCGAGGTTGCGGATCGGCAGTCGCCGGGCGCCGCCGGCGAGGCCGAAGCGCTCGGCCAGCACCTGCCGCGTGAGCGACGACACCGACTCCCCGCGCCGACGGGCCTCGCGCTCGAGCGCCAGCGCCAGCTCGTCGGGCAGGCTGATCGTGGTGCGCTTCATACATGCATCATAGCATCGCCGACACCGTTACCCGTGGGGCCAGAGCGCGCGCTGGACGCGGCTGGGGAGGCGGCAGGCCCGCCCGCCTTCGCGGTAGCCTGCGCCGCCCGTGCCGCCGATCGCGCGCCCCTTTCCGCGGTTCATCGCCGACGCCCCGCAGGAGGGCAAGCCCTACGGCCGCTACGAGGAGCGGCTGCGGGAGCA
>Ga0070741_10008907_pt1 | contig 19835 bp, 18 predicted proteins | sample Coa_R1_4_FD_66440 | JGI IMG/M metagenome (GOLD analysis project Ga0070741, IMG submission 66440) | Surface soil microbial communities from Centralia Pennsylvania, which are recovering from an underground coalmine fire - Coalmine... | ecosystem: Environmental > Terrestrial > Soil > Unclassified ...
CACACAGTGTGTGCATGACGCTTCACAAAAGCGCCCTCGATCAGTTGATCGCCGACCAGCGCACCGGGAGGTGCACGAACCCGTCGATCAGGTTCGAGCTGACCCGCGGCAGCGTGTCGACGTCCGCGTCCACCTCGAGATCCGTGAAGCGCGTCAGGATCGCCTCGAACATGATGCGGGCCTCGAGCCGGGCCAGGCTCGCACCGAGGCAGAAGTGGGGTCCACCCGCACCGAACGCGACGTGGTCGTTCGGCGTACGGGTCACGTCGAGCGCGTCGGGCTCGTCGAACGCGCGCTCGTCGCGGTTCGCCGACGCGTAGAACATCACGACGCGGTCACCGGCCTCGATCGTTGTGCCCGCGATCTCGGTGTCGACGACGGGATGGCGCACGAACTGCATCACGGGCGTGACGTAGCGGAGGAGCTCCTCGATCGCGACCGGCAGCAGTTCGAGGTCGGCTCGCACCCGCGCGAGCTGGTCGGGATGCTGCAGCAACGCGAGCGTCCCGGTCGTGATGAGGTTGCGGGTCGTCTCGCTGCCCGCGTTCTGCAGCAGCATGAAGAACAGGTCGATCTGGAGCTGCGACAGCTGCTCGCCGTCGACGTCGGCGTCGAGGAGGACGCTCAGCAGGTCGTCGCGCGGCTCGCGACGGCGCTCCTCGCACAACGCGTCCGCGTAGCCGAACATCTGCGTCATCGCGTCGCGCTGCTCGTCCGGAGTCACCGACGCATCGAACCCGAACGTCGTCTCGGTCCACTCGAACACCTTCCGCCGGTCGGCCTCCGGCACGCCGACGAGGTCCGCGATGACGTGCAGCGGCAGCCACAGCGCGACGTCGCCGACGAGATCGCACGACCGCCGGTCCCGCAGGTCGTCGAAGATGGTGTCGACGCGCGCCCGGATCCGGTCGGTGAGGTCGGCGACGCGCCGGGGCGTGAACCCGCGGTTGATCAGCTTGCGCAGCTTGACGTGCTCGGGCGCGTCGAGGCTGATGAGCAGCCCAGACGCCTCGCTCTGGTCGTCGTCGGCGCGCCCTTCGAGGAACGGGTGCGGCGCGTTGCGGAACGTGCCCGAGTCGCGCGAGACGCGCTGCACGTCCTCGTGACGCGCCACGACCCAGTACCCGCGCGCCCAGCTCGGGTGGTCGTGGTGTGAGACGGGATCGTGGTCGCGCAGCGCACGGAAGTGCTCGTACGGGAACCCGTGCGCGTACGTCGCGGGGTCGTGCAGCACGACGTCGGTCATCTCTGGTACGCCTCCTTCGCGCGGGCGCGTCCGTTGAGGGCGGGGTCGGACGACCGCTCGGCCTGGTCGAGTGCGGCGGCCGCCAGCTCCTCGACGACCGCGCGCGTCGACGCGGCGCGCTCCGGCGCACGCTCCACGATGCGCGCCAGCGCGCCCTCCGAGATCACCGCGAGCTTGAACGTGGCGAGCACGCGATAGAAGTCGATGTCGTCGAGCGGCCGGCTGCTCGCACGCGCGTACCGCTCGACGAGCGCGTCCGCGGACGGGAACCCGGCGTTCGCGCGGTGCGGTTGCGGTGCGCGTGCACGCCACAGTCGCTCGCCGACGGGTCCCCAGTACGTGACGAGCATCCCGAGGTCGGTCAGAGGGTCGCCGAGCGTCGCCATCTCCCAGTCGAGGACGGCCTGCATCACCGCCGGCCGGTGGCGCTCCCAGATCGTGTTGTTGAAGCTGTAGTCGCCGTGCACGATCCCGGTGTGCGCTCCCGCGGGCACGGCACGCGAGAGACGGTCGGCGACTTCCTCGATCTCCGGGCAGTCGTGCTGCTTCGATGTCTCCCACTGCGTCCGCCAGCGCCGCACCTGGCGCTCGAGGAACCCGTCCGGACGGCCGAGGTCCGCGAGCCCGACCGCGGACGGGTCGACGGCGTGCAGTCGAACGAGCACGTCGACGAGCTCGTACGACGCCGCACGCGCGTCTGCCTCGGTGAGGTGTGCGACCGCCTCGGCGTCCGTGTAGACGACGCCGTCGAGCATGGACATGACGTAGAACGGCGCGCCGATCACGCTCACGTCGGCGCACGCGCCGAGCATCGCCGCGACGGGCACGTCGGTCGCCGCGAGCGCGTGCTGCACGCGGTGCTCGCGCAGGACGTCGTTCGCGGTGGCGAGCACGCGACCGAGCGGCGGCCGCCGCAGCACGAGGTCGTGGACGTCGTCGCGCACGCGGAACGTGAGGTTCGACGACCCACCCGACAGCTGCTCGACGTGCACCGCGCCGTGCGAGCCGGCAACGTTCGCGTGCAGCCATTCGGTCAGCGGCCCGATCGGGACGGCGTCGTCGGTCGACACGGTGACCCAGCCTGCCACGCCGTCGGACGTCGCGACGTGGGGTACGGTCCCGCACGGTGTTCGACCTGACGGGGAAGCGAGCGCTCGTCACCGGCGCGGGGCAGGGCGTGGGCGCGGGGATCGCGCGCACGCTCGCCGCGCAGGGTGCGCGTGTGGCGGTCAACGACCTGCGCATCGAGCGCGCGGTCGACACGGTCGAGGCGATCAGCAACGCGGGCGGTGCCGCGCGCGCCGTCCCGTTCGACGTGACGGACTTCGACGCCGTGACGCGCGGGGTCGCCGACGTCGAGCGCGAGCTCGGGCCCGTCGACGTGCTCGTCAACAACGCGGGCAACGGTGGCGAGCACGCGATGGTCCCGCAGGCGTTCCGCGACACCGACCCGTCCGCGTGGGAGGGGCCGCTGCGGGTGAACCTGTACGGCGTCCTGCACTGCAGCCGCGCCGTGATCAACGGCATGTGCGAGCGCGGGTTCGGGCGCGTGATCACGATCGCGTCGGGTGCGGGCACCGTCGGCCTGAACATCGGCGTCGCGGCGTACGGCGCGGGCAAGGGCGGCGCGATCGGGTTCATGCGTCACCTCGCGATCGAGAACGCACGCTTCGGTGTCACCGCGAACACGCTCGCCATCGGGCTGATGGACAACACCGGTGGCTCCGACGTCACGGCGCGGCTCGCGCGCCAGGTGCCCGTCGGGCGGCTCGGCCGGCCGGAGGACATCGGGGCGTTGTGCGTCTACCTCGCGTCCGACGAGGCGTCGTGGATGACGGGCCAGACGCTCCAGCTCAACGGCGGGTCGGTCACGACCTGAGCGATCTGAATAACCTGCCGGGCCATGACCTCTGACGCCCCGTCACACACGGTCCGGCCGCTCGAGAGCGTGCGCATCGTCGAGTGCTCGATGCTCGGGCCGGCGGCCATCACGACCTGCCTCGCCGACCTCGGCGCCGACGTGATCAAGGTCGAGCCACCCTCGGGCGACTACGTGCGCGAGATGACGTGGCCGATCGTCGAGGGCACGTCGCTCATGCACCTGCACACGAACCGGGGCAAGCGCAGCGTCGTCCTCGACCTGCGGACGGCGGAGGGCGTCGAGGTGTTCCTCGACCTCGTGCGCCACGCGGACGCGGTGGTCGAGGCCATGCGCCCGGGCGGGCTCGAGCGGCGCGGCCTCGGGTTCGAGAAGCTGCGCGAGGTGAACCCGCGCATCGTGTTCATCACGATCTCGGGCTACGGCATGACCGGCCCGTACAAGGACTACCCGAGCCACGGGATCGCGTACGACACGTGGGCGGGCATCGTGGCGCCGGAGGTCGACGAGGACGGCTTCGCGTACCTCCCAGAGCACGTGTCGATCGGGATCAACGCAGGCCCGCTCTACGGCGCGCTCGGCATCCTGTCGGGGATCCTGCAGGCGCGCGCGACGGGCGAGGGGTCGCGCATGGAGGTCGCGCAGTCCGACGCCGCGGCCGCGATCGACTGGCTGCGCTCCGAGACCTACAAGTCCTACGAGCGGCCCGAGAGCGAGGTCACCGGCAACAAGTCGGACGACTACGTCCGGCGCGCGCCCGGCACCGCGGGCATGAAGGAGGGCGTCCGGTACAACGTCTACGAGACGAAGGACGGCTACGTGCTGTTCATGGCGTCGGAGCAGGCGTTCTGGAAGAACTTCTGCGAGGGCGTCGACCGCATGGACATGTTCGAGCGGTGGCCGGGCTCGAAGTACGCCGACCACGCGCGCGGCAACGTCGAGATGCACCGTGAGCTGCGCGACATCTTCCGCACGAAGACGTCCGCGGAGTGGCTCGAGTTCGGCGGTCGGGTCAACACGCCGATCGCGCCGGTGAACTCGCCGAAGACGATCGCGGACGACCCGCAGTTCCAGGACCGGCTGCCGTGGCTCCCACGCGAGCGGCTCGGTGCCGAGCAGCTGCCGTTCCCGGTCAAGCTCGTGGACGGCGAGCTGCCCGTCCCGACGAAGGCGCCGACGCTCGGCCAGCACACCGACGAGGTGCTGCACGAGGTCCTCGGGTACGACGACGCCCGCCTCGCCGCGCTGAGGGACGCCAAGGCGCTCGGCTGATCCCGAGCGCCTCGGCGCTCACCCCTCGTCGGGGGTCCGCACCTCCGCGACGAGGTGGTCGTCGCGGAGCCGGCGCTCCCAGCGCGTCCGCTCGGCGCCGCGCGTCCAGGGCGCGAACGCGACGGTGCTGCGGCGGGCGTCGACGTCGGTCGTCAGCCGGGCCTCGCCCGGGAGGTCCTCGAGCCGCAGCGTGTCGAGGAAGTCGGCGATGGCCTGGGGCGAGACGTCGCGCCGGAAGCGCACCTCGAGAGCGACGGGCCACAGCGCGCTGGCCGCCTCGAGGGCGTCGAGCTCGGGGTCGGGCGGCTCCGGGTCGCGGTCGCTCACGGCCCCGACCGTACCCACCCTCCCGTGACGACCGTCACGCCGTGGTTTCGAAACAGCGGTATTTCGAAACGCTACTCTTTCGATATGGCCGTGACCGCCGATGCGACGTCCGTGGACGCCGCGATCCCCCTCGCCGACGCCCGGCTCGACCGGCGCCGGTGGTGGGCGCTCGCGGTCATGTGCCTGAGCCTCGCGGTCATCACGCTCGACAACACCGTCCTGAACGTCGCCCTGCCCGCGCTCATCCGCGACGTCCACGCGTCGACGAGCCAGCTGCAGTGGATCGTCGACGGCTACACGCTCGTGTTCGCCGGCCTGCTCCTCACGACCGGGAGCCTCGGCGACCGCATCGGGCGCAAGCGCGCGCTCAGCACCGGGCTCGCGATCTTCTGCCTCGGCTCGGCGTCTTCCGCGTTCGCGGGGTCGGCGACCGCGCTCGTGTTCACGCGCGCGTTCATGGGCATCGGTGCCGCGCTCATCATGCCGGCGACGCTGTCGTTGCTGACCAACGTCTTCCGCGACCCGAAGGAGCGTGCGCGCGCGATCGGCGCGTGGGCGGCGGTCGCCGGTGGTGGTGGCGCGCTCGGGCCGGTCATCGGCGGGTTCCTGCTCCGCCACTTCTGGTGGGGATCGGTGTTCCTGATCAACGTGCCGATCGCCGCGGTCGCGCTCGTCGCCGGCCGGTTCCTCCTCCCCGAGTCGCGCGACCCGAACGCGCCGCGTCTCGACCTCGCCGGCGCGTCGTTGTCGGTCGCGGGTCTCGTCGCCGTGCTGTGGGCCATCATCGAGGCGCCCACGAAGGGATGGACGAGCGCGACGGTCGTCGGCTCGTTGCTCCTGGGCGTCGTGGTGCTCGCCGCCTTCGTCGTGTGGGAGCTGACGTGCGACCACCCGATGCTGGACGTCCGCTTCTTCCGCAACCCGCGCTTCTCGGCTGCGAACGGCGCGATCACGATGACGTTCTTCGCGATGTACGGGTCGATGTTCGTGATGACCCAGTACCTCCAGAACGTGCTCGGGTACGGCGCGCTGGAGGCGGGCATCCGGCTGCTCCCGATGGCCGCGATCATGCTCGTCGTCGCGCCGCTGTCGCCGCGGGTCGTCGAGCACATCGGCACGAAGCTCGTCGTCGGCGGCGGTCTCGTGCTGTCGGTCGTGGGACTCGTGCTGATGGCGCAGGTGACGACGTCGAGCGGCTACACGCTGCTGCTCGTGTCGATGTCGATCCTGTCGACGGGCATGGGGTTCGTCATGGCGCCCGCCACGGAGTCCATCATGGGGTCGTTGCCCGTCGAGAAGGCCGGGGTCGGCTCCGCGATGAACGACACGACGCGCCAGATGGGCGGTGCGCTCGGCGTCGCGGTCATCGGCTCGGTGCTGGCCGCGTCGTACCGGCCCGGGATGGCGACCCGGGTCGCCGGCATGCACCTGCCTGCCGGTGTCGCGTCGGCGGCGACCGACTCGGTCGGTGGCGCGGTAGACGCGGCCGCGCACCTGCCCGGCTCCGTCGGACGTGCGCTCGCGAGCGCCGGCCACGCCGAGTTCATCCACGCGTTCGCGCGCGCGGAGATCGTCGGTGCGGTGGTCGTGCTGCTGGCCGCGATCGTCGTGTTCGCGTTCCTGCCGGCGCGCGCACAGGACGCGCGCGCGGACGAGTCCGGCGCGCTCGACGGTGTCGCGTCTCTCACGTTCGCGGAAGCCGAGGGCGCGCTCGAAGCGGAGCAGGTGTCCTCAGCATGACGACCTCGCCTGCTCCCGCCACGCATCCCGGGCGCCAGCGGAGCCCGGCGTGCGACGCGACGATCCTCGACGCGACGCTCGAGGTGCTCGTCGAGAAGGGCTACGCGGGGTTGACCGTTGCCGCGGTGATCGAGCGCGCCGGCGTGTCGTCGGCCACGCTGTACCGCCGGTGGGCGACGAAGCAGGATCTCGTCGCGGCCGCGGTCGCGACACTCGCACCCGAGCCGGCTGCGGTCGACACCGGCAGCCTCGACGGTGACCTGAAAGCGTTCCTCGCCAACATCGCGCGCTCGATCGCGGCGCGACGGGAGGACGTCGCCGACGCGCTCGGCACCGAGGTGTCGGGGAACACGGACCTCGCGGCGGCGCTGCGCGAGAAGTTCACCGCGCCGCGGCTCGCGGAGCTGCGCGGGATCCTGGCGCGCGCGAAGCAGCGTGGCGAGCTCGACGACGCACCCACCGTCGAGCAGGCGTACAGCCTCGTCACCGGCGGCCTGTACCACCAGGCGTTCATGCTGCACCAGCGGATCACGCCGGCCTTCTTCCGTCACGCGCTCGCGTTCGCGCTGCGCGGCCTCGGCGCGCGCGAGCCGTCGTCGAGCTGACGCCTCAGACGCGCAGCCCGTAGAGGCGCGCGGTGTTGCGGTACACGATGTCGTCGCGCACGTCCGGGTCGAGGTGCGCGGTCTGCTGCGCGAGGACCTGCTGCGACTCGGGGAACGTCGAGTCGGAGTGGGGGTGGTCGCTCGCCCAGAGCAGGCGTTCGTGGTTCATCAGGTGCGTCGTCCGGAACGCGACCCAGTCGTCCTGGAACGTGACGTAGACGTTCTCGTCGAAGTACTCGCTCGGCATGCGCTGCAGCGCGGCCGCGGGCAGCCAGTTGCGATGACGCTTCACGGCATGGTCGGCCCGGTACTTCCAGTGCGGCGCCCAGCCCGCGTCGGCCTCGACGCACACGACGCGCAGGTCGGGGACGCGGTCGAACACGCCACCGAAGATCAGCGTGCCGATGATGTCCTGGCAGCCGCGGATGATGCCGAGAAAGCTGTTCATCTTGGGTCCCCGGAACTGGCCGCCGCCGATCTGGTCCGCGCCCGTGAGGATGTGGAACGACACCGGGAGGTCGAGGTCGACGGACGCGCGCCAGAACGGGTCCCAGCGTGGGTCGTCGTAGTCACCGTCCTCCTGGCAGGCCGCGAAGCCCGGCGCCATGACGCCACGCAGGCCGAGGTCCTTCATCGCCTCGAGGTCGGTGATCCCCTCCTCGACGCTGCGGAGCGCGGTCTGGCCGAGGCCGACGAGACGGTCGGGTGCGTACGCCTGGAACTCGGCGATCCACCGGTTGTACGCGTCGAAGCAGGCCTTCTTGTAGTCGGCGTCGGGGTGGTTGCACAGCAGCATCCCGACCGACGGGTACAGGACCTCGACGGCGACGCCGTCACGGTCCTGCTCGGCGAGGCGGGCGCCGGGGTCCCACCCGCCCGGGTGGAGCTCGTCCCAGCCGACGTGCTCGAACGGCCCGATCCGCTCGACCGGACGACCGGCCGCCGCGACCATCCCGTACGGCACGACGCTGCGCCCGTTGTCGACGTCGACGACCGCGCCCATGCGGTCGTCGGTGCGCGCCGCCGGCGCCCGGTCGCGGAAGCGGGGGTCGATCCGGGGCAGGTAGCAGTCGCCGGGCTCCGTGACGTGCGAATCGGCCGAGATCGCGAGCATGTGAACCAACCTTTTGAGACCTGCTTCACACTGTCCCACACCGGCCGATGGGAACGTCGTGAGGACGTCGCGCGCAGCCGCGCGCCCCGACACGCGCCTGGCGTGGGCCGTGCTGCCCGCGGTCTACGCGAGCACGCCGCTCGCCGTCGTCGGCGCGTGGTTCCTCCAGCGCGCCCACCTCCTCGGCGACATCAGCCTCGTCTGGTTCGTCCCGCTCGTCGCGGCGACCGCGGTGCTGAACGCCGCGTCGCAGGTGTACTGGCACCGCCGGCGCGGCGGGGTGTTCGCGATGCACGTCCGCATCGCGGTCGTGATGGTCACGACGACGGCCGTGGTGTACGCCGCGGGCTGGGGGCCCGTCCTCGCGATCGGGTACGCGCTCGGCGCGACCGACGTCCTCCGCACGATGGGTTCGCGGAGCTGGCGTCCCGCGATCGCGTGGATGGTCGGCTGCGTCGCGCTCGGCCAGCTCGCGGTCGCGTCGGGGACCGTGGCCACGATCGTCCCCGGTCGCTACGCGCACGCGGTCGCCGCGGTCGGTGTCGTCTGCTTCACGCTCGTGATCCGCGTGCTCGGCCACACCGAGGCGATCGCCGAGGAGGCGCAGGGCGAGCTGCGCGACCACGGCGAGCAGTTCCAGGCCCTCGTGCAGCACGCGATGGACATCATCGGCGTGCTCGGCGAGTGCGGCACGATCCGGTACGTCAGCCCGGCGATCGGCCCGATGCTCGGCTACGAGCCGCACGCGGTCGAAGGTGAGTCGTTCCTCTCGCTCGTGCAGCCGGACGACGCCGCCTCTGCTCGCGGGTTCCTGCACGAGGCGGTCGCCGCGCCCGACACCGCGCGCACCCGTGAGCTCGCGCTCCGGCACCGTGACGGGTCGACCCGTCTCGCCGCCGTCACGCTGACCCGCCGGTCCGACGCGCGCGACGACGACGTCATCGTCAACGTGCACGACATCACGACGCAGCGTGCGCTCGAGGAGCGACTCCGCCACGACGCCCTCCACGACCCGGTGACGGGGCTCGCGAACCGGACGGCCTTCCTCGAGGCCGTGCGTCGTGCGTGTGCTCGCGCGACGCGCGAGCGCTCCACGCTGGCGGTGCTCTACGTCGACCTCGACGGCTTCAAGCGGGTCAACGACTCGTTCGGCCACGAAGCCGGTGACCGCGTCCTCGTCGCGACCGCGCAGCAGCTCGCGGGATGCGTGCGCGACGGCGACGTCGTCGCCCGTCTGGGTGGTGACGAGTTCTGCGTCCTCCTCGAACGTGTCGCGACGTTGGACGAGACGATCGACGTCGCCGACCGGGTCATCGAGACGCTCGCCGCCGCGCGCCTCGGCGGTGCCGAGGCCGTGACCGCGAGCATCGGCATCGCGCTCAACCCGGCCGGCGACCTGTCGGTCAGCGAGCTCCTGCGCCGGGCCGACCAGGCGATGTACGACGCGAAGCGGGCCGGTCGGGGACGGTGGGCGGCGAGCGCGCACGTCCTGCGCCGCGCCGTCTGAACCGGCGCGCGGGGTTCTACGCCACGGTGCTCGGGCCGGCCGGCGGCTCGGCCTCGACGAGGACGCAGCGCGTCCCGCTGTAGATCGTCGGCATGCACTTGTTGCAGTGGATGCACAGCGACTCGTCCGTCGCGCCCTTCTGCATCCGGTTGACGAGGTCGGGCTCGCGGAGGAGCGCGCGCGCCATCGCGACGAACGCGAACCCCTCCGCCATGGCCTGCTGCATCGTCTCCCGCCGGTTGATGCCGCCGAGGAGGATCAGGGGCATGTCGAGCGCGGCGCGGAACTGCCGCGCGTAGGGGAGGAAGAACGCCTCCTCCCACGGGTACTCGATCAGGAAGCGCTTCCCGAACAGACGCATGCCGAGCCGGATCGGCTGCGGCTGCGTCGCCGCGAACTCGGCGATCGGCGCCTCACCGCGGAACAGGTACATCGGGTTGGCGAGCGAGCTCCCACCCGTGAGCTCGAGGGCGTCGAGCGCGCCGTCGGCCTGGAGCATGCGGGCGAACTCGACGCTCTCGTTCAGCCAGAAGCCGCCCGGCGTGCCGTCCGCCATGTTGACCTTCGCGGTCACCGCGAGACGGTCGCCGACGGCGTCGCGCACCGCCTTCACCACTGCTCGCGGGAACCGGGCCCGGTTCTCGAGGCTCCCGCCGTAGCCGTCTGTGCGCTTGTTCAGCTTCGGGCTCAGGAACGCCGAGAGCAGGTAGTTGTGGCCGAGGTGGATCTCGATGCTGTCGAACCCGGCGTCGGCGATCATGCGCGCGCCGCGTGCGTAGTCGTCCGTGATCCGGGCGATGTCGGCGTCGGTGACGGCGCGCATCCGCGAGCCCAGCGGGCTGAAGCCGCCCGACGGCGAGAGCGACGGCGCACGGTTCGACCTCGCGTTCGCGACCGGCCCTGCGTGACCGATCTGCGCCGCGATCGCGGCGCCCTCGTCGTGGATCGCGTCGGTGAGCACCCGGAGGCCCGCGAGCGCCTCGTCGCGCAGATGGATGCAGTGCCGGTCGGTGCGGCCCTCGGGCGCGACGGCGAGGTACGCGACCGTCGTCATCCCGACGCCGCCGCGCGCGACGCGACGGTGGTACTCGACGAGCGCGTCGGTCACGAGCCCGTCGGGCATGACCCCCTCGAACGTCGCCGCCTTGATGACCCGGTTGCGCAACGTGACCGGCCCGAGCTTCGCCGGTGCGAACACGTCGGGAACGGAGGTGGTGTCGGCCATGTCGATCAGCTCCCCGTGTAGCGCGGCTCGCGGCCCTCGGCGCGCGCGGCCCGGAGCTCCGCGAAGTCGTCGCTGCGGTTGATGAACGTCTGGTAGATCATCTCGTCGGCCATCGACGTGCGGATCGCGGGCACGCTGAGGTGCCGGATCACCTCCCGCGCCATCTTCACCGTGACGGCCGGTGCGGCGGCGATCTTCTCGGCGATCTCGCGTGCCGTCGCGTCGAGCTCGTCGGGCGCGACGACGCGGCTGACGATCCCGTGCGACAGCGCTTCGTGTGCCGAGAGCACGCGCCCACTCAGGACCATGTCGCTCACGACGCCGTGGCCGCACATCTCGTACAGGACTGCCACCCCGCCGGTGTCGGGGATGACGCCGAAGCCGACCTCGGGGAGGCGGAAGCGAGCGTCCTCCGACGCGATGCGGATGTCGCAGAGCAGCGCGCGCTGGAACGACCCGCCCATCACCCATCCCTTGCACGCGACGATCACCGGCGCATCCAGGTCCCAGAGCCGCTGGATGCCGCGATGGCCGCGCCGCATGAGCTCGTGGTGCGACAGCTCGACCTTGAGGTTGCCGATCGACCCGACGTCGCGGCCCGACGAGAACGACGCGCCTTCACCCCGCCACACGACGGCTCGGATGTCGCGACGCGACGCGAGCTCGTCGAGGATCGCGAACAGCTCGACGTCCATGTCGTCGTCGAACGCGTTGTGCTTCTCCGGGTTGTCGTTCGTGATCGTCGCGATCGCGCCGTCGATGCTCAGGTGCACCCGTTCGCTCGCCATGCAGTCCCTCGGTCGTCGGTGGTGCGGCCGTCCGGAACGTAGCCGCGCCGCGAAAGGGCGGCCCCTCCGCGAGGAGCCGCCCTTCCGCCGTACGGCCGGAGACGCCGGCTAGCAGGTGCGGATGTTGCGCATCACGAGGCCGCGGGCGATGTTCCAACCCGACCAGTACGGCGCGTTGTGCAACCCACTCGTCACCGGCGGCGTCTGGCCGGTGAACGCGAAGCCGTGCAGCCCGCCCCACGCGTCGAGCGTGAAGCCGCCGTTCGGGAGGTTGTTCGTGACGCCGGCCGCGTTGCGGAACACCGTTCCGCTGCGGACGATCTGCCAGCCGGGCCAGTACGACACCGTGCTCGGGTCCACGGCCGGCGGCGTGGTCCCGTTGACGCCGAACGGGTGGAGGCCGCCCCACGCGTCCACGACGTAGCCGCCGCGCCAGCCGGTGCTGTCGGTCACGAGCATCACGCCGCGGGCGATGTCCCACCCGTTCCAGTACGGCCCGCCCGTGATCACCGGAGCAGGCACGCCCGGGACGATCGTGAAGTAGTGCAGCCCGCCGAACCCGTCCAGCACCAGCCCACCCGCGGGCGCGCTGTCCGCCTGGGCCGGGAACTGCGGGACGAGCACGACGTCACGCGCGATGTCCCAGCCCTTCCAGTAGGGTCCGTCGGTCGGCTTCGCGGGCGCGCCCGCGCCGTCGATCCCGAACGGGTGCAGGCCGCCCCACGCGTCGAGCGTGTAGCCGCCGAACGCGGTGCACGTCGTCAGGTTCGTGTTGCGGAGCGCGACGCCGCGGGCGATGTCCCAACCCGGCCAGTACGGCGCGCCGCCGAAGCTCGTGATCTTCGCGGGCGTGCTCCCGTACGTGAAGACGTGCAGCCCGCCCCACGCGTCGAGGACGATCCCCTCGGAGTCGGGATACGTCGACGCGGTCGCGTGGACGGACCCCCCGCCACCCGCGGCCGCCGCCGGCACCGTCGTCGCCACGAGCGCGAGCGCGGCGCCGACGACCACCGCCGCCGAGAGCCGGCCGGCGCGCCGGCGTGGGACGGATCGGACCCGCCGCTGCCCCCTTGTCACCCTTGCCCCCTAAGGTTCGCCTAACCTATGAATCGAACCACGCTAGCGGCGCGCCGCGGCCCGCCGCAACGCGGGGCCGGAGAAGGGGTGACACTGCCCACGCCCCGGCACTCGACCCGGCACTCGACGCGGCATTCGACCGGGGACTCGACCCGGCGAGCGCTGCCGGTGCCGTCTGGACGCCGGGCGGGATGGAGGTTAGGAAGGTCCGCCGCCCGGTGTGCCGCCGGCTCGCCCGCGTCCCGAGGAGCGCCCGATGCCCGTGTCCGGTCTGCCGGAACCGCCGCCCGCCGGCACCAGCGCGCTCCCACCGGGCACGTTCGACGGCGTGGCCGTCGTCGTGACCGGCGGCGGGACCGGGCTCGGACGGGCGATCGCGCAGGAGTTCGCCCGCCTCGGGGCGTCGCTCGCCGTGTTCAGCCGGCGGCCCGAGCACCTCGAGGCGGCCACGGCCGCGATCCGCGAGCTCGCGGCGCCGGTCATGACCGCGCCGTGCGACATCCGCGATCCCGAGCAGATCGAGCGCGCGTTCGACGCCGCCGAGGAGGCGTTCGGGCTCCCCGCGGTGCTCGTGAACAACGCGGCCGCGAACTTCCCGGTGCCGGCCGAGGACATGTCGCCCAACGCGTGGCGGACCGTGATCGACATCACGCTCAACGGCACGTTCTTCTGCGCGCGCGAGTTCGCGCGCCGTCACCTCGCGGCCGGCACACCCGGCTCGATCGTGAACGTGGGCGCGTCGTACGCGTGGACCGGTGGCCCGGGCTTCGCCCACTCCGCGGCCGCGAAGGCCGGGGTCAAGAACATGGTGGAGACGCTCGCCGTCGAGTGGGGTCCGTACGGCATCCAGGTGAACGGGCTCGTGCCCGGGCTGTTCCCGCACGAGGACATGACCGCCGACATCCGCGGCAACCTCGACCGCACGTCCGAGAAGGACGCGTGCCAGCCCGCGCTGCGGGTCGGGCGGCTGCGCGAGCTCGGCTGGGCGGCGACGTTCCTCGCGTCGCCGTACGCGCGCTTCATCTCGGGGCACACGCTCGTCGTCGACGGCGCGAACTGGCAGCGGCGCAGCCTCACGAACCCGCCCGTCGTCACCGTGCGCGAGCAGATGGGCCGGGGCGAGTTCGACCCGGGCGCGTAGCGACCCGGCTAACGGGCGGTGCGCGCGGCCGCGCCCGTCATCCTGCGCCACGCGTCACGGTCGGACTCGTCCGCGAGGCGACCGACGTGGGTGACGGTGTCGACGTCGCCGGCCTCGGCGCGCAGCGCGGCCGCGGTGCAGCGCTCGCGCGCACGCGACGCGAACGGATCGAACCGGAAGTGGCGCATCGCGTTCTCGTGCGTGATCTTCGCGACGCGCGCGCCGTCGACGCCGTCGAACATCGACGCGAGGTGCTCGGGTGCGTTCGGCCACGAGCTGTCGGAGTGCGGGTAGTCGGACTCCCAGCACACGTTGTCGACGTTGAACCGGTCCAGCAGCTCCATCCCGACGCGGTCCTCGATGAAGCACACGAGGATCCGCTCGTGGAAGAGCTCGGTCGGGCTCAGGCCCTGCGGCTGCTCGTGGCGCATCCACCCGTTGTGACGGGCGAGCGTGTGCTCGGCGCGCTGCAGGAAGTACGGGATCCACCCGATGTCGCCTTCGCTCAGCGCGAAGCGCAACGCCGGGAAGCGGTGCCAGAACCCCGCCCACAGGAGGTCGCCGAGCGTGTAGATCGACATGGTCGACGACAGGTTCATCGGCACCGGGGGCGGCGCGTCCGGCGTCGTCGACGCGGACTTCGACGACGAGCCGACGTGGCAGCACAGCACGGTGCCGGTGTCGCAGCACGCGGCGAACAACGGGTCCCACGCGTCGGTGTGGATGCTCGGCATGCCGAGCCCGACCGGGTTCTCGGAGAACGTGACCGCGTGGCAGCCCTTCGCCGCGAGGCGGTGGATCTCCTTCGCGGCCTCCTCGACGTCGAAGAGCGGCAGGATGCCGCACGGGATGAACCGCTCGGGGTGCGCGCCGCACCACTCGTCGACGTGCCAGTCGTTGTACGCCTTGATCATGACGAGGTTGACATCGCGGTCCGGGCCGAGTTGCAGCACCTGGCCCGCGAACCCGGTCCAGTTCGGGAAGTTCAGCCCCGCGAGCTGGCCGCCGGCCGACATGTCGCGCACGCGCGCGTCGACGTCGTAGCAGCCCGGGCGCATGTCCTCGTAGCGCGACGGGTTCACGTTGTACATCTCGGGTGGCTTGCCCGCGACCGCGTTCAGTCCCAGGTTCCGCCCGCGGACGTCGCCGTAGTACCACTGCTGCGAGCCGTCCGGCTCGTCGACGACGCGCGGCGCGCGGTCGCGGTATCGCGCGGGGACGTGGCCGTCGAACATGTCGGCCGGCTCGCAGATGTGGTCGTCGACGGAGATCAGGATCAGGTCGTCGGCGCTGACCGTCACGCTCCCGCACCTCCCGGCTCGTCGAACAGGCCGCGCTGCTCGAACAGCTTCACGACGAGCTCGCCCTGCTTGCGCATCATCCGCTCGTACCCGGCGGCGGCCTTCTCGGCGTCGTGACGAGCGACGGCGCGCGCGATCGTCGTCAGGCCCTTGCGCTCGCTCTCGATCGCGCCCGGCACAAGCGCGAAGAAGCTGCCCGGGATCAGGCCGGACATCGACCGCAGCACGACCCGCACGCGCGGCGACGCGGCGGCGTCCACGACCGCGGCGTGGAACGCGAGCACGTTCTTGCCGACCTCGTCGGGATCGTCCGACGCGGCGACCGCGTCGGCGAGCTCGCGCAGCCGCGCGGCGAGGTCACCGTCCGTGCGTTCCACCGCACGGCGCACCGCGAAGCCGTACACGAGCCCGAAGAGGTCGTAGGTGTCGCGGACCGCGCGCTCGTCGAGCGCGTTGACGAAGGCGCCGCGGTGCAGCTCGATCGTCACCCACCCCTCACGCTCCAGCGCGATGAGCGCCTCGCGGATCGGGATGCGGCTGATCCCGAGCGCCTGCGCGATCTGCTCCTGGGGGACACGCGTTCCCGGGCGCAGCTCGCCGTCGAAGATGAGCCGGCGGATGTGGACGGCCGCGTGCTCGCCACTGCTGCGCCGGACGAGCTCAGGCCGCGCGGTACTCACATTGCATACGTTATGCGAACCGCATCTCTACGACTCGCCGACGATCTCGCGGCCGCGGTCGCGCAGCTCGTACTTGAGGACCTTGCCGCTCGCGTTGAGCGGGAACGCGTCGACGATCTCGACGTGCCGCGGGACCTTGTAATTCGCCATGTTCTCGCGGCACCACGCGATCAGGGCGTCCGGGTCGACGGTCGCGCCCGCGCGCGGCACGACGAATGCCATGCCGACCTCGCCCAGCCGGTGGTCGGGTACGCCGACGACCGCGACCTGGCCGACGTCGGGGTTGGTCAGGATGATGTTCTCGATCTCGGCCGGGTAGGCGTTGAACCCGCCCACGATGAACATGTCCTTCGTGCGGTCGGTGATGCGAACGTTGCCCTCGGGCGTCAGCAGCCCGACATCGCCGGTGTGCAGCCAGCCGTCGTCGTCGATCGTGACCGCGGTCGCGGCCGGGTCGCCGAAGTAGCCCTTCATGACGTTGTAGCCCCGCAGCACGATCTCGCCCTGCTCGCCCTGCGGCACGTCGTTGCGCTGCTCGTCGACGATGCGCAGCTCCATGCCCGGAATGGGACGGCCGGCGGTCGTTGCGATCGTCTCGGGGTCGTCGTCGTGGCGGCACATCGTGGCGATGCCCGTCGTCTCGGTGAGCCCGTAGCCCGTCACGATCGTCTCGAACGCGAGCTCGCTGCGCATGCGGCGGATCATCTCGACGGGGACCGTCGCGGCGCCGGTCACCGAGAGACGGAGCGACGACATGTCGTGGTCACGCACGTTGGGGTGATCGAGCATCGTCTGGTAGATCGCGGGCGGTCCGGGCAGCATCGACACGCGCTCCTCGGCGACGCGCTTCATCACCGACGGCACGTCGAACACCGCGTGCGGGATGATCGTCGCGCCCTTCAGGACGCAGGCGAGGATCCCGGCCTTCAGCCCGAACGAGTGGAAGAACGGGTTGATGATCAGGTAGCGGTCGCCCTCGCGCAGGCCGACGACGTCGCTCCACGCCGTGTACGCCCGGCAGGTCGCGCCGTGGGCGAGCATCGCGCCCTTCGGCGCGCCCGTCGTCCCCGACGTGAACAGGATGTCGCACAGGTCGTCGGGCCCGATCGCGTCGGCGCGCGCCTGCACCTCCGACGCGTCGACGCCGGCGCCGCGGTCGAGGAACGCCTTCCACCCCTCCGCGCCGTCGGGAACGGTGCCGCGCAGGACGACGACGTCGTCGAGCGCCGGGACGTCGCTCGCCGCGCGCAGCAACGCGACGTAGTCGGTGTCGAGGAAGTCCGTGACCGTGAAGAGCCTGCGCGCGCCCGCGGTGCGCAGGATGTACGCGGCTTCGGAGCCCTTGAAGCGCGTGTTGATCGGGACGACGACCCCGCCGACGCGATGGATCGCGAGCGCGACAACGGGCCATTCGCCGATGTTCGGGGCCCAGATCGCGACGCGGTCGCCCGGCTGCACGCCCGACGCGACGAGCGCGCAGGCCGCGCGGTCGACGTCCTCGGCGAGCTGCGCGAACGTCAGGCGCGTCTCGCCGTCGACGAGGCCTTCCTGCGCGCCGAACCGCTCGACCGCGCGCTGCAGCGCGGCCGGGATCGTCGTCGGCGTGTCGCTCAGCGGCGTCTCGACGAATTGCTCGTTGGTCACGTCACCGTCCCCGGAACTCGGGCGCGCGCTTCTCGCGCTTCGCGCGTGCATTCTCGTGGAAGTCCTCGGACCGGCTCGACAGCTCCATCGCGAGCGCCTCGTCGGCGAGGTGCCGCTCGAGGTCGACCGTGAGCGACCGCTGCACGAGCAGCTTGGTGAGCCCGACCGCGACGGTCGCCGCCGACGCGAGCTCCGCGACGAGCTCGTTCGCGACCCCGTCGACCTCGGCGGCCGGCACCGCGCGGTGCACCATGCCCCACTCGGCGGCGCGCGTGCCCTCGATCCTGCGGCCGAGCATCAGCAGCTCCTTGGCGCGCGCGACACCGACGAGCCGGGGGACGAGCCACGAGCCGCCCGAGTCGGGTGTGAAGCCGAGCGTCGTGAACGGCGCCCACAGCCGCGCGTCGTCCGCGACGACCGTGAAGTCCGACGCGAGCGCGATGTGCAGGCCGAGCCCCACGACCCATCCGCGTGCTGCGCAGACGATGGGCGTCTGCGTCTCGAGCATCGTCGGGATCAGGCGGTTGACGTGCCAGCGCATCTGACGCTGCGTCGCGCCCGTCCGCGGCTTCGCGTCACCGCCACCGCGGAGCGAGAGGTCGAAGCCCGAGCAGAAGTGGTCGCCGTTGGCGCCGAGCGAGATCACGCGCACCGACTCGTCACTCCCGGCGGCCTCGATCGTGTCGACCAGTGCCAGCACGATGTCGTCGGTGAGCGCGTTGCGGCGCGCGGGCCGGTCGAGCCGCAACCTCAGCACGGGCCCGTCGTGCTCGACGATCAGCCCGTCGACCGGTGCGGGATAGTCCTTCACGCGCCTTGCCTCTCCATCAGGGCGAAGCGTTGCACGAGCGCGTCGAGCGCCTCCTGGCACGTGGTCGCGCCGCCCGGCGGGTCGGGGAGCCGGACCGCACCGTGCTCGCGGCTCGGCAGCAGGATCGTCGCGTGGCCGGGCGTCGTCGTCTCGCCCCGCTGATTCTCGCCCCACACGTCGAGGTCCACGGCCGGCCCGGCCTCGCTCTCGTAGCGCCGGGTGACCCGCCCGCGCATCCAGTGGGTGTCGCCGACGTAGTTGAACCGGCGGAACTGGCAGTCGAGCTTCCAGAGCCACGCGTCGTCGCCCATCCAGTCGGTGCACAGGTGGATGAGCCACGTCTCGCGCATCCGGCCGTAGTCGTAGATCGCGGGGTTGCCCGCGCGCCGGGCCCACTCCGCGTCCCAGTGGACGCGCTGCTGCACGTCGGGGACGTTGAGGTCGTCGGGCTGGAAGAAGCGCGGGACGCGCCGGCGCTGCTCGTAGCCGAGCCGGAGCGCCTTCACGCCGTAGAGGCCCATGCCGACGCCCACGTGCCAGCACACCATGTCGGTGACGCGCAGCGGTCCCTTCACCAGCGGCCCGACCTCCTCGCCCTCGCCCACGTCCTCCCAGTAGCGGGGGAGCGGCCCGCGCCGGCGGTCGCGCTCGGTCGCGTAGACGTCGTCGATGGCGGCGAGCTCGTCGTCCGTGTAGGGCCGGATCTCGACGTCGTCGTACTTCCCGCGCTCCTCGGCCTTGTCGCGTTCCGTGCGGATCATCAAGCGGTACTGCGCGGCGAGGACGGGCCCGCCGGCCGCCGCGAACACCTCCGCCGTCCACTCGTGCACGGCGCGTTGCGCGAACTCGCTGCGCTTGTCGTGCACGCCGACGAGCGCGTTGCGCCGCGTCACGCGCATGCCCGGTCGCAGCGGTGCCCACCACTCGCGGAAGCTCCCCGCGTAGTACGCGTGCGCGCCGCGGATGGGATCGCCCTTCAGCAGCGCGCGCGTCTCGTCGTCGAGCCGGCCGACCTCGTCCTCGCCGATCAGCGTGTCCCCGCCGACGAGGTGGGGCGGGGCGAGCGGCCCGCCCCAACGGGTGGTCGTCGCGTACTCGGGGTCGCACCACAGTGGGTTGTCGTCCCCGTACGCCTCGGCGACGTGACGGAACGCGTCCTCGTTGGGCTGCCGGTAGTGCGGCGGCTGCGGGTGCGGTTGCCCGACGCCGATGCGTGCGCGGAGACGGGCGACGCCGGCGTCGGTGATCGAGGCAGCGTCGGTCACGGGGGTCCTCCGGTCGGGTCGCGAGGCGTCGAGCCCGGCGATGTTGTATACAAAATACGGCTATGCGTTCGAGCGACCGGGTGTCGCCGCGGTCATGAATCTGGCAGATCTGCTCCTGCAGCACCCCTTCGCCGCCGGCGACGACCTGCTGCACGACCTGCACCGGTCCGTCACGGCGGGTGACGCGCGCGCCCGGGCGCAGCAGATCGCGCT
>Ga0070741_10008908_pt1 | contig 19834 bp, 14 predicted proteins | sample Coa_R1_4_FD_66440 | JGI IMG/M metagenome (GOLD analysis project Ga0070741, IMG submission 66440) | Surface soil microbial communities from Centralia Pennsylvania, which are recovering from an underground coalmine fire - Coalmine... | ecosystem: Environmental > Terrestrial > Soil > Unclassified ...
GTGCAGGTCCACTCCCAGGTATAACTTCTCCATAGGGGGCCCTCCTTTCGAACCTAAGATTTAGTCTTCCAACAACCAAATCCTACTCGATCGGAGCCGCCCCCTTCATGGCATCAGAGCAGGGTTTCCTGGCTATCGGCCGCGAGCGCCTTGCTCTGGAGGTTTCTGGCCAGTCGCCGCTTGGCGAACCCAAGTATGGGCATCACGGCGAGGGAGACCGCGGCAAGGATCATGCCCGCCAGGCTCTCACGCGGCGGGCGGTGAAGCCAGAGATCGGATACCGCAATGTAGCCTACATAGGCAGCCAGCAGAAAGAAGGTGAGGCCCACGAGCCGGGCGGCGCGTGTTTCCGCCTCCTCCTGCGCCAGGCGCTTTTGCCGGAACCGCCAGAGCAAAGCGAAGCCTGAGGCCACCTCCACGATGCTGTCAAGCCCGAACCCTTCAAGCGCAATACTCCCTGCCGCCGCCCCGGCTGCGATTGCTACGACCGCCTCGACGATATTCCAACCTACGGTCAGGTATTCAAGGCGCATGGCGCGCCGCACCAGAGCGCGCTGCCCTGTCAACTCGCAACGCCGCAGATCGACCGGTCCCAAAGCTATTGCCCGGCTTTCGCTACAGCCCTCTTCCCTTCCCAAGTCCCCTTTTCGGTATCCGAAGACCAAGAGCCTGTGAGCTGCCCCTTCTTCAGCCTCCCCGTAAGAGTGTAGGTGGCGCCAGCAGAACCAATGGGATGAAAGCCGATTTGAAGTTCGAGAATGTTCTTCTTGAAAGAGCCCCAGTTAATCTCTGTGCTGCCAGCAGGAGAAGTAAAGGATCCGGTCACATCGTCCTTATTTTGCTCAAGATACAAGGTGAAAGGGATGTCGCCCTGTGAACTCCCGTGGGCGATGCAGTCCCATGTCCCGGACAACTTGCCGCTATTCGGTTGCTTTTGCCCGGCAGCCGCAAGCCCCGCCACACCCAAAAAGAGAAGCAGCGCGCCTGACCAGGCAACAACCCTGCCCATTTATGCACTCCTTTTCCCGAGGTTAGTCAGATCAACGTTGAAACCCGTCGGAGCCACGGTATCCTGCCGACCCCGGTCGAGTTCAAATGAGTTGCCCAGCGGGGAGGCAGGACGAAGCCAGTAAGTAGAATCTCACTCTCACTTTAGCGTGCGGCTACCGGTCCCGAGACTATTTCCCAGACTCGGACGCCTGCTTCTTCCCTTCCCACGATCCTTTCTCGGTGTCCGAAGACCACGTTCCCGAGAGTTGGCCCTTTTTCAAAACAGCGGTCAAAGTATACGTCGTGCCCGGGGCCATGATCTGAATTTCCAGCATATTCTTCCGAAACGTACCCGAATTGATCTGCGTTCCCCCGATGGGAGAAGAGACGGAGCCGGTCACCTCCTCCTTGTTCTGTTCAAGGTACAATGTGAAGGGCATGTCTCCCTGCGAACTACCGTGCGACATGCAATCCCAGGTTCCCGTCAATTTCCCGCCTTTGGGTTTCTTCTCCCCTGCCAGCGCAAACACCGCCACGCACATAAGGACCAGGCATATACCCGCCAGGGCAACAATTCTCTTCATTGGTCAACTCCCACTCGTAAGAATGTGATAAGAACCGGAAGAGGCATGGCAACTTCCTCAACCGGAATAGGATTCTACTGCGAGGTTTGCCATGCGTCCAGTGGCTTCGCCGGATTTCGCCTCCCACGCCTGCACGGCCACCCAAGGCGCGGGAAGAGTCGCGGTCCGGGCCATTCATGCCTAGCCTCGTACAGCAGGCTCAGCACGCTGGGCAGTCGCGTGTCATCCCCTTTTGAGCCTGGCTCATCCGCTCTTCTCGCGAAGTCACTCCTCCGTCGGCAGTCGACAAACCGACTATGCGACCGATCACTCCTGACGCCGGGTCTGCGCATGTTCCCCCAGTGTTTCCAGGCGAGGGATTTGCTGACCAGGCTGGCTTAACTTGTAAGGTAATATGCATGACATGAACATCGGTGGGAAGCGGTTTGTTTTCCGAGTCATGTTGTTGCAAGTCTCCATCGCCAAGTAGCCGGCGCTTCATCTTGTCTGCGGGAAACCTCGCAGGCTAAAATGTCCGGTTCACCACTAAAAACGGCCCGGCGCGAGCGGTTTTGAACGGGGATCTTCCCGATAAGGGCGTAAGTTTGCCAGGAATCACACTGTTTGATGCGATAATCTGTCGAAGACTCCGTCAAATCTCATGTGTTTGGTCGGCTTTGTGCACTGTCGTGAGGAAATCGCCGTCTCAACGTCCTCCCAGCTCCTGCTGCCCGGCGAACCCCAGCATTGGAGAAAGCTATGTCCAGCTCAGCTCAACGGGATGCGAATCGAACTGCGCGGCCGAAGGCGAGCCCGCCCGTATCGCGAGCGATTTCACACGTCCTGGTCTTCCTGATATTCTCGGCAGGACCTTTGGGCGCCGCCACCTACTATGTGGATTCACAGCTCGGTAACGACAACGCGAGCGGCCAGAGCGCGGCTGCTCCCTGGAAAACGATTGCGAAGGTTAATGCCAGTGCCTTTCAGCCCGGCGATAGGATTCTGTTCGTCAGTGGGCGAATCTGGCGGGAACAGCTCGTAGTTCCCTCCTCCGGGGCTCCGGGCAGTCCCATCGTGTTCGACACAATTGGCTCAGGCAGTCTTCCGGTTATTTCCGGGGCCGATCTTGTGCCCCTGTCTGCCTGGTCGCTCGATTCGGGAAACGTCTGGAAGGCCGGCGTTGCAGCGCAACCCAATATCGTCATTTTCAATGGAGCCAAGGGGAATCGCCGGGCCAGCAAAGGCGCGCTGTCCGGTCCGAGGGACTGGTTCTGGGACTCCGTTGGCCAGACGCTCTATGTCTTTGCGGTCGCCAATCCCGGCGCACTCTATACAAACCCGGGCGTCGAAATCGGCCAGAGGACCTACGGGATTGTGATCTCGTCGCGCAACTACATCACCTTGCGAAACCTCCACGTGAGCGGGTCAAACGGCCTGTATATGAATGCCGCCATCCATGCCAGCTCCTGGGGAGGTTCAGGGCCACATGATTTGAACTTGAATCATCTGGTCGTCACCAACTGCGCGGGTACGGGCATCGACCTGGTCAACACCAATCATTCCACAATTGATTCGAACCAGGTTTACTACACCGACTGGCATGGGATAATGCTGTACCAATCTGCCACAACCTTTCCGGTCACCTCCGGGTGGATTACGAACAACGTCATCCACCACTCGCACGCTTACGGGATCGACACGACGGCGCCGACGGGCGCAGGCTTCTTCATTTCCGGGCTGACGATCACCGGCAACACGACGTATTCCAACGGGGCGGGAATTTACATCCACGCCACCAACAATTCGCAGGTGGCCAACAATGTCGCCTATGACAACACGGACCATACCTCGGTCGGCGAGGGATACTGCGTGGGGATCGCCGGATCCAGCCACAACGTGATCGAGAAGAACCACTGCTATGGTAATCGCACGCGCGAAATTGAACTCTCGCAGGATAACAACACCAGCGGCACAGGATCCAGCTACAACATCGTGCGCTATAACATTCTGCACGATGGCCAGGGGTACTGCTTTCACAACTCGAGCTTGAATTCCACCAACAACGAGTTCTACGGTAACCTGATCTACAACTTTCCCAATGGCTACGCTTTTGAAATCGAAGGCCCTGGACACAAGATTTATGGCAATACGGTCTACAATGTCTACGACGGCGTTACGCTGTCGAGCGAGCTTCCCAGCAACAACGTCTCGATTTATAACAATATCTTCGCCAGGGTCTCCAACTACCACATTACGGTTAATCCGGGCCTGACTGGCATTCAGATCGACCACAACCTGTATGAAACCGACGGAACGTTGAGCCAGCCCCTGCAATTTCTGTGGTTGGGGACTCCCTGCGACTTCAGTTCCTGGAGAGCAATGAGCAATCAGGACGCAGGGAGCTTGATCGCCGACCCGCAATTCGTCTCCCCTTCTCCGGGCACCTCGCAACCCACGTCCCCCAATTCAACGGACCTCAGCGATTTCAAGTTAGCCGAGGGCTCCCCGGCAATCAGCAAGGCCCTTACTCTCGGCACGACTTACCAGTGGGTGCTGGACCCGGCATCCCCGAGCGTGCCGTTCTATTTATTGAGCCAGAATTCTCTGGGCTCAGGATGGGCAATCGGCGCCGTCGCTTATTAGGCTGGTTCGGGAACAGCAGCGGCGCCTTCTTGACCGTACACAAGGGCCGTTATGTTCTTTTCCTTCCCTGGCTAGAACCAGAAGTGCCAGGCGGTATCGACAAGAGCATGGGTCAGCGCGGGTGCCGAAAGGCGTTGGCGGGTGCGATAGGCGTTCCCGTAAAAGACTCCGGCCAGTGTAGCCAGGATTGCGTACTTCCAATTGGGAACAGGCGGGTGGTCAAGATGCGCGGCTCCAAAGATGACCGAAGCGATCAATAACCCATAAAGACCGCGCGGGCCTCGCGTGATGGTCTTCACCAACAGGTTCTGGAGTAGGCCGCGGAACAGCATCTCCTCGGGAATGGCGATCGTCAGGTAAATTCCAACAAACCGCAATCCGAGCTGTCCGACGGAGAAGTCGTTTGCGTGAGGGTGGAGAAACCCCAGCCAGATCCCGAGCGGGATTGCCAGGATCGCAAAGGCCACAAAGTTGATGACTCCCTCCGCGATGTCAGCCCGCCTCCAGACCAGCCTGTAACCAACCCCCTCCAGGTTGCGAAGGACGATGAACGCATAAGCTCCCACGCACACGCAAGTGAAGGGGCGGAACAAGTAAAGTTCCTGCGGCCACGTCCAGATGCCGGACAGCCAGCCGGCGGAGACCGGAAGGGCAAGCGCCAGCATCGCGACGAGGTCCCGCCAGCCCATCCGCTGCTTGGGGTGCAGGCGATCCGGAAGGAGCAGGAGAATCGGCACCGCAATGTAAGCAGTGAGCTTCCCCAGACCAATCAGCGAGAAGGTTCGCGTGCCAAGAACATAGACCAGGTACGGGAGCAGCAAGGCAAACGGCATCAGAAATGCCATCCAGGCGGATTGCGCAGCCCGGTGACGAAGTTCCTTGATGAAGGCGCTCGAGGTAAGGCCGACAAACGCTCCAAGGACGAGCGAAAAGCATGTGAGCAGCGCCGCCAGCCGCCAGGGGTCAACCCGCATCTGGCAAAGAACAATTCCTTCGGCCAGCGCGGCGAGCGCCAGCAAGCAGCCCACAACCAGCCCGCCTCTTTTCACCACGATGTTTTGCCTGCCTTAAGGCTTCCCTGCCGTCCGCGGCTTTCGCTCGAGCGACGGTGAGCCAAAGTCAACGTCCTCGAGAGGGATCACCGTTTCTGCGTCCAGTTTCTTTGCGTCTTTGCCAAATCCCGAATAGTTGCCCACCAGAATGATGACACTGCGGTCCGGGTCCAGGTACTTCCTGACGACCTCAGAAACCTGCTGAGGGGTGACCGCACGGATCCTTTCCGGAAACCGGTTCCAGTAATCGAGCGGAAGGTCATGGATCATCAGTTCCAAAAACCTGCTCGCCGTGTTCTCGGAGGTCTCGAATTCCAGAGCCAGGTGACCGATCAGGTAGGATTTTGCCGTCTCGAGGTCACGGTCATCAAGAGTGTGGTCACGCAGACGTTTCATCTGCTCGAGAGCCGTGTGGATGCTCTTGACCGTTCCCGAAGTTCTCGTGAAAGTCTTGGCAACCCATGTCCCCAGGGTCTCAAGGCAAACCAGGTCACTGGAGGCGCCGTACGTCAGTCCTTGCTGGCTGCGTAAAGCCTTAAATAACCGGTTTTCCGCCGGGCCACCGATAATCTGGTTGGCGACGCTGAGCGCGTAAAAGTCATCGCTCGACTGCTTGACCCCCAGCTCGCCGATTCGAATTTCCGTCTGCACCGCGTCTGGCTTGTCGATCACGACCACGCGGTGAGCCGGTTTCTGCGCTCCGACCGGAAGGGAGGCTGATTCCGTGTGCTCCCTCCTCCACTGGCCAAAGTACTTTGCCGTCCGGTCGAATGCCTCAGCCGCGGTAATGTCGCCCACCACAGCCAGAATGCAATTATCTGGACGATAGTGGCGGCGGTGAAATTCTCGCAAGTGCTGGGCTGTGAGGCGGCGCACAGACTCAGGCACGCCGTCCTCCGGGTGCCCGTACGGGGTTCCGGCCAGCAGGACGCGCCGGAGAGTTGTATCGGCAATGTACGCGGGATCATCGCGGGCGATTTCCAGCGCCGAGAGAGTCTGCTTCCGCATTCGCTCCACCTCAGCGGGGGCGAATGCTGGGTGGATCACCATGTCGGCGAGCAAGTCAAAGGCCATCTCTTCGTGGTCACGAAGCACGCTGAGACTTGCATAAGATGAGTCCCAGTCGGCGCCGGTGTCGAGCATGCCGCCGGCGGAGTCGATGGCCTCAGCGATCTGGAATGCGCTGCGGCGCTCCGTTCCTTCCGAAAGGACGGACGAAACGAGTTGCGCGGTCCCCGGGAGGTTAGGGGGGTCAGACTCTGCGCCGGACCTCACAACCAGTCGCAACGTTACCAGCGGAAGCGAATGCCGCTCGACCACGATAACTTTCAATCCGTTCGGAAGCACCCGCAGCGCAGGCGCGGGCATCACGAAAGGCTTGGGCGGCGGCACTTCAGGCGGAAACTCGCGGGCGTATGTGCAATGCAAAGGCAGAAGCGCCGCGGCGAGAACCAGCCATGCGAACTCAACCCATCGCCTGCGGTTAAGAGCGGGCAGGAGTCTTGTAACGTCACCCTCCAGGTGTGGCGCTCGGTGAGGATCAGACATCAGTATCACTGGCCTCCCGATGACGTCGCTTTTGCGGCCTGGCCGTTGTTCCTCTCCAAGGGATAAACTTCAACCAGGGTCAGGTTCTCAGGAACGAAATATTCCCTGGCCACTCGCCGGATGTCTTCACGAGTCACGGCAAGGAAGCGCGCGGGTTCGGTATTGATGAGGTTTGGGTCTTTAAGAATGACCGCGGCATATCCCAACTCTTCGCCGCGGCTCTGGGTGGTTTGCCGGCTGAGGATGAAGTCACGAAGGATCTGGTTTTTGGCTTTATCCAGTTCGTCCTCGGAAACAAGCTGATTCTTCAGGCTTTCGAGTTCTGCCTCAACCTCCTTTTCTCCCTCTGCAGGCGAGTGCCCGGCATTCATGATGGCGAGAACGAAAAACAGGTTGGGATCCTCTGTGAAGTTCCCGGAGCTCTGGGCCTGGAGGGCGATTTGCTTGGCATAAACGAGGCGATGATAGATGCGCGAGCTGTCACCCTCTGAAAGAATTTTCGCCGCGAGGCGCAGTGGGTAAGCGTCCGGAGTGCCGTCGGCGGGCATGTGGTAACCCTCGACGAAGGCAGGCAGGGCCACATCCTGAAAGAGCTTCAGCACTCGCTTGGCAGTCTGTGGGGGTTCGCGAGGCACGCTGCGCTGGCCGAGATGTTCGCCGGGCGCGATGGAACCAAAATACTGGCGGATCAGCGACTCCGCGAGTTGGCTGTCGAAATCGCCCACAATTACGACGGTGGCGTTATTCGGGACATAGTAGGTGTCGTAGAAAGCCTGAATGTCGGCCACGCGCGCGCGATCCAGATCCTCCATGCTGCCAATTGTCATGTGCCGGTACGGATGGACAGTAAAGGCGCTCTTATAAAGAGACTCCACCACGGTACCGTAAGGCTGATTGTCAAACCGCAGCCGACGCTCCTCCTTCACCACTTCCCTTTCGTTGTTGAAGATTTTCTCTGTAATGTCGAGGTTTCGCATCCGGTCTGCCTCAAGCCATAGGGCCGCGGGCAGAGTCGTACTGGGAATGGTCTCCCAAAACACTGTCGAATCTTCGGTGGTGTAGGCGTTGTCGATGCCCCCGGAACGGATGATATAATCAGAGAACTGTTCGGGACCGATATTCTTCGTGCCGTCAAACATCAGATGTTCGAAGAGGTGGGCAAAGCCGGTTTTCCCCGGCGTCTCATCCTTTGATCCGACGTGATACCAGATCTGGACGTTCACCACCGGGACCGAGCGGTCCTCAACGAAAAAGGCGCGCAGCCCGTTTTCCAGAGTGACCGCCTTGACGGTCGTGTGGGGCAGAGTGACCGGCGCCGCCGTGCCTAGAGCCGCAAGCAGGAACAAACAGGAGAGAACCCCGCCGGCGCGCCCGATCGATTTTTCGACGTAATTCCTGATCAATTCATCCCAACCCCGCCGAACTTCATCGAACTGAAATTTTACCACCGTCTGTTGAGCGCCGGGTTTGCGATCTCGGATGGAGCAGTCAATATCTTCTACGCTCTCTATTGCTCAAATAGTATACTGAGCGCGTCGAACCGATGCCGGAGAAAAACTCGCCAACCCTGCGGAGTCAAACATCGGTGCCGAAGCGCGCAACCGCCCGCAATCGCATCCTATGGGCATGCTTCGTACTGGCCGCTACGTTGGTCTGCTATGTGGGTGCGCTGACGTTTGACTTCGTGTATGACGATCGAGAACAAATCGTCGAGAATTTCCGGATTCAATCCTGGCAGTATGTGCCGAGTTATTTTAGCCAGCACGTTTGGAGCCACATTTCACCCAAGGATCCGAGCAACTTCTATCGCCCGGCCTTTTTGCTCTGGTTGAGGATAAATCACGCCCTCTTTGGACTGCACCCTGGTTGGTGGCATCTCACAACCATCCTGCTCCATCTTCTGGTCACACTGCTGGTTTTTCTGCTCGCAGACCGTATGGGATTGAACGAGTGGTGTGCGGCCGTTGCGGCATTGATCTTTGGGATTCACCCGGTCCATCTTGAGGCGGTCGCCTGGATCTCTGGCGCCACCGAACCACTGCTGGCCATCGGATTTATCGCTTCTTTTCTTGCCTATCTCAAGTGGCGCTCTCAGCCATCCCAGGCCTGGCCGTGGATTGTCGCTTCTCTCATGCTTTTCGCAGTTGGCCTGCTGACCAAGGAAACAGCAATCATCCTTCCGGTTTTCATTATGGTTTGGGAGATTGTCTATCCCTCATCGCAAGGGACGCCCGCGAAGTTTTCCCTCCGGAGGAGCGCATCCCGGGTGCTACGTCCGGCGATTCCATTCATCCTGATCGCCACATTCTACCTTGTGGTCCGCAAGACCGTACTGGGAGAAATCAGTCACGTGTTTACGCCGCTTCCGCTGAAGACACTGCTCCTGACGGCGTCCTCCCTGCTTTGGTTCTACCTCAAGCACCTTTGCTGGCCTTTCGGCCAGAGCGCTTTCTATGATCAACCCTACGTATCCACGGCAACGGTTACGGGCTTCCTTGCGCCGGCAGCCATGCTTGTTCTGGTGCTTGCGTTGCTGACGCGGATTGCCCATCATTCACGTCCCGTCACGTTTGCGGGCCTCTGGTTGTTGCTGCCCATTTTACCCGTCCTGAACCTCAGAGTCTTTGCCGAAGGCGACATCGCTCACGATCGTTACCTGTACTTGCCTTCGGTGGGCTTCGCTGTTCTCCTGGCGCTGCTCCTCGAGCAAATCGACATGGGTTTGGGACGCTGGTTCGGCCAGCCCCCGGCAAGACTTCTGGCCGTGGCGGGGGTGGCACTCACGCTGGCCGTCGGCACGGTAGCCCAGAGTCTTTTCTGGTCAAATGACCTCCTGCTTGCCTACCGCGGATACCGAGTCGCTCCCTCGAACGCCTATGTCGCAAATTACCTTGCCTTGACCCTTGCCCAGCGCGGCTTGCACGACGAAGCAACAAAGCTGTATCAGAAGAGCATCGCCCGCCGGCCCGGCTTCTGGGAACCTCACTACAACCTCGGACTCCTCAATTACCGCCTCGGCCAACTTGACGCTGCGGAGCGGTACCTGGCAGAGGCCATCCGGATCAACCCTTATGACCCGCGCGAATACCTATGCCTTGGTTTCGTCAAACTCCAGGCCGGACAAGCCGCAGAAGCGGAGAACAACATGCGCCGGGCCATCGAGATTCAGCCCCAAGGGTCGGCTCCTTATATGGCACTGGGTGTGGTTCTCGAATCCCAAGGTGATCTTGAGGGGGCTCTCCAGCAGTTCCGAATCGCAGCGGTGAATGACCCGGGAAGGACCTCTGTCCGCCGGGAAATTGAGGCGATTGAGGGAAAGCTTCGGCAACGAGAGACGGCAGGACCCAAAGCAATTCCACTGCCGCCCTCCAACGCTCCCTGACTCCGAGGACTATTCCGCGAACTTTTGCGCGATGGGATAACGTCGCCCCATGCCAAAGGCCTTGGCTGTCACTTTGAGTGTGGGGGCAGCTTGCTGGCGCTTGTACTCGGCGCGGTCAACCTGGCGGATGGTGCCGCGAACCAGCTCGATGTCGAGCTGGTGTTTCTCCGCAATCTCCCGGGCGCTGAGGTTCTCTTCGACGTAGGCGCGCAGAATGGCGTCGAGAACATCGTAAGGTGGGAGCGTGTCCTGGTCGGTCTGGTTGGGACGCAATTCGGCTGAAGGAGCTTTTTCAAGGCAGGCGCGTGGAATGCGTTCACCGCCGCGGTTCACGTAGCGCGCCAGTTCGTAAACCATGGTCTTGGGCACGTCGGCAATCACGGCCAGTCCACCGGCCATATCTCCATACAGGGTGCAGTACCCCACCGCAAGCTCCGATTTGTTCCCCGTACTCAGCACCAGCGCACCGGTCTTGTTCGAGAGTGCCATGAGAATGTTGCCGCGAATGCGAGCCTGGAGATTCTCCTCCGTGACGTCGCGCGGCATGCCCGCGAAGACGGCATCGAGTGCGCCAAGGTAGCTCTCGAAAATGGAAGTAATAGGAATAACGCGGAAGTCGATGCCGAGGTTGCGGGCGAGCGTTTCCGCATCGCGGATGCTTCCGGGGGAGGAATAAGGGCCGGGCATGCTAACGCCCAGCACATTTTCAGGCCGCAGCGCGTCGGCAGCCAGAGTGGCGACCAGGGATGAGTCGATCCCCCCGCTCAAGCCCACAATGACCCTTTGAAACCCGCATTTTGTTACATAGTCCCGAGTGCCGATCTGGAGCGCCTGGTACACGGCATCGATTTCCGACTCTGGAGCCGGCCGAATTTCCCGGGCGCCGCTTTCCGAATCGAAGATTACGAGGTCCTCTTCGAATGACTTGGCGCGCGCACAAAGTTCGCCCCGGCCGTTAAAAGCCAGGCTCGAGCCGTCGAAGATCAACTGGTCGTTCCCTCCAACATGGTTGACATAAACCACGGGAACTTCGTAGTGGATCGCAATGGTCCGCAGCATTTCGTGCCGCAACTGAATCTTTTCGGTGCTGAAGGGTGAGGAAGCGATGTTCAGCAGAATATCCGCGCCAGCCCTGACGGTCTCTTCAACCGGGTCGCGGGCATACAGTTGCTTCTTCCAGAAGTTCTTGTCGTTCCACACGTCCTCGCACACCGTCACGCCGAGACGGTGTCCGGCTAATTCGTAGATGGCAGGCCCTTTGCCCGGCTCGAAATATCGAGACTCGTCGAACACATCATAGAACGGCAGGAGAATCTTGGCGTAGTCGAGAACCACTTTGTCGTGGCAGAGGAGCGCAGCCGCATCGGCTACCGACTTCCCTTGGTTCGTATGCGACCGGCGCACGTACCCCACTAAGGCCGGGATGTCCGGCAGGAGTCCGGCCAGCCGGGTGAGTTCCCTTTCGGACCTTGCAATGAATTCCGGCTTTTCAACCAGGTCCCGAGGCGGATATCCGCACAAGGCAAGCTCGGGAAAAATAACCAGGTCAGCCTGGCGCTCACGAGCCAGGCCTGCATATCGGAGAATCCGTTCAACGTTACCGGCAAAATCTCCGACGATCGTGTTGATCTGTGCGAGGGCAATCCTCATCTATGGGCTCGTCGATTTACTATACTACCTTCGCGCACAACGCTTCGCAAACGCGGCACCATGCCTTCGTGCGTCACAGTCTGCTGCCGGCTAACGTTGGAGAAAACGTAAGGCTCGGTGAATTGGGGAGCCGGTCGAAACTGGCGCTTCTTCACCCATCAGATTGCAGACAGGAGCCAGTCCAGTCAGCAACCTATAGTTTGTACGCCGGAGGTCCGGGTCGGAAGGAGATTGCGAGCTCGTCGGGCCAGGCCCCGACAGTTACGGCTGCGCCGCCATGCCGGGGCTTCCCAAGACCGGGGAGGTGGAGTTAGGCAGTGAATGAACTACCGCACCCACAAGTGGTCTTGACATTGGGGTTGTCAAACTTAAACCCTGATCCCTCCAGGGTTTCAACGTAGTCGATCTTAGTACCCTTCAGATACATGAGGGATGCCTGATCGACGAACACCTTCAACCCGTCAAACTCAAACGTCTTATCAACACCGTTGGTCTGGTTTTCGAAATTCATCTGGTAAGAAAAACCCGAGCAACCTCCGCCGACCACAGATACTCGCAATCCTGTCGGCTGAGGATTCTGCTGAGCCATGATTTCCTTCACCTTGGCCACGGCCTTGGGCATGAGTTCTATTGCGGGCATAATTCACTCCCTTGTTTTTCGGTCACACATCATCGTTTATTACATTCCCTGCAACTATAAAGGTAGCAAAAAAGCGTCCGGAAATCAAGCCGCGAAAACCTGCACAACTGATTGGCGAGATGGCGCCATCTAAAACAAAGACTGTCGAAAAGCCACCGGGAGAAGGTATAAGGTATATCAATGGCCATGGGAAACCGTAGGGCACTGTCCGCCGTCGAACTAATCCTCGTTCTCTCTCTTTGCTGCCCCAGCTTTATCTACGGACAGCAGTTGGGCCGAGAGGCGCTTTCCAGCTTTCCCACGGACACCTACCAGATCACGTATTCGAACTTAGCACAACTTCGTTCTCTGGCCGATTACTCAAAGATCAGGCAACGGATGTTCAACCAGCAATTAAACAACCTTCAGGAATTCTTGCGGGCCATGGGAACTGACCCGGAGCACGATGTGGACGAGGCCATGCTTGGCTGGCGCGGAAACCCTGCTGGTTCTAATACCTTTTTCGGCATGGCGGCGGGGCGTTTTCAGACTGCCAGAATTCATGACTCGTTTGTGCGGAACAAATTGCCCATTCGCCAGTATCAGGGGCTCGAACTCTACGCCTATGGAAGCGGCGAGGATCCGGCCGACCTGTTCTTCGCGTTCCTGGACTCTTCGACCGCGGCTTTCGGACGATTGCCTGACCTCAAGGCGATTCTTGACGTGCGAGCGGGAGAACAAGTTGCCCTGGATTCCAAGCAACTCTTTGTCAACGGCGAGGCAGAGCTCGAAGGGACCGCTCCGCAATGGGGCATGGCGACGGGTAAGGCGGCGGTCAATCTTGCCGCACCCTGGCTCACTTCTGGCGGCAAGCTTCCGGTAGACGCCTCCGCGTTTGCGGGCAACATCCGAGCGGTTCTTTACCGGGTGGATTGGGACAACAACTTCACTGCCAGACTTTCAGTCCTTTGCCAAAGCCCCGAGAGCGCCTCGGCCTTGACGCAGGTGCTGACCTTCCTTCGTAATTCTCCCATGTTGTCGACCTCTAACTCTCCGTCAAGCGTGGCTTCCCTGCTTCGCGACATGGACATCCAGACAAGCGAGTCGCGTGTTGATCTCAGGGCGTCCGGCCCGATTGAAACGCTTGACCAGGTTTTTCGCAACCCCGGCCCGGCGGCACCCCCATCCACCACAAGGCAAGCCCAGTAGCGGAAACAATAAACGGGAGTCAACGTATTGAGCCGCTATCCGACTTGCACCGGCAATGTCCGGCTCATCGTCAAGAAAACCGGCCAGCCTTCTTGGGACAGGGGCGATTTCCGACTCAGGATGTCGGCGGGCGGAATCCACGAAGAAAGTGAACCCCGCGGTCATTCGTGAACTTGAGTAACACTCAGAATCGTTGCGGGGCGAGGTTGTCAAGGAGTGACAGAAGCGGGTTATGCAGGCCCACTTTAACGCATTGGGTCGGCCATGGCATGGGAAAAACGGAGCACACGATCAGTTATCTTACGGCATAAAAGGCGCTAGTTCCCGCTCAACTTCCTCTTTGGAAACGGCCTCTCCATTGTTGAGTCTGTCGAGGATTCTATTTACGGCTTCCTTGGCCTGATCGCGCCGATAGGCGCGAATGAAACCGTCGAAGAAATGCTCTCCCGCCATGGCACGGTTGATTTCTGTCTCTTTGTTATGGTCCTGGAGTTCAGTGAAGTAGACGACTCGGTACCGCCCCTGGTAGGTCGTGTCCTTGTAGATTTCAAACATAATCTTGTCGGATTCAAAAGGCATGAAAGGTCTCGGGCTCCCAGACTCGGGCACGTCTCAGAACATCTCAGTTCACAATTTAGCGCCCAGTCGTTCTTGATATCAAACGCGCGGGCGGGCGTCAATCAAAACTTGCTCATGTTGAGGTTTAAGGCTGTTAGAAGAACGGACGGGTCCCGGCTGGACAGGAAAAATCATAACTGCTGGAGGAGGGAGAACTCCTGCCTGGGGCATGGCAAGCGCCTGGACTTGCATGCCGTCATTCTTCGGAGCGGATGGCATTCACGCCGACGGGCGTTTCCACCTCGTAAGGGGCCGGCGGGGGACCCACGTCATGCATGTCGTTGAGTTCGGCGCGCAATCTGGCTTCCAGCTCTTTCAGTTGCGCGTCGATTTCCGCCTTTTTGTGCTTGCGCCGCACCATGTCCTCGCGGTAGCGCTTCAGGAAATAGCCGATGGTCTCGACGCGGATCTTGATTGAGCCGGTGGGCTTGTTCTCGTCGATGTCCTTGAAGGAGAAGTAGGGGGTTCCTGACTTGGTCACTATCTCTTCCACCACGGTATAGATCGGAGCGTCGTGACCGCACTTGAAGCTGGATAGCTCGAGCGCCACCAGGTTCGGATGGCGGGCCGTGTACTTTGCCGCCCAGACCTTCTGGGACGTGTTCTCGCTGTAGGAATTCTTCCATGCGTCACGAATGTCCATGGGGTCCCGGATCAATCCCTGCCGGATATCGTCGGCAAAAAGCCTGTTCAGAATATCATCATCGATCGGCAGTGATTGCAGGGTTAACACCGGGTAACCGATCTTCTGGAACTCCTCCAGGATTTCATGGTTGATCCCCGGGTCGTTATGATAGGGACGGCCTAGCATGACGATGCCGATCCTGTCCTCGGCTTCCAGTCGCTTGAGGATTTCGCGGCCTTGAGCCCGCAGGATCCCATTTTGGAAGTGATCCTGCGCCTTCAGGCCTTCCTCGACCGCGCGCATGTTCTCTTCTTCCGAAAGTCCCAGGATGTCGCGGAACTGGTCATAGAGCTGGCGGGCCAGCAGTACGGGCTTGGCGGGATTAACAAACGTATCAAGGAAGAGAATTCCGTTCTCCTTGAAAACGTCGCCTTCCTTCGTAAAGGCCGCCTTCACGGCTTCCGGGGTCGCGGTGACCGTAGGGCAGGCGCGGTGCGCCTGGGCGAAGTTCAAGTCGCTCGGCAAGTCGTCGATCATCGGGCAAAAGATGATGTCGAGAGGCTTTTTCTTGTGAACTACATAGATCAAGTTGTGAACGTGCGGGATTGCCACCTTGGATGGGAAACACGGATCGATCGCTCCGCGCTTGGCGCCTTCCTTGTACAGGGATTCGCTGGTGTAATCGGAATAGACCAGGTTCTCCGCGGGAATCCCTAGAGACTCGAAGTAGGCGCTGAAAATCGGCATCACCGAATACATGTTCAGGATGCGCGGAATGCCAATTCGCAAGGTCTTCCTGCGCTTCATCAGCTCGGCACGGTTCTTCGCCTTGCGCGTGAAGGCGTACTTCGGCAGAGGATCAGCAACGATGGGCGGCTCGTAGGACTTGAAGACAGCCTTCGCGCCGACCTCCGCCATGTTGGGATTGTCTTTCTTCATGGCGTCGAGACCCTTCTTGATCTCGCGCATGTCGCTCACGTCCTCGACCAATCCTTTTTCACAACTGTTACCGACAATGAGTCGCTTGATACCTTTGGCAATTGGAATCTTGGATTTCTTCCACGACTCATCGGCGCCCGCAATCTGAACATCGATGAAGGTTCGCATGCACTTGTTCTTGCAGAAATAGCAGCGTGTGTTCTCATTGCGGTGGGTCTGGTAGCTGATATTCTTGACCGCTTCGAACCCGATAAACCGCGTGCGTTCGCCCAGGTTATAAAGGCGCCGAGCCTCGAGGGCGGCGCCGATGGCGCCCGATTCCCCGCAGTGTTCGTGCACGATGACGTTCGGCTTCTGGCCTTTGTCCTTGAAGCGAGATTCAATAAAGTCCACCTGGGCCTTGACGGCCGCCAGGTTGTGTTGCGTGCCACCCTGAAGAATAAAGGTCCTGCCGAGCGATGCCAGATTGGGGATCTGCGACACGTAGAGCCAGATGTTTTTGGGCAGGACGTTGGCGAGCCCGGCCATGATTTCCTCGGGCTTCCAGCCCTGCCGTTGGAAATCCACGATGTCAGACTGCATGAAGACCGCGCAGCCATACCCAAACATGGGCATGGCCTTGGCGCTGAAAGCGATGTCGGCATACTGCTTGACATCAAAGCCGAAGCCGGCGCAGGTGGATTGCAGGAAATAACCGTTCCCCGCGGAGCACTGGGTGTTGAGCTTAAAATCTTTGACCCGTCCGTCCTGAAGAATGATGAGTTTGATGTCCTGCCCGCCTACGTCGCAAATCACGTCCGCATCGGGGTAGAAGTGGAGGGCTGCCTGGGTGTGGGCCACCGTTTCAACAATGGCCACGTCCGCATTGAGCACATCTTTCAAAATGTCCTTGGCGTACCCCGTGGACCCCACTCCCAGCAACTCCAGCGTCGCGCCCTGACTCTCGACCTGTTCGCGGAGATTCTGGAACATCTCCTTGGTGTCTTCGAGAGGATTGCCTTTCGAGAGCTGGTAGCATTTCACCATTACTTCGCCGTCCTGACTGAGAAGGACAGCTTTGGTCGAGGTGGAACCTCCGTCAATCCCCATAAAGGCCTGAATGTGCTCGCCGGGTTTGAATTGCCGCGGGACAAACTTCTTCGGTGTGTAACGCTCCTTAAAGGCGGCAAGCTCATCTTCGGTCTTATAAAGGCCCGCCGAGCCGCGCTTCTGTTTTTCCTCGAGCCGGCCCACGTTGATGAACCAATCCAGCTTGTCGTAGCCCTTGTAGATGCCCACCTCAGGGTTTTCGTCCATCCCGAAGCGAACGCAACCGATCGCCGCGAAATACTGGGCGTTCTCAGGAACTTGAATCAGTTCCTGCGGGTCCTTGCCCTCGGGCAAAGGATAATTCCGCTCTTCCCAGACTCGCGGGATATTGGCCTTCCAGCAGTCCCTCATTCCTTTGATGTAAGTGTTCGGTCCGCCCAGCAACAGAACCACGGGGCGCAGCGTGTTACCCCTGGTCAGAACGGCGAGGTTCTGCTGGATGATCGCCTCGAAAAGTGAGGCCATGAGTTCGTTGGGGGGCACGCCACTCTTCTGCAAGCCGTTAATGTCGGTCTCCGCAAAAACACCGCATTTCCCCGCCACCGGATGGAGCTTCAGGCCGTAATAGCCCATGTTGCAGAGTTCTTCGGGCGGGATCCGCAGCTTGGCGTTAATCTTGTCGATGACGGCACCAGTCCCCCCCGCGCACTTGTCGTTCATGGAGGGGATTTTTTTCTTGCGGCCCGTTTCAGGATCTTCTTTGAAAATGATGATCTTCGCGTCCTGACCACCCAGTTCGATTACGGATCCGCATTCGGGATAGAGGTGTTCCACCGCCAGGGAAACAGCGTTGACTTCCTGCACAAACTTCGCGCCGATATAGGGGGCAATTCCACCCCCGCCGCTCCCCGTGATGAAGATGCGGGTCTCTCCAGCTTTTATGCCGGCCTCCGCCTCCATTCGCTTCAAAAATTCCAGGCACTTCTCGGGCTGCTTGGTATCGTGGCGCTGGTAATCGCTCCACAGGATCTTCTGTGTGGTGACATCCACAACCACGGATTTCACCGTCGTGGAGCCAACGTCCAAACCGACCATCAGGTTGTCTGCGCTTGCGTTATCCATACTCCCTCTTGGCTGGCATCAACGATGTGAACCGCCCCTCGAGTTCCCTACTGAACCGCAACCTTTGCCCGCCGCTCGGCCTTCATTCGCTCCGCGGCGTGAAGGACAAAATTCGCTGCCACTCCGACCACACCCTTGCGGTGGCCGAATTTGTACATGGGCCGCTGCATTTCGGGATGTTCCTCCACGAATTCCCGTACCTCGTCGAGCGTAACTCCGGTCGCCTCAAGCACGCCTTTCATTTCGTTTTTGGCGCGCACCTTTGCCTCGCCGAGGGCCATCTGCACGCGGCTGTGGGCATTCACGTCGCCCTCACCCGAAGTCTCCACAGGGAGGTAGATCATGTCTTTGTACTGCGATACCACCGCAGACTGGGCACCGTCCGATTGAGTGGAAGGCATGCAGCCGAAAGGTTTCAGGCTGAGCACCATGTGGCAAAGGTCTTTGTTCGAGTAATAGATATTCTTCGCGACTTCCAGGTGGCCCTCACCGCCGGCGGCTCGAGAATTGTAGAAGGGGTGCCCGAGGCGCTGCAACTCGTACTGGTCGGTAAGGTGGTGAGCAATGTCTCCTAGCGCTTCGACCAGCCGCTGATACTCGCGTTTGAACACCGTTTCAGCGACGGTGAGCTTGGCAAGCTTCTGCTGCGTACTCAGGTGACTTCCGAACCGGCGCGCCAGGTTCCAAGGTGAAACGCGCTTTTCAATCAAGTCCAGTCCCCTCAGATCGCGCGCCTCCTGTTTGGCTTGATGAATCATATACATGATCCACGTCCCCACAGGCTCCACGATGACCTGCGCACCCTCCTTTTCCAGGAACTTGAACATATTGAAGTTCCCATCGCCCTCGGTGGTTTGGGCCCAGAACTCGCCAGTCACCTTGACGATGGGCTTGACACGCGTCCGGTCGACAGAGATGGAATCAAAGCGATCTCGGACTTCTCGCAGGGCTGCTGTATAGTCGTCGCCATAGAGTTGGTTCAGGAACTTACCCACATATGCCGCCGTCCCCGCAAAACTGGTCTTTCCGAGGAGGCTGCCGAGCTTTCCTTCCAGCGTCCAAGGGCGCTTCCGGCGCATGACCTCGTGCAGCAGGTCCATACACTCTTCGAGCACCTTGTCCGTCTCACCGGGACTCACCTCGTAAGGGCGGATCTGATACGCGACGTCGTTGATGATGTCGCCAATATTGAGGGCATTGAGGATACCAAGGAAGAAATCAAGGTTCATTTCAAGCCCGGCGGCAGCTTCAGCCTGGTTCAGGCCACCGTCCTGCTGGAAGAGGAGCACCCGGAAGCCGTCGAAGCCGGCGTTCCGCAAGGCCAGCCGATATTCCGCTTCGTACATCCCAAACCGGCAGGGGCCGCATGCCCCGGCGGTAAAGAACACGTACCGATCGATGATCTCCTGTTTCGTGAAGCCCTGCTCTTCAAGGTTCTGGAGGAATTGAACCAGGTTGCCCACCGTAAAGTACGTCGGGTTGCACTGGCCATTGTTCCCGTACTCTTTACCGAGCTGAAAAGCCTTCTTGTTCGGAACAGGCACAGCCTCACACTTGTATCCAAGACTTTCCAAGGCGCCGTGAATGAGCGTCTCATGCTTCCACGTCAGACCTCCGAAAAGGATGGTCGTCTTATCCCTTTGTGAGGCGAGGAATGGATTCTCGATAGGCCGGTGAAAGTGCTTTTCATGTCTTTCTTCGATACCAGCTTCTTTGATAAGCCGTTGCCTCTCATCTTCCAACCTTTGGCGGATCAGTTCCTCTTTGGATTGGATCTGGACCAGTCCTGCGACTGTGGTGGGCTCCAAAAGGGGTGTAGTGCTCATCGGTTGTGCCTCCATAGCT
>Ga0070741_10008909_pt1 | contig 19834 bp, 13 predicted proteins | sample Coa_R1_4_FD_66440 | JGI IMG/M metagenome (GOLD analysis project Ga0070741, IMG submission 66440) | Surface soil microbial communities from Centralia Pennsylvania, which are recovering from an underground coalmine fire - Coalmine... | ecosystem: Environmental > Terrestrial > Soil > Unclassified ...
AGCACTTCGCCGGTGATCAGCCTGGATCTGAACCTGGCAAGCGCTCTGACGTCCGACTCGCAGGGCAATATCACGGGAGTAAACCTATCTGCCGCGGCCTTCACGCTCTCCACCCAACCCGTCGCCAGCGATGAAAACAACGAGCAGGAGGAGAGCGGCAAGCTGGAAGACGTCACGGGAATGGTCAGCAGCGTGAATGGAAGCTCCTTCACGATGACAGTGGGACAAACCGGCATAGCGCTAACCTTCTCGACCGACTCCAACACCGAATTCAAAGACGGGGCGAGCCTGTCCGCGCTGGCAAACATGATGGTCAGAGTGGAGGGCGTGACTAAAGCCGACGGCAGCATGTATGCCAGAGAAGTAGAAGGCACGGGCGACGAAAATGGAATGCAGGCCGCAGGGCTGATCACGAACGTCTCGGGAAATCCGGCGACCCAAATCACCCTGCTGACACAGGATGGCGAGGGCAGCGGAATGGATGACAGCAAGGTGGGCGCGCCCATGACCATCGACGTGACCGCAGCGCAGTACGAGGTCAGCAGCACCAGCCTGGACGTAAGCGGCCTGGGGACGCTGCCTTCGTTGCCTAATTTCCCCTTTGACAGCAGCACGGTACACGCGGGCCAAAGTGTGGAAGTGGACAGCCCGTCAGGGATGGAGGGCGAGGCGGTGGGTGCAACGAAGATCCGGCTGCAACAACAAGGTCTGCGGGGGACCGTGTCAGGACTGTCTACTTCAACCTCCTCAGGGCCGGTTGTGTTTACGTTGACCGTTCCCGCGGACTCAGCCTTCGCCATGATCTCGGGGCTCACCAGCGTGCAGGTATTCTGGCAGGCGGGCACCGATCTGCACGACCTAGACTCGGTGAGCAATGGGCAGGCGATTCAGGTGCGCGGGTTGGTGTTCTTTACGGGCACCGGATTCAACATGATTGCCCGCCGCATCGAGTCAGGGGGAAACTGAGACCATTGGGGCCGGCCGGGACAGCCCAAAGGGGCTGTCGCTACGCGGGAGGTCTGGGGTATCGGCTGTCCTAGTCGAACCGCGTAGGGAAAGCCTCTAAGGCTGTCCCTGACCATGCGGGAACCCTGCTTCGGTTCTCCTGGGGAAACCCAAGGGATGGGCGGGTGGCTGCTTGCCATTTTCTCGATCTCCGTTGCAAACTTGGGCATGAGGGTCCTCTCCCGGTTTATCGCGGCTGCTACGGACGTGTCCCAGTTCCCTGTCCCATCGGTGCCCGAGATCGCGTTTCTGGGCCGCTCGAATGTGGGGAAATCGAGCGTAATCAACTCCCTGGTGGGAAGCAAGCTGGCGCGCACCAGTTCGACACCGGGGCGCACGCGCAGCATCAACTTTTTCGAGATCCGGTGGCCGGGGAAGCCGCGTCCTGAGCTGATTTTCGCCGATCTTCCCGGCTACGGTTACGCCAAGATCTCGCGCGAGATCTCGCAGGAATGGCCGCGGTTTATTGAGCCCTACCTGCAGGAGCGCCCCACTCTGGCGCTATGCGTCGCCTTGATTGACGTCAACGTGCCGCCCCAGGACAGCGATCGCACGCTCCTGGGATTTCTCAATTCTTCCGGGCGCGATTTTCTGCTCGTGGCAACCAAGAGCGACCGGCTGTCAAACAATCAGCTCAGCACCGCGATGCGCAGTTTGGGGGAGCAATATCCAGCCGCCCGCCTGCTTCCCTACTCCTCGAAAACCGGCGCCGGACGGGATCAACTGTGGAAGGAAATCCGCAGAGTGGCGGAAGAACGAGCCGGCGCTTCCCAAACCGCGGCCCAGAATTAGGAACTCCTCATACCTTCGGCGATCGGGCATTAAACTCACTGCGCTTCTTTCCGATAAATCCTGCAGAGTTCCCGGCGGATTTTTTATGGCCCAGGACAATAACGACGGAATCTCCTACCTGCTGGCGCTCAGGCAGTCCAGCCGGTCGCAAGTCTCCGAACGTCCGACTGATTCCGAGCAGGGACAGCAAAAGATTGGCAGCCAGGAGTATGCGGGAACAAACCGGCGCCGGGAGCCACGCTACCTGTGTGTGGGCAGCGCCGAAATTCGCGAAGAAGGATGCGAAGTGCGCACCTGGGCCACATTCACCGACATAAGCCTGCACGGTTGCTATGTGGAAGCCCAGGCGACGTACCCCGCGGGGACCGTCCTGAACCTGAAACTGGAAGCCAACGGAATTCGAGTCGACACCAAGGGTAATGTCCGGGTGAACTATCCCTACCTGGGAATGGGAATCGCTTTTGTGGGAATGACGGAGGAGAATGTCGCCCGCCTGCGACAGATCCTGGCGAACATTTCCCGGGGTTGCGTGGTCGCAGGTTCGGGGGCAGCCTCGCCGCCCCCATCCACTGCCGTTTCAGGCAGCGTGCCTGGAGCGGCGGACCCGGCCGCGGCTCTGCGGGAGTTGCTCACCTTTTTTGAGAGCCGGCAGATGCTTACTCGGGAAGAATTTTTTCGAATCCTGCGGGGCCGCCCGCCTGTTACGGGCCAGCGCTAGTCCCGCCAGTATCCCGCCTCGCCAAGCCATTGTTATGATGTTGAACGATGGCTCTCTATTTGATCACCGGCATCGCCGGCTTCATCGGGTCCTCGATCGCGCGCGCGCTGCTGTCGCAGGGTGAGGAAGTTCGCGGCGTGGACAACTTTTCCACCGGCCAGAAGGAAAACATTGCGGAGATCGCCGGCCGCATCGATTTCCACCAGGCCGATATCACGGATCTCGACGCGATGCATCGCGCCTGCAAGGGCGTGACCTTCGTCCTGCATCAGGCTGCGATACCGTCGGTACCGAAATCGGTCCTGGATCCGCTGGGCAGCAATCGTGCCAACGTGGACGGCACCGTGAATGTCCTGGTGGCGGCGCGTGACGCGAAGGTGAAGCGGGTGGTGTATGCGGCATCGTCCTCGGCCTATGGCGACACGCCGACTCTTCCCAAGCATGAAAACATGAAGCCTGATCCCATCTCTCCTTATGCAGTCGCCAAGCTCGCCAGCGAGCAGTACATGATTTCGTTTTTCCGCTGCTACGGGCTGGAAACCGTCTGCCTGCGCTACTTCAACATCTTTGGTCCGCGGCAGGACCCTTCGTCCCCCTACTCCGGGGTGCTGGCGAAATTCATCACGCAGATGCTGCGCGGCGAGCAGCCTACGATTTTTGGAGATGGGGAGCAGAGCCGAGACTTCACCTATATCGACAACGCGGTGGAAGCCAACCTGCTGGCGTGCAAAGCGGATGCCGCGAAGGCGGCGGGGCAGGTGTTCAACGTGGCGACCGGACGCAGAGTCACGTTGAACGAAACAATTCAAGCACTGCAGCCGCTGACCGCTTACACCGGCCAGCCCAATTATGGCCCGGAGCGAGGCGGGGATATCAAGCACTCGCTGGCTGACATTACCAAGGCGGAAGCCGGTCTCGGTTACAAACCCAAGGTCGGGTTCGAAGAGGGTCTGCGGCGTACGGTGGAGTGGTACCGGAGCAACTGAGTCCGGCAGGCCGCCGGGAACGTGGCGACGCGTCGCTTTTCACCGTTCCAGGCCACGTCGCGTTACGTTGGTTATCTTCGACAACGGCACAGGCGCGGCTAGAGTGGTCCGCATGCCTCTTTCTTCTATGGTGGTTTCACGCGACTGGCAGGAAGTCAGCGTATTGGAATGCATTCTGGGCAGCCTTCAGATGAATGTCACGATTGAACGTGAACCGCAGCGGGCGCTCAGCCGTCTTTCCAGATCCGGCGTGGATGCTCTCATCGTCGATTGTGATCTGAATGGGACATTGGAATTGCTCCGCGAAATACCGGGCTTACGCAAGCACGCGAAGGCGCTTCCGCTGGTGCTGATGGGCGGAGGATCGCGGCAGGCCCAGGATCTGGAGAAGAGCGGCGCGCTGTTTGCCTTTGACAAACCGGTTTCCGCCGAGCAGGCTTTGCGAACGCTGTCCGCGGCTCGCGACCTGATTGTCGATGGACGTAACCGCCAGGGCAGGGCCGCTGTGCAGTACCAGCATCGCTGAATCCGACTCCAACAACCGCAGGCCAGGTCAGCGGAACCGAGCGTCCGCGGGTTCTTCGTCGCCATCCTCGTTTGCTGCCAGGCGCGCCATTCGCTCTCCCAGACTGCAGCCTCCGAATAACTGGAAGAAGCCCCAGTACATCAGCGGCACCACCGCGGCTCCGGCCAAAGCGACGGTCCAGGAGGGAGACTCCTGCGTGATGGAGAGGAACACAAGGGCAAATAGCAGGAGTCCTGCCAAGACCGCCAGAATATTTACCGTCCATGAAAGTCCCTGTCCGGAGAGCGGCTGCAAGAGCCATTCCAGCGGAGCAGCCTGCGTTTCGGACAAGAGATGCCCAGGGGCATTGTGCGAGCCGGGGCCGGAGATCTCGGGGAAGTCGATGACTTTCACCGGGGTCGAGGAAACCATCAGGCCGTCTTCTTCGACGCAAGCTGCCGGAACATCCCGGCCAGGATGCAGCAGCGGGGTGGCAAACATGCCGCGGTCAGCGTGCAGCGAGGCTCCCTGCAAGAGATTCCCAAAAATCCACTCCTGCATCTGCCGCCTCAGGGTGGGCGACAAATCGAGAAAGCGCGCGCCACACTGTCCCGACGAATTGGACCACATCACCTGCGCCCGGGCTTCCACGCGCAGCTTGGGATAGCGCAACTCAAAGCGCACCCGGACCTCCTGGCCGGACCGAACCGCCGCCACAGCTTGCACGCCGACCCCGTCGCCGCTGAGATTACGTATGATTCCCCCGTTGGCCTGATCGAGGGTGACGTAGGTGAGAGTGCGGAGTTCGTGCCGATACTTGCCCCGCGCCTGTCGCGCGGCAGAGGTCCCTGCGTTCATACACACCGCCGGAGTTGGAATTCGGCCAGAGGAATTTCTCCTGCGATTCTACGGTCCCCGGGAGGCGCGAATCAGTGACTGCCGTGGTTCTGGCGCAGGCCCGGCGCGTGCCACGTTAGTTGTATTCCCCGGGGAGGATTTTGCGAGTATCGTCTCAAGCGAGCCTTTGCAGTCGGTGCCCGGACACGAAAGTGCATGGCCGAAGGGGCATGCCCAGGTAATTGCAACTGGCCGTCAACCCCGATAATTTATCTATGGGCTGTGTCTGAATGGCGACTCCCACCGCGAAGCCGCACGTTGACGTGTCGAATGCCGCAGGCATGCGTGTGCCTGATTGGCCGGGCCATGAAAACCCGTCGCCATCGCTCGATGATCTCGGGCAAAGGCCCACGCAATTGGATGCGCTGCAGGCCCTGCTGGCCTTCTCTGCCCTGCATGACCAGGTTCGGCGCAGACGATCGCTGGCCGGCCGGCATAACGGATTTGACGCGAGCGCGGCCGTCCCCGAGTTTGAGCCTGAAGAACAGTTCGTTCTCGATGAAGTGCTGCAACTGGTGGCCGAGAGGGCGGTGGCGATCACCGGCGCGGACGGTCTGGCCATAGCGCTCGCCGAAAACGATGAGATCGTGCTGCGCGCCGCGGCCGGCACGATCCGGCCCGACGTAGGGCAGCGCATCGACCGGGACTCTTCGTTCTCCGGAGCATGCTTCCGCACCGCGCAGATATTCAACTGCGACGACACCGAGACCGACCCGCGGGTGAATCTGGAGACTTGCCGAAAATTAGGCGCGCGTTCCATGGTGGCAGTACCGCTTTGTGGAAGGCGGCGGGTGATCGGCGTTCTGGAGGCATTCTGCTCCTGGCCATTCGGGTTCAACGACAGCGATGTACGCAACCTGACGTTGCTGGCGGAACTTGTCCTGGCGGCGCTGAAGCCGGAAGATGAAGACCGTTTCGCCCAGTCCGCGCTGGTAGCAGCCACGAAGCTGGAACCGACAAAGGTATCGCCTACTGGCGCAGCGCCAGCCGCTCCCGCAGCAACGCCGGTCACACCGCCCGTTCCCCAACCTGTAACCAAGGCCGGAGAAAAACCCCACGCGGGGGGGAGCAAAGATCACGTCGCCCCGAACGCATTGGTAAGGGAGCCGGCGGTTGCGATCGATACTGCGAAGCCCGCTTCCGCAGCGGCGCCGTCAGTACACACAACAGTCAAAACCGACGAGAAATCCGCATCGGCGGCTAGCACGGCAGCTGCACCTTCGCAATCAGTGACCGCGGAACAAGCGCAGCCTGAAACGATTCCTCCGCAGCCTGTGACCGAGGTGGCGTCTCGCCGCTGGATACTGGTGTTGCTGGTCTGCATCGTGGTGGGCAGCGCGTTCGCCGCCGGCGTCTGGTGGAAGCTGAAGACGGCGCAACTCGGCAGCCAGATGGTGCAGGCACCGCAGAAATCGCGGGAACCGGCGAACTCCGCCAGCGGCAGCAACGCCGCCCAGAGCCCGCTGCCGGGCGCGAACCCGAGCAACTCCGAGCCGGCAATTCCGGAGACGACGCCATCGACGGCGCAGGAGCTTTCCAAATTCCCGAAGGTCACCGCAGTCCGCCACTGGTCGTCGGCCGATTCAAGCACGGTGGTGCTCGATCTGGAAGATCAGGTGCAGTACGAACCGGGTCATCTCACCAATCCCGATCGCTTCTACTTCGACCTGCGGGATACGCAACTGGCCCCAGAACTCGATGGGAAGTCGTTTGACGGGGACGCCCTGCTGAACCGCATCCGCATTGCGCAACCTGCCGCGGGGATGACGCGAGTGGTCCTGGAGGCCCGACCTGGCGCAGCCCTCTCGCGGCCCCAGGTCAGCCTGGAACGCGATCCTTATCGCCTGGTCATCGAGGTGAGTAAAGCGGGAGCGAGTCCGAAAGGCGCCGTCAATCTTTTTCCCAACGCGCCTGAGAAAGAGAAGGACAAGCTGGCTATTGTGATTCCGCCTCCCGGCAAGGAGGACCTGCAACTGCGGGCGCGCGTGCCCAGGATGCGGATCGTGGTGGACGCGGGCCACGGGGGCTGGGATCTGGGGACGGTGGGCCGCCGCGGACTGCTGGAGAAGGATCTGGTACTGGAAATCGCCCAGCGCCTGGGCAAGCTGCTGGAGAGCCGCCTGGGATCGGAAGTGATCTACACCCGCCAGGACGACAACTACATTCCCCTCGACGATCGCGCCCTGATGGCCAACCAGTCACAAGCGGACTTATTCGTCTCGGTGCACGCCAACTACAGCGATCTGCCATCCGCGCGGGGGGTGGAGACCTACTACACCAACTTCTTCTCGGCTCCGGGCTCCAAGGAAACCGGCGTGAAAGAGGTGGACGCGCGTTCCGCAGCAGGAAGTTTCAAGAACGCAATGACGCCCGCGCTCACTGGGGCGGAGCTGCACGAGCGCATTGAGCAGTCGCGACGGCTCGCGGCGAGTGTGCAGCGCTCCTTATATGGAACGCTGTCCGTCCAGAATCCTGGCCTGCGGGACCGCGGGATCAAGGAAGCAGGCTTCGTCGTGCTGACCGAAAGCGCGATGCCTGGAATTTTGGCTGAAGTATCCTTCGTGAGCAGTCCCACCGACGAGCAAAAGCTGCGCAGCGATGGTTACCGCGAGCAGATCGCGGAAGCACTGTACAAGGGCATCGCCCGCTACGCAGCGAGTTCCCGCGGAGTCAAGATGGCCTCCAAGCAAGCTCCCGTGACCGGTACGCGATAAGAGGCAGTTCCTCATAAGGGGCGGAACCTCAACCGCAACGCACTGTTTTGTCTATGACGCTTTTACTCAAGGCAATCCTTTTTGCGGCAGATCTTTGTGCATGATCCCTGCTTGACTCTTCGGGTATAATCCCCGGCACTCGGGCGGGAAGGCTGCCCCGGACAAATCACACAGAAGCGAAAAGGACTAAAGGGACGCGCGCGTGGGGAGAACCTGCGTACTTTCTGCTGCACGTGTTTGCGCCGCCCCGCCTTTTCTCGGAGACTACCTCGATGATGGCAGCGGACAAAAGTCGGGACGCGCGGAGTGGTCAGTTTGCGGGCGCGCTGGGAGTTAGGCGCGCGTTTTGGATATTCGGAGTATTGGTCATGCTGGCCTCGCTGGCTGAGGCCCAGGCTAAGAGTCAACTGAACGGCACCGTGACGGATCAATCGGGCGCGAGCGTCGCAGGCGCGAAGATCAGCCTCACGGACGCGGCTACCGGCTTGCAGCGTACCACCACCAGCAACAGCGACGGGCTGTACCAGTTTCTCGACGTACCTCCCGGCAGCTACAGACTGGAGGCGGCAGCCCAGGGTTTTGCGCCCTTTTCGGCATCCAAAGTAACCTTGGTCGTTAAAACGCCTTCTACCATCAACATTAAATTCCAGGTTGCGGGCATCGCGCAGTCGGTGACCGTCGAAGGCCAAGCGCCGCTCATCAATCGCACCGACGCCTCGCTGGGCAACACGGTCGAGGAAAACCAGATCGCCCAGTTGCCGATCCCCGACCGCAACATGATTCAACTGCCGAGTCTGCAGCCCGGCGTGGCCTATTTGGGCACGCAGGTAAATGAAGACACCGACACGCGCAGCGGCGCGGTGAACGGCATGCGCAGCGACCAATCCAACGTCACCCTCGACGGTATCGGGGTGAACGATCAGAACAACGGCTACGCCTTCAAGAGTGTGCTGAATGTGCCGCCGGACTCAGTGCAGGAATTCCGGGTCACCACGGCGAATGCCAATGCCGAATCCGGGTACTCCAGCGGCGCCCAGGTCGCACTGGTAACGAAAAGCGGCACGAATGCGTTCCACGGCTCGGCCTACGAGTACAACCGCAATACCATCTTTAGCGCGAATGATCCTTTCCTGAAGAGCGCCCAGTTGAGCAGCGGGGCATCCAATACCGCTCCGAAACTGTTGCGCAATGTGTTCGGCGCGGCCCTGGGCGGTCCGGTGGTAAAAAACCGGCTGTTCTTTTTTAGCAACTATGAAGGACGCCGCGACGCGCAGGGGTCCAGCGCCTTGCGCACTGTGCCCAGCGCGAGCCTGCGTGCAGGAAATCTCGTCTACTTGTGCGCGCGGAACGCGGACGGCAGCCTGGACACAGCCGATTGTCCAGGCGGCACCGTGAACGGAGTGACCGGGGTGCAACCCGGCTACTATGCGCTGGGACCCGCGCAGATTAAACAGATGGACCCTCTGGGGATCGGCGTGAATCAGGCGGTTCTCGACGTTCTCCAGCAGTATCCCGCCTCCAATGAAAATGCCGGGGACGGATCCAACACGCTCGGCTACCGTTTTTTCCTCCAACGCCGATTCCAGTTTCAATACTTACATCACGCGGCTTGATTACCACATCACGGCAAACGGCTCAGAAACGCTGTTTGCCCGCGGCGACGACGGGGCTGGATGACAGCAAGGGCATCACGGTGGGGCTCACCTCCTTAATTAATCCAAGGCTGATTAATGATTTGCACTGGGGCTTCGTGCGCCAGGGAGGACAGACCGCGGGCACATCGTTGAATCCGGCAGTTCTACTGGACGGAATCGACAGCATTGTCCCTTTCACTCGATCCACGATTTTCTTTGTGCCCCTCCATCAGTTCACCGACACCCTGAACTGGACGCGGAAGAACCATACCTTTGAGTTCGGCGGCGATTTCTTCCTGATCCGTAACGACCATACCAGCTACGCGAACTCGTTCTCCGATGTGCGGACGAATGCGGTCTATCTCAACACGGGTGGAATCGCCGGCACGTCCAGTCCGCTGGACCCGGCCAATAACGGTTATCCGGCGGTGGACGGCAACTTCGGCCCGAACTATGACAGCGCGGCCACAATTGTCATGGGTATCTTTCCCGAGGGAGACGGTATCTACAACTTTGCGCGCAACGGCAGCGCCCTGGCCCAGGGCACGCCCATCAAGCGCCGCTACGCCATCAACGATTACGAGTTCTATGGCCAGGACACTTGGCGGGTTACCCCCCGTTTGACTGTCACCTACGGCCTGCGCTGGGTGCTGGAGGCCCCGCCGTACGAAACCAGCGGGTATCAGGTAGCGCCATGCGTAGAAGCCCCCGGGGGTGGCTGCACGAAACAAAATGCCACGGATTGGTTCAACCACACGGCCGCTCTGGCCGCCCAGGGACAGCCCGCCAACAACGCCGGAGAAATTTCCTTCATTCTGGGCGGACCGAAGAATCACGGTCCCGGACTGTGGAACTGGGACTACAAGAATTTTTCCCCCCGTATCGCGGTGGCTTGGTCTCCCGATACGGGCGAGGGCTGGGCTTCGAAGATTCTCGGGAAGCGGGACCAGTTCTCGATCCGTGGCGGCTATAGCATCATGTACGACCACTTCGGGATTCCCATCGTCAACACGTTTGACCAAAAGGGATCGTTCGGCCTTTCCACCGATCTCGGGAATCCAGCCGGCGTGGTTTCGCCGGCGAACGCGCCTCGTTTCAACTGCCTTGTTCCGGGTTCGCCGGGGCAGTCTTGCTTGCCTCCGGCCTGCCCGTCCCTGAACGATCCGGGGTGCTTGTTTGGCCCCACGCCGACTGGGGGATTCCCATACACTCCGGGGAATACGGCGTTCGCCATCAATTGGGGCCTTGACCAGACGTTAAAGACGCCCTACGCCCACACCTTCAATCTGTCATTCTCGCGGCAGTTCAATTCCCATTCGTCGGTACAAATAGCATATGTGGGGACGATTGCGCGGCGCCTGCCGTTGCAGGTCGATCTGGGAATGCCTGCCAACCTGAAGGATCCCACAAGCGGCACGCGGTATTTCGATGCCGCCACCATTCTTTCCAAGGCGGCCAACGCCGGCACGGACGTCAATTCGATACAGCCGATTCCGTTCTTCGAGAACCTCTTTCCAGCTTACGCGGGGGCGTCGGATGCAATCGTCAGCAATGCTCTCAACTGCGCGCCCGGCAACGCCCCCGCTAATCCGACGGCGACACAAAACATCTACCAGCTTTGGAACTGTTTCCCGCATAACGAAACGTTCTCTCTGTTCGAAATGGACCTGCCCGCCTCGATCAGCGGACTTAACCCGGCGCTGCCGAACAGCAAGCTGGGTCCGTTCGCGTTCTACCACGATCAGTTCAGTTCGTTGTACTCCTGGAGGAATATCGGGACATCCGACTACAACGCGCTGCAGGTGACCTACAACGCCCGCTGGTCCAACCTGCAGGGACAGTTCAACTACACTTTCTCGAAATCATTCGACGAGGCATCCGCAGCCGAACGCGTCGGCCCCTATGAGGGGACCGGTGGAACGGGCAGCGACCTGAACGGCGGGGGTATCGTCATTAATTCGTGGGCTCCACTCTCCTTGCGCGGCCTCTCCGATTTCAATGCCTTCCACCAGATGAACGCTAATCTGGTCTACGCTCTTCCGTTCGGGAGACACCAGAGATTGCTGGAGCACGCGAGCCCCTGGCTCGACGCGTTGGTCGGGGGCTGGCACCTGTCGGGCGTTTTCCGGTGGACCAGCGGCTTTCCCATCACGATCGACAACGGATTCACCTGGGCGACGAACTGGAACATCGAGGGCGACGCCATGCCCAACGGTGCGGTTCCGAGAGCCAGCAACACCAAGCATGCCATAGTGAACGGCGTGGACATCGGGCCCGACATCTTCTCGGATCCGGCGAAGGCGGAAGCGGCGTTCCGGCCGGAGTGGCCAGGCGAATCCGGAGTTCGCAACAACGTGATTGGCGATGGCATGTTCAACATCGACACCGGGGTCAGCAAAGATTTTCCGCTCGGCGAGCAGCGGCGGCTGGAGTTCAGCTGGCAGGCGTTCAATGCGACCAACTCAGTGCGTTACGACGTCCGCGGCGCGCAGCCGTCGCTTTCCTACGATCCGACCCAGTTCGGGAAGTATCTATCGACGCTCACGACGCCGCGCTTCATGCAGTTCGCGCTGCGCTTCTCATTCTGAGTTATAGGGGAGAGGTGCTCAGGATTCCGCGGCGCGGATTCCGTATTTGTTGAGCTTGTACGCCAGGGCGCTGCGGGAGAGTCCCATGCGGCGCGCGGCTTCCGATTGCGCGCCATGGGTTGCGCTCAGGGTGCGCAGGATGAGTTCTTTCTCGGCGTGCTCCAGGAATCCGGTGAGATCAAAAAATTCGGATGCCGGCAGGGCAAAGCCCTCGCCATGGGAACCATTATGGCCGGCAGGGGCCGCTTCCCTTTGCGCCAGCGGCAGATCGTCTGGTCCGATCTCAAGATTGCTGGTGAGAATGTACGCGCGCTCAATCAGGTTGCGCAGCTCGCGCAGATTTCCCGGAAAGCGGTACTGCCGCAAGTTCTGCAGGGCGGCCGCGCTCAAGTGGCGGCGGGGCATCTTCAACTCGGTGGCAACCTGTTGGCAGAACAGATCGCATAGACCTGCAATGTCGTCCATGCGATCACGCAAAGGGGGTAGATGGATCGGCACCACCGCAAGGCGGTAGAAGAGATCTTCGCGAAATAATCCTTCCCTCACCCGCTGTTGCAGGTTGCGATGAGTGGCGACCAGGACGCGCACGTCCACCCGGCGGGGCCGTGTGGAACCGACCCGCAGCAGTTCCCCATCGGTTAGGACGCGCAGGAGTTTGGCCTGCGCCGGCAGCGACATTTCACCGGCCTCGTCCAAAAACAGGGTGCCTTCGTGAGCCGCTTCGAACAGTCCCTGGCGCTGGCGATCGGCGCCGGTGAATGCGCCCTTTTCATGGCCGAAGAGTTCACTCTCGAGCAGAGTTTCCGTGAAAGCCGCGCAGTTGACGGCCACGAAGGGCTTGGCGGCGCGGGGGCTGTTTCTATGAATCGCCCGCGCAACCAACTCCTTCCCGGTTCCCGTCTCACCGGTGATCAATACCGTCGCGCTGGTGGGAGCCACCCGGGCGATGCGGTCGCGGACCTCGTGGACGGCCTGGCTCTCGCCATAGAGATCGGAGGCTCCTTCCAGGCGAACGACGACGTCCTTGAGCAGGATATTCTCGCGCAGCAGGCGGGTGCGCTCGCAGGCCCGGCGCACCGTGGCGCGCACTACCTCGGGCTGAAAGGGTTTGGTCAGAAAGTCGAAAGCGCCTTGGCGCATGCTCTCCACGGCCAGTTCGATGGTGGCCACCGCGGTCAGAAAAATCACGGAGACGGTCGCATCCGATTCCCGGGCGTGGCCGAGGACAGCCAGACCTTCGCCGTCAGGCATGCGCTGATCGGTGACCACGACATCAAAGTCATGGGCCGCCAGAGCGCGCTGCGCCTCCTGCACTCCGGAGGCTTCGAAAATTTCATGCTCGTCCTGCCGCAAATTGAAGGCAAGGATCCGGCGCATGCTGGCCTCATCATCGACAATCAGGATTCTTCCCATTTGCTGTTCTCTTATCCGTGCCCGTTCTGTTCCGCGAGCGGCAAGCTGATCGAGAAGCGAACTGAGCCGGGTCGATTTGCCGCCAAAACCAGATCTCCGCCCTGGGCGCGCGCGATGTTGCGAGCGATCGCCAGCCCCAGCCCTGTGCCATGGGGTTTGGTGGTAAAGAAGGGCTCGAACAGGCGAGCCAGTGTGGACTCGGGAATCGCCGGTCCGGTATTTTCGACCTCGATGAGCACGCTTTCCTTCCCGCGCCGGCCGCGCAGCACGATCGTGCCCTCGACCGGCGATGCGTCGACCGCATTGAGGAGCAGATTCATCAGCGCCTGCTGCAACTGGCCGGCATCGGCTAACGCCAGCAGGGTCTCGGGAACGTCCAGTTCGAACTTCACGCCCTTCCTGGCGGCGTGAGCGCGCGAGGCATCGGCAATGTAGGCCACCGTGTCCGCCACCGAAGTGGCGGTCAGGTGCGGCTGCCGCGTGCTGGTGTAGTCCAGGAACTCTGTGGTCAGGCGGCTCAAGCGGCCAGCCTCCTCGGAGGCGATGGCAAACATCTCTTCGCGTTCGGGACCGGACGATTGCTTCGCCGAACTGATCGAACAGGCGATCATCGCCACCGGATTGCGAATCTCATGCGCGATCGCACTGGACAAACGCCCCATGGCCGCAAGCTTCTCCTCACGCAGAAGCTTCTCCCGCGTCTGTTCGAGCTCATGCAAGTTGTCTGCCAGACGCGCCTCCTTGTGGCGCAGATCCCGCACCAGCAGCCACACCAGAACGCCGGCCATGGCCAGCATCAACGAAGTTGTGCCCGCCTCGATGTATTCCCCCGCGTCGGAGGGAGGGTGCTTGACGAAGAAACGCCATTGCCAGAAAAAACAGGCGAAGCTGCTGGCCCCAATAACGCCGAGAAGCGTGCCGAAGCGAAAGCGGAAAGCCGCCTCGAGGACGGGCAACGAAAGCAGCGCGATGTACGGACTATCTTCGTGATTGGTCAGATCGGAGAGCAGAACGCTGAGCGAGATATTCAGCACAATGGAAGCCCACGTCAGTGCGATCGGAACCACGCGAGAAATGGGGCGCGAGAGCCGGCGTACCCACAACAGCTCGGGAACGCGCAGCGCAAAAACCAGAGCGACCGCGGCGACCAGCCATCCCGACGGCGGGCGCCAGAACGACGCCAACGACCAATGCATCAGCAGAAGAATGCCGAGCAGCAGGAGGTTCAGCGCAATGAAGACTGTCTGCTGCCGCTTGAACGACAGCAGATCCAAGGTCGGCGAGGGGAACACTTTCTCGCGCGGTTGTGCGACCGGGATCTCGCCCATCTCCTCCACCCTTCAATTGTCTCGCCGGGTGCAATGGATCGGCCATATCAGACTTGGCTCGGAGACCGGGATCACAACCATCTGTGACCGCAATCACGTCAGGCGATGGCCTGCATTGTCAAGAAAACTGCCAGGCCGTACAGATTTCTGAACGATTCGAAGGGAGAAGATTTGCAGGACCCGCGGTTCGGGAGTGTTTCCTTTGCGTTGGACGCTGCATCGGCGACGAATGCCAGGAGGAAAAAAAGCAGGCCGCTCAGGGGGAGGCTTTGAGCGGCCTGGTTGGCGAAGTCCTCCGGGGAGGAGGGTAAACTCGTTTTACATCGAAGGATTGTTCGTGCCGGTGGTGGGCGCAGGCTGAGTGCCGCCCACAGTGTTGGTCATCAGGCGAACATCCACGCGGCGATTATCGGCGCGGCCGGAAGAGGTCTTGTTCGACTCGACCGGCTTATCCTTGCCCAGACCGATGACGTAAATCTTGTGCGCGGGCACGTTGTACTTAGTAGCAAGGTACTGGATCACGGAGTTGGCGCGGCGCTGGCTGAGATCGTAGTTGTAGTCGGCCGAGCCCACAGAGTCCGTTCCGCCTTCCAATGCGATGATGTAGCCCTTGGTGTTGGCGATCTGGGCGGCCAACTGGTCAAGCGCTTCCTGGGCCTTCTTGGTCAGATTGTCTTTGTTGAAGCCGAACTTCACGCTGGTCTCGGCGACGGGATGATAGTTGTCCAGGTTGGCGACGGTGTTGGTCAGCACGCCAACGCGGCCATTGGCGGCATCGGCCACCTGTTGCGCCTGCGTGGCGTTCTGGGCGGCAGTCTGCGTCTTCTGCTCGACTTCAGCAGTCTTGGCATTCACTGCCTGGATCCCGGCCTGAGCCCGGGCATCGACGTCCTTAATATCGCGGGTGTTCCGGGCGGTGAGGTCGTCGAGCTCGTTGGTCTTGTTGATCAGAGGCGTGGTCTGCGACTTGACGTAATTCTTGCTGGAGCATCCGACGGTGGCTGCCATGCTGGCCGCAAGGCAAATTATTAACGAAGTGCGGTTCATAGGGTTGAGGCTCCTTGATTCCATCTAGACGGCGCAATCTGGGCTATCCCGTGCGCCTGAATTTAAGATCCAAATCCTGGGATGACTCCCTGGTGCGCTGGTCCCGTTCCTTCAATTGCACGGGAGATGCCAGTTGCCCACTCTTACGGGGCACGACCTAAGTATATACCTTTCAAGGGTTTGCTGGTCTATGACAGGCGGGCTCGGCAGGTGGGCCGGGCGGGAAGTGAACGCAAAGCTCACATTCGGGATGGAAATTTTATATAGTTGCCAAAACACGCCTCACATTACGCGAGGCGGGAGGAGCAGCGGGATCGCTCCCGCTTGTTCCGCCGGTACACCCGAAAGTCAGCCTCGTCCACGGTGATCACTGTGTGCAGCGGAAAGAGGTGGCAGGCAGGTATCGGCAATCCCTTTCATGCGCGGGAAATCCTTTGCGCGAAGAAACCTCTGCGGGCCCCCCGGTAATCGCACCGGCGTGCCTCATGAACGGCTTCTGTCCCCAGCTACCCTTTGCCTTCTCAAGACATTCTCGAACCAGGCGACTTACGGGAACCCCGGTTTGCCGGGAGGTCTGTTTGAGGCAAGCCAGGAGTTCTTCTGTAAGACGTATTGTGATCGTGTGACTCATGCGCCAAACTTGTACCACAAATGCCGGAAGGCCAAAGCAAGATGCTGGCGCTTACTTCCAGATGTCCGTGATGGGCTGGGCATTGCGATCGTTGGCCGTTAGAGGCTCCAGGCCAAAGTTATCCTCGATGGTACGCAGGACGCTGTAATGGGTGTAGGGCTTGCCCAGGGCCGCTGGGTCCTGCTGGTTGGCCGGTTTGACCATGTCCCCGAGAAAGAGGGTGTAGATGCGATTGTCCGCATTTCCGCCCGACTCGTCGAAGGTCACTACCACCAACGTGCCTTTGCGCAGCTTCACGGGGAAAGTGTCGTCAAGAAACTTCTTTACCCACGCGCCGGCGACGGCAACTCCGGTATCGTGGCCGTCGTGATTCATGTTCGGCGAGTAGAAGGAGTAGGCGACCAGTCCTTTGTTGGCATCCTGCACGAAGAAATTCTTTGAATTGCTGGAGTCGACCCGCACCACGCGGTCGCACCACTTCTGCTGAACCTCGCGGAAGCTCAAAAACGGCACATGGCGCCGAACATAGTTGCCGCGCTTCTGCGCCACGTGCTGACCAGAAAGATTCCAGGGACAGGTTCCGGCCGGCAGTTCCTCCGCGTATTGCTTGAAATCAAGGCCAGCCCCGATCAGCCGGTCCGCAATGCTGCGATGGGCGGCATCGTCCGGCAGGTTCACCTGGTTGTCGGCGAGATAGAGAGGACGTTTGTGAATCCCGAAATCGGTTCCCGCCACCATGGCGATGTAGTTGGGATATGAGGGATGGAACAGGGCGTGGAAGTTCGTGAAGCTAGCGCCTTGAGACGCGAGGGCGGCAAGGTTCTTGTCCTGAATGGCGATCTCGTAGTCGACATTCTCGAGAACGATGATGATTACCCGGTCGAAGTGCCGGGCGCGGGCGCGAGAGGCGGCGCGTTCCGCCTCCTGTTTCTTGCCTTCGGGAGATTTCGTCACCTGGGGCAGTTCAGGATTCTGGGTCTGCTGGATGGATTGCGGGACCGCTGAGGACGCATTCAGGAAGAATGCGGCACAAAGAAGGATTCTTACCATTGCAGCCAGGCGGGCAGGTCGTGGACTCATCAGCCCTTTTTGTAACACAAAGGCCAGGATTCCCATCCAATAGAATGGGTGTGCAGCTCATGGCGGACATTCCAGTCCGCTCAGGACGGGCGACTGCGCCCATCTCCCCGCATTATGGACTTGCTGGCGAAAATCCGGACCATTCCGACTGATCCCGGCGTGTATCTGTACAAAAACGCCGAAGGAGATGTCATTTACGTGGGAAAGGCGAAGAACCTGCGGAGCCGGGTTTCGAGTTATTTCCACGAGGGACGATGGGAGGACGCCAAGACGGGAACGCTGGTGCGCGAGGCGGTGGATGTGGAGTACATCGTCGTCGCCAACAACAAAGAGGCGCTTGCCCTGGAGAACAACCTCATCAAGCAGCGCAAGCCGCGCTTCAACATCCTGTTGCGCGATGACAAGACGTATCCCTACGTGAAGTTGACGCTGGGCGAGAAATGGCCGCGGGTTTATGTAACCCGGCGCCTGCGGAAAGACGGAGGCGCTTATTTCGGGCCTTACTTCCCTGCCAATCTGGCGTACCGCATCGTGGACCTGATCCACCGGAATTTTCTGATTCCATCCTGCAAGGTGGATTTGACGCGGTTCCATAGCCGGCCATGTCTGCAGTATTACATTCGCCGCTGCCTGGGGCCTTGTGTTCAGGATCTGACGACTCCGGAGATGTATCAGGAGGCGGTGCGGGACGTGAAGATGTTCCTGGAGGGTCGGCCCACGGATCTGGCAAAGTCGCTGCGCGCGCGAATGGAGCAGGCTGCGGGCGAGCAGGAGTATGAGCGGGCGGCGCGATATCGCGACCTGATTTCAACCGTGGAGCAGTTGCAGGAGCGGCAAAGGATTGCGGCGGCCGAAGGCGATGACGCGGATGTGTTCGGCTACCATTACGAGAATGGGATGCTCGCCATAAATCTGTTCCACATGCGTGGCGGGAAGATGGTGGACCGGCGGGAGTTTTTCTGGGAAGATCTGCCCGAGCTCGCAGCCGCCGGCAACCGCGCGGAAGATCCAGGGACAGCCGCCCAGGCAGCAGAGCCGCGCCAGTCCTCATTCCATCCCGGGGAATTTTTTTCCGCATTGCTCAAGCAGCTTTATATCGGGCAGCCTTATGTGCCGCGGAATTTGTATGTCCCGGTGGACTTCGAAGATCGCGCAGAGCTCGAGGAGTTGCTGTCGGAGCAGAACGGGGGCGAGGGAGCCCGCGGCACGCGGGTTCACATTGTCGTGCCGCAGCGCGGCGACAAGCGTTCCCTCATCGACCTCGCCGGCAATAATGCCAAGCAGTCCTACGATCAGCGCTTCCGCGTGCTGAAGCCCAACGCGCGGCGGATCCAGGAGGAACTTCAGGAAGTCGTCGGACTGCCGGAATTACCGAAGCGCATTGAATGCTTCGACATATCGCATATTCAGGGCGCGGAGACGGTGGCTTCCCTGGTGGTGTGGGAAGACGGCAAGATGAAGAAGTCGGATTACCGCAAGTTCGTCATTCGCAGCGTGCAAGGGGTGGACGATTTTGCGTCCATGCGCGAAGTGGTGGCACGCCGCTATAAGCGGCTGCAGGAGGAACAGAAGGCGATGCCCAGCCTCGTGCTGATTGATGGCGGCCTGGGACAACTGCACGCCGCGGCGCAGGCGCTGGAAGGGCTGGAGATCATCAACCAGCCGCTGGCCGCGATCGCCAAGCGGGAAGAGATTCTGTACGTTCAGGGGCAGGAGCAAGACCCAATCGCGCTGGATCATCACTCCCCGGTGCTGCACCTGATTCAAATGATCCGGGATGAAGCGCACCGGTTCGCGATAACGTTTCACCGGAAGCGGAGACAGATGCGGGATCGAGCCACGGAACTGCTGGGAATTCCGGGCGTGGGAAGCAGCACCTCGCGCCGACTGCTGGAGCACTTTGGCAGCGTGCAGGCGGTAAAGCAGGCGGATGCGGCGGCGTTGTCAGCGGTCGTGACCCGCGCACAGGCCGAGGCGATTCGCAATCATTTTAATAAATAGAGCCGGGTACAGATGCAGCGCCTACTGGGGCAACGCATTTTGGCGATTTTCCGTCCGCTGCGCATGGCCAGATCGAGGAAATGGCTGGGCTGAGTGGTCAGTATCGCTCAGTTTCCAGGGTGATGGGAGGCTAAGCTTTAAGAGAGATCAAATCGTTACCGCTCTACGGAGGAAATACCCATTGAGAACAAGAATCGTAATTACCCTCAGCCTGCTCTGTTATCTGGCTATCTGTCTCAACCTTAACGCGCAGGCAGGCCGCGACGTCGCCGAACAGATCAAGCAACTGCAGCAGGAATCCAGGGATGCCCAGATGAAAAATGACGGCGCGTGGGCTCAGCAGCATCTGGCCGACGGATTCGTCGCGGGAAACAGCTGGGGCGATTGGCAAAGCAAAGAGGACTTCATCAAGGATTTGCAGAACAAGACAAGCAAGTGGAAAAGCGGCACCATCAGCGACCTGAAGGTGGCGACCTTCGGCCCGAACGCCGCCGT
>Ga0070741_10008910_pt1 | contig 19833 bp, 17 predicted proteins | sample Coa_R1_4_FD_66440 | JGI IMG/M metagenome (GOLD analysis project Ga0070741, IMG submission 66440) | Surface soil microbial communities from Centralia Pennsylvania, which are recovering from an underground coalmine fire - Coalmine... | ecosystem: Environmental > Terrestrial > Soil > Unclassified ...
CTGCCGGTTTAACGCAGTAACACGTAGATTGAATCAGCGATTCCGGTTGCGACACTCGGAAGAAGCAAACGTCACCCCACAACGGAATTTCTCTCCGACAGGCTCCTGATCTGCCCTATTGCTCCAGGTGCGGAACCACAGATCTCGCAGCGACTGCAGCTCAATTCCGCTCTGCCGAAGGCCAGCGCGCAGCATCGCGGAGCGCGTGTCTTCTCAAGACGAAGACACACCAGAACACCGCGAGAGCCGCGATGAAGAGAATGACGTAGTGCTGAGCCCAGGGCCCGCGATCTGTTCTGTAGCTTAGGTGGCCGTTGCCCAAACGAATGCCTTCCGCAACTGCTGACCAGGCTTGTCCAAGCAGAACGCCGGCGGCGCTGGTGACAATTGAGGTGTAGCCCACCATGAATGTCGAAGGCGAAGACAACTGATCGAGCTCATGTGCCTTGTCGATTCGAGAAAGGATCGCATTCACGGCGAAGATGTAGAGCAACAAATATGGAAGGGCGATGATCACGTCGACGGCGATTGGTCGGGCTTTGAGTGCCTGGCGAACCTCCTCTGGATTCACTCCATGGGCGACGGCAACTTCGGCGAAGAGGCGCGCCATGCACTGGCCTCTCGTATGCCCATATACCTCAAAGCCTTCAAAGTGTCCGGATCGCGGACCGCGGTGCGCATCCGCGTAACGGATGGCTAGATCCTCGGCATATTCTGCATCGGAGTATAGGCTTCGGGTGTGGCCGTCCGACGGCCAATTGCAGTCGGCATTCGGGTGCCTACGTGTACAGGCGCTCGCCAGAAGTAACAACAGCAGGATGCCCGCTGCAGAGGCGCACTCTGATATTGACCCCATCTTGTAGATCTTTGTTTCCGGGTAGACGGGCTCGACAAGGTAGAGGTCGCGGGGACGGACGGGCGTTCCTGAATAGGAAAGCCGCTGGGCAGGCGGAATGTATTCCTATTAATTACTAATTCAGGAAGCGCGTCACCTGTCCCCGTGCTCTACATCATGCTGCCGGATGGGATTTCGCTTGAGGCGCCTGCTGATTCAGCCAGGTTTCGTAGCGGGTCTCGCTGAGTCGCGCGTTATTGCCGGGAACCAGTGTTCTGTCGGTGAGCCTCGCCCCGGAGTAGCGCGCGTTCGCATCGGCGATTACCTCGCGAGGATCTCCGAGCTGCGCCAAACGCCTTCGGACTAGTTCATCGTGGACCAAGCTGCCAGCTTCTAGTTGCGAGCTTCCAGCCAAAGCAAGGGCGGAAAAAACGGCATTCGGCAGTCGGCACTCGGCAATCGGCCACTGCAACACCCAAAACATGACACGGAGGTCACAAAGTAGACCCGCGGAGACGGAACACGATGGCCTTCGTCCGTTTTAGGCGGACGCAGGCTGATGGGGCGTCGGAAGATGTAAAACATGGTGAAGGAGCCTTCGCGGCAGCAATTAAGTCGCGAACATCGCGGGAGATTCTTCGTCCGTCTTAAGGCGCACTCAGAATGACAGAGCTTTAGAGTTTCGCGATAACACAGTGTGTATCGCAACAGCAGCGATTCAACAGCCGCGTCGGGCTTCGATGCTGCAGTTTCCCATTCAGAAACTCAATACCTGACATCCTGAAGCGCCACATTTGCGCGAAGAGGATTGCGGGACCGACTGGGGGGTCCCGAATCGGAGAGCGAATATTTGGTCCGGCGGCGTGTTAGTAGGACAGCTGCCAGCTTCCAGCTACCAGCTTCCGGCCAGAGCAACAGCGGAAAAAACCGCATTCGGCAGTCAGCACTCGGCAATCGGCCGCTGCAACACCAAAACATGACACGGAGGTCACAGAGCAGACACGCGAAGCCGAAACACAATGGCCCTCGCTCGTTTTAGGCGGACTCAGGCTGATGCGGCGTCGGAAGATGTAGAGCATGGCCGAGGAGCCTTGCCGCCAGCAATTAAGTCGCGAACATCGCGGGAGATTCTTCGTCCGGCTTAAGGCGGACTCAGAATGACAGGCTTTTAGAGTTTCGTGATAACACGCAGCGTAGGCGACGGCACGCGACTCAATAGCAGCGTCGGATTTCGATGCTGCAGTTTTCCCATTCAGAACCTCAATACCTGTCATCCTGAAGCGCCTCTTTTGCGCGAAGGATCTCCCGGAATGCTTGTGCCTAACTTGCCGTCGGTTAGGCTCCTTGGCCTGGAACCGTCGAGCGATAATCTGATTCGCTTTGCACTGGCTTCATCGGCCTCCTTCATTGACTGTCTCGGAACCAGGTGCTCGCGTTCCCAGCTTTCGCTCAAATCCTGCCAGCGCGGATTTATTGATTCGATCAGCGCGATCTTGTTTTTGCGGCTGAATCCTTTCAGTTGCTTCTCGCGTCCGATCGCCGTTTGGATGTAATCGTATCGTTCGTAAAAAACGAGACGGTGGCATCGATATTTTTAGAGAAACCCGCGAATGTTCCAGCTTTGTGCTGGCGAACTCGCGTCTGCAGGTCGCTGGGTTACTCCGATGTAGAGCACGCCGGAAAGGCTTGCCATGATGTACACGGAGTAGAGGTGCTCACGCATTCGGCGGAACATTTTAAACCCCGGGGGACAAACGGGACGTACTCCCGTGTTATTCCCAATTTAGGAAATCTCCCGCTCTTCCGCGCACGGCTAAAGGTTGTGGCGCATCTTAGAGACCGGAACGGCTCGGCAAGTCATCGGGGGGTGCTCAAATCCTGGGAACGAGGGCGGAGTTGCTCCGTCGAAAAATATGCATGCGACTCGGAACACTAATAATCCTCGCTTCCGTTAGTCTCGGCGGGCAAAAGCCCAAAGCTATCTCAAACCTGCTGCACGGTGTTTAGAAATGCCGCGTGTAGGCAGCGATGATGGTGTAATCCGAGAATGCGGCGTCGCCGTGAGTGTGGTTCAGAATGTCAGCCGTGCTGATCTTCCGGTTGCGCTCCATCGCCCAGGGCGCGCTCACGTTGAGCGTGTTGTTGTGATACGAGTACGCGAGCCCAGGCTCGATCGAAATCACATATCCGGGACGACGGAATCCGTCGCTGGCGCCGAAAGCATCGCGCACCGGCACCCCTTCCATGCGGCCGCCGACGCTTAGAGCCAGATTGCGGACTCTTGGAACATTGTGCGAGAGACCACCGCGCCAGAGATATTCGTCGGTCACCGACATCACTTCTTCGTGCGGAGCGCTGCGGAAGGTTTTCACGCCATTCGTATTGCGTGGATTGAAGAGCCATGATCCGGTGAAGTACAGCATAGTGTGGAAATAGGTTGGGCGGAACGCCTGCGTTGCTAAAGTGAAACCCCAGCTTCCGTCGCCCGGCTGGATGGACTGATCGAAGTTACGAATCTGAGTTGTGCCGTTCGAAAGAATGGTCGTGCCTTTGGCATCATTGATGCCGGTGGGCAGTTTCATAGCAAACGACAGCGCAACGTTGCCATGACTTTCGGTTGGGGGACGGAAGAGCCACGTCTGCACACCGGCTGTGATGTCGCCGATTCCACCCGCGCGATAAACATTGACATTGCCCTGCTGATGGCGAGTAGCCGTAAGTCCAGGAATATCGCCGATGATGCTCAGCCGCGGCGTGAGTTGGTAGTTGAACGAAACGTCATAGAGATTCACGTGATTCTGCACTTGGTTATGCAGCGCCGCGCGCTGCGCCTGATAATCAGTCCCGACGTAGTGCGCGTAAGAGCTGTAGGTGCGAAATCCGATCGTCACCGTCAGATTGTGCAGCTTGTCGGCAAAGCCATCGCCATGATGGGCCATCTGCTCTTGATCGTTAGGCGCCAAGCCGGAGATCAGCGGCTGCTCCGCATGCGCAGCAACGCATCCTTGCGCCAACGCCGAAACGGAACAAAGCACTAAAGCCAACATGCAGGCGAGAACCGCAACAAGCTTCGATACCGAAATCGAGAAATAGCTTCGCTTCATGACAATCTCCACACGCGTCAGAAAACGGCTTTGAGGGGCAAAAACGCGATGCAGAAGTAAATCCTGAGTAGGCTTAGGTAGCAATAATTCAAATGCACTATTGGGACGGCGTGTACATTGGATTCCATGCGGATGACCGTCTACTCCAGGAATGTTCGCGCGTTTTGCGTGCTGTTGGTTTTGTTCAGCTCGCCTTTCCTTAACGCAAAGAACGTGAAGAAGATCGCCCTTCGAAACCTGGATGGGACCAAAGTGCGCCTGTCCGATTACCAAGGCCGAATTGTGGTCCTCAACTTCTGGGCGACCTGGTGTGGTCCATGTAAAGAAGAGCTTCCGCGTCTTGGGCAGATCGCTGACGAGTATGCAGGGCGTAAGGTGGCATTCCTTCTCGCGTCGATCGACGAGCAGAAGAAAGAGCCTGCCGTCCGTGAGTACGTCTCGGAACACCGAGTCAAGTTGCCCGTGTTCACGGGCGCTTCGGTCGATCTACTTCAGCAGCTTGCGGGGGTGAACATCGTTCCGGCAACGCTCGTGATCGATGAAAGAGGCGAAATCATTCGCGCGATTAACGGGGAGGCGCGTGCGGAGGACGTGAAGGAAGCTGTGGATTGGGTGCTCAACGGTCGCCAAGGCGATCCGCCGAGTGCGCGGGTGAAGCGATACTAAGCCATCCTCATAAAACTATGAGCTGATCGATGGTGCTAAGAGTTCCCTGTGAGGCGGTGCGCTCGAAGATTCAAGTAGAAATCCTTATCGCTGATACTGTCATTCCTCGCGCCGCCTCGATAACGTACCGCCTGCCGAGAGTTCACTTGCGGCGCGGGGAACCTGCTGTTTTTCCGGCAACGCGAAACAGCAGATCCCCCGGAGCGCAAACGTAGCCGTACCAGACCGACACTTCATCGCTGCGCTCCGAGGGATGACAGTGCAAAAAGGGGATTTCCAAAGCGGTCTACGGCAGCCCAAAGATTGTAATCAGCCCCGCGTCTTGGCGATCTCGGGAAAATCGCCCTGCTCCTTGCTCTCTTCCCGTTCTGGCTCCGCAGGCACTTGCTGAGCTTGCAGGTGGTATTTCGTTAGTCCTTCCCGCAGCTTCTCGAAGCCCTCTTCAGGTGTATCGACGAAGCAAAATAGATCTTTGTCTTCTGGAGAGATCGTGCCGGAATCGACTAAGACATCCAGGTTCAGCACGCGGTTCCAGTACTCGCGGCCGTAGATGAGCACGATGATTTTCTTCGCCAGCTTCTCGGTTTGCGCGAGGGTGAGGATTTCGAAGAGCTCGTCGAGCGTTCCGAATCCTCCCGGGAAGATTACGAGCGCCTTTGCCAGGTACGCGAACCAATACTTGCGCATGAAGAAGTAGTGGAACTCGAAATTCAGTTCGGGAGTGATGTACCGATTTGGGAATTGCTCAAAAGGAAGGCGGATGTTCAGCCCGATGGTCTTTCCGCCGGCCTCACTGGCTCCAAGATTGGCTGCCTCCATAATTCCCGGGCCGCCGCCTGATGTAACGACAAAGCGGTGTCGCTTGGAGTGCAGCTTCATCGACCACTTGGTGAGCAGAAACGCGAGCCGGCGCGCGTCTTCGTAGTAGCGAGCCATCTCGACGGAGGCCTTAGCCCGCTTCAGCTTCAACGAGTTTTCGCGTCCGTGCAGTGCTCCGTCGAGGGTGGCCGGCTGCTCGTGCTCGGGAGCAGGTGTGGCTGCGCCAGGCTTTTCGAGTAGCTGCAAGGCACGCTGGGCGGAGTGCAGGTTAGCAAAACGTGCGGAGCCGAAGAACACGACTGTGTCTTGAATCCGTTCACGTCGGAAGCGCGCCAGCGGCTCGGAATATTCAGCCAGGATGCGGAGCGCGCGTCCTTCAGGGCTATTTAGGAATACGGGATTCTCGTAAGCCAGCGGTGCTTTGGGCAGGGTCGGTTTTTCGTCTTGTGTCATGGGGTGAAGGTCAGCAGGAAAAGTTCAAGACTTTAAGATTACAGGATGCATGGGTGAGGAGACGCTTAACGGCGGTCGCGGTAGTGAACGGCCTCAGAGATGCCGATCCAGAGGTCGAGAATGCCGATACCGGTCACCAAGCCGCGGACGAACCCGGTCCCCAGCAGCCAGCGTAGGTTGGGGAAGTCGTTGATCAGGCTGTTTTCCGTCCATTGCGGCAGCCAAGGCAGGGCAGCGAGGATGAATCCAATCCAGCAACAGATGATGACCGTGCTGATGATCGCCAGGCGCTGCATCCAGATCGGCGGCGGAGCTTCCGACGGAGCGGGTGAAACCAGGCCATTCGATGCCTGAATTTCAGTGGCCACTGGTCCCTCCGTTTTGCCAACGAGGTCCTCGTCGGACGACGTTGCCGCCGGAAAATTCAGAACCTTGGCCTCGCGATCCATCGTTCTGATTGTAGAGCATCTACTTACTCAGGCTGCGGATGCGGTCGGCTACGTCGCGATAGTCAATGTTGGCGCCGTATACCTGCATGAAGTTGTCGAGAGCCGCCTTCTTGTTGCCCGCAGATTCAAAGGCATTCGCCATCTCGTAGTAAACAGCCAGCCGACTGTCCTCGTTGATCCCGTTTACTCCCAGAGCTCGTTCGTACCAGCGGATTGCAGCCTGCGGTGCGCCTTTATCCACCAAACATTGTGCCAGCCAGGTGTAGGCCTGGATCGGCTGCGAAAAGGAGTGGCCGTTGTCGAGCGAGCGGCAGACCTTTTGCAGTTCGCCGATCGCTTCATCCAGGAGTCCCATCTCGCGGAAAGCGACGCCAAGGTTGTAGTGCGTCTCGGGATCGTCGGCTTCGGCGACCGGCTCTTCCACCTCCTCTCTAAACTCGTGCAGAAGATCGGAGAGCATGGAATTAGCTTCATCGCTCATCGAAGCCGAGGCAGTGTTTGCAACGGGCTGCGGCGCAGCTGATGCTGCGACGGGCTGAGGCTCTGGTGTGCGAGCAGCCGGAGCTTTGGCGACGGCTGCCGCGGGCTTGCTGGCGGCGGGAGGGGGAGCTATGTCGCCAAGCGCATCTTCAAGATCGGAGAGCAGGCCGGAAAGCGGATCATCTGCGATCGCCGGATGCGATGCCGAGGCGGCTGCCGCTGCAGTCTTAGGCTGCACAGGTGAGACTGCGGGCTTCGACGCTGGTTTTGGAGCTTCTGCCGGAGCCGGCTCCGCAAGAAGATCTGCAAATATCTCTTCCTCGTGTTGCTGCGCAGGAGCGTGCGGTGCCGGAGCCGTTCGAACTGCCGGTTCGGGAACAGCTGGCGCGGCTTCGATTACTTGCTTCGCAGGTGCAACTTCCGCAGGCGGGGAAGCGCCTCGTGCAGGAGCTTGAACCGGCTTCGATTTTTCACGCAGCTCGGCGAGAGCGGGATGGTTCGGCGCGCTTGATTCCAATCGTGCAATCGCAGCTTTGGCTTCCGCCAACATGTTCTGGTCGATGTAGAAGCGAGCTTCTTCAACGATCTCGTCGGGAGAATCCTGGGCAGTAACTTCCTGCACAGAAGCCGCTGGAGCTTCGACCGTGAGCATGTCTTCCCATTCACCATGCTCAGCTTCGGCGGGCGCTGCTTCCGCCGAGGATGGAGCTTCGGCTTGAACAGGCACCTCTTCTATGGCAGCCGCAGCGGCAGCGATCGCGAATTCCGCCTCCGCGGGCTCTGGTGCCGGTGTTTTGACCTCTGCATTGGTTACCGATGAGGCTTGGAATGGGATCGGCTCAACTGGTACCACATCGATTGCGGAAGGTGGTGGAAGAGGAGCTTCGACCGGCACCGCGGCAGCGCTTGGCGCCGCTCCCCCCGCCTGCTGCTCGTATCGTGCTGCGATGTCGCGGAACTGCTTCGCCTGATCGACATTGCCTGCCACCCCATGAACTTCCGACAACACCTTGCAGCAGGCAGCGGCATCAGCAAGCCGACCGAGCCTTGCATATAGAGCGGCAAGGCGCTGGCGAACACGCACATCGTTCGGCGCTTTTGGAAGCACTTTCTCGAGAGGCACAACTGCCTTTTCAGGGACGTTATAGCTCGCGAAGAGCTCAGAGTCAGTGAGCGCGGAGGTGATCTCCTCGGCTAGGTCGCGTGAATACTCCTGGGCAACGGCAGGCGCGCCTTCGAGCTCGTCGAGCATGAGCGCCTGTCCGCCCTCTTCGCTCGATAGCTCACGCGTCGCCGAATCCGTCCCCATTCGGGAGACGATCTGCTTGTAGTTCTGGTCGTGGAGCGGATTCTCTGGCTCAGCTTGCGCAAGATCCTGATAGAGATCGGCGGCCGCCTGCAGCTCACCGTGCTGCACATAAACATTAGCCAGCAACTCCTGCACTTCACGAAGGGCATGAGCTGGAGCATCCGACTTGCGCAACAGAGCGAGCATCGATTGCAGGGACGCCTCGCTCTCTTTGATCCTGGAGACTAGTCCAATTAGCTTGTCGAGAAACTCCTGCTTGTTCTCTGCGAGAAATTTATCGGCGTATTTTTCGTAGAGTGCCACCGCCAGATCGGAGCGATCTGCAGCGAGCAACGCCTCCGAATAGGAAGCAACAATCGACGAGTCATGGTGAGCCGTCACCAGCTTGTCAATAATCGGCTCCGCTTTTTCGAACTCAGAGCTCTTTATGTAGGCCTGCAGTAATGGACGCAGCGCTTCGGGGCGCGTGTCGAGGTCCTGCAGCTTCTCCAGATTCGAGATGGCGGCCTCGGACTTTCCGGAGGTCGCCGCCGTTTGTCCGCGAAGCAGCAAAGCCGGCTCGTACTTGGGATCAATTTTTAACGCGTGCCGCAGGGCTTCTTCGGATTCGGCTATCGCACCACGCTGAAAGAGCGCCTGCGCGGAGTGGAAGTAGATATCCAGCGCCTCCTGGTTTCTGCCCAGCTTTTGATAAAGATCCGCAACCTTGGTCTGCATCGCCGCGTTTTCGGGATCAAGGTCCAGCATCTTCTTCAGGATGCCGGCGGCGTTGTCTTTATCGTTGCTTTTAAGATACTGGTCGGCTACCGCCATGTACTGAGCGCGCGCGTCGTTATAGAGGCCTTGCTGCGTGTACAGGTCAGCGAGGCGGACCAGCGCGTCGGGCGCGGTTGCGCCCAGCTTGGTCAGCTTCTTGTACATGGCGATGGCTTTTACGACAAAGCCATCGGAGGCGTAGGCGTCCCCAACTTTTCGGAAGAATTCCGTCGCCCTATCGTTGCGGCCCAGGCGGGCGTACAGGTCGCCGATCGTGTTGAGGACGGTCAGGTCCTTGGGATCCTGCTTCGAAACTTTTTCGTATTCGGCGATTGCGTTCTGCAGCTTGCCTTGCTGAACGTACTTCTCAGCGGCGCTGAGGATCTTCGCCTTATTGAACGTAAAACCGAGAGCCATAATCGATGGGCAGTCACGTCGCGCAGACGTATCAGGACCGGACCGAGGTCCAGAATTGGCACACGATCAGCGCGGACTCCGTAAGTTGGGCTAACGTTACCACAGCCATCGTAAGCCCTAAATTGGGCAGGCTCTTAGTTATACGAGGGAAATACCTGATTACCAGTGGGTTGCCCTGCCACCGCTCCTTCCACCATGCAGACAAGGAGTCACCCGAGGAAAGCTCAGCCGGTAATATCTGCGAAGCCCGTTTTTGGCCGAAAGCCGAAAGCCGAAAGCCGACAGCCGAGAGCCGCTTTTCCTGGATGAAACTGCCCGCTTCTCAGGTTTAAGCAGATAGAAAACCAGCTCCTCGATCGTGCCGTTCCAACCAGGGCTCGCGCATCGCGCGGCCGAGGAGTTTGTTGTCGAATTCAAAACCGCATTGAGGAGTGTATGGCTACTGTGTCGTCCTATGTGCAGGCTCCCGGAATGCAGTCAGCGGAGACGCCGCGCGAGTACCCCAAGAAAATTGTGATTCGGTCCCAGAGCCGAATTTTCCTCCAGACTGTCGCGGACATTGACTATCTTTCCGCCGCAGCCAACTACGTCCACATTCATTCTGCCGGACAGGTGTTCCGCATTCGTTCCACCATCAACGCGATTGCGCAGCGACTCGATCCGCAGAAGTTCGGACGCGTTCATCGCTGCACCATCGTGAACTTCGAGCGCGTGAAACAATCGCATGCTTTGCAGCGCGGCGATTACCTGTTGGTCCTGCAGGATGGCTCGCGGCTGAAGATGAGCCGTCGCCATCGCGACAAGCTGCAGAAGATGCTTCCCATTGCCTGGGAAGGAAAGCATCTGGTCAAATACGAGAGTGACAGTAAAGAAAACGGACTGGCTGCGGCAGCTTCCGTCGGTGGACGAAGTTCTTCGTTCCTCCGCAATTAGCCAGTCACTCGAACGCGAGGGCCGCGTGGCTACTGCTGACGCGGTCCGCGCCGTTCTCGATCGCCTGCGCAAGGAAATCGCCGCGGGCAGCCTCGAGGAAAACCGAGCGCAGCTTGCCATCGACGGCATTCCCGAAGCAGTTGAGCGCGAATTGCGGCGCTCGCTCGGGCATTCGCTCGAGAAAGTCATCAACGCCACCGGCGTAATCCTCCATACCAATCTGGGACGCGCGCCCCTCTCTCGCGATGCCCTCGAGCACCTCGTCAGCATCGCGTCGGGCTATTCCAATTTGGAATTTGACCTCGACTCGGGAGAGCGCGGCAAACGCGATGTCCATGTGCAGAGACTCTTCGAGCGTCTGCTTGCTGCCGATAGCTCTGCAGAAAGAAAGACCAGCGAATCCAAGCTCGCAGCGATCGTAGTAAACAACTGTGCGGCGGCGGTTCTGCTTGCACTGAACACACTCGCCGAAGGCGGCGAGGTAATCGTCTCGCGCGGCGAACTGGTGGAAATCGGCGGCTCGTTTCGCGTGCCGGAGATCATGGCGAAGTCCGGCGCGCAACTTCGGGAAGTTGGCACCACCAATCGCACGCGGCTCTCGGACTACGAAAAGGCGATCACTCCGAATACGCGTCTGCTGCTGCGCGTGCATCGCTCGAACTTTGCAATGATCGGTTTTACTGAGCAGCCTTCTTCAGCAGAGCTGGCGCAATTGGGACGTAAGCATCGCATTCCCATAATGGAAGACCTCGGAAATGGGTTGCTGGTAAACCTCGCGTCGGCAGGCGTGCAGGGTGAGTACGGTGTGCATGAGGCGCTTGCGGCAGGTATCGACGTCATATGCGTGAGCGGCGATAAGCTTCTCGGCGGCCCACAAGCCGGCGTGATTGCCGGGCGCGCGGAGCTGGTAAAGCTTATGCGGTCAAACCCGCTGTTCCGCGCATTGCGCGTCGATAAACTCACGTATGCCGCGCTCGAAGCCACGCTCCTCGCTTATGTTCGTCAGGACTATGGTGCGATCCCAACTTTGCAGATGATCTACGCTCCGGCCGAACAGATTCACAGCCGCGCCGAGAACTTTGTGCATGAGCTCAACGCAATCGCCGGATGCAAAATTCAGGTGGTCGAGGGCAAGTCTGTCATCGGGGGAGGCACGGCGCCCACGGCAACCCTGCCAACGTTCGTACTCTCTGTTTCTTCCGAACGATATAGCCCTGAGGAGTTATTGGGCGGATTGCGGAAGCAATCTCCACCTGTAATCGCGCGCATTGAAGCCGATCGTCTACTGCTCGATCTGAGAACGGTGTCTGCCGAGGACGAGCGAGCGTTGGCAGCATCTCTTGCCAGCGCTTTGGGTAACGCGGGATTTGCTCTAAGCGAATCCGCCTCCTTCGCTCGGAAGTAAAAGCTTCGTTTCGCACTCCGAATCTCACGTTTCATCCACCCGAAATCGTTGTCACCTTCATCACGGACGCATATAGTGTGCGCGAGGTCAGCACGTGCGCACACATTCCAAACTCTTCCTTATCACTGTTCTGATCGCCACAACTGCACTCCTGCAGGCGGCGGAAGCGCCCCGCATTGTCCAGAAAGATGGCCGCTGGGCATTGCTGGTTGATGGTCGTCCTTATCTCATTTTGGGAGGACAGATTCATAATTCCAGCGGCTGGCCTTCGGAGCTGCCGCAAGTGTGGGACTCTCTCGCAAAGCTGCACGCAAACACAGTTGAGGCGCCGGTGTACTGGGAACAGATGGAGCCGCGCGAAGGTCAGTTCGATTTCGGGAATGTCGATGCCATTGTTAAAGGCGCGCGCGAGCACAACCTTCATGTTGTCCTGCTCTGGTTCGGCACCTGGAAGAACGGCAACATGCATTACGTTCCTGAGTGGGTCAAGACTGACACGAAGCGATTCCCGCGTGTAATCAGGAAAGACGGCGAGCCCATCGATGTGCTCTCGGCCAATTCACGCTCAAATCTCGCGGCAGATAAAGCCGCATTCATCGCGCTCATGCGGCACCTGAAAGCGCTCGACGGGACCGAGCACACGGTGTTGTTTGTTCAGGTGGAGAACGAGTCGGGGATCATTGGCAGCGTCCGTGATTTCTCTTCAGCCGCGAACGAGCAGTTTGCCGAACACGTCCCGACCGACTTGTTGAGTGCAGTTCACAAGCCGGCAGGCACATGGAACCAGGTGTTCGGACCCGACGCAGATGAGATTTTTCAGCTCTATTACCAGGCAAAGTACGTAAACGAAATCGCCGCCGCCGGAAAAGCTGAGTTTCCCATTCCGCTTTACATCAATGTATGGCTGAGTTATCCACCGGCGGAGTTACCCGAACGGCGGGTTGCGATTCCGGGCATTCAGTATCCCAGCGGCGGAGCAGTGCAGAAGTACGTTGGACTATGGCGCGCGCTGGCTCCCGCGATCGACATGATCGGTCCTGACATCTACAACAGCGACTCAGTTCTTTATCGTGAGGTTCTGCATGCATACGCGCGTCCCGACAACGCTCTGTGGATTCCTGAGACAGGACGCGGCGACGACTTCGCAAAATTTCTGTTCTATGCGCTTGGAGACGGCGCAATCGGATTTTCCCCATTTGGGATTGACCATCCCGACGGCGAGCTTCCCGGAAGCGAAGTTCCAAAGGCACATGCGCGCAATTTTGCTCTGCTCGGGCCCATGAGCGACGAGCTAGCGCGCTGGAACTTCGATGGAAAACTGAAGACGTCGGTGGAAGAGTTAGGTGAGCCGCGCCAAGAGATTGATTTCGGGTCATGGAAGGCCACGGTTTCCTACGGCTTTCCACAGCCAGACGGACGCAGGCCGCCGGGCACGAGCGATGCGCACGGCGTTGCCTTGATTGTGCAGCTCGGAGCTGATGAGTTCCTTGTTACGGCGCTAGATGCTAGCGTCGCCTTTCATCTCCCTGGCAGCCTGCCTGGACTGCGGATGCAAATACTCTCTGCTGAGCAGGGCACCTATGATCACGGACAGTGGAAAGGCCTTCGCCTACTGAATGGCGACGAAACCGATCGCGGCTTGCGCTTCCACGAAGCAGCAGCGGTGGTGCGCATAAAACTCGGCAGATTCTGAACCGGGAAGTGGCAAGTAGTCGTAAACGACTGCTCCTCAACTTGGATCGACATCGTTTCTGACTGAAGTTTTGCCGTGGTAACCTCAACTGAATGTCGGCTCCGGATTCCCGCTTTGTTCGTTCTTGCCGCCGGCAGCCGGTGGATGTGACGCCCATCTGGCTCATGCGCCAGGCTGGGCGCTACATGCCCGAGTACCGACAGGTCCGAAAGCAACACTCGATCGTCGAGATCTGTAAAACTCCGGAGCTTGCTGCCGACGTGACGATCACTGCTGCTGAGCGGCTGGGCGTAGATGCCGCCATCATCTTTGCCGATCTGCTGCTTCCGCTCGAAGTCATGGGGCTCGATTTCGAGTTCGTCGAAGGCGATGGACCCAAGATCGCGCATCCTTTACGCGATGCCGGAGCAGTCGCGCAGCTCAAGACGGATCGCGCTGCCGAACTCGGGTACGTAGCTGAATCCATTCAGATCGTTGCGCGCCATTTTGGCGATCAGTTGCCCGTGATTGGATTCTGCGGCGCTCCTTTCACCCTCGCCAGCTACATGATCGAAGGCGGAGGCTCGCGCAATTACATCCACACGAAAAGCTTGATGTACCGTGATCCGGAAGCATGGAACGAGCTCATGCGCAGGCTGATTCGAGTGCTCTCGCCGTTTGCGGCTGCGCAGGTTCAGGCAGGAGCAGACGCCATCCAGGTCTTCGACAGCTGGGTTGGTTGCCTCTCGCCGGCTGACTACGCACGCTTTGTTCTTCCGCACACACGAACTCTGATCGCGGAATTGAAAGCGACTGGTGTTCCGGTGATCTATTTCGGAACTGGCACGGCAACGCTGCTCAATGAGATAAAACAAACGCGGGCAGAGGTGATCGGCATCGACTGGCGTATTCCCATCGATGAAGCTTTCGAGACGCTCGGCAACAAGTTCGCAGTGCAGGGCAATCTTGATCCTGTAGCACTCTTTGCTCCAGAAGCCGAACTGCGCCGGCAAGCACGAGAAATACTGAAATCAGCGGCCGGAAAGCCCGGGTACATCTTCAATCTGGGCCACGGAATTCTTCCCGACACTCCGGTCGAAAATGTTCTCGCTCTGGTCGACGAAGTACATTCTTACAGCCTCAGCCGCAAACGCTCGGGAGCTCCCATAGCGGCGTATTGATTATGGGCGAAACTGGACTCCTACTGCTCGCGCACGGAACGCCGGACAGTGTGTCCGAAATTCCTGAATACCTGAGCAATGTGACGGGCGGGCGCCTCGTTCCCGATTCGGTAATCGAAGAAGTAAAACACCGTTACCGAGTGATCGGGCAATCTCCTCTTACCCGAATCACCTTGCGTCAGGGCGAACTTCTATCCAAGTCTCTTAAAACTCCAGTGTATGTCGGCATGCGTAACTGGAAGCCTTACATTGCGGATGTTGTCGTCAAAATGCGGGCTGATGGGATCACATCCGCCATCGCGCTCTGCCTCGCGCCACAGAACTCCCGGACGAGCGTCGGATTTTACCGCAAGGCGCTCGAAAGCGGTGCCCAGGGTATCGCCCTCGACTTTATCGAGTCCTGGCATGACCACCCCCTCCTTATTACTGCCTTTGTTGAGAAGCTCGAAGCAGCACGAGCGAAGTTTGGCAGAGAGGTTCCCGTCATTTTTACCGCGCACAGTGTTCCGGTGCGAACCATTAGCGACGGCGATCCGTATGAACAGCAGGCGAGGGAGACGGGAGCTTTGGTAGCGCAGCGGATAGGGTTGCCGCAAGAGCAATGGGCATTTGCTTTTCAGAGCCAGGGAATGTCGGGAGGTCCGTGGATCGGCCCGACGGTGGAAGAGACGATTACGAAATTGAAAAATGCGGGGAACTCCCGTGTTCTGATTCAGTCCGTTGGCTTCGTTTGCGATCACGTCGAAGTGCTTTATGACATTGACATCGCGTTCCGCGAGTTTGGTTCTCGTATCGGCGTTGAGGTCGTTAGGACGGAATCTTTGAACGACTCGCCCACTTTTATCGCCGCTTTGGCGGATTTGGTACTGAGCCGGGGAAAAGCGAACACGAAGGTCACGAAGTCAACGACAGAGGTCACGAAGAACGCCCTGTAGCGCTCATTTTTCCGGCAATCTTCTCGTCTAAGCTAATCTGGTCTTTCCCGACCCAACCCACCATGATTCGTGTCGCCATCGTCGGCGGAGGTATCTCAGGCCTCACTGCTGCGTTCTATCTCGAACAGGAGCGCCGCAAGGGAGCTCCGCTTGAGATTGTTGTGTTCGAGTCTGACTCACGCTTCGGCGGCGTGATTCGCACGGAACGGGTCGAGGGTTGTTTGATTGAAGCTGGACCAGATTCGTTCCTGACTTCGAAACCTTGGGCACGAGAGCTCTGCGACGATCTGCGCCTCTCGACTCAGCTCATCGGATCGCGCGATGCCGAACGCAAAACCTACATCCTTGTTCATGGGCGCCTGGAGGAGATTCCCGCCGGACTTCAGATGATGGTTCCGACGAAGCTCGCGCCCGTCCTCCGCTCGCGACTTTTTTCGCCGAGCACAAAGCTGGCGATGTTGAGCGAATATCTGCTTCCTCCCGAGCCCCTCGGCGTCGATGACGATGAAAGCGTCGCCAGCTTCGTGTTGCGGCACTTCAATGCTGAGGTCGTGGACCGTCTTGCCGATCCGCTGCTCTCGGGTGTCTATGGCGGCGGTGCTTCTCGTCTCAGCGTGCGCGCCACCCTGCCGCAAATGGTTGAGTCCGAAGCGCGACATCGCAGTCTTGTACGTGGCGCGTTGGAGAGCCGAAAAATTCACAACGCCTGCGGAACACCATCTTTATTCACCTCGCTCCGTGATGGTATGCAGCGCATCATTGATTCCATCCTGCGCCAGTTCCCGCACGAGACGCTGCGTGCGTCCTCGCCCGTAAGCATGCTGCGGCCAGGCAGTTCCGGTTGGAGCGTCACCAGCAAAGGCGCGGAAGAGGAATTCGATCACGTCATCCTGGCTGCGCCGCCACACCTCATCGCCGGCCTCATGAAGGACATTCCCGGATCGGAACGGCCAGTCGAGATTCTCGGCGAGCTCTCCTCCACTTCGGCAGTGACAGTCGCTGTTGGCTACAAACGCGCCGAGTTGCGCCTGCCTTCCGGTTTCGGCTTCCTGGTTCCTCATAGTGAACGCAAGCGCATCATGGCGTGCACCTTCGTCCACAACAAGTTCGAGAATCGCGCCTCCGGGGAGATGGCGCTGTTGCGTGTCTTCCTCGGCGGCGCACGCGATCCAGAAGTCCTGGAGCTTGGCGAACACGAAGTCCTCGAGCTGGTTCGGCGCGAACTGCGCGAAATTCTGAAGATCCAGGCTGAGCCGCGCTTTGCTCGCGTCTACAAATGGCACAACGCCATGCCCCAGTACGAAGTCGGACACTTATTGCGAGTCGCCAGTCTGGAAATGCATATGCAGCGCTTCCCCGGCCTGCACCTCGCCGGAAATGCCTATCATGGCATCGGCATTCCCGATTGCGTGCACATCGGCCGCTCTGCGGCGGACGCCATCATCCGCAGAATGCGATCCCAATTGGTGACTTACTCGTAATTTGTTTGTTCTGTCATTCCGAACGCCAGCCTTTGGCGGAGAAATCGCTACCGTCTTCGAAGACGTTTCCTTGAGCGCGGTTTGTCACCACGGAGCCACAGAGCACACGGAGAAAGGACCTGCGGCCGCCCTCGGCCGGGTTTCAGTTCATGAGTTCGTACTCGATGGTAAAAGTGAAAAACTGCGGTTCTGGTCTCGGAACCAAAACCCGCGCGAGGACGCGCGTCGGTCCATCCGGATTAGGCAACAACGGCGCGTAAATATTGAGCCAGCAGATTCGGCCATTCTCAATGTTTTCTTCGTGCTCTACGTGCCTCGGTGGTAATAAATGCAGGTTGAGCGCATGGCTATCTGTAGGGATTCCTCTTTCCCGCTCACGCGAACTGCGCGTGAGCCAGCCACGGCAGGCTCGGAATGACAGAAACGCAATATCATTTTTTCGGGAGCCTATAATGCAAACCTTTGAACGCGCCCAACTCGAATCCGGCTTTCTCGTTGCGGGCGAATGGATCACCGCTGGGCAGCGCGTCGAAATCAACTCGCCATATACAGGCAAATCGATCGGAAACACGTGGCTGGGAACGAAGAAGAATCTCGATCGCGCGATTTCGGCTGCTGGGAACTCGAACGCCGAGTTGCGGCAAATTCCTGCCTACAAGCGCAAAGACGCGCTGCTCAGCGTCGCTGCGAGGATCCGCGAGCACAAAGAGACCTTCGTTCGCCTCATGGCGCTCGAAGCAGGTAAGCCAATAAAAGCGGCGCGCGCCGAAGTCGATCGTGCTGTGTTGACCTTCACCACCGCTGCCGAAGAAGCGGTGCGAATCTACGGCGAGTACATGCCGCTCGACTTCATTCCTGCCGCGGAGGGACGGTGGGGCATTGTGCGCCGATTTCCCATTGGACCGATCGCAGCGATCACTCCATTCAACTTTCCGCTGAATCTGATCGCCCACAAGCTCGCGCCCGCGATGGCAGCCGGATGTCCGGTTGTGCTCAAGCCGGCTCCGCAGACTCCCTTCTGCGCGCTGCTGCTCGGCAAACTGATCCTTGAATCGGGCTGGCCGGCTTCGTCCTTCAGCATTTTGCCTTTGAGCAACGAAGATGCAGCGTCGCTCGTCGCTGATGACCGCATGAAGCTGCTCAGCTTTACCGGCAGTGCCAAAGTGGGATGGCAGCTCAAGCGCGACGCCGGCAAGAAGCGTGTCGTTCTGGAACTCGGAGGCAACGCCGCTGTAATCGTTCACAATGACGCGGATATCGACCATGCCGTCGGACGCTGCACATCCGGAGCCTTCACCTATGCCGGACAAAGCTGTATCTCGGTGCAGCGCATTCTCGTGCATGCCGATATCTTCGACGAGTTCACGGCCAAGATGGTGGATGCCGCTCGAAAGCTGCATGTCGGCGATCCTGCGGATGAATCGACCGATGTGGGACCAATGATCCGCGCCAGTGATGTCGAACGGGTTCAACAGTGGATCAAGGAAGCAGTTTCTTCAGGCGCAACGATTCTTTGCGGCGGGGGTGCTCAAGGTTCTTTGATTATGCCGACGCTCCTCTCAGCCACGAGCCCAAAGATGAAGGTGAATTGTGAAGAGATCTTTGCGCCGGTCGCAACCATCGAGCGGTACGAAGATTTTGACGACGCCCTGGCCCGCTCCAATGATTCCCAATACGGTCTTCAAGCGGGATTGTTCACCCACGATTCTCGCCTAATCTTCCGCGCCTTCGAGCGACTCGAAGTAGGCGGCGTCATCGTCGGCGACGTGCCGACCTTCCGCGTGGATCCCATGCCGTACGGTGGAGTGAAGGATTCTGGCCTCGGACGCGAGGGAATTCGCTATGCGATTGAGGAGATGACGGAGCGGAGGTTGCTGGTGATGGTGGAAAAATACACTAAGGAATCTGCGTAAGCGCCCGTTGTACCGGTTTCGGCAGAGATACCGGAATAAAGTAGCCCTTGGGATACAGGTAATCCTCTCCGGACTCATCGACTATTCTCAGAAGTCCGTGCGCTGCGGCTTCTTTGTCGGCGAAGACGCGGTACACCTTGCGCAGTTCCAGCGAAGCCGGATACTCGGCGTTCTTGATGCAAATTGCAAAGCCAGCCTTAGCGTTCGGGCGGCTCGTCGAGGAAACGTTTGATTTTGAATTCCTTCTTGCCAATGCCATGCGCTTCATACCAATGCAGCTCCGCTAATGCTTGGGTGTTGTCCGAAAGCTGTATAGTCGCGATTCCTTTTAGTTTTTTCCATCTTCCTCGCCCATAGGCTTTTTTGAGTCTCCGTAATTCTCGGATGTGCTTGCCGACAGCAATGACTTCGATAGAGCGGATTGCGCCAACAATCGTGAAGTCAGCCACCCTATTATCCGTTGCTCACATTGTCTTCTGAATTCAAGCAACGCTCAACTAGAAACCCTCGCTAAGACCAACTCTGACTACAGCGCGAATCTTTCCCCTATGCTGTTACCAACGTGAAAGCGCGGACTCATTCGAATGGAATCTGTAATCACTGTTAAAGGACGAGTGACGATCCCCAAAGCTATCCGCGATCACCTTCGGTTGAAGCCAGGAGATTGCGTGAAGTTCTTTGTGCGTCCTGATGGTGGCGTGGTTATCTTGCCGAAGCTTCCAGCCACGGCGTTGCGCGGCATGTTGAGGTCTGGAAGGCGTCGGGCTATTTCTCTCGAGCAGATGGAGAGAGCGATTAGGGATGGGGCCACTCGCAAAGTGCCGGTCAGGCGACGTTGATGATCCCCATACCGACATTCTCGATTTTTACTCCGCGTCGAATAACCGAAAGAAGCTACCGGTCGCCTTTCCTCTTCTGGTTCGCCACATGAAAAATTCCTATAAAAAATTTTGCTAACTCCTTTGCAGAAAATTTTCGCCTGTTATAATTCTCCGTTTTATTCCTGATTGTTGCTGCTGTCATAA
>Ga0070741_10008911_pt1 | contig 19832 bp, 16 predicted proteins | sample Coa_R1_4_FD_66440 | JGI IMG/M metagenome (GOLD analysis project Ga0070741, IMG submission 66440) | Surface soil microbial communities from Centralia Pennsylvania, which are recovering from an underground coalmine fire - Coalmine... | ecosystem: Environmental > Terrestrial > Soil > Unclassified ...
CAGGTGATGGGCTCCGAGAGCTTCTTCTCCCTTGCTACCGAATCGTCTGGAGAAGAACAGGCGCCGGATAATGAATGCGTGCATCAACTTGATGTCAGCGCCTTGATTATCGAAGAGCAGTTGCGCTCCTTTATAAGATATAGCCCATATTTCTATCCTCAAGCAATCATACAGAAGCTTGCCAAAAGATTTATAGTACGGTTGCAGCAGTTAATATTGAATAAATATAGTTAGACCTCTGGGGATCTACAGAAGGCTAACGAACGAAAGGAGAACAACATCTGAGTGGATGTGTATCCTGTGGCCGTCAATGGCGAGAGCCGGACATTGCTCTTATGGTATTTGCAGGAGCAATGTTTGTACTGGAATTTTACGGCGAGCAATTTCGTATATTGCTCAAGTAAAAAAGAAAGATAGGATAGAATGGAAAAGAAGCAAAGTTTCAGCCTTGTAGATTTAAGGCGACAATATAGAAACCCTCATGAGCTGTATAATGCTCTAAGGTCTCATGATAGAATCTATTTTGATACAACTGGAAAATGTTGGATAGTTACGGGATATGACGCAATAAGACATATACTGAGTGATAGACATTTTTCTTCGAAGTTAGGAGCAGGAGTGACTCCTACAATGGGATTAGTCAGCAAGCAAATGCTTTTCATGGATGGGGAAGAGCACCAACATATTCAAAATATGATATTAAGACCGCTGGCTCAAATGATGAAAAGCATGAAACAATATGTGCATGACATTTCTCAAGCTATCCTAAGAGAAAAAGGGGCGGCGGGTGAAATGGACTTAATAGGAGATTTCGCTTCTACAGTGTCTTTACTAGCTATTGCCAAGGTACTCGGATTGCCCTTAGATGATCGAGACGAACTTGCGCAATTGGAGCGATGGTCAGATACATTTGAAGATGTGACGAGTGGTTTTTTCCACGGTAGTAAAGACATGCAAAATATTAAGAATTTGCAGAGCTATTTTAGTAAAATAATTGCGGAAAAAAAGCGTAGCCAACCAGCAGATTTAATCGATGAATTTATGGCTGCAAAGGACTTCTTCAAAGAAGAAGAGGACCTTATAGCAAATTGCGTTATGGTTTTTGCGGCTGGAAGGATAACTACAAAGAAACTCATTGGTAATGGTGTGCCACTATTATTGCAGCAATGGGAACACATTCAGAGGCTTAATCGAGAGGAACCGCAACAATTTCCCAAACTTTTAGGTGAGGAATTGCTACGTGTTGTGACTCCAACTCGTTATCTTATTCGCCAAGCTACAGAAACTGTAGATCTTTCAGAGCAATTTCCTGGTAGACACGTTGTTCAACAGGGCGAAAAAATGCTCTTGTATTTGGAAGCAGGGAATTACGATGTAGCGGCATTTCCTCATCCTGAAAGGCTTGACCCTCATCGTCGTCCAAATAGGCATATTGCTTTTGGATATGGGAAACATCAATGCCCTGGAGCTACAATGGCCAGGCTCGAAGCGCAAGTAGTGTTGGAAGTTTTGTTATCGCTCTCTCAATTGCGCCCAAAGCGGGGAACTACCCCTACTTGGAACCCCAATCCCAACCTGGGAGGATATAATTCATTTCCGGTCACTTTTGTATTTTAGTCCTAATAGAGAGGCAGAGGGCATTTTAGGATATTAAAATGGCCCGGGAAACAAAAAATTCTCGATAGGCAAATGTCTGTTATTCAAGATAGGAGATACTACAAATGAATACAGAGATATCTCAAAAATTACAAGACATCTCCTATTATTTTAATTTAGGGGTCATTCGGGATTATAAGAGAGCAGGAGGAAAAAATCGAAATTATTATATTAGCACCAATAAAGGGCAATATTTTATTAAGATGCTAACTAGTGAGGAAAAAGAAAATATAGAGAAAGAGGTAGCTTACCTCAATACGCTGAAGGAACACCAATTTCCGATAGCGGCTTTCATCAAAGCTTCTAGCAACTCTTATGTCTATAACGATGGGGCATACCTCGCCGTTGCGTTGCATAAATTAGAGGGCGCTGAACCAGAGGTCAACGAAAATATATGCCGAGTTATCGGGATTAACCTGGCAAAATTAAGCCTCATAACCATCGAAAACTTACCGAGTAAACAGCATTGGCTAGAGAGTCATTATCTTCCAAAATCCATAGATATAGCCAAAAAAAAATTTGGAGAGAGCGCGCTTCAACAAACGCTAAAAGAGTATACGCTGCTTCAGCATTTTAAACCAGAGGCATTCCCTCAAAGCATTGTTCATGGAGATCTTGATCCGAGTAACTGTTTATTTATTGGAGAAATCTTATCAGCATTGTTAGATTGGCAAGAAAGTGGAATAGGCGCTTCCATCCTGGATTTCGGCATGACAGTTTTAGGGTTTTGCTTCGTTAAAGAGACTACACCTGTTTTTACGGTAAAATTTCATCCCGACTTTTATGGGAGTCTCTTCGATGGTTATTCTCAAGTAAGGCTATTTTCACCGCATGAACAAGAATACATAGAAACCGCTGTAAAATACGCTGGACTAACAATGCAAGCCTGGTTTATGCTTCACTGGGATACATATTTTTCCGGGCAAGTTTTTGAAGAACATAAGCTTCCATATTTCCAATATGGCTTACACTCTTGGAAGTTAACCTCGTGTGCAAGTTGATCACGCTGCTACTCAAGCAGTAGCCGGAGAGGGACATGCCCCTCTAACCGATTGAAAGGGGTGCCAAGACTCGCCAGTCTCTTTTGCCTTATCCACTTGAGTTCATGTGATAATGTGCTTAGTGCTCAGCTTCTCATTGGGTTATGCTCGATCATGCTCTTTTTGGGGATGCAAAGCTGAGCACTGCTCTCGCCTTTTTCATAGGGGTTTCTTGGCAGATGCGGTTTACATTGCGCAACTCCGGCTAAAAAATTGCGTAAACTCAGCGCAAAAAATGCGACAGATAAATAGGGAGGAGTCAAGATGATACAACAAGATACAAAGGCACCACTTGTTTGCCGACATGGGGCGGATCTGGCGACTTGTTCCATCTGTCAACTCACGCTGCTACAGCCTGATGATGATCTGTTCATGCATCTTGATGACGTGCTAGAGACGGCTCGCCCGCGTTTGCTACGGCTCGTCCGGCTGAACGGCATCGGGCCGGATGCAGCAGAGGACGTGGTACAAGAAACCTGTATGGAGGCATGGCGGCATCTGGAGAAGCTGCACGACCCAGAGCATGTCCTGGTCTGGCTGGATGGCATTTGTCGTAATGTTTGTAAACGCCACCGGCGAGCCCTGACCACCACACCTCACGTAAGCATATTGTCTGCTAGCAAGGACGACATAAGTACTGAGGATGAAGCTAGCCCTATAGAATTTGATCTGCCTGACCCACTGGCCATCGACCCTACCGAAGAACTGGAACGCCAGGATCTGCACACCCTGCTTGATCGCGCCATGGGCTACCTTTCGGCGAGTACCCGCGAACTGGTCGAGCTCTGCTATCTTAAAGAGTTGCCGCAAAGCGAGGTTGCACAACGGTTGGAGATGAGCCTGGGCGCGCTAGAGCTGAAGCTGCACCGGGCGCGGCTCCGGCTCCATCAGGTGTTGCATGGAGAGTTACGTAAGGACGCGCAAGCCTTTGGACTCCAGCTTGACCAGGAAGAGGCGCTGGGCTGGCGGCAGACACGGCAATGGTGCTGGATATGCGGCAAACAGCGCCTGCGTGGGATCTTTGAGCGCCAGTCATCAGGTGTCGTCGCTCTGCGCCTGCGCTGCCCCGACTGCTCATCGCGCCACAATGTGGATGTCACGCATACTGGAGAATGGCCTTCTTTTGGCAATGTCCGCTCGTTTCGCCCCGCCATCAAACGCATGGTTCTGGCCGCATCATCTTTTTATCACGCAATTCTACAGGAGAGACGCTGCAGTATCTGCCAGTCTACCATTCATATGCAAATCATTGATCGCAAGGTCTCCAGTACTTCAGATGGCACCTACGACCCCTTACCACCAGGCATTTACTTACGCATCGATTGTCCAAACTGTGGAACCTCTCTCTCCGAAATTATTAGCGCGCTCATGATCAATGCAACTGTCCACGATTTCTTTCTCACTCGCCCACGTCTCTTCTTTGAGCCAAATACCCTCTCCACCTACGCTGGACAGGATGTTATTCGCTCGCGCCTGATCGATCTCGACACCAGTCAGGCGCTAACGACCATGACACACCCTAAAACCCTGCAAGTTCTCGCCACGATTCTGGAGTAAAGCAAGCGATTTGCAAATACTATGCGAAAAAAGTGCGTAAGGCAAAGTAGAAAAATTGCGACAGGACAATAGAGATGCCATATCAATCGTACTAGACACCTATTATGTACGTCCAGTATTGCTAGCGCCAAAGAAAACTTGCGCATGGCGCTAACCAGGCGATGAAAGGAGTATATGAAGAATGTCAACTTTGTTTAGCTCAGAAGAATCGGTTCGAGAAAAATGGAAGTAAAATTGCCGAAAGATTCAGACCCAGAAGAAGGAACAAGTGTCGTAGATGATGTCGCGGAGGCGGGGAAAGCGAACCAATTTGCAGGTGGAATGTTCCGGCCTTTCAATGTGCGCAATTTCAATCTGCTTTTTGGTGGTCAAATCATCTCGACCATTGGGGACGCACTCTACACGGTGGCGTTGCCCTGGTTCATTCTGAACAATGGCGGCGACGCGCGGGAGCTAGGCATCGTGCTGACCGCATATGGCATTCCGCGCGGGGCCAGCGTGCTCCTAGGAGGTTGGTTGAGTGATCGTCTGCGCCCACGCCGACTGATGCTGATTGCCGACACCGCTCGCGCGCTGCTGGTAGGTATCCTGGCACTGTTGATGTTCAAAGGAGAGCCTATCCTGTGGGAATTGTGCCTCATTGCGGTGCCACTAGGGGCCTTCAGTGGTGCGTTTTCGCCCGCCTCCGCATCGATCCTGCCAGACCTGCTTGCTGATGATGAACTGCAAGCTGGAAACGCGCTCACCTACTCCTCTATGGCAGGTGCGAATCTGATCGGCTCAGGCATCGCCGGAGTGGTCGTAGCGGTACTGAGCGCGGGCACAGCGATGACAATTGATACGCTCTCCTTCGCCATTTCAGCCGTTTCACTGGCGATGATGCGCTTCACCAGGCTCGCAACTAGTGGCAAGCAAGAGAAAGGCAGCTCTGAACCTTCCTCCATTCCTCCTGAAGAGACACTGATCAGCTTTGGACGCTTCATACGCACTTCACGCCTGACTCAGGTAGTTCTGGTGGTTGCGTTTGCTGCGAACTTCTGCTTTGGTGGCCTGCTAGAAGTTGCACTGCCTTCACTCACTCACGGTCCCATGCACACAGGTGCGAGCGGCTTTGGCTTTATCCTGGCAGCATTCGCTGCAGGCGCGCTGGCAGGTGGGATCTTCGCCGGTACACTGGGCAAAATTAAACATAAGGGGCTGGTCGCCTTCCTGCTTACTGTCATCGTCGCCATTGCGGTCGCCCTTGTACCCTATGGTGGCTTGCTCGGAGCTATCATCTGCATGCTGATTGCAGGTCTTTGCAACAGCATGAGCAATGTCCTGTTGATCACTTTGTTCCAGGTACGCGTACCACGCCATCTGCTAGGACGTGTCACCAGCCTGCTTGTCTTCGGTACAGTCGGCGCGTATCCGATCTCGGTGGCCCTGGGCGGCGTATTGACTACCCAATTTGGCCCGGTGATCCTCTTTCCCTTTAGTGGCCTTTTGCTGGCTCTGACGATGTTTTTTGGGATAGCACAACGAGAGGTACGTGAACTATAAAAGCGACCCTGCTTGAATAATTTAGCGCGGTGGTCATTGTGTCATGGAAAATAGGTTCTTCGTCATCTCCTGTGCAAAAAGTTCATCAACAAGGAGTCCTGGAAACCTTTCTCACTCCGAAAGCGGGCGGCGAGAAAGAGAAGGGTTATTGATAAGCTCATCATGCACAGGAGATGAGGGAGAACCACCAAACTGGGGGAGGATCAAAGAGTGGATGAGAAGTGAGGTTGATGAGAAAAACGAGCCACCCAGAGATGACTTCCTGGATGGCTCGTTTTTTGCTGTCCATGCGTCTGCTGACAAGCCCGACAAAACCTTTCCATGCAAGCAAATGAGGGAGTGCTCACGTTGTGAAAAAGAGCTGATCCATCATTTGTCGGGCTGGCTCATAGTATGCGCGTGAAACAGACGCCCAGTGATCGCGGTATGGAAGTACTTGCCTACCTATGCCCAAGACCTCTCCGACAATCTGGGGAGTGAGACCTGCTTGCAGGAGTAGCTGAGTCGTCGTTTGCCGCAATTCATGGAAGTGGAGCGTCGGGAGCTGTATCTGGCGCAAAAGGTCTTGCATAGAAGACCTCAGACGATCAGGGGAAAGTGCCGTTCCATCCCTGGTGCAGATCACCAGATCAAGTGGCTGCCATTTATCATCCGCACTCGTTCGTTCCTGAGACTTACGGGCGGCATGCTTTTGTAAGCAAGTGATCATTCCCTGTGGCAGGAGGATGACCCTGGGATACTTCGCCGGAGAGAAAGACGGCTGGGCAAGCGCATCCTGCGAGCTGTCCCTAAAAATCGGGTAGCCCTCAAAGTGCTGCATACCCAGGTGTCGGAGAAAGACGGACAGCAATTCCTCATCGAAGCCCAGACCCTGTGTCAAGGCCGCAGGATGTACGCATCTTGCCCTCGAATCGACCGAGGTGTATTGGAAACCCATTTTTCACTTGCTCGAAGGAGAGTTCGAGGATAGTGTTCAGACTTGACCGCTCTGATAAACTCAAGGTATGACGCAAGAGGAAGAAATCGCGCACCTTCGGGCAGAAAACCAGGCGCTGCGAGAGGCTCTGACCCAAGCGCTAGCGCGCATTGAGGCACTGGAAAAGCAAAAGACGCCTCCCCCAGAGTTTGTCAAAGCGAACGTGAAAAAGGACGTGTCGCAAGAGAAGAAGCCGCGCAAAAAGCGTGACGCCAAGCACAATCATGGGCGTAGGCGTGCAACCCCAACCCAGATCGTGGAGCATCGGCTGCTCAGTTGTCCGAACTGTCACTTGCGTTTGGGCGGCATCAGCCTGGCACGCGTGCGAGAAGTGATCGATCTGCCGCCTCCGGCTGCTGTGGAAGTGACCCACCATCGGATTTTCCAGGGCTGGTGTGCCCAGTGCCAGAGATGGCATGAGGCACCAGTGGACTTGCATGAGCAGGTCCTGGGACAAGGAAGGCTGGGCGTACGGCTGCTGAGTCTGATTGCGACCTTGCGCGCGGTGATGCGCTTGCCCATCCGGCAGAGCCAAGACCTGCTGCACACGCTGCATGGAGTCCAGGTGAGCACAGGAGAGCTCGTGGAGGTGCTCCATCGTCTGGTGGCGCATGCCCAGCCCACCCTCGATGAGATCAAAGCGCACATCCGAGCCAGCCCCGCGGTGCAAGCCGATGAAACGGGCTGGCGAGAAGATGGCGAGAATGGCTACATCTGGAGCGTCTGCACCCCAAAGAGCCGATACTACGAATATCATCACTCGCGGGCAGGGGAAGTGGTCAAACGCTTGATCGGCGAGCAGTTCTCTGGCGTGCTGGGCAGCGACTTTTACGCGGGCTACAACATCCATCAGGGCTTGCATCAACGCTGTTGGGTGCATTTCTTGCGCGATATCCACGAGCTCAAGCAAGAGCATCCTGACGATGGGCAAGTGGAGCAGTGGGCCAAGCATGTCAAAGAGATCTATGAACGCGCCAGAACTGCCCCCGCTCCTGATGCACAGTTGCCCCCTGCCAAGCAGGATGCACAACGGGTGGCGCTCCAACACGCCTTCGAGCAGGAGTTGTGGCAGCTGTGTGCGCCGTTTGTCCACACACGGACCCCCATGAGGACCCTGTGTGAACGGGTTGAACGCTTTTTGCCCGAACTCTTTGTTTTCGTGGCCTACCCAGGCGTGCCCTCCGACAACAATTTGGCCGAACGCAGTGTTCGTCCTCTGGTCATCGCGCGCAACATCAGTGGGGGCACGCGCAGTCCCAAAGGCAGTTCGACCCGCATGGGGCTGGCGAGCCTCTTTGGCACCTGGCTTGCTCAAGGTCTCAATCCTTTTCATCAGTGTCTTGCTCTTCTGACCTCCAATTTCTCCTTAGGCGAAGTCTGAACAGTTACAGATGCTGAGTTGTCTTGATTTTTCTGTGCCTCTCTGCTTTACTAGAGGCCAAAACGGAGAAGAGGAGATCCATATGGGGCACTATCAGTCAGAGAGTCGCTATTACCTACGCATTCAATTAGTAGGCATTGAGCCTCCAATCTGGCGCAAAATCATGGTTCCGGGAGCTATTAGTCTTCATACGTTGCATAAAATGCTTCAAGTAGTCATGGGATGGGAGAGAACGCCCATCTCTATGTGTTTCAACTGACCATCAATGAGAAGACCATCGTCTATAGTATTCCCGACCTGGATTGGGCAAGTGCAGACATCCGCATCAGGGATAGCCGGCGCACCAAGCCGGATGCAACGGTCTGGGCCGAGTGGCTGAAGCTGACATACGAATATGATCTGGGCGATAGTTGGATGCACCAGATTACGATTGAGACCATTGAGCATCTGGCAGACGAGGACCTCAATGAGGATGCTCTCTGGGTCACCCCTCGTTGTCTGGCCGGTGAACGAGCCTGCCCTCCAGAAGATGCTGGCGGAATAGGCGGATACGCGTTATTGCTTGATGCATGGCAGAATCCTCAGCATCCAGAGCACGAGCGTCTGCGTCAATGGGTCGGCCCTTATTACCATCCTGAGCTCTTTTCTGTCCAGCAAGCCAATTCAGCGCTGGCGATCCTGTCCTGGACTGAGAGAATCTGTCAACATGCATGGAATCGGTTGCCGCGGAATCTCAAAAAAGTCGGAGCAACGAAGCACATGCGCCAAGGGGAAATGTCATCCAGACGGTCGTTTTTGAGAGGCCACTCTCCGCTCTTCTGAGCGACTGAGGACATCCCGTAGCACAAGGCACATGAGGAGAGAGTTGAAGATATTCATCAGATCTATCGCCACAAACAGCTGTTGTTGGCGATACCTTCATAAGGAAGGGGATGGAGGTGGCAACAGGAGAACCAGGGAACAACACACCTATGCTTCACCTTTTTCTTAGGAAATACTGTCTCTCTTGAAATGTGGGAAAAGTTCCGCTATAGTGTGGCTGATGGCACCTGCCTTGCTCGTTCTTTAACATATCTGTGCATGATCCTGCACAAAACCAAGGGAAATATTTTGTCGGAGGGGAATGGCCTTCCCCGCAAATGATCTTGCCAGAGTCGTAAAAAGCTCATGCATAAGAAGATTCATCTGATGAAATATTTTGCCGGGATTTTTGAAAAGCTCATGCATAAGAGATTTGAGTGCGCTCTTTTTCTCGTGAAATCTTCTCTCACTGCTGCTCATATTCACAATGAGAGATATCGACCAGCTTCTCAGGCTGATGGACAACAAACAGGCGTTGTTCCTGTGTCATATTGCCTTCCAAGCAGGCTGTCGCGGGTTCGAGTCCCGTCTCCCGCTTTCCATTGTCCATCGTTCCTCTGAGAGCTGATCACAGGCTGCTTCACGAGAAGCAAGCGGTGATGGAGTTCTCGGGGAACGTTCTTTTTTGGCCCAAAACACCTGTCAACGACACCCTGCCCCGATTTTTGGACACACCCTGCCTCTAGAGGGGAGACAGCCTGCCCAAAATTTGGCTGTCGCAAAGTGATCAAAAAGGAATACGCTTTCTTGAGAAGGGATGGCATGCTGCCTTCCGTTGAAGGAAGAACCTGCCGCATGACTCGTGACGGCCTGCCTCTTTCCTCCGGCAAAAGCCTGCCGTGCTCTGTTCTTCCAACCTGCCTCTCCTTGCCTACCCGTCACCTACCGCTCTCTTACCTCTTATGCAAAGCTATGATGAGGAGAAGACGTTGTTCTTGTCTCCAACGCTCTGTATAAAGGAGAAAACACTGATGAGTACCCGAAAACCAGCCTCCATGTCTGACTTCCAGCAAGCTGCTATTGTGGCAACACCATCGCCTGGCCATCGTCGGCCTGTGACAAAAGTCACCCAGGCGCGTGCGAAAGCGCAACGTGCCAAGATAGATCAAGAAGCACAACAACGGCACCAGGGTGCGTCCGGGCTCGTGCGAAAAGATCGATTATGAATATGAACGAGAAGGAGTCTCCAACGTGTTCATGGCTTGCGAGCCCCTGGCTGGCAAGCGGTTTGTTCAGGTCACAGCTCAGCGCACCAAAGCCGATTGGGCGGCTTTTGTCCGTGACCTCATCGATGTGCAGTATCCGCATGCCGAAAAGCTTGTGCTCGTGATGGATAATCTCAATACCCACACGCCTTCTTCTTTTTACGAGGTCTTTCCCCCGGAAGAGGCCCGAAGGCTAGCGAGGAAGCTGGAAATCCATTATACCCCGAAACATGGCAGTTGGTTAAATATGGCCGAGATTGAACTGGCGATCCTCACCCGTCAATGTTTGCAGCAGCGGCTTGCCACTCCCGAACTGATGCGCCAAGAAGTGGCAGCCTGGCAGCAAGAACGGAATCAGGCCAACGTGACTCTCAGTTGGCGTTTTACTGCATCTGACGCGCGTATCAAGCTCAAGAAGCTTTATCCTTCACTTGAGGTGTGACAGTCCACTAGAGCACTATGCACCGATGCTGCATTTTCCTGAGATCCAGCTGCGTGTTGCCAGGGTGTGGGTCGTGGAACTGGCGGACAAGACCTGCTTTGTAGCCCAAGGAATCCAAGAAGGGACAGTGGTTTTCCTGGCTAGGTGAAGCCGTGGTAGAAAGGAAAGGATATCTCATTGCTGAAAATCAATGCAGTCCAATCTCCTCCTGCAGCTTCAAGATGATCTAGCGGTGGAACGTTCTTGAAAAGAAAAGCAGAGAAGAAAACCGGAAAGGTAAATCAGAAGGCCCCACTTCCCTTTGAGGAGACTGCTCACCTTTGAGTATTTAAAATAACGTTGCAAGTTCTGGCTCTGGTGCTTCTTGAATATAAATGCCAGCTTGCTCAAAAGGCTTCATTACTTCGTATGCTTGATGAAATTCTTGTAACTGTTTATACGTCAACCATCTAGAACCTAACCGCTCCGTATTAAACATCTCTTCAAATATTGTGTAACTTATCCCGTGCTTCCTGCTTATTTCAGGTGTAAGAACTTTATTTCCTTCATCATCCTTTGTCAAAGTGCCGATGTGGTCGATATCGCATCGGCGAATATGATATCCAGTTGTGGCAAGTCGTGAGTTAAACTGTTGGAGTCGATCTGTTGGACGAAAAAAAGCACAACAATGTGGTAATTGATAAGGACGGTTGTCTGTAGGCTTGTCATCAAACGAGGGCTCTATACATAATTTGTTTCGGCAAAAAACAGTACGCATTCTATCTAACTGCTTTTGTATATCATTCGTTATGACAATATTCGGGCTGTCTCCTTTCGGGAGCTTAAATTGTACTGCTGCTAAACGGGCAATTTTTTCCTTTGGTCGATGATATTCGTAAATTAAATCTACACCTGCTATATCTTCTGCTTTTGTTTCATGTGTAAAGCGGATACGCATAACTCGTTGGTCAGGAAGAGCGAAATCATGATACGTATCATCTTTCTGTGAAAAAAATGTGGGTAAGTCCAGTCCTCTATTCCATTCATAAAGAAGGACTTCCGACTCCCTACGGCGGGCAGTTTCTTCTCGTTCAAATTCTATGCGTGTATTATAAAGTTCATTCAATTTTTCTCGTTGTGTTCTATGGAGAGCGCTGGATGATTTAAGTAAGCCTTCTAGCTCCGAAATTTCTTTATCAAGGACTTCGATTGGCCTAACGCGCGCTTCCGATGAACCAGTTTGCCGCCGAAGATTTTCCGTAAGTAAGTTTGCTCTTTCTCGATAATAACGAGCGGATCTACTCTCATGAAGGTTGAAAAGGAGAGAATCGCGCCCAAGTATTTCCTTTGCGTATTTATCTGCAAAAGCAAATACCTCTGAATATTTGACACGCCGTCTGAGGGCTATGGATAAAGCATCTCGACTAGCAACAAGTATATAACCATTGTCCCTCCATGCGCCTATCCATTAATGCATAGTCATTTGGATTGATATCTTGCTCACTATTGCGAAATAAATTAAGGTCGTTCAATTTTCCGTCTGAATACACTTTCTTTCATATTTGACTGACGAAGAGAAAAGATTGATTCGCATATTACCATGTTTTAGAAGTTCTACCATACATTTGCGAATGTGTGTTACCTATTTCCTATTATGCTGGTTATAGAGGATCGTGGCTCGAAACACAAGGGGACTGGAATCTCCAATAGCTTCGTTTGCAAAAGGCTAAGCGATCTTCCCAGAAAAAGGGGAAAACGATCAAATACTGTTTAACAAATGAAAGCATTTATCTGACGCATTGCCTCAGCAAAATCTGACGATGCCCCTCTGATGGCCCTGCTTTCTTTTGCCTGTCTGTGTTCCCTTCAAGCAAGACGACACCCTCGCCGGATGGGTCTTGCCAAGAAGACAGGAAGAGGATAAGATGTCTTCAACGAGGAAGATTGTTCTGAGGCAACCAGAGGCCTCTCTCATGTGGTCATGGTCATCAGAGGGGACTTGTGCCAGCAGATGCTGGAGGAGGCGGGGGTGAAAGTGAGTTTGCAGACGCGGCGGGACATTCTTCAGTATCTGGCTCCCCAGTATCAGCAGGCATCATCAGCCGAGAGAAACACCCTGGTGGATGAATTTACCGCCATTACCGGCTATCACCGTCGGTATGCCAGGTGGCTGCTCAACCATGCGGAAGCGATCCAACAAGCCGCTGCATGCCCGAAGCAACGCTACGGACCAGAGATCCAGCAGGCGCTGCTGCTGGCGTGGAATGCCGCCAACCGGATTTGCGCCAAGCGCTTGATCCCATTTCTGCCCACTTTGATCGACGCCTTAGAGCGTCATGGACACCTGCGCCTAAGCGAAGAAAGTCGTCGTTGCTTGCTCTCGATGAGTGTTGCTACGGCTGATCGTCTGCTGCGGACTCCTCGCCACACAGGCAGGCGCGGTCTTTCGACCACGCAAGCGGGGACCTTGCTCAAACGTCAGATCCCGATTCGCACGTTTCGAGAGTGGGATGAGGCCCAACCAGGCTTTGTCGAGGTGGATGTGGTTGCCCATTGTGGCATGCACACCGAAGGACGCTACCTCTCTACCTTGACACTCACCGACATTGCTACTGGCTGGACCGAGTGCCTGCCGCTGCGGCAGAAGGGCCAGGATGCAGTGGTGGCGGCGTTGCATCAGGCTCGTACCCTTTTCCCGTTTCCGATTCTGGGGCTGGACACCGATAATGGCTCCGAGTTCATCAACGAGGCGGTCGTCGCCTATTGTGCTCGTGAACACATCACCTTCACCCGAGGACGCCCCCACGAGAAGAACGATCAATGTTTTGTAGAAGAGAAGAATCGCGTCGTGGTGCGTCAGGTGGTCGGCTATGATCGCTTGGTTGGGGAGCAGGCGTATCAGCAACTCGGTGAGTTGTACGGAGCACTGCGCCTGTATGTAAATTGCTTTCAACCTTCGATGAAGCTAATTGCCAAACACCGAGAGGGGAGAACTGTCCGTCGGGAGTACGACGCCGCCAAAACGCCGTTACAGCGGCTTTTGCTTTCTGGAGCCTTGCCTGCTGCCAAACAGCAGGAACTGCGCACCGCTGTTCAAGTGCTGGACCCCATACGCCTATTTCGCCAGGTAGAGCGCTTGCAACAGGCGGTCTTTCGTTGCGCAGTCAGTGCTTCCTTTCTGAGCCAGCATTCACCGCCAGGACCTCTTCAGGTCTTTTCCCTGGAAGCGTGTACAGGAGAAACACTTGTCACTGAAGAAGTGCAGCCGAAGAGCGAGGCTCGACCTGAGGAGCCATCCGGGAAGAGTGCCGATCTCGTGTGCGCTTCCTCCCCTTGCCAGGCGGGCGTCAGTATTCCCATCCACGCGAGTGAGCGGTCGCCCAGGCACGATCTGACCTCAAAAACCAGGGCTGATCGCACGGTGGTCCATCCTCCCGCAACAGCTGAGAAGGGACAGAAGCAGGTGGTCCAGATGCCCAGGGGGTTTCATCCTCCTCCAGAAGTAGCGCATCGCACGCGAGTGTCGTTCGGCGATCAGCGCTTGACCATCGAAGAGGCCATCCAGCGGTATCTCCACTATCACCAACGGACCAGGTACCAACTCAAAACCGTCATCTGGCACCAGACGGCGCTAGGACAGTTCCACCGGTATCTGCTTGTCGAGCGCCACCTGCATCTGGTCAGTCAAATCAGCGAGGCGGATGTGCATGACTGGTTCGCCTTCCTCCAAGAAACGCCGGGCGCTTCGGGTAAAGAGCGTTCGGCCCACAGCATTGCGACGTATGTGCGCTCGGTGCGAGCCTTTTGCGCGTGGTTAGTGCGTCAGGGGGCTCTGGCCCGTTCTCCCTGTGAGGATGTAACGGTTCCTCGGGCGGTGCCATCTCTCCCACCGGCCCTCACCGCAGAGGACTTCAACCAGTTGCTGCAAGCTTGCCCTCCTCCAGGGGAAAGTGGACCCCTCGCCGAGCGTGCAGCTGCTCGCAATCGAGCCATCCTCTGGGTCCTCTTTGACAGTGGGATCAGCCTTTCTGAACTGTGTGCGTTGCGCGTAGGGGATGTGGAGAGCAGACTCGGGGTCCTGACCATTCGGGGGCACGGCGCCAGAGCCCGCTCTCTGTCGCTAGGAGCACAGAGCTGGCAGTGTCTACGCTCCTATCTGGAGCAGCATCGTCCCACACCAGAGGAACTCGTCCTGTTGGGAAGGGCTAAGGAAGACCATCTCTTCCTGTCTGAGAGCTGACAAGCCCTGACGATCAGTGGTGTGGCACTCTTGTTTGTTCGGCTCAAGAAGCGGGCTGGTATCATCAACAAACAGATCAGTCCGCAGATCTTGCGCCACAGCTTTGCATTGCGCTACCTGCAGGCAGGTGGGAGCCCTCGCCATTTGCAGGAAGTGTTGGGCTATGAGGGCATGGCCCAGGTGAAGCAGTATCTGCGTTGGTATGACCAGTTGCTTCACGAGTAATGGCAACACGAGAGCGAAGAAGGGTGGATAGAGTGGTGATGAAAGGGCTACGCCGTGAGAATCCAGCCACAAGAGAAAAGATGCTAGGCAAAAGACGACTAGCGTGCGAAGCTTCCACTTGGGGAAAGAGGCCCATTCTCACACGTTTCCCAGGCCCTGGGTCGAGACTATTGCCATACATACCGAGATCTGCAGCGGCAGCTCCGTTTCTGTGTGCTTCATGACGACTGCTCAACAATGTTGACGAGTTCCCCTATTGTCTGTGAGGTCAAAGACCACGAACGCGCTTGAGACTGTGTTGCATGGTGAGAAGAACAGGAGAGAAGAGGGTTTTGCAGATAGATGAGAAAGATGCTAATGAGGCAATAAATGTAATATTATTATAAGAGGCGCTATGTCCAAAGATGTCCAGAACTTTGTCTCAACGTGTCCAGCATATGTCCTGGAAAAAGGGAGGATTTCCGGCTATATTACTTTTGTTTCCTGAGAATGATGCCAACCAACAATTTGGATGCCAGCACGTTTGTAAAAAAATGCTTGGTTGGTACTGTGGTATTAAAATATACTTCTATAATTTTTCTTGCTGGTTGAAGATATTTTTCTTCGCAAGAAAGATTGGCAGAGGAGTAGCCAGGGAAAATATCCCATCCGTAGAAGCGTGTGCTCCGGTGGGAGCTTCATACAACATTATCTTCCAACAGTTGCCACGTTGGAATGGCGGAGCATGTGTTGTATCACTCTATCATTTGCTTTACACAAAAAGTTGTTCCTCCTTCACGAAAGGATATATTCAATCTAATGGTGTCCCCTATTGATACATTTTGTAACAGTATCCCTTGGTATCTTGTTCATTGTAAAACAGGTAAAGAATATTTCGCTATTACTATGCTAAAAAAGATCATAGAACTTCCGGTATATCTTCCTGAAAGCCAAATATATGTTCATGGTAAATTACGGCAAGTTCCATTTTTCCCCGGCTATTTTTTTATTCAAGTTGACCTGCAGAAGATTTCTCGTCGTGTTATTAATAGCAGTCCTGGTATCTTACATATTGTAGGATTTGGCGAAGACCCACAACCAGTGCCGCATGCTGTAGTTGAGATGATCGCTGAACGGCTAGAAGAACTAAAGGGACGGAAAAACCAAGCCCCTTATGAATTTCATATAGGAGACACAGTGCGCATGAAACGAGGTCCTCTCCAAGAGTTGGAAATGACTTTCTTGGGGCCGATGGATTCTCATAAACGGGTGTATGTGCTTCTTAAGCTTATGGGTCGATTGAAAGAAGTTTCTGTAAATGCTGAATTGCTGGAAAAAGTCTCTAGTGGACCGAATAGTCAACACAGTTTGGATGTTCGACAACGAAGGTTCACACGAGGAAGAGGGAGAAGAATCGGTCAAGTTGGACCTCTGGGTTGTGCTTGACGGGTAACGTAGCTAGTGAACAAGCCGGCTCTGTTGTAGGAAATGGAGTTGATCTGGGAGTAGAGAGAAAGGGTAGAAACTCTTCACATTGGCGTCGTTTCAAGGGCGATTCTTCTAGTCTGTGGAAGAATGTATTTGTGCTCTGCTCTCAGCTCCTGCATCTTCGAAGAACTCATGCGAGAACGAGGACTCTCTGTTAACCACATGACTATCTCCAATCGGGTACAGTGCTATACACCTAATTTGAGAGGCGCAGCCGCTTGAGAAAGGCAACCGACTCATAACGGGCACATAAGACCTATGTGAAGGGCAAAGGTGCGTCAATGGAGTTCTGCCGTGCAGGAGGAAGCAAAGGGCAGACCAGCGCGTTCCTCTGAACTGCGGCAGAACACATATTTCAATAACCTCATCGAACAAGACCATAGTCTCATTAAGCGACTGGTCAAGCCAGGGATAGACTTCCTGTTCTAAGGATACGAGAGCAGATATCGGCTTCGGAAGGGACAAATGCGTGGGTAAAAAACTTAGCATTTGGACAGATGCCCTTTACTATTGGCCTATTTGGGCTCATTGCCTGAGCAAGGCAGCAATGAGGACTTCCGCTCATCGCTTTTTCCCCGGTTTTTTGCAACACAGCCGTTCTTTGAGAATACCTTAGTCTCTAAAGCCAATAACAAGAAAAAAGGAATACCACAGATGATTGAAGGATTTTGCCTTTCCCCCCAGCAGGTACGTCTCTGGTCACTACAACAGGAAAAGAGCATTTATTATGCCTGGTGTTTGATTGCTATTGATGGTAATCTTCAGGTTAACTCTTTGGAAAGAGCGCTCCAGGCAATACTTTCACAATACGATATTTATCATATGGTTTTTCATAAACATCCAAATATGAAACAACCTTTTCAAGTTAGAAATGATGGGTATCTATATTTCATAAGATTCATTGATTTACAGCAGCTTACTTCGGCAGAAAAAAAGAACGAAATTGAAAAACTATCTCAGGAAGAAATTACGGACCCTGCTGATCTTAAAAAAAGTCCGCTTATACGTCTCGATCTTTTTCGTTTAGCTGTACAGGAATATGTTTTGTTCGTTTCTCTTCCCTCTCTTTGTGCAGATAAACAAACGTTATGCACTCTATTTTGCGAAATTGTACGTTTTTACACATTGCAAAAAAATAGTCGCCACTCCCACCACGCCAAAGAAACTGTTCAGTATATCCAATTTTCTGAGTGGCAAAATAGTTTTCTTAATGATGAAAGTAGTGCTATGGGGAAAAAATATTGGTATAGTAAAGATGTCTCCAGGATATCCAAAATCCCTCTATCTTTTGAGAAGAGATCAAACGAAGAAGTTTTTCAATCAAAACTAATTGTTTCGTTTATTAATGAGTATTGGTATGCAAAAATAGAAGAGAAATCTAAAGAATACAATGTTTCAAGTGATATGTTGCTATTAGCTTGCTGGTACGCTTTACTCTTTCGCCTGACTAGACAAAATGAAATTATCATTGGTATAGGGGTTAACGGACGCATTGGTGAAGAACTAATAGAAACGCCAGGACCTTTTACGACATATCTGCCTCTTAGGTGTTCTTTCGCTGAAGAGCAAAGCTTTGAAAGATTTTTGTGTCAACTCAGCCAAGAGGTTTGTGAAGCTACTTCTTGGCAACACTGTTTTTCTTGGGAGTCATATGTGGATACTTGTAATGCTTGTATGCCACTATTATTACCCTTTGGTTTTGATTATTTGAAGTATCCTGAAAGTTGTTGTAGTGAAGGTTTAACTTTTTCTTTGCTCAACTGCCGAGCTACCATTGAGCCGTTTAGAATCTCAATTTCATTGCTAGAGCAGAAAGATCATTTTGCCATAGAGTTTTATTATAACCCTCATTTTTTCTCGGAAGAAGACATTCAATATTTAGCCACCCTTTTTCGAAGACTTTTAGAAAATGCTCTTAGCTTTCCGAAGAGCTCAATTGGGCAGCTAAAGCTCCTAAGCGACAGCGAGTATGATCAATTAATCACGAGATCCAATAACATGGTGGCCTTGGATGATCCTACTAAGAGTAGATGTATTCATGAACTCGTTGCTGAACAAGCACTAAGCATTCCCGATTGTGTTGCCGTGACCCACGAGGATCACTGGCTGACCTACCAACAATTAGATGTACATGCGGAACTCATCGCAGCCGCATTACAGGCGCAGGGAGTCGGACCAGAGGTCTTGGTAGGCATCTACCTGGAACGCAGCCTTGACCTTGTCATCGGCCTGCTGGCGGTGCTCAAAGCTGGGGGGGCTTATGTCCCCCTTGATCCCCTCTATCCCTCTGAGCGGCTAAGTACTCTTCTTTCTGATGCTCTTCCGGCTGTGGTGCTCACCACCTCAACGCTTTATCCTCATCTGCCTCCTAGTAGTAGTCGCGTCCTCTGTCTTGAGAAGGGACAACTGGTAACGAGCGATCAACGTTTGCCCGTACTCCCTGTTACCCTGAACTCCTCCTTCCAAGATGCTGCCTTACCTGCCTATGTGATCTACACCTCTGGCTCCACTGGTCAACCGAAAGGAGTAGTAGTCACTCACGCCAATGTTGTACGTCTGCTGGCTGCTACCCAGTCCCTTTATCGCTTCGATCAGCACGATATTTGGACTCTGTTTCATTCCTTCGCTTTTGACTTTTCAGTCTGGGAACTGTGGGGAGCCTTGGCGCATGGAGGGCGGCTCGTTGTAGTCTCCTCTCTAGTCAGTCGCTCTCCTCACAGTTTCTATGATCTGGTGTGTCAAGAGCAGGTGACTATTCTTAATCAAACTCCTTCAGCCTTTTATCCGTTTGCCTGGCGTGATGCTTCCTTGCAAGCACCGCTCGCCTTACGTCTGGTGATCTGTGGTGGGGAAGCACTCGACTTTAGACAACTGAGCTGCTGGATGCAGCAGCATGATGATCAGATGCCACAGCTTTTTAACATGTATGGGATCACGGAAACCACAGTGCATGTAACGGCGTATCAGTTGCAGGTAGCCGATGTACAGGAGGAAACAGGAAGCCTGATTGGACGCCCGCTGGTGGATCTGCAAGTCCACTTGCTAGATGAGCAGATGTATCCGGTGCCTCCGGGAGTGTGGGGAGAACTGTATGTGGAAGGAGCTGGGTTAACGCGTGGCTACTTGCACTCTCCCCATCTCACAGCACAGCGCTTTGTACCGCATCCTTGGAGCCAGGAACCAGGAATGCGTCTCTATCGGACAGGAGATCTTGTTCGCTATTTGCCCGATGGCAATCTGGAGTTTCTAGGGCGAAACGAC
>Ga0070741_10008912_pt1 | contig 19832 bp, 14 predicted proteins | sample Coa_R1_4_FD_66440 | JGI IMG/M metagenome (GOLD analysis project Ga0070741, IMG submission 66440) | Surface soil microbial communities from Centralia Pennsylvania, which are recovering from an underground coalmine fire - Coalmine... | ecosystem: Environmental > Terrestrial > Soil > Unclassified ...
GCTGCGGCGCGCCGCGGAGAAATTGCATACGCAGACGATGGTGCGGCCGGATGAGGGAGCGATTCTCATGAATGCGATCATGTTGTCGTCGGCCGCATCCGCGTCGATCCATTCGAATCCTGACGGCTCCACGTCCGCCTCCCACAGGGGCTGTTCCTCGCGATAGAGCCGGTTGAGATCGCGGACGAGAGCGCGCAGTCCGCTGTGCAGCGGATACTGGAGCAGATGCCAATCGAGGCTCGAGTCATGATCCCATTCGCGCCACTGGCCTATCTCGTTGCCCATGAACAGGTGCTTTTTGCCCGGCCGTGCCCACATGTAGCCGTACAAGGCGCGGAGGTTGGCGAACTGCTCCTCCATCCGCCCCGGCATCTTCGCGAGCATCGCGCGCTTGCCGTGGACAACCTCATCGTGGGACAGCGGCAGGACGAAGTTCTCACTCCACGCGTAGAGCATCCCGAATGAAAGATTGCGATGGTGCCATCGGCGATAGATGGGATCGAGCGAGAAATACTCGAGCGTATCGTGCATCCACCCCATGTCCCATTTGAGCCCGAAACCGAGCCCTCCGACGAAAGTGGGACGGCTTACGCCGGGCCAAGCGGTTGACTCCTCGGCGATCATCAAGATTCCCGGGTTGAGTCCGTACACCTGCTCGTTCATCGCCCTGAGAAATGCGATGGCTTCGAGGTTCTCGCGGCCTCCGTAAGCGTTAGGTATCCATTCGCCGCCCCGCCGTCCGTAGTCGCGGTAGATCATGGATGCGACCGCGTCCACCCTGAGGCCATCCGCGTGAAATTCGCCGAGCCAGTACAGGGCGCTGGAAATCAGGAAGCTGCGCACTTCGTCGCGGCCGTAGTTGAAAATATAGGTTCCCCATTCGGGATGGTCGCCGAGACGCGGGTCCTCGTGTTCGTAGAGCGCGGTGCCGTCGAATCGCCCGAGGCTGAATTCGTCCTTGGGGAAATGAGCCGGCACCCAGTCGAGAATCACGCCGATTCCGCGGCGATGAAACTGATCGACCATGTAGCGGAGATCGTCGGGAGTGCCGAAGCGCGACGTCGGCGCGAAATAACCGCTCACCTGGTATCCCCACGAGCCGGAGAACGGATGCTCCATCAGGGGGAGGAACTCGACGTGCGTGAAGCCCATCTCGTGCACATAGTCGCCGAGCTGATCGGCGAGTTCGCGATAGTTCAGCCAGCGGCCGCCTTCTTCCGGCACTCTGCGCCACGAACCCGCATGGACCTCGTAGATCGAAACCGGGGAACGCAGAGGGTCGCGGCGCGCCCGCGCCTGCATCCAGGCGTCGTCGCCGAAGTGGTAGTCAGACTTGTACACGATCGACGCGGTGGCCGGCGGCGCCTCCATCCGCATCGCAAAGGGGTCGCTCTTGAGCAGCAGGGCTCCGGTGCGCGTGCGGATCTCGAACTTGTAGAGCGTTCCCGGCTCGAGGCCCGGAACGAACAGTTCCCAGATTCCGGAACTCCCGAGTACGCGCATCATGTGAATGCGACCGTCCCATCGATTGAAGTCGCCGACCACGCTGACGCTGGCGGCGTTCGGGGCCCAAACCGCGAAGGCGACTCCCGCGACTCCGCTCATCTCGATCGGATGAGCGCCGAGTTTGTTCCATGCGCGCTGATGCTTCTGTTCGCCCCACAGGTAGAGATCGAGTTCGCCCAAGGTCGGAAGAAACGAATACGGATCGCGCGTGACCAGCACGGTGCCGTCATCGCGATGAATCTCCAGGAGATAGGGAAAGACTTCCGTCCGGTCGAACACCGCGATCTCGAACAGGCCCTCGTCCCGCTGCGGCATCTCCCGGCGATCGGTTTCGTCGATGAGCAGGCGGATGCGCAACGCATCCGGGCGATAAGCGCGCACCACCACGTGCCCGGCGATTGGATGGGCGCCGAGGATGGAATGAGGGTCGGGATGCTGAAATGCGAGCAGCCGTCCTACCTGGTCATCGTTCGCGCAGGCCTTTTTCGTCGTCATCTCCATTGAGGTTTCGGGTTCCGTTTCTTAATCCGCTTACCGCTTCAGTCTAGACTATACGGGCATGCTGCGCATCGCTTCGAACCGCCGCGATCGCGGCGCGCCCAGCGGCAAACCCGAAACCGCCACTTAACTTTTTCAACGCCGGAGAGAAGCAATGGAAAGAACATCAAATCGGCAGCCGCAGAACCTGTTCGACCCCATGATCGGAAGGCTGGAAACCGTGGAGCCGGGGCTGGCGATGTTCCATGGCTTCGCCAACGTCGCATTCGCCTATGGGAAGGGCGAGATGATGGCGGTTGACACGAGTTCGCGGCAGATGGGAGCGAGGGCGATCAACGCGATTCGCAACCTCACCGACGAACCGATCACCCTGATCGTTTACACCCACGGTCACGCCGATCACGCCTTCGGCACCGCTGCCTTTCTCGAAGACGCGGCCCGGCGCGGCTATCCACGGCCGCGCATCTGGGCGCACGAGGACGTTTCGGCGCGATTCGAGCGTTATGCCAGGACGGCGGGATGGCAACGGCATATCAATCGTCTTCAATTCGCGACCGAGGTTCCGGAGCGGATGTTCGCGGAAAGCTCCGCGCATCCTGCTGATCTCACCTATCGCGGGATGCAGCTTCTCGAACTCAACGGCGAAGCCATCGAATTGCATCACGCGATGGGGGAGACGGACGACGCGACGTGGGTGTGGATGCCGCTGCGGAGGGTAGCGATGGTGGGCGACCTCGTGGTCTCCTCGCTCCCCAACACCGGCAATCCCAACAAGGTCCAGCGCTACACGCTGGAATGGGCGGAGGCGCTGGAGAAGATCGCATCGCGCAACCCTCGAATCGTGCTTCCGGGCCACGGACCCGTTTATTGCGGCGAGCAGGAATGCCGCGAACTCCTGCTCGAAACCGCCCGCGCCCTGAGATTCATCCATGACGAAGTGGTCCGAATGCTCAACGCCGGACAATGGCCGATCGAGATTGTCGAGGCCGGCATACAACTGCCGCCCGATCTCGCGGCCAAACCGTTCCTTGCGCCCATCTACGGATGTACCGAGTTCGTCGTGCGCGACGTGATTCGCCGCTATGCAGGATGGTGGTCCGGACAACCCTCAGAGCTGTTTCCGGCCGGCCGTCGTGAAAAGGCGCGGGACGTGGTTGAACTGTGCGGCCGCCATGCTCTGCTCGACAGGATCCGCTCACTGATGAGCGCCGGTGAGCTCAAGCGCGCGCTTGCCATCGCGGAACTGCTCAAGGACGCGGACCCGGGGGATACGGAAGCGATGGCCCTGAACGCAGAGATCCTGGAAACGATGGCATCGACGGAGAGGTCTTTTATTGCGCGAAATCTCCTGCTCGGCACAGCGAGGAAACTGCGAAATCCGGCCCCGGAATCGCAAAAGCGCTGACCCATGGGTCATTTCACCGGATCATCGCCATCGTTTCTCCTGCTCGTGATGCCAAACCGGTATGGACTTTTTTCACGGTGTCAGTACCTGCGGGGGCATCGCCGCCGACCCTGGGTTCGGCACGAATCGTGTATCTACTTGTTCTCAACCGGAATCGGGAGTTTCTAAGAAGCCAGCAAAGTCCGAGGAAATCAGCGAGGAAAAATATGGATACCTCGATCGCCACCGCCACCATCACCCCAAAACGCAAACACTGCCGCCTGCTGGAACAGGTGCGGGATCACGAGGGAAGAATACGTTTTGCCGAATCCGTCGAAATCCTCAAGGAAATCGACAATCTTGGCCGCCATATGTACCTTGTTCGATTCAGGGACGGAGGCACGACTTTCGTTTTTCCCAACGAAGTTGAGATGCTTTCCGAACCCGCTCCAAACACTGCCGTTCAGAACTGAACCGAGTCTCTTTTCCCTCGAGGAACCTGGTGTCCGACATCGTTGCGCGCCGCGGTAGAAACCGCGGCGCGCAAAACGTTTTTAATCCGAATTTCTTCGCGCTCGCTTTCGTCAAAAAGGACAGGTCGTAGCGGGGAGTCGTGGTGAGTTGTCTCGATCGTGTACGCCCATCGAATTCCGCCGCAGCGTGTGTTCCCTAAACATCCCGCGTTGCTGATCGGATCGCTAACAGCGGCGGGAGGGAGAAAGGATTCCGCGGATGGGCGCGAAGCGCCGTCGTATCAAACAACTCAAAATTGCCGCGCTCGTCGCCGTGCTTGCCCTCGCAATCGCTTCAGCGATCAGCTATCCCGCCGCTTCGGTCGGTTACTGGCATACCAGCGGCAACCGTATAGTCGATTCCTCCGGCAACCCGGTCAGGATCGCGGGCGTCAACTGGTACGGTTTTGAAACCACGGATTTCGTTGCTCACGGGCTTTGGGCGCGGAGCTATCAGGACATTCTCAACACCACCAAGAGCCTCGGCTACAACGTCGTCCGCATCCCGTTCTCGAACGAGATGGTGGAGACCAACCCGGTCCCATCCAACTACAACTCGTACGTCAACCCCGATCTTGTGGGTCTCTCGTCGCTGGAGATCCTCGACAAGATAATCGACTATGCGGGCCAGATCGGCCTGCGCGTCATCCTGGATAACCATCGCTCGGAGGCGGGCAACAGCGCCGAGGACAACGGGCTATGGTACACCAACGCCTATCCGCAGAACGCGTGGATAGCCGACTGGGTCGCGATCGCGAATCGCTACAAAGGAAACCCAACGGTGGTCGGGGTGGACCTGCGAAATGAACCCCACAACAGGGCAAGCTGGGGCGACGGCAATCCCGCGACCGACTGGAAGATGGCGGCGGAGGCCGCGGGCAATGCGGTGCTCGCCGTCAATCCGAACCTGCTCATATGTGTAGAGGGAATCCAGAACTACAACGGCGATTCCGATTGGTGGGGCGGCAATCTCGAAGGCGCCGGCTCGGCGCCGGTCGTCCTCTCCGTGGCCAACCGGCTCGTTTATTCAGCCCATGACTACGGGCCCGACCTGTCGTGGCAACCATGGTTCAACAATGCAACCACCTATCAGAGCCTGGTGGCTACGTGGACCAAGTTCTGGGCGTACCTTGCGCTGGAAGGCACCGCGCCGGTATGGGTCGGCGAATTCGGCAGCACGAACTCCGACATCGACCTTCAGAACTCCGCCGCCGGCTCGCAGGGGCAGTGGTTCCAGAGCATGGTTCGCTTTCTGGACGACAATCCCGAGATCGGTTGGACATACTGGGCGCTTAATGGAGAGGACAGCTACGCCCTGCTCGACAGCGGGTATGGATCGCAACCGGCAAGCTCACTCAAACAGTCGATGCTCGCGGGAATTCAGGACAAGTCCGGCGGGACAGGAACTCCGAGCGCGACTCCAACCTCAACACCCACATCGACGGCAACGGGCACTCCGACTTCCACGCCGACCACTGCGCCCACACCGACAAACACTCCGGCACCAACTCTGAGCCCGACGATAACGCCCTCCCCCACCACAACGCCCGCGCCGACAGCGACCTCGACGCCGCCGCCCACACCGACTCCGACCTCAACGCCAGTCCCCACGCCGCAGCCCACACCGGACTTCGCGATGGTGTCGACGAGCGTGAAGTCGTCTGTCCAGCCGGGCGGTCTCGCAGTCTACAGGATCGGGGTCGAACCTCTCGCAGGATTCGACGGAACGGTAAACCTCACCGTTTCCGAACTTCCGCCGGGCGCCGTGGCAAAGCTCAAACCGAGGCCGTCAATGTCGCCGGGGGACTCGGTGAAACTGAAGATCCGGACCCACAGGAAAACGCCCGCCGGCGACTATGTGTTGACAGTCACCGGTCTCGGCGGCTCCGTGCTCCACTCCGTTACGGTGAATTTGCACGTAGCGCCGCGGCGTCGTTAGCTGCGGCAGAGGACATCGCGCTTCGCACCGACCTCTATTGCGACAGCGCCAGATCGGGAGGTCTCGCGCGAACCCATCCGGTCGCACAATCGTAGGCGTGGGCCAGTTGAAGGCAATCCATCTCCGCGTGGTTGGGGCCTACGATCTGAATCCCCATCGGGAGTCCCGATGCATTGAAGCCGGCGGGCACGTTGAGCGCCGGACATCCCGACATCGTGACCGGAATCGCAACCTCCATCCATCGATGGTACGAGTCCATTGCGACGCCGTTGACCTGGCGTGGCCATCGGATTTCGGCATCGAAGGGAAACACCTGCGACGACGGCAGGACTATGAAGTCGAATCGCCGAAAGATCCTGGCCACCTCCTGATACCATGCGCTCCTTACGGCAAACGCTTCGGAGATATCGCGGCCCGTCAAGCGCAATCCGCACTCGACCTCCCATCGCGCTTCCGGCTTCATCAATTGCCGGCGCGCCGGATCCTCGTATGGCTCTCTCAAGATCCACGCGAGCTGCCATGCCCTGATCCTTGTCCAACTCCGCCATACCCGCTCGATTGGAAACTCCGGCACCACCTCGTCGACGATGCATCCGAGCTGCTCGAACGCCTTGAGCGACTTCCTGCACAATTCGAGGACTCCCGGTTCGAAAGGCAGGTAGCCGCCAAGATCGCCGAGCCACGCGATGCGGGTGTTGCTGAAGTCGCGTTCGAGGGGCGCGCGAAATCGCGCCGGATCCTCGCGAATCGACAACGGCACACGGGAGTCGTAGCCGGCGATCACCGAGAGCAGGAGAGCAAGGTCCGGCACATTGCGCGCCATCGGACCGTGAACCGACATCGATGGCGTGAAAATCTCGCGCCAGTCCGACGGCACGCGTCCGTAGCAGGTCCGGAAGCCGAACACGTTGTTGAAGGCCGCAGGGTTCCGCAGCGACCCTCCGTGATCGCTCCCGTCCGCAACCGGCAGCATCCGAAGCGCCAGTGCGACAGCGGCTCCTCCGCTGCTGCCGCCCGCGCTCTTCTTCTGATCATAGGCGTTGAGCGTGGTTCCGAATAGCGGATTGAAGGTGTGAGAGCCGAGGCCGAATTCGGGAACGTTGGTTTTCCCGATGAGGATCGCCCCGGCCCGCTTTATCCTCTCCACCAGGATCGAGTCCGTGTCGGGGATCAGATCCTTGAACAGCGGCGAGCCGAGTGTGGTTCGAATTCCCGCGGTCAGCTCAAGGTCCTTGACGGCAAAAGGAAACCCGTGGAGAGGAGCGATGCCTTCGTTGCGCGCGATCGCTTCGTCGCGTTCGCGAGCCTCACTCCGCAGTTGCGCGCGATCGCGGATCGAGACAACGGCGTTGACCGTGGGATTGAGGCGCTCGATGCGATCGATATAGGCATCCATCACCTCGACGCAGGACACGCGTCGCGAGCGAATCGCGCCCGCCAGCGCGACCGCGTCCATCGCGGTGATGTCCGCCGCCAGCGTCACGCCGTCCGGGAACTCCCTGCGGGATTCATTCGACGCTTGCGGCGGCTCCGGAACGGATGAGCCTGTCGATCGCGTCGCGCGAGTACCCGATTTCGCCGAGCACCTCGCGCGTATGCGCTCCGATCTCCGGCGGCGCGGTCGGCGCGCGCTTCTCGGCGCCGTCCATGAAAACGGGGCTGTTGATCGTCTCGATCCGTCGCGTTGCGGAGTACTGCATCTCGACCACCGCATCGGCCGCCCGCAGCTGCGGATCTTTCACCACGTCGTCGAGTTCAGGCAGCAGCGACCACTTGATGTCATATCGTTTAAAGAGCGCGCGCAGCGTGGCCACGTCGCGCGATTCGAACTGCGACTGAAGGATTGCGTGCAGTTCGGCGGCGTGGCGGCTTCGCGCCGCGTCGTCCCTGAACATCTCGCTGACGGCGATATCGGGAATTCCGAGCGCCTCGCACAGGCGAGGAAACTCGTGATCGGGATCGAGTTGAACCAGCATGAAAACCTTCGCGTCACCGGTCACGTAGGCAGCCGCAAGAGGATTGGGCGGAGGTCCTTCCGTCACGCGCCTGGGAAACTCAGCGTTGAGGAACTTGGCCTGCAGATCGCAGGCGTTGGCCCACGCTCCCGACGCCATCAGGGAAGTTCCGACCTTGCACCCCTTTCCGGTCTTTTCGCGGCTGAAGAGTCCCAACATGATCGCGCCGAACATCGACATCGCCGTCGGATGGTCGCCCATGCCGGGGCGCGGAGCGCCGGGAGTTCCGTCGCGCCCCGTCACGCTCATCATCAGCCCGGATCGCGCCCAGTACGCAAGCGCATCGAAGGCCGGCTCCTCGGCATCCTCGCCCCGTTCCCCGTAACCGGTCAGATGGGCATAAACGAGACGATCGTTGACCGGCCGCAGATCCTCCCACGTGAGCCGGAACTTTCGCAGAAGCTGCGGCTGGTAGTTGGTTACGAACACGTCGGATCGCTTCACCAGTTCGACAAGCGCCTCGTGTCCGGCAGGATTGCCCAGGTCGAGCGCGACGCTGCGCTTGTTGCGATTCGTCAGGACCCAGCACCAGTCCAGGTCCGCCTTGGCGGTGCCCGGCAGGCGCGAAAACAACCGCCACAGATCGCCGCCCTGCGGCCGCTCGATCTTGATCACATCCGCTCCGAAGTCCGACATCACCGTCGCCGACGCGGGGCCCGCGATATAGGTCCCGCAATCGATGACCCGAATTCCCGACAGGATACCCTTGTGCTCCATGATCGACCCTCGATGACGAGAAACTACCTTCGTCACTTAGTACATCGAGATACCCCGCGAAAAGCCGCGCCGGGCGCGTCCGCCGTGCCTACGCGGCAGCAGACGATTCGGGGGAAGTGAGCTGCGCTTCCTCACCGGCCAGCGTGCGGCATCCGAACAGCGCAATCGCGCTCAGCGCCAGCATCACGATGAACGAGCTTATAGTGATCGCATAGCTGCCGGTTACGTCGAAGATTCGTCCAGCGACTATCGGGCTGACCGCCGCGCCGGCGGTGTAGAAAACCCCGGTCACGCCGAGCAGCGAGCCGAGCCGCCTTACCCCAAGCGACTCGATGATCACGAGCGGCATCTGCACTCCAAGCGCTCCGAGCGCGAATCCGCCGGCGAGGATGTTGGCGGCAAGGCCGACGACGTAGGCAGCGCCGAGAAGGCCGCCGGCGCCCACCGCTCCCAGGATGCATGTAGCGATCATCGCGGCGCGGGCCGTCGCGCGGTCCGCGAACGGACCTCCAAGGAGCGAACCCAGCGTCGTCATCGTCAGATAAAAGCTCACCGCGAGAGCGGCGAAATTCGCGGTGTAGCCAATCCCCGTCAGATAGGCGACGAAGTGCGGACCCATCCCAAGCGTGCTGCCGGTGAGCAATTGCACGGCGCAGATGAGCCAGAACGATCGCGTCCGGACCGCCTGGCCCAGTTCGAGGCCGGGCAGCACCGCCTCCTGCCCCGCCGCTTCCGATCCGCCGGCAGAGCCGCCCGATTCGGTGCCGTCAGCCGGACCGGCGGGCCGGACGAGGAACAGGATAAGCGGCACGACGATCAGCAGGATCGGCAGCCCCAGGGCCACGTAGCCGGCGCGCCATCCCGCGGTTTCGATCACGTGATTCGCAAGCGGCGTGATCGCGGCGCCTCCGATTGGCGCGGCGGCAAAGGCGATACCTATCGCAAGTCCCCGGCGGCGCTCGAACCAGCCCGCGATGATGAGCGAGCAGGGGATCGTGGTCGACGCGCCCACGCATATGCCGAACAATCCGTTGATTAACAGAAATTCGCCGAAGGAGGTGGCGCGGCTGAGTGCAAGCCATAGAAGGCCCGTGATGGTGGCGCCGGCCAGGATCATCCGCTTCGGATTCACCCGGTCGGCAAGCCATCCGATCGCCGGACCGGCCAATCCTCCTGTGACCCATCCGATCGAGAGCGCTTCCGAGAATTTCGCACGGGTCCATCCGAAATGCTTCAAAACCGGCAGGAAGAAAACCGCGCCGCTGTTGATCGCGCCCCAGATGAAGAACATCGTGACGCAAATCGCGCCGACGATTATCCAGCCGCGCCGTTCTCTCTCCGTCATTCGGACCTCGTTACGCGTGGAACCTCGCGTCGCGCGGATAGTAACCGGAAGCTCCTGCAAGCGCCAGCCGCGTTGCGGGCCGCGAATTCGGATGTCGTTACTTGATTTCCGGCAGGACGCCGTGAAGATTCAGACGCTCGAGCACCGGCGTCAACGGAAGGCGCGGAGGTTTCGGATAGTCGCCGGCGGCGCGCGGCCATACGATGGGTGTCAGATCGCTCGCGATTTGCTCGCCCACCTTGACCCCCGCGCGGTCAACGCTGGGATGCGGAAATGACCTGGTGCGTACCGCGCCGTCGCGGAAGTAGATCATCGTATGCACCCGGCGGGTCCGATTGCTCCGATTCGCCATCGCCAGATGCACCGTTAGCCCGTGATGAAACGCCACGGCACCGCGCGGCACTTCGACATAGACGGGAGCGGCTCCACCGATCGCCGGCTCCTCGAGAATCTTCACCTTCTCATCGGCCGTGAAGATGTTGACGAATTTCTTGAGGCCGATTCGATGCGATCCCGGCACGTACCCCATGCATCCGCTCTCCCGCGTCGAGCCATCGAACGGAATCCACGCCGTCAGCGTGTCCGGCTCGTCCATCGGCCAGTACGGCTGATCCTGATGCGGCTCGGTATAGCGGCCGCCCGCAGGCTTGTAGAGTGCCTGGTCGTGCCACAAGCGAAGCGCCGGCACTCCAATCAGGCGCGTGGCCACCTCCGAGATCTTCGGATGAAACGTAAGCGGCAGAACCTCGGGATGGTCCTCCCAGAGGTTGATGCATTGGGTGAACGATTGCTCGTAAAGCGACTTCTCCTCGAGACGGCGACGATCATTGCGGGCGCGATCGGCCACGGCGCGGTCCACCGCGGCGCCGAACACCTCGAGTTCGGCCTCGCTCAACAGATCCGGCACCACGACGAATCCGTCGCGACGGAACGTCTCGATCATCTGTTCGGATAGGGGCATATCGCTCAAGGTCCTTGCGGCTGAGTGAATTACATACTACGGGCGTGACGGGAATGTCGATTCCCGGTCCGTTTCCCCTCGGGCGCTCGCTTGATCTAAGAATCGGGGCAGTTCCGGAGGTCGGCGATGGCACAATCGTATCGCGCGGAGGTGATCGGTTCCCTGCTCCGCCCCGAATTCCTCAAACAGGCGCGCAGGCGATGGGAGGCCAAGGAAGTTTCCACCGCCGAGTTCAAGGCGATCGAGGATCGCGCGGTCGACGAAATGATCGCGATGCAGGAGCGATGCGGGCTCGACGTGATCACGGACGGCGAGATGCGCCGCACGCATTTCATCGCGCCGCTCACCGACGTCATCTCCGGCGTGAAGCCGATTCCCGCCTTCACCCGCGTATGGCGCAAGCCGCACGAACAGGGGCAGAGGGGCGAGCAGAGAGATATCCAGGTTCAATACGCGGTCGTGGACAAAATCCATCGAATCCGCTCGCTCACCAACGAGGAGTTCGCCTACGCGCGCGGACGCGCATCGAAGCCGCTCAAGGTCACGCTTCCGAGTCCGCTGATGATGACGCTGAGATGGTCGCCGCGATATTCGCGCGATGCCTATCCCGACCCGTTCGAGCTCTTCCGCGATGCCGCCGCGATCGTGCACCAGGAGGCATGCGAACTCGCCTCGCTCGGATGCGAGTATATCCAGATAGACGCGCCCGAGCTGGGGATGCTCTGCGATCCCGAGCGGCGCAAGACCGACTTCGCCGATCAGGGCATGGATCCCGACCGTCTGCTCACCGAGGGGATGGATATAGTCAACTCCGTGGCCGAGGTGCCCGGCGTGTCGTTCGCTCTCCACGTGTGCCGCGGAAACAACAAGGGCTATTACGTCGGCGAGGGCGGCTACGATTCGATCGCGGCGGAAGTCTTCGCGCGCGCCCGCAATTTCGATCGATTCCTGCTCGAATACGACGATTGGCGCTCCGGGTCCTTCGAACCCCTCGGGCTGATTCCGCGCGACAAGCAGGTGGTGCTCGGGCTCATCTCGACCAAGCGGCTCGACCTGGAACCGATCGATGAGATCGTCGGCCGAATCCATCAGGCGGCGCGCCGTTTTCCGCTCGAGCGGATGGGGCTTTCGACGCAGTGCGGCTTCGGCACGGTATGGGAGGGCAATCCGATTCCGGAAACAACCCAGCAAGCGAAACTTCGCCTGGTCGCGGAAATCGCTCACAGCGTATGGAAATAGCGGCCGGAGCGGGAAAGGTGCGGCATCATGCAACACGCGACCGTGGAAACCATCAGCGGCAGGGTTCGCGGCATCGTCCAAAACGGCATCAGCATCTTCAAGGGCATCCCCTACGCCGGACCGGTTGACGGTGCCCGAAGATTTCTTCCTCCCGTGCGCCCCGCGTCGTGGAGCGGCGTCCGCGATGCGTTCGAGTACGGCCCCCGCGCCTTCCAGGACGACAACGCATTCGCGATGCCGGCCGACCTCCTCAAGGTCTTCACCCTCACAGAGCCGCTCCCGATGGACGAGAACTGCCTCGTCCTGAACGTATGGACTCCCGGGGTCAATGACGGAGCGAAGCGGCCCGTGATGTTCTGGTGCCACGGCGGCGCGTTCATCGCCGGTTCCGGCTCGTCGCCATGGTACGACGGCGCCAATCTCGCCCGCAGGGGCGATGTAGTCGTCGTGACGATCAACCATCGCCTCAACGCCTTCGGCTACCTGCATCTCGATGAGCTTGGCGGCGGCGAAGCGTTCCCATCGTCGGGCATCGCCGGGATGCTCGATATCGTGGCGGCGCTCGAATGGGTGCGCGACAATATCGCGGCGTTCGGAGGCAATCCCTCCAACGTCACCATCTTCGGCGAGTCGGGCGGCGGCGCGAAGGTATGCGTGCTGATGGCGATGCCGGCGGCGCGCGGCCTCTTCCACAAAGCCGTCGTCCAGAGCGGACCGGCGGTGCAGATGGCATCGCGGGAGGATGCGACCGTGACGGCCACGGCGCTGCTCGGCGAGCTTGGGCTTGGCCGCGACCGCATCGACGACCTCAGGCACATCCCGGCCGATCAAATCAACAAGGCGCAGTCCGCCGTGGTGCGCAAGGTAAGCATGATGGCGTTCGCGAACCGGCGCCGGATGGGGTTCAATCCGGTGATCGATGGAATCAACCTGCCCGGGGGTCCGTTCGAGCCAGCCGCTCCGGCGATCTCCGCCGGCATTCCGCTGATGATCGGAACCACGAAGGACGAGATGAACCTGTTCTTCGGGCTTGCGCCGTGGATCGACTCGATGGATGAGGCGGCGATGCGGGAGCGGGTGCGGATGTTCGTTGGCGAGCGCGGCGACGCGATCCTCGCGCGCTATCGCGCGGCGCGCCCCAAGGATTCCCCGCGCGATCTTCTGCTCGCGATCGCGACCGACCATGCGATGCGGATGCAGTCGCTGCTCATCGCCGACCGCAAGGTGGCACAGAACGGGGCGCCCGTGTTCGTCTATCTCTTCACGTGGGAGACGCCGGTGCTTGGGGGCCGCCTGAAATCCCCCCATGCCGTGGAGATACCGTTCGTATTCGACAATCTTGATTCCGCGCCCTTCACGGGGACTTCTCCTTCGCGTCGCGCGCTTGCCGAGCGAATGAGCGCGGCGTGGATCGCGTTCGCGCGCTCCGGCAATCCCAACCATCCGGGAATCCCGGAATGGCCGCGATACTCGACCGCAGGGCGCCCCACGATGATCTTCGACGAGCGATGCCGCGTCGAGAACGATCCGTTCGGCGCGGAGCGCGCCGCCTGGAGCGCGGCCTGATTCCTCCGCCGTTGACATCGATTGCCCGCGATGCCAGCGTACCTGGCGATGGCTCGACCGAGGCTCAGATGGCGCGGGCGCGTGATTATCGCGATCGCGATGGTGCTGACGACGGCGGCCGTGGCGCTTTCGACGCTGGGCGTGCGCCCTCGATTCACGGTTGTGAGCGGGAAGGATGTCGTGGCGGTTCCGCGCTCGGAGCTGCCCGCGGGCGCCCTGCGCTTCTTCGCATGGCGCGATGACGCCGGGCGGGAGATTCGGTTTATCCTCGGAGCCGATGATTCGGGCCGCGTGCAGGGCGCCTTCGATGCGTGCCAGCAATGCTCGCAGTATCGCAAGGGATACACGGAGTCGCGCGGTTACCTGGTATGCCGCTTTTGCGGCAATCGCTACCGGCTCGATTCGACGGCGGGATTCGGGTCGTGCGCGCCGGTCAGGCTGCCGGTTCACGATGGGGGCGCGTCGGTTTCCGTAAGGACCGCCGACCTCGCGAGCCATGGCGGCCTGTTCTAGTCCGATGCGATCCGCCGCGAGAATCCGCCCCGCCGCCCTGCTTCTTGCGATATTCATTCTCGCCGGCAGTTTCTCCACGATCGCGGGCTTGTGCATCGTGCCCGGCCCGGCGCATCCGGAGGTCGGCCTCGATGTTTGCCATCCGATTCAGGCGCCGAATCTCGGGGCCGTAGTCGTGGTTCCGCTTCCGTCTTCGACGGCGCTTAAGCCTGTAATCTACTTCCAGGGCTCGATTGCCGAGCCCGGTCCGTTGCGATTGGTGAGTCCTGTCATCGCTCCCGATCCTCCTCCGCCCAAGTCACCCGCTCATCTTACCACAACCGTCTGAACCGAGTTTTCCTGATGCCCGGCGCGAGGCGCCGCGCACTTGTTCGGGCGCGTCCGAATCGGCGCGTCCCTGTGGTGGGGAGTATTGATGAAAAGGAGTGTCTGTGCAGCCATCGTCGCATCCATCGTGAGCATGGCGTCCGCATCGCCATGCCTGAGCCACGGCACCGTGGGCGATTACACCTTTATCGAGCCGCTGGTGGCCGAGGATGCGAACCCGAAGAACGAATTCAAGATGCTGAGGCCCGGGTGGGTGCGCGGCGCCGAGGGCCGCGAGTTCGGCCTCGGCTTCTCGCTGGAAAAGACGATCGTGCCGGCGCCGGACTGGATGTCCGACGGCGTGCCGACGGGGGGCGGAATCGTCAGCGTCGAGCTCGCCGGCTCATGGAACTATTCGTCGCCGTCGGAAGGACCGCCGGCGAGCGGGTTCGGCGCGCTCGAGATAATGCCGAAATGGGCGTTTCTGACGCTGCCGGAGCGCGAGATGCGATTGTCGGTCGCGCTGGAGATGGATATTCCCGTCGGCAACGCGGCGGTCGAGGAACAGCATCATACGCAGATGGGACCGGTGTTCCTGTGGGCGAAGGGATTCGGAAGGGATTTTCCGGAAACCGGCCTGCTCAAGTATCTGCGCCCGCTGGCGATCCAGGGGGATTTCGGCTTCGTTCCCGCGCTTGGCGGCGCGACGTGGCACGAGATGTTCGCTGACAACGTGATCGAGTACTCGCTTCCGTATCTGAGCAACAACGTGAAGGATATCGGATTGCCGTGGCCGATTCGCAATATGTACCCCTTCGTCGAATTCAACTACAACCAGCTCACGAGGGGGCCCTCCGGCGAGACGTTCCCGATGATCAACATCACTCCCGGAGTCGCCTTCATGAACTACTATCTCGAGATCGCCGTGGGCACGCAGTTGGCTCTTAACCAGGCCACCGTGCCGAACAACCATGCGTCGGTGCTGGGACTCGTCGATCTTTTTATCGACGATATAATCCCCGCGACGAGCTGGACGCCGTTCGATTGAGGGGGCGGGTGCAAATGGCCGCGTTTGCGATGGCCGCGGCGATGGCCGCCGCGGCCATCGCCCTGCCCTCGCGCGCCGGCGCGCACGCGTTTCCCTCGGGCGAGGAGCCGCGGGTCGGATGCACGACGGACCATCCGCCGCCGCGCGTCGCGATCACCTTCGACAGTCCGATCGAGCTGATGTTCGCGAAGTTGCAGGTGACCGACGCCGAGGGGCGCGACGTCACCGCCGGGCCTCCCGCGCGCTCCGACGACCATCGCGTCCTCTCCGTGCCCGTCAAGCCGCTGGGGCCCGGCGATTATCGCGTGCGATGGGCGGTCGTCGCCGAGGATGGGCATCGCACCGAAGGCTCGTACCTTTTCACGGTCGCCGCGCCGCAATGACGGAAGCGATGTATGGGATGGCGGCGCTTGAATGGCCGCTGATGGTCGCCGCGGTGGCGATTTTCGGGACGGCGGCGTTCGCGCTCATCCTGCGGCGAATCGACGAGGCGCGAGCGCGCGAGGTCGCGGCCGCAATGATCCCGGCGTGGCGGGCGATGGCGGCGGTTGCGGCGCTCGCCGCTCCGCTCGTCATCGTGGGGATGACGGCGGAGATGGCGGCGACGGGATGGCGCGAAGCGCTCGGGATGGTGCCGCAGGTGCTGGTTCATACGCACGCGGGGCGGCAATGGGCGGGGATTTCCGCCGCCGCGCTCATCCTGCTCGCGCTGACCATCCTGCCGGTCGCGGCGAGCATCCGGCCCCACTTGGTCCTGCTTGCCGCGGCGTTCATCCTGATTCGCCAGGCGGCGGCGGGCCATGCGATCGATCACGGCCGCGCCGCCGTCGCGATCTACTTCATCCACGAGGCCGCGGCGGGGCTATGGATCGGAGCGCTTGCGGGATTCCGGGTCGCGATGCGGACGGAGGCGGGGGATGGGAAGTTCGGGATGCGGGCGGCGCGCGCCGTGTCGTCCATCGCCGCATCGAGCGTGGCGGCGATCGTGCTCACGGGGGCGGTATCGGCGTGGATACAGATAGGATTGAGTATCGACCGCCTGCTGTTCTCGACATACGGGCGGACGCTGATGGTGAAGGTCGTGGCGTTCGGCGCGGCGATTTCGATCGGCGCGTACAATAGGGAGCGGCTTGTTCCGGCGGCGGCGGAGCCGGGCGGACGGGCGGCGCTGGTAAGGATGGTGGGGGCGGAATCGGTTTTGCTGATGGGAGTGGTGATGGCGCTTGCGACCTTGCTCGCGAACACGCCGCCAGCTAGCGGTCATATGATGATGCATTCGCGAATCGCACCTGCGGCCGCATTCCTTGCGATTGCGGTGGTACTCGTGCTCCCGGGATGCCGGCGGGAGCGGCAGCGAGCCGGGGCTTACCCGGCATCGGAGAAGGCGGACTGCCTGCCCGACCTGACGCTTACGGATCAGTCGGGCAACCGGGTCTCGCTCTCATCGCTTAAGGGCAAGCCCGTCCTGTTCGATTTCATCTACACGAGCTGTCCGGGGCCGTGCGAGATGCTGACGGCGAGGATGAAGCAGGTGGCGAAGCGGGTGGGCCCGATGCTGGGGACGAAGGTGTGGTTCGTGTCGGTGAGCGTGGATCCGGAACATGACACGCCGGAGCGGATGCGGGAATACGCGCGCGAGCAGGGCACGGATCAGAAGGGATGGCTGTTTCTTACGGGGACGCCGGATGAGGTGGAAAGCCTGATGAGGCGGTTCAGGCTGGTGCGCCGGCGCGAGGCGGACGGCACGGTCGATCACGTGCTGGAGTTATTCCTTGTGGGCGGGGACGGCCGCCAGCTTTACCAGTACGTGGGGACGGAGGCGTCGCCCGCGACGATCGCGGGCGACATCGAGGAGGCCGCCCGAACGGGCGGCGTGTCCACGCATGCGGGCAACGCCCGGCTCTAGGCGGCGCGATCGCGCCGGGGATGCCGGCGTCTGTGGAGGATGAGGTCCCCCTCATCCGGCGCGACAGCCGCGCCACCTTCTCCCGATCCATGGGGCGAAGGTTCACGGGGGGCGGATGGGCAGGCGGCGCGTAGTGGGCCTTGGACGAAAAGACGCGGTTGCGGCTGCACAAAACGCGCTGCGGCGCCGGATCGAAATTCTCCTTTTCGTTACGCGATGAAGTGGTGATCCCGGAGGCATCGGTGTATTCTGCTCGCGACCGGGAAATCGTTTCGCGGAACCGGGGGGTCCTGCCTGATTCATCGATCGAAATCCGAGGGTGCGTGCGCTTCGGCCGGCTCATCGAGGGCGCCGCGCGTACGCCTGTGCGCCGCGATTGTGGTCCTCGCGGCGCTGTGCGCGATTCTTCCGGCTCGTCCCGCGCGCGCATCCACCTACGTGGTGATGATCCCGCTGGACAGCCCGATCTATGACGAGCTGGACACCCTGAACAACCTCGGCTACCTCGACACCTACTTCCCCGAGGAGCGGCCGATCGCGCGCGTGGAGGCGGCGCGCCTGACGCGCGAGGCCGAGCGCAACATGGCGCTAAGCGAGGACGTGGATCCTCTTGCCGAGGAGATGACGCGGCTGCTCGAGGACGAGCTCGAGGTGGAGCTTGGATGGCTGCGCGACAACCGCGAGGACAACCCACCCGCCCTGATGGCGTCGGTGCAGCGGGTGGAAGCGCAATACATCTACTCCAGCGGCACCCGCCGCTTTTGGCGGAGCCCGGGAAACGGATCGAGCCTTTCGCTCAAAGCCGTCGAGAACACCCCGTTGATGGACAACACGGACGGAATCCCGACCGCGCCGGGCAGCAACGAAGTTATCCGCGCCGGCGGATGGATGGGTGCGGGAACGTTTCTGACGCTCTATGGCGAGGGGGCGATGGCGGGGCCGGTGACCCGGCAGGTGGATGGCCAGCAGCGCTTCATCCCGATTTCGGCCGAGTCAGTGGTGAGCCTGGGCAACCAGGCGATCTCGTTCGGAATGGAAGAGAAGCGGTGGGGACCCGGGTATTTCGCGCCGCTGTCACAGGGCGCGAATGCGCAGACGTTCCCGGCGGTGACGTGGCAGAACGTTCATCCGAAGTACCTGCCGTGGATACTCAAGTACCTGGGCCCGGGACGACGGCAGATCTTCATGGGCCAGCTCGACCCGTACCGCCCGTGGGCACAGCATCCGTGGATTGTCGGACACATCCTGACGTTCAAGCCGCTTCCGTGGTTTCAGTTCGGAACGACACGCGCGATTATCTTCGGCGGCCGCAACAACGACCATTACGATCTGCAGGGATTTTTCGGCAGGCTAACCGGTTTCAGCACCGGGAACGCATCGGTGGGTAATACGAACTCGCGGGCGGGAGTGTTTCTCCGATTCAACTTTCAGAAGCTCCGGGGATTGCAGCTCTACCAGGAGATGGTCGGTGAGGACAACCTGACCAACGAGATTTCCGGAGTTGGGAGATTCATTCCTTTCCTTGCCGTTTCGTACCAAGGTGGATTCTATATACCGCGCGTCACGCTGGATGGACGGACGGACCTGAGATTCGAGTACTCAATCCTAGAACCAAACTATTCGCTCCATGCCCAAGGTCTTTACTGGGTATATCAGAATCAATTCATGGGCGACCCGCTCGGTCCGAACGCTTCACGAGTAAGCCTATCGATGGGCAGATGGCTGGATTTGCGTAGCAAGGTCACGGGCGCACTTTTCTACACCGAGCAGTCTCCCGGTCTAAACGCAAACGGCTATTCTCCAGGTTTTTATCCTTATCACATGATTAAGGGACATAGTGTCGGAGGTTCCGTCGATTTCTTTCGGCTGGGAGAGCATACTCCCGGGACGGCAGACTCGATCACGACGCTGCGGGGACGGTTCGGATTTGAGTACGTGAGCCATATGAACTTCGACCCGAACGCTTCGTCGCTGCGGCTGCTGTTCTCGCTGACGGCAACCGTGGACACTCGATCGCTTCATTGGGAACTGCTGCCCTAGCAGGGTGCGGAAAAACGATCGTTTCTCACTCTAAAATGTTGTAAGATGGCTGCGGCCGTTGCTGGAGGAGGAAGCGGGGATGCGGGGGGCGGACCATCAGCAGTCTTCGATGTTCAGTTACATCTCGGCGGAGCAGCGGGTGCCGAAGGATCATCCGCTGCGCGCGATCCGCGCGATGACCGATGCGGCGCTGCGCGAATTGAGCCCGCGGTTCGAGGCGATCTATGCGGCCACCGGCCGGCCCTCGATTGCTCCGGAGAAGCTGTTGCGCGCGCTGTTGTTGCAGGTGCTGTACACGGTGCGCAGCGAGCGGCTGTTGATGGAACAGTTGGACTAC
>Ga0070741_10008913_pt1 | contig 19831 bp, 18 predicted proteins | sample Coa_R1_4_FD_66440 | JGI IMG/M metagenome (GOLD analysis project Ga0070741, IMG submission 66440) | Surface soil microbial communities from Centralia Pennsylvania, which are recovering from an underground coalmine fire - Coalmine... | ecosystem: Environmental > Terrestrial > Soil > Unclassified ...
TGCGCCAACTTTTGCCAGCGATGGACTTGTCTTGACTGGCGTCCCCGGCGGCATTCTGCGCTCGGTGAATCGCGGTGACACCTGGGAGATTATTGCGCTCGGCGCGCCGCCCGTGACAGTAACGACGTTCGTCTTTTCACCGGATTTTGAAAAGGATGGCATTGTCTTGGCAGGAACATTGGAGGACGGCGTTTTTCTCTCCAACGACCGGGGGAGCCGTTGGGCCGCGTGGAATTTCGGTCTGCTCGATTTACACGTTCTTTCGCTCGTCATCTCACCGACTTTTTCGGAGGACGAAACTATTTTTGCGGGAACGGAAAGCGGGATTGCGCGCAGCACGAACGGCGGCAGGGCGTGGCGTGATTTGGGATTGGATGGGTCTTTGCCTTTGACGTTTGCCGAACCTATTTTGTCGCTGGCGCTCTCGCCGAGTTACGCGGCGGATGGAATCGTATTCGCGGGAACGGAAACGAATGGTCTCATCTGTTCGTGCGCGCGCGGCAAGAGCTGGAAGCGAATTGCCGAAAATTTCATCGCCGACCCGGTGAACGGAATCGTGATTGGAAAAAATGAGTTGTCACAATCTACGATAGCGGTTTTGCAAAGCGATGCGCTGCTCGTTTCGCATAACGGCGGCAGTGATTGGGAGCAAGTGGAAGCCCCTGCGTTGGATGCCGAGTTGGAGAATGACGTGACTAGCTGGAGCGCCATCGCCGCGCCCGAAGGATTGGGAAAGGGTGCGCGGTTGCTCGTTGGTCTGACTAATGGAAACATTCGGTTCGTTATTTTGTAAATCGAATTTATGAGAAACCACGTTACCGAAATCTCGGTCTGCCAGGTCGGAGATTGCTTCGTCGGCACGATCCTTCAACGGCGCTGCGCTCCGCTCAGGATGCGCCACTCGCAATGACAGATAGTGGGAGGATGAACAGGATGAAGATTGCAGTTTTGGGCGGAGCAGGAGCAATGGGGAGTCTGTTTGGCGGCAAGCTCGCAGAAGCGGGCTTGGATGTTTCGCTCGTAGATGTGTTTGCTCCGGCGATTCAAGCGATAAATCAAAACGGACTGTCCTTTACGGACAAATCGGGTGCGACGCATTCGATCAAGGTCAAGGCGACGACTTCGCCTGCTGAGGTGGGCGTGGTGGATTTGCTCATCGTGTTCGTCAAGTGCTATCACACGGAGGAAGCGGTGCGCAGTGCGCGTCCGATGATTGGCGCGCACACGGCGGTGCTGACGCTGCAAAACGGCTGGGGCAATGTGCCGAAAATTTCCGCGCTGGTGGGGCAAGAGAAGGTGCTGGCAGGTGTGACGTACAACAGCGCGCAGCCTGTCGGTCTCGGTTCCGTCAACCTTACGAATGCCGGCAAGACCTTTATCGGCGAATTGAGCGGAGTGCACACCGAACGGCTAGAGCGCATTGTGAATGCAATGTGTCAGGCGGGCTTGGCGACTGAAGCGAGCGACGACGTGATTCAAGCCATCTGGTCGAAATTGGCGTTGAACGCGTCGGGGCTGGCATATTCCGCGCTCCTCCACTTTACCGCCGATGAAGGAGCCAAGCACGAAGGCACGATGAATCTCACCGCCGCGCTCCTGCGAGAGGTCGTAGATGTTGCGAACGCGCAGGGGATTGGACTCGATTATGCGGAACGCTGGCAGACCATTTCGGGCGCGATGGTGAAAGCGGTTGGCGCACGTGGTTCGATGTTAGTTGACGTGGAGAATAAACGGCGGACGGAAATTGATGTGATCAACGGGGCGATTGTGGATGCGGGCAAACGGCTTGGCATTCCCACGCCGTACAATGAAGCGATGGTATGGCTCGTCCAATCGCTGCAAGAGACGTTTTGATTTTTCATCCGCGTACTTGCGATTTCGCGGGGTAGGGGGCGAAGCATTTGCCGCGAGAAGTGGGTAAATGCTCGACCGTTTGGCAAACGCTTCGCCCCTACGACCTACCCAATTTTCAAAAATACTTTATGGAAAAAGAAACCCAATGATTATTGATTCTATCGAAATCTACCGCGTCAATATGCCGCTCATTTATCCGTTTCGCACCGCGTTTGGGAACGATGCGGAAATTGAAAGTGTATTGGTGAAACTCACAGGTGGCGCGCAGTACGGTTGGGGCGAAAGCAGTCCGTGGGCAGCTCCCGCCTATAGCGCGGAATGGGCAGCAGGCGAATTCATTTTGCTGCGAGATTGGTTCGCGCCGCGCATGTCGGGACAAGATATTTCGTCAAGCGAACACTTGCAAGACATTCTTTCCATCTTTAAAGGCAATCCATTCGCCAAAGCTGCGCTGGATTTGGCGTGGTGGGATTTGTACGCCAAACAGCGCGGCGAACCGTTGTGGCGCGTACTGGGCGGCAAGAGCGATTGCGTGGAAGTGGGCGCGGACTTTGGCATCATGGAGAGCATTGACCTGCTGCTGGAAACGATTCAGGGCGCGCAGGACGCGGGATTCAAACGGGTCAAGCTCAAGTATCGTCCAGGTTGGGAGTTGGACATGATTGCGGCGGTGCGTCGTCGCTTTCCTGACATGGTGTTTCATGTGGATTGCAACAGCGCGTATCGGCTCGAAAACCGCGCGATGCTCAAGGCGCTGGATGAATACAATCTGGCGATGATTGAACAGCCGTTGGCGCATGATGATTTGCTCGACCATGCGAAACTGCAAAGAGAACTGCGCACGCCCATTTGCCTCGATGAAAGCATCATTTCGCTTGCCAAGCTCGAACAAGCGATTGAGCTGGGCGCGTGCAAATGGGTCAATATCAAACATGGGCGCGTCGGCGGCATCACGAACGCGCTTGCGATTCACAATCGCTGCCAGCGCGCAGGGATTCCAGTGTGGATTGGGGGAATGTTGGAATCGGCAGTCGGTCAGGCGCATTCGATTGCGCTCGCCACATTACCGAATGTGAAATATCCTTCCGACATTTTTCCCACGTCGCGTTTTTATACGCAGGATTTGGGACAACCGGAAGTGGTGCTGTCTGCGCCGTCCGAAATGCGCGCGGTAGATGCGCCGGGAATTGGCGTGGAACCGAATCCGGAGAAGTTGAGGGAGATGATGGTGGAAAGTGTGAGAGTGCGGTAGTGCGATGGTGCGAGGGGAGCTGCCAGCGGATAAGCGGATAATGCAGCTCACTCATCCGCTTATCCGCTTCTCATCCGCTGACCGAGATTGGAGATTTATGCCAACGCAAATTCGTTTTTTGGGAGTGGCGGCGTACGAAATTATTACGAGTCAGGGCAAGCATATTCTGTTTGACCCATATCTTGACGGAAATCCGGGCGGCGTCATCAAATCTACCGATTTGGAACGAGTGGATTTGATTTTGGTTTCGCACGCGGCGGTGGATCATTTGGGAGATGCATACAAGATTGCGCAGCGAACGGGCGCGCCGGTGGTGTGTGGTGGCGAAGTGAAACAGTACTTGCTCGCCAAAGGAATGCCGGAAAAGCAAATTCACGCTTCGATTTGGGGCGTGGCGATTCGCGTGGCGGGGTTCAAGATTCAGCCCGTCGAATGTCATCATTGGTCGCAGCTGCGGTTGCCGGATGGGACATTTGCTTCGGGGCAGCCACTCGGTTTTGTGGTCGAGGTGGACCCGGGTGTGCGCTTTTATCATTACGGCGATACGGCGCTCTTTAGTGATTTGAAGCTGATTGGTGAATTGTACAAGCCGACGATTGGGTGTATCGGGATTACGAATCCGCCGGAGATTTTAAAGACGCTGGTGATGGCGGGGGAACTTTTATCGGGGGAAATGAATCCGCAAGAAGGCGCGCTCGCGGCGCGTTGGTTAGGATTGGAGACGGTGCTGCCGTGTCATTATAACGACCCGGATAACGAAGATGTGCGCCAGTTCAATGAATGTTTGGAGGAAGCGCGGGCGCGCGGCGAGCGTGTGCCGAATTCGGTGGTGCTGCGACCCGGAGAGGTTTTTACGGTGCAAGGCGAGTAAGCTTGATTCGACATTGTTGTTTCGAGTAAGGTGCGAGGGTGCGCGGTGAGCGAAAGAGAGATTTCGGCGATGGACTACATCGCAGCAATCTCTCGACTCCGCCGTTCGACTGCGCTTCGCTCCGCTCACGGCTCCGCTCGAGACGGCTCGAAATGACAAGTCCTTGAAGGATAGAACTATGCGTGCTGCGATTATGTATGGACCGCACGAGATGGGGATTGGGGAATGGGAAACGCCCGAGCCGGGGGCGGATGAAGTGGTTGTCGCCGTGCGCGCGGCGGGTGTTTGCAGCGGGGACATGGCGTATTATGGCGGCAAATTCTCTAGCAAGTTTGCGCAGATTGAATATCCGCGCGTGTCGGGGCATGAGATTGCGGGAGTCGTCGCTAGCATCGGCGAACGCGTGGAGAACGTTCAAGTCGGAACGCCGGTCGCGGTCGAGCCGGTGATTAGCTGTGGAACTTGCTATCCCTGTCGCATCGGCAAGACCAATTGTTGTATGCGGATGCGGATGATTGGCGGAAACGTAGCGGGCGGCTTTGCCGAATACGTCGCCGCGCCCGCGAAAAATGTGCATCCCGTACCAGCCGGTCTTTCGATGGCGCTAGCAGCCTGCACGGAGCCAACCGCTATCGCCGTACATGCGTGTCATCGCGGCAATGTCGCGGCGGGCGAATATGTGCTTGTACTCGGCTGCGGTCCGATTGGGCTGGCGGTGATCGAAGTGGCGCGGGCGCGCGGCGCGCATGTCGTCGCTACCGATTTGCTGCCCGAACGTTTGCAGATCGCGGAGCAGTTGGGCGCAGCGACGGTGATGGGCGGAAAGGATTTGGCGCAGACGATTCTGGCGCAAACGAACGGCGAAGGCGCGCCGGTCGTGATTGAAGTGGTAGGAATTCCGCCGGTGATTGAACAAGCGTTTGAGCTGGTCGCGCCGGGTGGACGCGTGGTCATCGTCGGCGCGGTCAAAGACGGGACGACGGTGAGCAGCGACGGACGCGGCTGGACGGGGAAAGAAATGACGGTGCTCGGCTCGCGCAATTCGGTCAATTGTTTTCCGGAAACGATGGAACTGCTGGCAAGCGGCGCGGTGCGCTATCCAACACTCGCCGTCGAATACAGCATGTGGGATGCGCCGAAGGTCCTTGCCGAGATGTATGAAAATCCAGCATCCACGCTCAAGGCAATTTTGATTCCCAATGGTAATCATTGACGCGCATCTCGATTTGGCGTGGAACGCGCTCCAATGGAACCGCGATTTGTTGCAAAGCGTGTACACGCTGCGGAGCCGCGAAGCGCGGATAAGCGGTGAAGGACGCGGACAAAACACGGTGAGCTTGCCCGCGCTGCGCGAAGGACGCGTGGCACTCTGTTTCGGGGCAGCGTTGGCGCGCGTGAATGAACGCGGTTCGCCGGATATTGATTTCGGTTCTCCGGCACAGGCGTATGCGATTGCGCAAGGACATCTCGCCTACTATCACGGCTTGGCGGAGCAAGGCATAGTCCGACTCATTACGAATCGCGCCGCGCTGGATGCGCACATGGCAGAATGGGGAGCGTGGGACGCGGAGACAGCGAACCGCGTGAATATAGAGAATGATGAACGCCCTGCGCCTTCGCTCGGTATTGTGATCAGCATGGAATGTGCTGACCCGATTTTGGCACCGGCGCAAGTTCCCGCGTGGTTCGATCATGGGCTGCGCGTGATTGGTCCCGCGCATTATGGACGCGGGCGCTATGTCGGCGGTACGGGAACAAATGTGGGCTTTAACGAGCAGGGCGTTGAACTGTTGCGCGCGATGGAACGCGCGGGAATGATTCTCGATGTGACGCATTTGAGCGATGAAGCATTTTGGCAAGCCCTCGGCATGTATCGCGGCGTAATTCTCGCCAGTCATCACAATTGTCGCGCGCTGGTCTCACATCAGCGGCAATTGAGCGATGAACAAATCCGTGCGTTGATCGAACGTGATGCGGTGATTGGCGCAGCGTTCGACGTGTGGATGCTGACGCCCGATTGGAGCATGGGACGCAGCAGCAATCGGCAGGTGAGTCTTGCCACCATTGCCGAACACATTGATCATGTTTGTCAGCTCGCGGGCGACAGCGAGCACGCGGCGATAGGCTCCGACCTCGACGGCGGATTCGGGCGCGAACAATCGCCGCATGACCTCGACACGATTGCGGATGTGCAGTCTTTGGCGGATGCGCTGGCTGACCGCGATTTTGGCGATGAACACATCGCGGACATTTTTTACAAGAATTGGCTGCGCTTATTACGCCGCGCGTGGAGTGACACACAATAAAAATGGAATGAGGTTGTATGCGGATCAAGGGCTTGGATCATATTGCAATTGTCGTTGCGGATACAGACCAGGCACTCAAGGTCTGGCGCGACCAGTTTGGATTGCCCCTGCTCTAGCGAAAAGGTGAACAACGATACGCTGCTTTTGACCCATCTCGATTTGGGGAATACGCATTTGCAGCTCGTCCAACCGCTTCAGCCGAATCATCCGCTGGCGCTCTGGCTGCAACAGCATGGCTCCGGGCTGCATCATTTTTGTTTCGCGGTGGGCGACGTGGTACAAGAGGCGCAGGAGGCGGCGGAGACCGGAATTCAGGCGGGCGAATCGCGACCCCATCAAGGCACGAAAGGGAAATCTGCATTATTCCTCGATAAAGCTACAACCGGCAATGTTCAAGTGGAGCTGACCGGATAAATGCTGCCTACAGAACCGTCCTCAAGTGTCTCGCACGCTCTCCCATCGCAACAACCCGACCGCATCCAAAAGTCAGCTCTTTTCGCTACGCTCGCCCCCGAGTGGAACGATAACATAATGCCCGACGTGCGCGAACGCGTTCTCGCCAGTCGGTGCAAGGTAGTTGTATTGGACGATGACCCGACCGGAACGCAAACCGTCTATGGTCTGCCCGTGCTTACGGATTGGTCGGTGGCGGCGCTCCAAGCCGAGTTAGCCAGCGAGCTCACCGCGTTTTATATTTTGACCAATTCCCGAAGTGTTCCGCTCGCGCAGGCGGAAGCGTTAAATGAAGAAATCGGGCTGAATCTCGTCAAGGCAGCGCGAGCGAATGGTGTCCAGCGCGATTTTGTCGTCGTGAGTCGCAGTGACTCGACGTTGCGCGGACATTTTCCGGGCGAAGTCGGCGCGCTCGCGCATGCATTGAACACGCCATTCGACGCGTGGCTGATTATTCCAGCGTTTATTGAAGGCGGGCGCTTTACGATTGACGATGTGCATTACGTGGCGGAAGCGGATTGGCTCGTCCCGGCGGGTCAAACGGAATTCGCGCGGGATGTGGTCTTTGGTTATCACACCTCGAATCTGCGAGAATGGATTGAAGAAAAGACAGCGGGACATGTGCGCGCGGAACAGGTCGCTTCGATTTCATTAGACGAGATTCGACAGGGCGGACCGAACCGCGTCGCCGAGCATTTGATGACGCTGACCGGCGGGCGCATGTGCATCGTGAATATCGCCAGCGCGCAAGATATGCAGGTATTCGCCAGCGGTCTGCTCCAAGCGGAAGCAACGGGGCGGCACTTTCTATATCGCACGGCGGCGTCTTTTGTTCAGGTGCGCGCGGGTCTAACGCCGCGTTCCCTATTGCGCGTCGAGGAATTGAATTTGTCGGGTGGAATGGGCGGGCTGATTGTCGTTGGCTCGCATGTCCCGATGACCGTGCGCCAAGTGGCGCAGCTGCGCGCCGCGCGGAATCCAATTTGCCTCGAAGCGGATGTACGCCGAATGTTAGACGAGGGCGTGCGAGTGAATGAAATCAGGCAAATTGCACAGAGCGCGGATGAGGCGTTGCAGCGCGGCGACGACGTTCTCATTTGCACCAGCCACGAAGTAGTTACAGGAAGAAATCCAGAAGAAAGCTTGGCGATTGCGCAGCATATTTCGCGTTCGCTCATCGAAATTGTACGAGTGATCCCGTCGCGCCCCAGATATATTCTTGCAAAAGGCGGCATTACGTCGAGCGACATTGCGACGGAGGCATTGGGTGTGAAACGCGCGATGGTGCTGGGGCAAATTTTACCGGGCGTGCCCGTCTGGGAATTGGGCGCGGAAAGTCGGTATCCAGGCTTGACGTATATTGTGTTTCCCGGAAATGTCGGCGGTCCGAATGCGATAGCGGACATTGTCGCGCAATTGTCCAGAGAATAAGCCGAGAGCGATGGGCGAAACGATTCTCGTCACGGGCGGTTCGGGATTTATCGGCAGCTATGTGGTCAAGCAGTTGTGTGCACGCGGCGAAAATGTGGTCATCTATGACGTTCGTCCCCCACGCGAAGAACAAGCGTGGCTGCTTGAGCCGTACGCGGGGAAATATCAGGTCGAGCTGGGTGGAATCGAAGATTGGTCGCGTTTGTTCAATGCGGTCAAAAAATATCCAATCACCAAAGTCGTACACACCGCCGCGATTGTGGCACTCATTACGGACCGCCCCACGCTGGCGATTGACGTGAATTTTATGGGGACGATTCACGTTCTCGAAGCGGCACGCATTTTCAATTATGCGCGCGTGGTCTATTACAGTTCGATTGGAGTGCTGCCTTCGGTGCAATATCAACCGATAGATGCAAAGCATCCAATATTTCTAGCCGACGAAGGTCCGACCAACTTTTACGGTGCTGCCAAAATTGCGAGCGAAGCGTTCTGCTGGGCATATCAAACGCGCTTTGGCATTGACGTGCTCATCATCCGCCCGTCGGCGGTCTATGGCTGCGGTCAACAGTTTCCGAATTACATCAAGCCGATGATTGAAAATGCGGTGCGCGGCATTCCAACCCATTTCGATCACGGCGGGAAGCACCCGCGTGATTATACGCACGCGGAGGATGTTGCCCAGTTGACGCTGTGCGCGCTCGACGTTCCCGCAGACCGCGTACAAGACCGCGTGTTTTATGGGGCGACCGGCGAACCGTTGGTGACGGCAGGGCAAGTGGCAGAAATGATCAAGGAGCAAATTCCCGGCAGCGTCATCGAAATTGCCACCGAGCTGGATGCCGAAGATGTATTAGGCGTCCGCTTGCGTGGGCAATTGAACATCGAGAACGGACGAAAACAGCTCGGCTATGAACCGCGTTTCAAGGATTTGCGAGCGGGAATTCGAGACTATATCGAAAATTATCGCGCGTATTTGCAAAGCCAAGAATCAGGCAGGAACCGTTCCACTCGGGCTTGACCTCCGCAGAGCTTTCATCTGCTATGAACGACGATTTGCGTACTCGCTTGGCGATTCCCGCTATACAGCTCGATGCTATCAATGCGCTGCTGCTCGACCCAGATACGCGCGTAGTGAACGATTTACTGCGGGTTGTGGAGAAATATGGCACGCCCTCTGAAATCAATGCGCAAGCCCGCGCAGCACGCGAGCTATCAAACCTTACAAGGCAGCTTGCCGCGATGGATTCCCCATATCTCGCCGACTTGGAATGGTTAACGGGGCAGCGCGAGACCGGGGCATTCGTTTCGCTGGACGAGTATGCTCACGCGGTAGTCGGAACGCGTAGAGACCCCACGACGTTTGATCCTTCCTTCGCGGTCACTCTGGAAATTAGTTCTTTGCATTATTTTCCATGGTTGATTGCCGAAGCCAAGCACTCGATTCAACATCGTGAATTGATGCCGGGGCGTTATATTCGCGTGCGCAAGATGAAAGAGGCAGAAAACGACAACGGGGATTTGCTCGCCGTCGCCGCTGCGATGCAAATTATTGGAGCGAGCTATGTGGAGACGCTGGATACACGCGGCACCGACGGTTCCAACGTGCATCTCGGCGGTCCCGAAACGATAGCGGGCTATTTTGGCGGCGTTGGGCAGCCGAATGACCACGCGCTGTTGTGGGCGGATGAATTTTTACATTATTACACCCAGTACGGCATCACGCAGGTCTTGAACGTGAACGCGGGCACGATTCTGGTCGCGTATTTACTTTATAAACTTGGGATCGACATCGAGTTCAAAATTTCCGTCTTTATGGGCAACGATAATCCCTACGCGGTCTTGTGGACGCTGCTGGGTGCAACGCTGTTCGCGCGGCCCGATGGCAGTTCCCCGCTCATCGGTTTTAATTTTTCCAACTCGGTCAACAACGAAACGATAGAGCTATGCACGGAGCTGCGCCGCGCGCTCGATTTTGAAACGGTTGTCCGTTTTGAGCATCACATCACCGAGACGTGGAAGCACATTGTGCGCCAACCCTATTTGCGCCGAACCGCACTGCTCGACCTCGCCGCGCGTGTGCCGAACATTTCCGCCAAGCATGAAGGCGGAGACCCCGACGTAGAAGTGACGCGCGCCTATCCGTCCGATGTGCTCGATTATTTTCGAGCAAAAGCGGAAATGGAAGCAAACCATTTGATGGCATCTCTCGAACAGAGTTACATGGACAAGCATGAATCGGTACAACGGACTGCGCGTGCGCTGACGGAACGAGGCATCGCCGTACTTCCCGCCAAGCATCTTCACCGGACGAGCCGCGAGAAATATGAATTGAGGCAAGTAGATGTTGGTATCGGCTGAGGAGCTGATCCGCGACGCACACCGCGAAGGGTATGCGCTCGGCGCGTTCAACACCTACAACCTCGAAATGACGAACGCGATTGTGCGCGCGGCGGAACAAGAACGCGCGCCGATTTTTTTACAGCTGGGTTCGGGGCAGCTCAAGTATGGACAGTTCGCACCGCTTGTTGCTTTGTGTCGTGCCGCCGCAGAAAAAGCGAACGTCCCGATTGCCCTACATTTGGATCATGGGGCGGCGATGGCGGAAATCCAGCGCGCGCTCGCGGCTGGATTCACCTCTGTAATGGTGGACGGCTCGCGCCTGCCCTTTGAACAGAATGTAGCAATGACGCGCCGTGTGGTGGCGCTCGCGCAGCGGTACGGCGTGCCAGTCGAAGCGGAACTGGGGAGACTTTCGGGGTCGGAAGATGCGGCAGCTGTTGTAGCACCGCAGGGCGAAATGACCGACCCCGAACAAGCACAAGCCTTTGTCGAGGCAACGGGTGTGGATCTGCTCGCGGTGTGTATTGGAAATGTGCACGGCTTTTATGCTGGGGAGCCGCATTTGGATTTCGAGCGCCTCTGCGAAATTTGCCGCCGCCTGAGCGTACCCCTCGTTCGCATGAGCGTGCCCCTCGTTATCCATGGCACATCCGGTATTCCCGACGAAACGATTCGCGCCTTGATTGCCAACGGCGTTGTGAAATTCAATTTAAACACCGAGCTGCGGGTTGCCTATTTCAATACACTGTCGCAAGAAATCGCACGGCGAGATGACACGTTTAATTTAGCGCGCTTGATGAATCCGGTCATGGAGGCTGTAACGCAAGTGGTTACCGCCAAACTGCAATTGTTTGGCAGTGCCAACAAGCTAACGCATCCAACGCCGCTCAAGGTCCAGGAGACGCACTCGATACACTGACAACCCGGCTTGGAAATACTTGATCGCAGGTGCGGGAGCACGTCAAATGGAAATTCTCAAAATCAAACGTGTGCCATTCACATTCAATCGCAGCATTCAGGTGGACATGATGCTCGCGTTCCTCCTGATTGCGCTGTTACCCGTTACCCTCGTCAATCAATTTTATTACGACACCACGCGCAGCTTTATCGAAGAACGCGTCAAGTCGTATGACCGCGAGCTGATTCACCAGAGGGCAAAGCAGTTGGACACCCTGTTGTCCCAGATTCAGATCATCAAAAAAGAAACTGCTGCGTATCTCGTCGGTCCCGATGTGCTTGGTTATTTCAGTTCGGATGTGCCCGCCGACAAGGTGTTTATCACGACCAAGACTGAGAATTATTTGAGAAACCTGCGCCGTTCGTTTCCGCCGAGCATTCAAATTTATATCATTCTCAGTAACGGCACGCTCTATTCCACCAACGGGTCGGTCAATCGTGAGCTGCTGACGGCGAAAGAATGGATTGCGACGCAACCCACTGGGAATTCCGAAAAAATTATTCCGCCGCACCCCGCCGATTATTTTGATTTGGGTCCGACCAATCCCTCGCCCCACGTTGTGTCCTTTGTTAGCCCCGTCTTTTTGCACGACCACGCCGATACGCGGGCGCTGATCCAGATTGATTTGAACTATGCGGACATTCAAAACATTTTTCAGGACGCCGACGTGGACAAAGAGGGCGAAGTGTACGTGCAGGATTTCGCGGACGCGCTGATTTACACCAACAGCCCGCAGTTCAATGACGAGAGTGTGAGCAATGCGGGTGCCGTCTCGTCCAATGTAGATTCCCTGCCAAAGCGGAATGGCGATTATTTGATTACTGCGCCGATTGAGAGCGCAGGCTGGCAAGTGACGGGAGCGGTTTCGGAACAAAATCTCAATCGCGAATTGAGCGCGGCAAATCAGACGTGGATTACCATAACCATCATTGCCGCGCTGTTCGCTATCGTGACCTCGTATGTTCTCTCCAGCCGCATCAATCGTCCCATCCGCGAATTGGTCAAGAGCATGAAAAAAGCGGGCGCGGGCGTCTTTGATACCGTCTCGTTCCAATCGAGAAACACCGAGATTCAAGTCCTGTGCAGCAGCTTTAATTCGATGGTAAATCAAATCGAGACGTTGATGAAGCATGTGGTGGAAAAGGAAACGGAAACGACGCACGCGCAGCTCCGAGCGTTGGAAGCGCAAATCAATCCGCACTTTTTATACAACACGCTGGAAACAATGCGCAGTATCGCGGTGGAACATCAAATCGGCTCCATCGCGCAAATCTGCAAAGGTCTCGCCGATATGTTTCGCTACAGCATCAGCAAGAGCGACGAATTGGTGACACTGCGTGATGAGATTCGACACGTGCAAAATTACATGATGATTCAGAGCCAACGCTTTGGCGACAAGATTCGTTTCGAGTGCTTGATTGACAATGAACTGCTCGACTGCAAAACCATCAAGCTGATTCTTCAGCCGTTGATCGAGAACTCGGTCTTTCATGGACTGGAAATGAAACGGGGTAGTGGTCGAATTTTGGTGAGCGCGTATGAAGAAGACGGGAATATTTCGATTAACGTCGTGGACAATGGAGTGGGCATCGAGCCCGCGCAGGCGCAACGCTTGAATTCGATTTTTCAAGGTACGGCGAACAAGGATGGCGCGGCGATTGGCACGCGGACTGGCATTGGCTTGGTCAACGTGAACAGCCGCATCAAACTATACTATGGCAAACAGTATGGCTTGTCCATCTTCCGTACGCCGAACTGCGAAACGCTCGTGCGCGTAACTATTCCTTTGGTGCTAAATCCTGAGAGTGCCTCAAGTCATTGCGAGCCGTCTTTGCGTCCGATGTAGTTTAACGGCGCAATCTCCTAGTGGGGAATTCGTTATAGCCGCGTATGAGATTGCTTCGGCGCAAGAACGGCTCCTTGCAATGACAGCCGAAAGGCGCTCTCCGGTTTAGCAGAAAGTGTAAGGAGGAATAACCATGCTCAAGGTATTACTGGTGGACGACGAAGGGCCGCTGCGCAGCCTCATCCGAAATTTCATTTCGCATCAGCCGGGCTTTCAAGTTGTCGGCGAAGCGAGTGACGGCATCGAGGCGCTCGCCCTCGCGTGTCGTTGTGAGCCGGATATTGTCATCACCGATATTCGAATGCCGGAAATGGACGGATTGGAATTGATGGCGCGTCTCACGCGCGCGCTGCCCGGCACGCAGGTGATGGTCGTCAGCGCGTTTCACGAATTTGCATACGCGCAGCGCGCGATGGAGTACGGCGCGGTGGGCTATTTGCTCAAGCCGGTCGAGGAAGAGGACTTGCATCAGGGATTGAAACGCGCCAAAGATTTGATTGCGCAGCGCCTCGCGTTAAAGAATCAAATCGTCACGATGAAGCGCGAGCTGGGCAAACTCCAAACTAGCCTTGCTTCTCCCATTGTGACCGAAATCGTGTGCACTGAAAGTCCTGTCGTGCAAAAAGTGGTGCAGTATATCCACGAAAATTATCATCGGGATGCGAGCCTCGAAGAAATCGCGCAGAAAATGTACATGAACACCTCGTATCTCTCCCGCTTGTTCAAGCAAAAAACGGGCAAGTGCTTTCACGATTTCCTCGTCCAAGTACGGCTGGATAATGCCAAAGCGATGCTTTCCAAATCCGAACTGCATGTGAATGAAATTGCCGATATGCTGGGGTATAAAGATACCAGCCACTTTATCAGCGTATTCAAGCGCAATACCGGGCTGACGCCGAACGATTACCGCCGACAAAATCGGTTTCCGGTAGGCGTTTCGTAAAAAGAACCCTATAAAAGTAAAGAATTCTTTATTGAGAGCTGCCTGCGTCTTTCTATAATGGAATAAATTCCAAAGGAGGAAGAAGATGAATTCGCGGCAACTCAAATCCATCGGGGGGTTCGGACTGCTGCTCGTATTTCTAATCCTCGTGAGCGCGTGCGCGGGACAGTTACCCACGCCCGCACCCGCTCCAGCGACGCAGCCCGCCCAAGCAGCCACGCAAGCTCCCGCGGCAACACAAGCGGCACAACCCACGCAAGCGGCGGCAACTCAGGCTCCTCAGCCAACTACCGCCTCATCCGGGCAAAAAGTAACTATCCGCATCGCGCTCATCTGGACCGGCGGCGACTCGTCCGCTCCAGCTATAGACAACGCCTTGAAAAAATGGGCGGAGGCGCACAAAGATACAGTGAACCTCGTGCGGGAAGAGACGCCGGGCGATGAGCACCGCAACAAGATGACCGTGGACCTCGCCAGCAATAACGTAGCGGATGTTTTCAGTTATTGGACGGGGCCTGCCAGTATGAACCCGTTCCTTGACGCCAATATGCTACTGGATATGTCCGAGTACTTTAAATTGAGTAAGGTCAACAAGCAAGATCGCTGGACCGAGGCTCAACTCCAAAATTCGACATTCAACGGCAAGGTCTACGCCCTGCCGATTCAAGCCTTCAAGTGCTTTACGCTGTACAATACAGCGCTCTTTGACAAATATAACGTCAAGCCGCCGACGAACTATCAGGAGATGCTCGCCGTCGCCAAAGTCTTTAACGACAACGGCATTACGCCGATGGATGAAGGCAGCAAGGGCGGTAATCCGGGGCACCTGTTCTACAACGATATTCTGTATCAGTTGCCGAACGGGTTGCAAGATGGTCAGGCGGTGACAACGTCATACAATGTCGGAACGCCCGCCTTTAGACAGGCTGCCGCCATCGTTGCCGATCTGGTCAAGAACAAATATTTCCCGGCGGATACGATTGCAAACGGGGATTGGCCCCCTTCGGTCGAATTATATAATCAGCAGAAAGCCGCGATGGTTTATACCTGCCCGTGGAAATTGCCGGACATCAAACCCGAAGTGGCGGCGATCAGCGAGCCGATGTTCTTCCCGACGGTGGATGGCGCAGCCATCAAGGGTTCAGACTTTAACGTTGGCAATACCGTTCACGGCTGGCTGATCAATCAGAACTCGTTCCACAACCCGGCGAAGCAGGCGCTCATCGTTGATTTGATGGACTCGCTGACGTCCGACGAAACCCTCAACGCCATGATTGAGGCAGGCTTGTGGCCCGCGTGGAAAGTCAACATGAGCAATCTGAAAGTCAGTCCGTTGGAGACTAAGGTACTCGACTTTACCAGCAAGTCGCCCCAAACGTATTCTGTCGTGGCGGGAATTTTGCCCACCGCCCCTTCGCTCACGGCGTATCTCGACGCGATGGACAAGTTGTTCGCGGGCGACGACCCGAATCAAGTGATTGACAAGTTCCAAGAATTTGTGAGCAAAGAAAAGAAATAGGGCGAGTCGCCGACCAAGAGATTCCGGCTTACTCTCCTCCTTGACAGGTGGAGGAGGCTTCCTCCTCCACCTGTTCTTGTACTCCAAGTACGGGCAGACCAGGGTAAAACGCGCGGCTCCGCGTCTGCCCGTCGCGATGGGCGAACTGAGGACTAGTATCTATCGAACCATTCAGCAACCATTCGAGAAAGCGAGCGATACGAATGCGATTAAAAGATAAGGTCGGCATTGTGACAGGCGGCGGTTCAGGGATTGGATGCGCGATTGCCGAACATTTTGCGCGCGAGGGTGCGCATGTTGTCGTTGTTGAACTAAATGCCGAACGAGGACAAGCGGTTGTAGATGGTATTTTGCGAAGCCAGGGAACAGCCATCTTTGTCCAAGCGGATGTCTCGAACGCGAGTCAAGTAAAAAACGCAATTGACCGCGCGGTGGAGCAGTACGGCGCGCTCGATATTCTTTGTAATAACGCCGCGATCCAACTTATCGGTCAAGATGCACGCGCACATGAGGTCAGCGAAGAAGTTTGGGATTTAACTCTCAACATCAATCTACGCAGCGTCTGGCTCTGCTGCAAATATGCAATTCCATATATGCTCGAACGTGGCGGTTCCATCATCAATATCGCTTCCCCAACGGGTTTGTACGGGATCGGCGCAGGGTTTACGGCATACAGTACAAGCAAAGCGGGTATCTTTGGTCTTACACGGGTCATGGCGGTGGATTATGGATCGAATCAGATCCGTGTGAATGCCATTGTCCCCGGGACCACGCAGACGCCGCTCATTGCTACCTTGTTAGCAAATCAACAGCACGTTTCGAATCTTTTGAGTCGAACTCCGTTAGGCAGATTCGGAACACCGGAAGATGAGGCAGGACTCGCCGTGTTTCTCGCCTCCGACGAATCCAGTTACTGTACTGGCGGATATTACATGGCAGATGGCGGATTGACCGCCGTGTGAACTCAATCTAGCGATTTGGCTCATTCCGTAAAGGAGATACTTTTGAAAATCACAGCGGTCACACCACTGGTCTTGGGAACACCGTGGCGCAATTTGACCTTCGTCAAGGTCGAAACGGATAGCGGCATCTATGGCTTGGGTGAGGTGCGCCTTAATAATCGGACAAACGCGTTGCTTGGCTATTTGAGTGAAGCCGTACCGCGATATGCGATTGGTCACGATCCTTTTGAGATTGAAGCTCTCGTCTCAAGGATGACCATTGCCGATTTTGGTCGGATGGGTGAAATCACCATGTCGGCGGTCTCAATCTTGGAGATGGCTTGCTGGGATATTATGGGCAAATCGCTCGATGTTCCATGTTATCGGCTTATGGGCGGTGCTGTTCGAGAGCGCATCAAGGCCTATGCCAATGGATGGTATACGGTCGAACGGACACCGGAGGCATTCCATGCGGCTGCCCGAAAAGTAGTTGAGCGTGGGTATCTCGCGCTCAAGATCGACCCGTTTGGCGCAGGTCGGTACGAGCTGTCACGCGACGAGCAGGCACGCGTCGTAGATTTAATTGCTGCTGTGCGCGAGGCAATTGGACCGGAACGTGACATCCTGCTTGAAATGCACGGTCGTTTCAATCCCGCTACTGCCATTCATATGGCAAACAAACTGGAACGCTTTCAACTGGCATGGGTGGAAGAACCCTGCCCGCCGGAAAATCTACCGGAAATAAAACGTGTTGCCGACCGCGTGTCTATGCCTGTTGCGACGGGTGAACGTTTGCACACGATGCAGGAATTCCGTCCGCTCTTTGACCTCAATGCGGTAGATATTATTCAGCCCGACACTACTCATTTTGGGGGACTCGCCTTGACGCGTCGCTTGGCAGCGTGGGCTGATGTGTATAACATCTTGGTTGCGCCGCACAACGTGGGCGGACCGGTCAGCACGGCAGCGGCATTACATCTGGCGGCATGCACTCCAAATTTCATGATTCAGGAGCACTTTAATGATTTTGCCGATGCCTGGGTCAAGCAAGCCGCGCCCGGTGTGCCCGAAGTGGTAGATGGTTACTTTGCACTGCCCACTGGCGTTGGGTTAGGCGTAGAACTCAATGAATCGCTGTTTCGCGATCACCCGCAAGTGGATAAACATTTCGATGTGTACAAAGAAGGTTGGCACCGGCGCGACGGACAGCCTTAAAGACTAGATTATGGACAAGGGCAAGGTACGCTTTGCGGTGATGTTTCTCACGCCCGCATTTTTGCTGTACTCGGTTTTCATTATCTTGCCGATGCTGGCTTCGGTTTATATCAGTCTGACCGACTGGCGCGTGGGGCGCACGATTAATTTTATAGGGCTGGGAAATTTCATCGAACTGTTTGGTGATTCGGATTATTGGACGGTTCTCAAAAATTCCTTCACGCTCGTTATCGCCACCGTTGTTTTTCAAGTTTCGCTCGGATTGATTTTTGCCTACATGTTGTTTTGGACCATTCGCGGCTTTCGTTTTTTTCGTTCCGTGTTCTTTATGCCCGTCGTCGTTGCGCCCATCGCTATCGGCGTGCTTTTTTCCATTCTCTATAACGGCGATATTGGTCCTATTAACAAGCTGCTGGGAGATGTGGGCTTGTCATGGCTGGAACGAAATTGGATGTCTGACCGGAATGTGGTTCTGTATTCGGTCATTTTCCCTTCGGTCTGGCAATATATCGGATTGTATGTTGTTATTTTTCTCGCGGGGCTGCGCGGCATTCCGCGCGAATATTTTGACAGCGCGAGCATTGATGGGGCATCGCGCGTGCGGATGTTTTTTTCCATTGCCATCCCCTTGCTGCGCGAAATCATCGTCCTCTGTGTCATCCTCGCGGCGACCGGTTCGATTCGCGCGTTCGACCACTCCTGGGCATTGACCAAAGGCGGTCCGGGTCTTGCCTCCGCTTACTTTGCCACATTGGTGTACAAACGAGCATTTCTGGAAAGTCGCTTTGGCTACGGCAGCGCCATCACCGTGACGGTATTGGTCTATTCGCTTATCTTTACCGTCCTGTTTCGCAGACTATTCATTAAAGACATTAAATAACTGATGTTACGCACTTTGCTTTATATATCGGAAGAAAAATACAAGTTCGCAAGTCTGAGATTTCTCGCAACGATGCTCGAAATGACAGCTCGTGCGTAACATGAGTAAATAGCAAAGGGATTGCGCAGAATGCAAAAGACGATGGAAACGCTACGACCTTCGGTCATGGAGGGCATTCATCCGCGGCGGTGGAAAATTTCCACCACTGTTTTTTATTTGATCCTCATTGCCTATGGGCTGATCAATTTGTTCCCCTTTGTTTGGGTGGTCTTGTCCTCGTTCAAAACGAATGATGAAATTTACGCAGCAGTGTTGGCGCTGCCGAGCCAGCTGCGCTTTGAAAATTATGTGACCGCGTGGCAAACGGCGAAAATCGGTCAGTTCATGTTGAACAGCGCGATTGTGTCCGCGTCGGCGGTGTTCATCGTTCTGCTCTTTGGCTCAATGGCGGCGTATATTCTTTCGCGCGTGATCCCGAATCGTTTTCTCTATACTTACTTTGCGCTGGGGATTATGATTCCGGTGCAAACGATTTTGATTCCAACGTTCGTGCTGATGAAGACGATTCAATTGAACAATACGTTGCTCTCGCTGATTCTCTTGTATGCCGCGAGCAATATTTCGCTCGCGGTGTTTTTGTTGGTCGGATTTATGCGTTCGATTCCGGGAGAATTGGAGGAAGCGGCAGTAATTGACGGATGCAGTTGGCCCCGCTTGTTTTTCCAAATCATTCTGCCGCTGTGCCGACCGGGTTTGGCAGCCGTTGGCACGTTGAGCTTTCTATACTGCTGGAATGAATACTTGTTCGCGTATGTGCTCATTTCGGGTGCGGATACGAAGACGATGCCGCAAGGAATTTACGCGCTGCAAGGATTGTACACGGCGGCGTATGGACCCCTTACTGCGGGTCTCGTTCTATCCATTCTCCCCGTTCTCATTATCTACATTCTGTTTCAAGAACAGGTCATCGAAGGGATGGTCGCGGGGTCGGTGGTGGGGTAGGAGTAGTTTCTGTGAGG
>Ga0070741_10008914_pt1 | contig 19830 bp, 16 predicted proteins | sample Coa_R1_4_FD_66440 | JGI IMG/M metagenome (GOLD analysis project Ga0070741, IMG submission 66440) | Surface soil microbial communities from Centralia Pennsylvania, which are recovering from an underground coalmine fire - Coalmine... | ecosystem: Environmental > Terrestrial > Soil > Unclassified ...
AGTAGTGCAACAACATGAAACTGCGGGGTTGCACCTTTTTTCTTGCCCGTATAATTCGGCGCGCTTTCGCATCCGTATCTCGCAGTCTCATCATGTTGTTGCACTAGAAATGGCAGATGGCAGATTGCACATTACAGATTGCGGCGAATCCTTTGGCACCTTCAATCTGAAATCTGAAATCTGAAATCTGAAATCTGAAAAATATGACAACGACATTTATGGCAGCGCCGAAACTGCTGCTGACTTCCGAGTCCGTGACCGAAGGACATCCGGACAAAATGTGCGACCAAATCTCGGACGGCATCCTCGACGCGATTTATACCCAAGATCCGTACGGTCGGGTCGCGTGCGAAGCGGCGGCGAGTGGCGGTCTCATTGCGGTTATGGGTGAAATCACGACGACCGCGCGTTTTGACGCGTACGAAATCGTGCGCAATACATTGGATAAAATCGGTTATAACGACAGCAAGGTGTGTCTCGATTACAAAACGGCGGGCATTCTCGTTTCCATCAAACAGCAGTCGCCCGACATTGCGCAAGGCGTGAACGACGCGTTGGAAGCGCGCGAAGGGCACTCCGACCCGATTGACCGCATCGGCGCGGGCGACCAAGGTATGATGATTGGGTTCGCGTGCAACGAAACGCCGGAATATATGCCGCTCACGATTTCGCTCGCGCATAAACTGACCAAACGTCTCGCCGAAGTCCGCAAGGACGGCGTGCTGCCGTATCTCGGTCCCGACGGCAAATCGCAAGTGACCGTCGAGTACGCGTACGGCAAACCCAAGCGCGTGGATACGATTGTCATTTCCACGCAGCACTGGCAAGATTTGGACCAAAAGAAAATTGCGGCGGACATTCGCAAATATGTCATCGAATCGGTCGTGCCGATCGAATTGCTCGACGAAAATACCAAGTATTACGTGAATCCGACGGGTCGTTTTTTCATTGGCGGACCGATGGGCGACGCGGGACTGACCGGGCGCAAGATTATTGTGGATACGTACGGCGGCATTGCGCGGCACGGCGGCGGCGCGTTCAGCGGCAAAGACCCGACGAAGGTGGATCGCTCTGCCGCGTACGCCGCGCGTTACGTTGCCAAGAATGTGGTCGCCGCCGGTTTGGCAGACCGCTTTGAACTTCAGCTTGCGTACGCCATCGGCATCGCGCACCCCGTTTCCATGATGGCAGAGACGTTTGGCACAGAAAAAGTGCCGCACGATACCATTATGGAATTGATTCGGCAGCACTTTGATTTGCGTCCTGCCGCGATTATTCGCGATTTGGACTTGCGCCGCCCAATCTATCAACCGACCGCGTCGTACGGGCACTTTGGACGTCACGACATTGATGCGCCGTGGGAACGTATTGACAAAGCAGAAATCTTGCGCGCAGAGGCAGGTTTGTGATTCAAAAAATGGAGCAATGTTGGCGCTCCATTTTTTTGTCGGCGCAAGCTGTCATGAAAATGGCATCGCATTGCATTGACGCGGGGCAAGAAATGATTATGCTATGGGCATAGTCACGGAGGATTGGCGCATGAAAGATTCGATCGCATATCGCATTCGCGGCGGACATCCCGTGCGCGGCGAAATCAAAACCTTGGGCGCGAAAAATTTTGCGACGAAAGCGATGGTCGCCGCGCTGTTAAGCGAGAAAACCACAACGCTGACGAACGTTCCGCCGATTGGCGATACGGATATTACACAGGAGATGTTGGAATCGGTTGGCGCCCGCGTCACGCGACACGGCAGCATAATGACCATTGACCCCTCGTCCATGAAATCATCCCATGTGCCGACGCCGCATTCGGGCAGCAATCGCATTCCGATTCTGTTGCTCGGCGCATTACTGCATCATTGGAACGAAGTGTTTGTGCCCGTACTCGGCGGCTGCAAAATCGGCACGCGCGGCGTGGACTTTCACCTCGCGGCGATTCGCGCGTTCGGCGGCATTATCGAAGAAACGGACGACGGTTTTGTGGCGCGGCGGTACGGCAAACTGCGCGGCGCCCAAATCAATCTGCCCTATCCGAGCGTCGGCGCGACGGAAACGAGCTTGTATCTCGGCGTGTTGGCGGAAGGACGCACCGTCATTACGAACGCGGCAATGGAGCCGGAAATTTTTGAACTCATCACGATGCTGCGTTCGATGGGCGCAATCATTTTTACGACGCCGAATCGCGAAATCCGCATTGACGGCGTGCGCGAATTGAGCGGAACCAACATGCCGATTCTCGGCGACCGCATCGAAGCCGCGTCGTGGGCATGTCTCGCGTGCGCGTCGGACGGCGATATTACGGTGCACGGCATTCGCCCCGAAACGCTCGGCAATTTTTTGTCGTACTATCAACTCGTGGGGGGGGGGATTGAACTCAAGGGTGCGGACAGCATTCGCTTTTTCCGGCGCGGCGCGATTCGTCCGACGATGATTGAAACGGATGTGTATCCGGGCTTTTCGACCGATTGGCAGCAGCCCTTTGCGATTCTGTTGACGCAGGCGGACGGCATTTCGGTGATTCACGAAACGGTGTACGAAAAACGCTTTGGGTATTTGAAAGCGTTGAACAAACTCGGCGCGAAAACGCAATTGACGACGCATTGTTTGGGCAATGTGCCGTGTCGCTATCGCGATCAGGGGCACGAGCACAGCGCGATTATTACGGGACCGACGCCGTTTCACGATGCGGATGAAATCACAATTCCCGATTTGCGCGCGGGGCTGGCGTACGTGATTGCCGCCGCGATTGCGCCGGGCGAAACCCAAGTGAACGGCATCGCCTTTTTGGAACGCGGCTATGGCGACATTGTGCCGCGTCTCGCCGCGATGAATTTGCAAATTGACAAAGTGAAACGCCCAGCACTCTCGCCGGAGGCGGCATGAGTTGTAAGGGTGGGCGAGTCATTCAGGGATGAGTACTCTGCCCATCTTTTTGTCTGATGTATTTGTGAAAGATGTTGCAAGCAAAACTCGCGCGTGTTATAATCGCGCCGCGCGTGTCCATGCGACAATTGGCGTGAGATTGCCGCCGCGGGCGATGTGACGCATTTTGCATTGCCGCGCGAGTTCAAGGAGAGGCGTGCGCGTACTGATTACCGGCATTTCCGGCTTTGCAGGCAGTCATCTGGCAGACTATCTTTTGGCGCAGCCGGAACCTGCCCTTGCACTGGTAGGCGTGTCACAGCACGGCGGCGAACACACGCCGAACGATGTGCGGATTGCTTTGGTCAACGGGGATTTGACCGACCCGCGTTTTACCGCTGACCTCCTCGCGCAAGTTTCCCCCGACCGCATTTATCATCTCGCCGCGCAAGCGTTTGTGCCCATTTCGTGGCAAGACCCGTGGGCGACGTTGGAAAATAATATTCGCGCGCAAACGAATCTGCTGCACGCCGCCGCGCAAAGGAATTTGCCCGCGCGCATTCTCATTGTCGGCTCAAACGAAGAATACGGACGCGTCACGCCCGCCGATTTGCCGATTGACGAAGAGACGCCGCTGCGTCCCGACAGCCCGTACGGTGTGAGCAAAATCGCGCAAGATTATTTGGGACTGCAATATTTTCTCAGTCATCAACTGCATGTGGTGCGCGTGCGTCCGTTCAATCACATCGGTCCGCGCCAAAACGAACGTTTTGTGGCGTCGAATTTCGCCAAACAAATTGCCGAAATCGAAGCGGGACGGCGCGAAGCGAAACTGTGTGTCGGCAATCTGGACGCGCAGCGCGATTTCACCGACGTGCGCGACGTGGTGCGCGGCTATGTGCTGGCGTTGGAACGCGGGCAAGCGGGCGAAGTGTATAATATCGGCTCGGGCAAACCGCGTCCGATTCGGGAACTCGTCGAAACGTATCAACGGCTCTCACGCGTGCCGTTTGAAATTGAATTTGACCCGCAGCGGATGCGTCCCTCCGACACACCCGTTTCGTACTGCGACGCGACTAAAATAAAACGCGCCACGGGATGGGAACCGCAAATTCCGTTCGAGCAAACGCTGCGCGACATTTTGGCGGATTGGCGCGCGCGCATCGTCGAGAGCGCATAGCGTATGGCGCATCGCAACGCGCAACAGCAACAGCAATCCTTTGTTTCATGGAGTAGTGAATGTCTAGAAAAGTAGGACTCATCACCGGCATCACCGGACAGGACGGCGGTTATCTTGCCGAATTGTTGTTGGAAAAAGGGTACGAGGTCGTCGGCGTTGTCCGCCGCACTAGCACGATCAACTTTGAACGCATCGCGCATATTCAAGATAAAATCACCATCGCCCACGCGGACTTGTTGGACGAAGTTTCGCTGATTGACGTACTGCGCGAATTTCGTCCGACGGAAGTGTACAATCTTGCCGCGCAAAGTTTCGTGCCCACTTCGTTCAAACAGCCCGTGTTGACCGGCGAAGTCACCGCGCTGGGCGTCACGCGCATTCTCGACGCCATTCGCACCGTGGACCCGGGCATTCGTTTTTATCAAGCGTCCAGCAGCGAAATGTTCGGCTGGGTCCAAGAAGTGCCGCAAACGGAAAAGACGCCTTTCTATCCGCGTTCGCCGTACGGTGTCGCCAAAGTGTACGGGCATTGGCTGACGGTAAATTATCGCGAGTCCTACAATTTGTTTGCGTGCAGCGGCATCTTGTTCAATCACGAATCGCCGCGCCGCGGGCTGGAATTTTCGACGCGCAAAATTACTCACGCGGCGGCGCGCATCAAATTGGGCTTGCAGAAGGAATTGAAACTGGGCAACGTCGAATCCAAACGCGATTGGGGCTATGCGCCCGATTACGTCCGCGCAATGTGGCTCATGCTGCAGCAAGACAAACCCGATGATTACGTCGTGGCGACGGGCATTCAACATACAGTTTTGGAATGCGCCAAAATCGCGTTCGAGTGCGTGGATTTGGACTATAACGATTATGTGGTCGCGGACAATCCCGCCGACTTGCGTCCCGCCGATGTCATCAATCTCGTCGGCGATTCGCGCAAGGCGCGCGAAAAATTGGGCTGGGCGCCGACGGTAACGTTTCCGCAGATGATTCAAATCATGGTGGAAGCAGATTTAGCCGCGCTGAAAAAGGCGTATAACTGGTGAAAGGCGGACATGACCTACCAAATCATCTTTGGCACGGACGGCTGGCGCGGCGTCATCGCCGAAGACTATACCTTTGAAAATGTGCGCCGCGCCGCGCAAGGCGTAGCGAGCTATTTCGCCGCGCAGCATCGCGCGCGGGAACGCGGCATGGTTATCGGCTACGACTATCGTTTTGCGTCCGAACATTTCGCGGCGGCGGCGGCTGAAGTTTTGGCGGCAAACGGCATTCCCGTTTGGCTGACCGAGACGGGCACGCCCACACCCGTGATTTCGTACGCGGTCATTGCTCATCACGCCGCCGGCGCTATCAACATTACCGCGTCGCACAATCCGAGCACGGACAACGGTTTCAAAGTGCGAAGTGAATTTGGCGGCGCGGTGGACCCGGACGTGTTGAAAAAAATTGAAGCGCTGATTCCCGAAAACAGCGCGGATGTGAAACGTCTTGCGCTCGCGGATGCCATAGCCCAAAACTTGGTCAAACTGTTCGACGCGAGCGGCGCGTACCTCGCGCATCTGCCCGACATGCTAGATGTGACGCCGCTGAAAAATGCGGGGCTGCATGTGGTGCATGACCCGATGTGGGGTGTGGGCAGCGGTTGGTTGAAACGCATTTTGGAAGGCGGCACAACAACCGTCGCCGAAATTCACAGCGGACGCAATCCGATTTTTCCCGACATGAAGCGTCCCGAGCCGATTCCGCCCAACACCGCGCGTTTGCAAGAGACGGTGCCGGCAATCCACGCGCACGCGGGCTTTCTCACCGACGGCGATGCGGACCGTGTCGGCTTTGTCGCCGAGAATGGACGCTTTATCAATCAACTCGAAGTGTATGCGCTGCTCGCGTATTATTTGTTGGAAATTCGCGGGCTGCGCGGACCGATTGTCAAAACGATTTCGACGACCTCGATGTTGAACAAACTCGGCGCCCTCTACAACGTGCCCGTCCACGAAACGGGCGTCGGTTTCAAATTCATTGCGCCGAAAATGTTGGAAACGAACGCGCTCATCGGCGGCGAAGAATCGGGCGGCTTTGCTTTTCGCGGGCACATGCCCGAACGCGACGGCATTTTGTGCAGTCTCTTTTTGATGGACTTGATGATAAAACTGAACAAGACGCCGACGCAGCTCATCGAGCATTTGTTCAGCCTCGTCGGTCCGCATTATTACGACCGTATTGACACACCTTTTCCGCCGTCGCGCAATCAAGAGGTGCGCGCGAAAATCGCCGCGCAAAAACCGTCAGCGATTGCAGGCATTCGCGTTGTCCACATCAACACACTCGACGGTTTCCGTTACGAGATGGAAGACGGCGGCTGGCTGTTGATTCGTTTCAGCGGCACCGAACCGATTATTCGCGTGTACACCGAAACGACGCATCCGGACAAGGTGCAGGCAATTTTGCAAGAGGGTTTGCGTTTGGCAGGACTCGAGTAGGCAGGAGGCAGAACGTAGAAAGCAGTTGACTCTGTTTCTTGCCCCCTGCCCCCTGCCTCCTGCATACGGTGTTTTTCGACACGCATTGTCATTTAACCGACCACGCCTTCGACGCGGACCGCGACGCGGTGATTCAGCGCGCGAGGGAGGCGGGCGTGACGCGGATGTTGACGCTGGCAACCGATGTGGTGTCGAGTCGCGCCGCGATCGAATTAGCGGAACGCTTTGCGTGCGTATATGCGGCAGTGGGGATTCATCCCGAAAGTGTGCGCGAGGCGGAGACCGGAGATTTGAGACTGGTTCGAGAATTGGCGCAGCATCCGAAAGTGATTGCGATTGGCGAAATTGGTTTGGATTTTTATTGGGACAAGACAACTGCCGAGTTACAGCAAAAATTTTTTGAACAGCAATTGGAACTCGCGATGGAATTGCATTTGCCCGTCGCAATCCATGACCGCGACGCGCACGAAAAAATCATCGAAACCCTGCGCGCGCGACGTAGCTTACATGGGCGCGGTGTGTTACATGCGTTTTCGGGCGGCGTCGAAATGGCGCACGCGGCGTTCGATTTGGGATTTGTAGTTTCGTTTGGCGGACCGATTACGTTCAAGAACAACAAACACGCGCCGGAAATGATTCGTGCGCTCCCGCTCGAAAAAATCTTGTTGGAAACGGATGCGCCGTATTTGGCGCCGCATCCGCTGCGGGGGAAACGCAATGAACCGGCGCACGTAAAACTAGTAGCACAGCGCATCGCTGCGATTCAAGAATTGAGCATTGAACAGGTTGCCGCGCAGACAACACGTAACGCGCTCGAATTGTTCCGGCTCGAAGAATGGTGAGGTGGCATGGAACTCAAGGACATCTTGAAACCGATTGAAACGGATTTGCAAAAAGTGGAACTGCAACTCCACGAGGCAGCCCGCGCCGAATTTGGTCCGTTGGCAATGGTGATTGAATCTATTATTGACAGTGGCGGCAAACGCATTCGTCCCGCCGTGACTCTCTTGGCAGGACGGATGTTTCCGCAGGCAGAAGAGAATTTGCTCAAGTTGGCGGTCTCGGTCGAACTTTTGCACATGGCGACGCTGATTCATGACGATTTGCTCGACAAGGCGACCACGCGTCGCGGCAGCGCCACCATCAACAGCAAGTGGGACAGCAAATCTACCGTCCTCGCGGGCGATTACGTGTGGGCAAAAGCCGCCAAAATCGCGGCAGAGGTCGGCAATCCGAAAGTGTTGGGCATCTTTGCCGACACGATTCTCGTCATCGTGGAAGGTGAAATCAAACAAGACTATACCGACGCCAAATCGCGACCCCAGCGCGATGAATACTATACGCGCATTTATGCCAAGACCGCGTCGCTGTTTGAAGGCGCCATGCGTTCGGCAGCCGTCTTGGGCAATGCGCCGGAACAGCACATGAACGCGTTGGGCATGTACGGGCGCAAACTCGGTACGGCATTCCAAATCATTGACGACGTGTTGGATTTCGTCGGCACGCAGAGCGATGTCGGGAAACCGGTGGGTAATGATTTGCGGCAAGGCGTTGTCACCCTGCCCGCCATTATGTATTACGAAAATCATCCGAATCATCCCATTATCAAATCCATTGCGGTAAAAAACGGGCACAGCACGCAAGACCTTGAGGCGGCGATTGAGGAAATTCGCCACTCGCCCGAAATGATGGAAGCGCGCAACGAGGCACAAGAATTCGTCCGCGAAGCCCAGCGCGAACTCCGAGTCTTGCCCAAAAGCAAATATCGTCAGGCGCTGCATGAATTGGCAGAGTATGTGGTGGAACGCAACAAATAGCGAAAAGCCGATAGCGAATTTGATATTCGCTATCGGCTTTTTGTTTTCCGCAAGCTGCGGTATGCTTGATTGGTGCAATCGTGGAATCGTGCGTTAGTGCGATAGTGCGGTTTGCGATTTGCGGTTTGCGATACGCAATACGCGATACGCGATTTGCCATCTGCCATCTGCCATGCGCGACATTTCCGTCATCATCGTCTCGTGGAACGTGCGCGAGTTGTTGAAACGCGCGCTGCAATCCATTTTCGATGACGCGGCGGCGGCGCAATGCACCGTCGAGGTCGTCGTCGTGGACAATGCGTCGCGTGACGGCACCGTCGAAATGGTACGCGCCGAATTTCCCCACGTGCGCGTGATAGCGAATACGGAAAATGTCGGCTTCACGCGCGCCAACAATCAGGGCTTGCGCGCGACGCAGTACGGAACGAACGCCGCTTCGTCCCCCGCCCCCACGCCCCCGACGGCGAACGACCAGTACGGAACGAACGCCGCTTCGTTCCCCGCCTCCGCGCCCCCGACGGCGAACGGCACGCCCGTTACGGCGAACGGCACGCCCGTTACGGCGAACGGCACGCCCGTTACGGCGAACGGCACGCCCGTTACGGCGAACGGCACGCCCGTTACGGCGAACGGGCGCTACGTCTTTTTCCTCAATCCCGACACGGAAATTCAACGCGGCGCGTTGCGCGCGCTGCTCGATTTCATGGATGCGCCCGAAAATGCGCGCGTCGGCATCGTCGGTCCCCAACTCTATTACGCGGACGGCTCGCCGCAATCCTCGCGGCGGCGCTTTCCCAAATTTTCCACCGCGCTGTTTGAATCTACGAAATTGGAGCAATGGTTTCCCCACAACAAACTGATTACGGATTACCGCTTACGGAACACCGGTGACTCGAACACGCAAGACGTGGACTGGGTCGTCGGCGCGGCAATGTTTGTGCGCCGCGCGGTGGTTGAACAAATCGGCGGGTTCGACGAAAATTTTTTCATGTACTCGGAAGAAATGGATTGGTGCAAACGCGCAAAAGAGGCGGGTTGGCGCGTGGTCTATTTCCCCCACGCGCGCGTTTTGCATCACGAAGCGAAATCGTCGGAACAGGTGCGCGCGCAGCGCGACATTTATTTTCATTCGAGCAAAGTGCGCTATTTCAAAAAACATCACGGCAATTTGCAAGGGGAATTGTTGCGTTATTTTTTATTAAGCATGTTTGCGTATCAAATTCTCGAAGAAGGCGCCAAGTATGTGGTGGGACACAAACGCGCACTGCGCGCAGAAAGGATAAAGGCGTACGCGCAAGTGTTGAGGAGTGGGTTAAAATAGAACTCGCGATGGAATAAACTGCCATCGAATCAAATTCGACGGCGGAATCGGTCGAAATTCGTTCAAACGAATTCCCAATTTCCGAACCCCATTCATTGGGTTTACACCTCGTTCGACGTGAAATTCATTTCACGGGCATTCATACGACACGTGCGTGTTGTGGGAAGGGCGCGCGGCAATTTTGGAACGTTTGACGCGTTTACGGTTGACGCTTCACGTCAGCTGCACACAGCCCAAAAGCGTCGCGGCGAGCCTCTCTTTTCTCGTTTCATGCTCTTTCCCACGCACCGCTGGTTAAAAGTGGACAAGGGGTTTGCCTTTTGGCAGCGCTTGGCACGCTTACGCGCAAAATGGCGCGAGGGTGAGATTGCTTGGGAAAAATTGGCTGCGGCGATACGCGGCTGGATCAATCACGTGCAATACGCCGAGACATTGGGCTTGCGCCGCGCGGTGCTGCGCGCGTTCGTTTGATTCAAGGGGCTGAACTATGCGACTCGATACGGTCGAATCCGATGTGATTCATGCCATCGGACATGACGAAGAAACGAATGTTCTGGAAATTATTTTCAACACCGGGCAAATTTATCAATACCGCAATGTGCCGCGCACGCTGTACGAAGAATTTCTCAAGAGCGATTCCAAAGGCAAATATTTTCAAGAAAACATTCGCGGCGAGTTTGAATTTTGGCAGTGGGACGCGGCAATGGCAAAATTCGTGCGCGCAGAGCAGAAAAAAAATGAACAATGAAGAATGGACAATGCACCATTTGATTTTGAACTTTTGACTTGAACCTTTGACTTGTTCATCATGCGCATCCTTTTCCTCACCGGCGAATTTCCACCGCTGCAAGGCGGCGTAGGCGACTGCACGAACGAAATCGCGCGCGCCCTCGCGCAGCGCGGCGTCGAGGTGTCTGTACTGACCAGTGATCCGTCGTCAGTCATCAGTAATCAGTCATCAGTCTCCAATCTCCAATCTCCAGTCTCCAATCTCCACATCTTTCGCACGATTCAAAAATGGAACTGGTCCGCGCTCGCACAGATTCGCAAAACGATTTCCGAAATCCGTCCCGACATTGCGCATATCCAATATCAAACCGGCGCGTTCGGGATGCACCCGATGATTAATTTTTTGCCGCGCTTTCTCTCCCCCTCTCTTTTCAGGAGAGGGGGTCGGGGGGTGAGGTCCGTCGTCACGTTTCACGATTTATTGCCCGCGTATCTCTTTCCCAAAGCGGGACCGCTGCGCGATTGGGTAACGTTTCAACTCGCGCGCAGCGCGGACGCGGTGATTGCGACGAATGAACAAGATTACCAAACACTTGGCGCTTTGAACTTGAAACTTTTAACTTTAATTCCGATTGGCAGCAACATTGCGCCCACAGCCCCCCCCCCCGATTTTAGCCGCGCAAACCTTCGCGCGCGTTTGGACGTGCGCGACGATGAAACATTGCTCGTCTATTTCGGTTTCCTGAATGCAAGTAAAGGCGCAGAGACTTTGATTCATGCGCTGCGCGATTTGCCCAACGCGAAACTTTTGTTTCTCGGCGGACAAACCGGCGCGAGCGACCCGACGAATGTGGCGTATGCGGAACATGTCAAAGAAATCATTCGAGACTGGAGATTGGAGAACCGCGTGTTGTGGACGGATTATTTGCCGGCGGAACAAGTGAGCGCGCATTTTTACGCGGCGGATGTGTGTGTGCTGCCCTATCGCGACGGCGCATCGTTCCGACGCGGCAGTTTCATGGCGGCGCTCGCGCATGGGATGCCCATCATTACGACAAACGCGGAAAGCGGAACGCGAAAAGTGGAAAGCAGAGAGCGGAAAGCGGAAAGCCAAAAGTGGAAGGCGAAAAGCGATGGGGAGAATGGCGCGTCGGCATTGCCCATGTTGCGTGATGGGGAAAATGTTTTGCTTGTGCCGCCCGACGACCCCGCCGCGATTGTGGCGGCAGTCACGCGTCTGCAAAATGCGCCTGACTTGCAGCACCGTCTCGGCGCAAACGCGCGTCGTACCGCCCGCGCCTTTTCGTGGGACAAAATCGCCGACGAACATATCGCATTGTACGAAAAAATGTTGCGCTAGAGCGAAATTCCGATTTCAGACATCGGAATCGGACTGACTGCCCGCTGCCTACTGCTTACTGTCCACTGCCTACTGCTTACTATCACGTGAATCGTCCAACTCTTTTCATTCTCGCGTTTTTTCTGCTCGTCGCCATCCTCGTCGGCGCGATTTTCCGTTATCCGCTCGTCACCGACGACCCGTACATCACCTATCGTTACGCGCGCAACATCGTGAACGGCGTCGGGTTTGTGTACAACGCGGGCGAACGCGTGTTGAGTACGACGACGCCATTGTATGCGCTGCTGCTCGCGGCGTTTGGATTTTTGCGCGCGGACATTCCGACGATGGGATATTGGTTGAGCGTGACGAGCTTGGGCGTCGCCGCGTTTTTGTTGTATGTGTTGGCGGCAGCCGTGAAAAAAGCGTGGGGTGGAATGGTTGCGGGAGCGCTGCTGCTCGTGTCACCTGCGTTGGTCATGACGTTTGGCTTGGAAACGAATTTTTATTTGCTGCTCGGGCTCGCGGCAATGCACGCGTACCTATCGAATCGCGTGACACTCGCGTTTGCCCTCTGCGCGCTGCTCACGCTGACACGGAATGACGGGATGATTCTCACCGCCATTCTCACGCTGGATTATGTGTGGCAACAGCGCGGAATCATTCGAAATTTGAAATTCGAAATTCGAAATTGGAAAATTCTGCTGCCGTTCTTTATCTATCTCGCCATCCTCGCGCCTTGGCTCGTTTTCGCGTGGTTCTATTTCGGTTCGCCGTTTCCGTTTACACTCGCCGCAAAAATCGCGCAGGCGCAAAGCGGGCTGTGGGATCCGTTCGCCGTCGGGTTTTTGAAGTGGGCGCGCGACAACGCGCTGTGGCTCGCGCCGCTGTTTGGGTTTGCGCTCATCGGCATCGTGTGGGCGCTACGCGTCAAAACGCGCGTGCTGCTGCTGCTCACGTGGGCGATTTTGCATCTCGTCGCGTATGCGCTTTTGGGCGTCGCGTTTTATCCGTGGTACGTCGCGCCGCTCGTTCCCGCGTTGTGTTTTTTCGCGGGCATCGGCGTCGCGCAAATTGCAGCAACGCGTTTTGTGGCGCGTCGTACCGTCTTGAAATACGGCGCCATTGTTTTGTGCGCGCTGCTTTTGGTGGGAATGGAAACGCGCGCGACATTGGACGCGGGCATGACCAAGCCCTCGCCGAAAGTGGAAGCGTATCAACGCGCGGCGGAATGGCTGGCGCAACATACCGACACGCACGCGACGGTGGACGCGCTCGAAATTGGCGTGATTGGATATTTCGACGCGCGGCGCACGCTGGACTTTGTCGGACTCGTGGACCCGCCGCGCGTGCCGTACCTGCGCGCGCAAAAATTCGCGGACGGCGTACGGCGCGCGCATGCCGATTACGTCATCATGATTCCGCCTGACACGTGGCTGCCGAACGATGTGTGGTTCAAGGACGCGTATCGTCCGGTCAAACAAATTCGCGTCAATGGTTTTTACAGCGGCAAACCGCTGGTGATTTATCAACGCGCGGATGTCGGACGCGCGCCGTCAGAAAAAATAGATTTGAATGCCGCGTTTGAAAAGCGCATTCAGCTGCAAAATGTAGAATTATTTACGCGGACAATCACACGCGGCGATGTTTTGCCGCTGCGCTTGAATCTGCGCGCGTTGGACAATGAACCGATTCCCGAACATTGGAAATTTACCGCGCAGCTCGTCGGCGCGGAGAATCGCATCGTCGCGCAAACGGATAATTTTTATCCGGCGCGTTTGCCCGAAGACGAAAAACCGTTCGCGGACTATCAAGGCATTCCGCTTCCCCCGAACGCGGCGGCGGGAAACTATGATTTGATTTTGGCAATGTATGACGCGCAAGCGAATGAACGCTTGTCGTTTTACGATGCAAACGGAAACGAAGCAGGCGACTTTTTGAACTTGGGCAAAATTAAGATTTTGCCATAATCGCAGGAGGAGGCTGCCATGACCCCACGCCGCATCGGTTTTGTCTCGACGCGTTTTGCGGGCACTGACGGCGTTTCGATGGAAACGCGCAAATGGGTTCAGGTGTTGACGCGTCTCGGACACGCATGTTATTTTTTCGCGGGCGAGTCCGATTATCCCGCCGCGCACAGCCATGTCGTGCCGCTGGCGCATTTTTTGCATCCGGACATTCGCGCCATCAACGACGTCGCGTTTTCGCAGCGTTCGCGTCCGCGCTCGCTGACCGAAACAATTCTCGCCGCGACTGCCGAACTCAAACAACACATTTACGCGTTTGTGCGCGCGTTCGACCTCGAATTGTTGATCGTCGAAAACGCGCTGACCATTCCGCTCAATCTGCCGCTCGGCATCGCGCTTACCGAATTTTTGGCGGAAGCAAATCTGCCGGCGGTCGCGCATCATCACGATTTTTTTTGGGAACGCCAGCGTTTGCTCGTCGGCTGTGTGTGGGATTATTTGGACATGAGTTTTCCGCCGCACTTGCCCAACTTGCGCCACGTGGTCATCAATTCGCTGGCGGGCGAACAATTGAGTCTGCGGACGCATGTCTTTGCGCTGCTCATTCCCAACGTGATGGATTTTGAAACGCCGCCGCCCGCGCCGGATGACTATGCGGCAGATGTGCGCGCCGAATTGGGTTTGGCGCCGGACGACGCGTTCATTTTGCAGCCCACGCGCATTGTGCCGCGCAAAGGCATCGAACACGCCATCGAATTGGTCGCGCGGCTGGGCATCAAGGCGCAATTGGTCATTTCGCACGCGTCGGGCGATGAAGGCGACGCGTACGCGCAGCGCGTGCGCGAATATGCGGCGTTGCTGAATGTGCCGCTGCGTCTCGTCGCCGACCGCGCTGCCGCCGCGCGCGGCACGACCGCCGACGGCAAAAAAATTTACGCGCTCGCCGATTTGTATCAACACGCGGATTTGGTGACGTATCCCTCCAACATCGAGGGTTTCGGCAACGCGTTTTTGGAAGCCATTTATTTCAAGCGTCCGATTGTCGTCAATAATTATTCGGTCTTTAACGCCGACATTCGCCCGCGCGATTTTCGCGTCATCGAATTCGACGGCTACATCACCGACGAGACCATCGCCGCTGCGCGCCGGCTGTTGGAACAACCCGCGCGCGTACGCGACATGGTCGAGCACAATTACGCGACCGCGCTCAAGCATTATTCGTATGCGGTTTTGGCGCGCCGCCTTGAAACGATTTTGGCGGAATGTTTTGGCGAATGAGGCGTGCCCGCCCGCGCATTTGTGTTATAATTCGCACAAGTGTTCTGATAGTGCGATTGTGGAGGAATCGTCTTTTGATTCCAACTATCGCACGATTACACAAATCATGTCCGACCGAATCGTTTCTCCTTCTGTCAAGCAAGAAGAGCTCGCGCTCGACCTTTCACTGCGCCCGAAAAAACTCGCCGAGTATATCGGACAGGACAAGGTCAAAGAGAATCTCAAAATTCTTTTGGAAGCCGCGCAAGCGCGCCACGAAGCGGTAGACCACATTTTGCTGTACGGTCCGCCCGGTCTCGGCAAAACGACGCTCGCCAACATCATCGCGAACGAAATGAACGCGGCAATCAAAATCACCTCCGGTCCGAGCATCGAGCGCCCCGGCGATCTCGCCGCGATTGTGACAAATCTGCGCGCGGGCGATATTTTGTTCATTGACGAAGTGCATCGCCTCAATCGCGCGGTCGAAGAAATTTTGTATCCGGCGATGGAGGATTTCGCGTTGGACTTGATTACGGGCAAAGGTCCGAGCGCGCGTTCGATTCGGTTAAAGCTGCCGCGCTTTACCGTCGTCGGCGCGACCACGCGTTTTGCGATGCTCTCTGCGCCGCTGCGCGACCGCTTTGGCGCGGTCTATCGCCTCGATTATTATGATTTGGACGCGATGCAAACCATCGTCGCGCGTTCGGCGCACATTCTCGGCGCGGAAATTGAAGCGCAAGCGGTGATGGAAATCGCACAGCGTTCGCGCGGCACGCCGCGCGTGGCGAATCGCTTGTTGAAACGCGTGCGCGATTACGCGCAGGTGCGCGCGGACGGAACGATTACGGCAGAAGTCGCGCATCAAGCCTTAGCGTTGATGGAAGTGGACGATTTGGGGCTGGACGAAATTGACCGTAAAGTGTTGAGAACGATTATCGAAAAATTCGGCGGCGGTCCGGTCGGGCTCGATACGATTGCGGCATCTATCAGCGAAGAAGCCGATACGATTATGGATGTGTACGAACCATATCTTTTACAGCTCGGCTTTCTCGACCGCACACCGCGCGGCAGGACGGCGACACGGCACGCGTACGAACACTTGGGCATCCAGCCGCCGGAGCGTAACGAACAAAAGCGGTTGTTATAAGTCTCAGACCCGAAGGATTTTTGGAAACCCTTCGGGTCTTTGTTACAATGGCGCGCGATGAAGAAACGGTTCGCTTTCGCTGTCCTCGCGTTGGCGCTAAGCGCCAACGCGTTATGGTTTTATGCCGCGCTCGGTTGGGACGCGGTGGACGACGCGTATATTTCGTACGTGTACGCGCGCAATGTGATTTTGGGACACGGGCTGACGTTTAATCCCAGCGAACGCGTCGAGGGTTATACCAATTTTTTGTGGACGGCGATGATGACGCCCATCGTCGGTCTGAATCTGGACGTGGGACGCGTCAGCAGCGCGTTGGGCGTCGCGTTCGGCATTGGCGTGTTGGCGTTGACGATTCGGTTCGCCAAACGTTTGGGCGTTCCCGAAATCGTCGGTTGGATGGCGGCGCTGTTCCTTGCGGCAGACGGCTCGTTCGCGTTGTGGAGCGTAAGCGGTCTGGAAACATCCATGTTTGCGTTCCTCCTCGCGCTCGGCGCGTTTTTGTATGTGGGAGAAAATACCTCACCCTCAATTCCTCTCCTAAAAGGAGAGGGGAGATTTCCTCTCAGCGGCATCGTTTTCGCGATTGCGGCGATGACGCGTCCCGAAGCGGGCGCGGTGTTTGCGCTCCTCGTCGCGCATCAATTGGCGTGGCGCGTCGTTGACCAACGCAAATTATTTGCGCGGAGCGATTGGGTGCGCGCATTCTCATTTGTCGCGTTGTTTGTCCCGTATTGGCTCTTGCGCTGGCGTTACTATCACGCGTTCTTGCCCAATTCGTTTTACGCCAAAGTTTCCGTCGGCGGACCGATAGCGCAAATCCTGCGCGGTTGGGAATACGTACAGCAATTTATCGGCGTGCATTTGGGTTGGCTGATTTTGGTACCGGCGGTGATTGCGTTGGTGGTGGTGAGTGCGCGGTATTTCCGCATGCGCGTGGCACAGAACGCTGCGGCGAGCGTTCCGTACAATGGCGCGCGTAGGGAACGAACGCCGTTTCGTTCCGATGATGTGCGCCGCGCGTTTTTTGGTTTCACATTGTTTGCCTCGATTGTTTTACTGTACGGCGCGTACATTATTTACGTCGGCGGCGATTGGTCGGTCGGGCGATTTTTTGTGCCGATGCTGGCGTTTGTATATTGGCTGATTGCGGCGGGGATTGTTTATGTCGCGCAATCTATTTTCGCCAAATCGAAATTCGAAAACTTGTCCCGAACGGATGTGAAGGATCGAGATTCGAAATTCGCGCAATCCATTCTCGCCGCGCTTGGAATTCTTGTTGCGCTCGCGCTGTGGTTCGCGTCCGCGTATAACGGCGAGTACAAAATTTTTATCGGCGGCTTTGACGCGGCGTTGGCGACAGAGGCGCGCATTACGGCAGGCAAATGGTTGAGACAAAATGTTCCGGCGGGCACATGGATTGCGGTGGACGCGGCGGGGCAGGTGCCGTACTTTTCCGAACTGCCCGCGCTTGACATGTTCGGCATCAACGATGTGCACATCGGACGGATGCCGGTGGCGAATTTGGGCAGCGGCACGCCGGGGCACGAAAAATTTGATTTGGGCTATATCATCGCGCGCGCGCCCAAATATGTCGTCATTTACGGCACCCTGTTCGACAGCGTGACCGAATACAAACGCGCGAACGTGGCATGGACCGACAAGCCCGCGCTGGAAAAATTTTTGACGATTTATGAACGAGTTCGCTAATCGCGTGTGGCTTGGCGCTGCGCTCCAAAACAGCGCGGGCGCTTTGCGATGCGCGAGACGCGACATGGCAATATGGACGAGATGGCGAAACTGCTGATTCTGTTTGGCATCAGCATTGCCTTGATCGGCGCGCTGCTCTATGTGTTCGGACGCGTCTGGGGCGGCGGACCGCTGCCGGGAACGTTGGTCTTGGATACGGGAAACTTGACGTGCATCGTGCCCCTCGGTGCATCCATTCTGTTGAGCGTTATTTTGACGGTGGTGTTGAATTTGATTTTGCGCGCGCTCAACAAATGAATTTCAGAAAAACGCGCGCCACACAAAGATACCGATCATCACAATTGAAAACGCGACCTCGACGGCGCTCGAAAGCGCGCAGCCGACGAGATACGTTTTCCCCGCGCGCACCGCTTGGCGAAAATTCTTGCGCTCCCAAAATGTCAGCGCGCTCACGGCGATAACCGAGCCGAGCGCGGCGCCGAACAATGTCCCCACAACCGGCAATTCACTGAGTAAGATTCCGCCCGCAATGCCACCAATGAATGCGGCGAAAATATTTTTCCATCCATATCCCGCGCGGCGCTGCGTAATCGGCGTAAGCCAATATTCGGAAAAGGTGGCGAGCAGCGCGAGAATGCCCAAAATGGTGAGGGTCAACCAATCCATACGTTGAAAACCTTCGCCCATCGCCCACGCCAACGCGCCGAGCCAAATCAACGGCGGACCGGGAATGACGGGCACGACCGCGCCGACGAGTCCGAGAAGCATCAATAACAGCGTGAGCTGCGCGGCGGGATTGCCAAAGAAATTGAACGGCATGCGCAAGATTATAAATGGGATTGAACAAATCCGAAACGAGGACCCGAATGAGTGACGTACAGAGCGCGAATTTCAAACGCACCAATCCGCTTGCCAGCGAAACCAGCCCGTATCTTTTGCAGCACGCGCACAATCCGGTGGACTGGCACGCGTGGAATGAAGCCGCGTTGGCAAAAGCCAAACGCGAAGACAAGCCGATTTTTTTGAGCATCGGCTACGCGGCGTGCCACTGGTGTCATGTGATGGCACACGAATCGTTTGAAGACGAAACCACCGCGCGTTTCATGAACGAACATTTCGTCAATATCAAAGTGGACCGCGAAGAACGTCCGGACCTCGATTCGATTTACATGAATGCAGTGGTCGCCCTGACCGGTCAAGGCGGCTGGCCCATGAGCGTGTTTCTCACGCCCGATGGCAAACCGTTTTATGGCGGCACCTATTTTCCCAAAACGCCGCGCTATGGAATGCCTTCGTTCATGCAGGTGCTGCAAGGCATCGCGAACGCGTGGCACAATCAACGCGCGGACATTGAACATAACGGCGCGCAATTGCAGCAGGCATTGAGCGAAAGCGGCGTACCGCGCGGCGAGGACGAAATTTCGCTCACGCCGGAAACGCTCGAACTCGCGCTCAACAATCTCGTGCGCGTGTTTGACAGCGAGAACGGCGGCTGGGGCGGCGCGCCCAAATTTCCGCAGCCGATGACGCTGGAATTCCTCATTCGCATTTACACGGCGACACAGGATGAATTGATTTTGAAAATGATTACGCTGACGCTGGACAAGATGGCGCGCGGCGGGATGTATGACCAACTCGGCGGCGGCTTTCATCGGTACGCGACGGATGACATTTGGCTCGTGCCGCATTTTGAAAAAATGTTGTACGACAACGCGCAGTTGGCGCGGGTGTATTTGCATGCGTATCAGGTGACGGGGAATGAATTTTATAAACGCGTCACGACCGAGATTCTCGATTACGTCGCGCGCGAAATGACGGATGCGAACGGCGGTTTTTATTCGTCGCAGGACGCGGATTCGGAAGGACACGAAGGCAAATTTTTCGTCTGGACGCCGGAAGAAATCCGCAGCGCGTTGGGCGGCAGCGCGTCGGGATTGCTCATCGTTTCCAAAACAAAACAGGAGTCCAACGACGCGCAATTGTTCATGGACGCGTACGGCGTGACCGCGAACGGAAATTTTGAA
>Ga0070741_10008915_pt1 | contig 19830 bp, 23 predicted proteins | sample Coa_R1_4_FD_66440 | JGI IMG/M metagenome (GOLD analysis project Ga0070741, IMG submission 66440) | Surface soil microbial communities from Centralia Pennsylvania, which are recovering from an underground coalmine fire - Coalmine... | ecosystem: Environmental > Terrestrial > Soil > Unclassified ...
CCGGCCTTCTGCATCGCGGCCGCCTGGAAGATCATCGATAGATCGAACGCCTCGACTTCGGGCTTGATGCGGTGCTTCAGCATCTCGGCCGCGAGCCAGTCGATGAGCTCGGGCGCGTTCTCGTACACGCGCGTCGGGAAATTGACCGAGCCGGTGGCGAGCGAGGCCATGTCCGGCTTGAGCGACAGCATGCCGCCGCGGTCTCGTCCCGTGCCCGAGCGGCCGCCGGTCGAGAGCTGCGTGATCATGCCAGGACAGTGCTTGTGGATGCCCTCCAGCACCTTGGCGAAGCGCTTCGGATCCGAGGTCGGCCGGCCTGCTTCATCGCGCACATGCAGATGCACAAGCGTCGCGCCGGCTTCGAAGGCTTCGTGCGTGGATTCGACCTGCTCGGCGGGCGAGATCGGCACCGCCGGGTTGTCTTTCTTGCCCGGCAGCGATCCCGTGATCGCGACGGTGATGATGCAGGGCTTGGTCATCGCGCAGCGTGCACGATAGCATTTGCGGCGAGGAGAGAGGAGCCTTGGGCGATTTCCTGCAGCTCGTGATCTCGGGCACCGCGGTCGGCGCCATCTACGCGCTTGCGGCACTGGGCTTCACCCTGCTGTGGCAGGCTTCCGGCACGATCAATTTCGCGCAGGGCGAGTTCGTGATGGTGCCGGCATTCATCACGCTCGTGTGCCTCGGCTACGGCATGCCGCTGCCGCTCGCCTTTGTCGTCACGTGCCTCGTGGCGATGGCGCTCCTCGGCGTCGGCTTCAAGAAAGCGGTGGTCGATCCGCTGCGCCGCCACGGCGTGATCCCGCTCGTCATCGCGACGCTCGGGCTCTCGATCGGGCTCAAGAACTTCGTCAAGGCCGGCTACAACGCCGGCCCAAACCCGTTCCCGAATGTCTTCCCGGGCACGCTGATTTCGCTCGGGCCGTTGCGTATTTCGGCGTACGACATCGGCGCACTCGCGCTCGCCGCCGTCATCGTCATCGCGCTGCAGGCCTTTCTCAACCGCACGCTGACCGGTCGCGCGATGCAGGCGGTGGCGCAGAACACCGAAGCGGCCACGGTGCTCGGCATCAACGTGAAGCGCATGGTGTTGTACGTGTTCCTGATCAATGCGCTTCTCGCCGCCGTGACCGCGCTGCTGGTGACGCCGACCTATCTTGCGAAGTTCGACATGGGCGACATCATCGGGCTGAAGGCGTTCTATGCCGCGATCATCGGCGGCTTCAACCAGACGCGCGGCGCGCTGCTGGGCGGCGTGCTGGTCGGCGTGCTCGAGAACTTGACCGGCGCCTATCTCTCGCCGGCTTACAAGGAGGGCGTGGCGCTGATGCTGTTCCTCGTCGTGATCCTGTTCAAGCCCGAGGGCCTGCTGGGCCGCGCGGAGGAGCGCAAGGTATGAGCGCCGTGACGGCCGGCGCGCCGCGCCGAAATGTTCACCTGACCCCGATTTTCCTCGTCGTTGCATTGATCGCGCTCGCGGCGGCGCCGCTCGGGCTCAAGAACTACGGCACCTATCTGCTGACGCTCTGGTGCGTTTATGTGATGGCGGGCATGGGACTCAATCTCACCGTCGGTTACGCGGGGCAGATGTCGATCGGCCACGCCGCGTTCCTCGGCATCGGCGCCTACACCGCGGCGATCCTTATGAAGCTCGGCTGGTCGTTCTGGTTCGTGCTGCCCGTCGCGGCGCTCCTTTGCTTCGCGGTGGGACTGGTGCTCGGCTTCCCGGCGTTGCGCGTGCAGCACCACTATCTCGCGTTCGCCACGCTCGGCTTCAACGTGCTGATGGTCCTCTTCTTCCGCAATGAGGAGTGGCTCACCGGCGGCACCTTCGGCATCTCGGGCATCCAGCGCCCCGGACTCTTCGGCCTGTCGCTGGACGGTGGCGCTGCCTATTTCTATTTCACCTACGTCTCCAGCATCGTGCTCGCGCTCGCGCTGTGGTGGCTGATCCGCTCGCCATGGGGCCGTGCCTTCGCCGCGCTGCGCGACAACCCGATCCGCGCCGAAAGCCTTGGCGTGAACATCATGGCGTATACGCTGCTCGCCTTCGCCATCGGCGCGGCGTTCGCCGGCATCGCCGGCGCGTATTTCGCGGCGCTCGTGCAGTTCATCGAGCCGGCACCGTTCAGCTTGAGCGCCTCGCTGATGATGCTGCTGATGGTGATCGTCGGCGGGTCAGGCCGCTTCTTCGGTCCGCTGCTCGGCGCCGCCATCGTCATCCTGTTGCCCGAGTGGCTGCGCTTCATGAAGGACTGGTACCTCGTGGTATTTGGCCTCGCGGTCGTCGCGCTGATGATCTGGCTGCCAGGCGGCTTGCTGTCCATTCCTGATCGCTGGCGCCGAGCATGACGCCATTCCTCGAAGTCAAGAACTGCGTCAAGCACTACGGCGCGATCCGCGCGGTGGACGGCGTCAGCTTCGGCGTCGGCCCGGGCGAGATCGTCGGCGTGATCGGCCCGAACGGCAGCGGCAAGACCACGCTCTTCAACTCGATCCTCGGCCAGATTCGCCCGACCTCGGGCCAGATGGAGTTCTGCGGCGAGGACATCACCGGCATGTCGCCGCTCGAGCTCTCGCGCCGCGGCGTCGGACGCACCTTCCAGACGTTGCAGGTGTTTGGAAAACTCTCGGTGCGCGACAACCTGATCGTCGCCGCGCAGGAGTTCAAGGGTACGCTGCGCTCGCGGCTCTTCGCCGCACCGGATGCGGGGCTCGGGGATCACGCCGACCAGATGATCGAGCTCTTCCGCCTGCAGCACGTCGCGCGTCTGCCGGCGGGCAGCCTGTCCTACGGTCAGCAGAAGCTGATCGACATCGCCATGGCATTCATGCCGGCGCCGCGCCTGGTGCTGCTCGATGAGCCATGCGCCGGGGTGAATCCCGCACTGGTCGAGCAGCTGCACGACCTGCTGGTGCAGCTGAACAAGGCACAAGGCGGCAGCTTCGTCGTCATCGAGCACAACATGGACTTCATCATGCGGCTCTGTCCGCGCGTCATCTGCATGGTGGAAGGCAAGATCCTCGCCGAAGGCGCGCCCGGCGAAGTGCAATCCAATCGCGCAGTGCTCGAGGCCTACCTTGGCAATTGAGTTCCGCCAGGTCGTCGCCGGCTATTCGCCGACGCTCACCATCTTGAACGAGCTGAGCTTCGACGCCCGCGACGGCGAGATCACGCTCCTCATCGGGCCGAATGGCGCGGGCAAATCGACTGCCTTGAAGACCCTCTTTGGCCTGCTCGTGCCGCGCTCCGGCACGATCAAGCTCGACGGCCGCGATATCGGCGGCACGCCGCCGCGCCACATGCTCTCACATGGCGTCGCTTTCGTGCCGCAGGGACGCAACCTTTTCGGCTCGCTTTCGGTCCTGCACAACCTCGAGCTCGGCGGCATCACGCTCGCCCGCCGGCTGCTGGACGAGCGCATCGGCGAGGTGCTGGCGCGCTTTCCCCGCATTCGCGAGCGTCTGGGCAACCAGGCGTCCACGCTTTCCGGTGGCGAGCAGAAGCAGCTCGAGATCGGCCGCGCGCTGCTGCTGCGGCCGCGCGTCATCCTCATCGACGAGCCCTCCATCGGCCTCTCGCCGCTCATCAGTCAGGAGGTGTTTCGCCTGCTGCGCACGCTCGCGGACAGCGGCACCACGGTGCTGATGGTGGAGCAGAACGTGCGCAGCGCCCTCAAATTCGCCGACCGTGCGCTGGTGCTCGAGATGGGTCGGCTCGCGCTGGAGCGCCCGGCGAACGAGCTGCTCAACGATCCGCATCTCAACCGCCTGTTCCTCGGCGGCTCGGTACGCAAGGCATCGTGACGCGCGCCCTCGGTCTCGCGGCATTGACCGTGCTCGAGTTGCCGCACGAGGAACAGGTGAGCGTCGCAGCCGAGGCCGGTTATACCCACGTCGGCTTGCGGCTCGTGCCGGTTGCCGGACAGCCCTACCAGTATCCGGTGGACGCGCCCGCCATCAAAGCGCGTCTCGCCGGCACCGGCGTGCGGGTGCTCGACGTTGAAGTGTTTCGCTTAACACCCGAGACAGAGGTGAGCGGCTATGAGCCGGCGATGGCCGCCGCTGCAGAGCTCGGCGCCGCCCATCTGCTGGTGCACGGCGCTGACTCGGACGCAGCGCGGCTTGCCGATACCTTCGGGCGCCTTTGCGAGCTCGCGGTGCGCTATCGACTGACGGCGAACCTCGAGCCGATGCCGTGGGTCGACGTGTCGAGCGTCCAGAAGGCGCTCGCCATCCTGCGCGCCGCCGGGCGCGCCAACAGCGGATTGCTGGTCGATGCGATCCACTTTTACCGCGCCGGCGAGCGGCCCGAGCAGCTCGCCGCGGTGCCGCAGGAGTATCTGCACTATGCGCAGTTCTGCGACGCGCGCCGCGAGCGGCCATCCGACATGCAGGAGATCATTCGCCAGGCGCGCGCCGACCGGCTGATGCCGGGCGAGGGCGGGCTGGATCTCGCAGGCCTGCTGCGGACCTTGCCGGCCGGGCTGCCCCTCAGCCTGGAAATTCCGTACGCCCGGCCGATGCCGGCGCTCGAGCGCGCGCGGCGCGCGCGCGAGGCGACGTTGCGGGTGCTCGAGCAATGCGCAAACACGGTGCAGCCGTGATCCGCGGCACCACGCGCCTCATCGCGCACATCGGCTATCCGACGCACACGTTCAAGGCGCCGTTGATCTATAACCCGTACTTCGAGCACGCCGGGATCGACGCGGTGGTGGTGCCGATGGCATGCGAAGCTGAACCGTTTCCCGCGTTGCTGCGCGCGCTCTTCCGCCTGAAAAACATCGCCGGCGCGCTCATCACCATGCCGCACAAAGTGACGAGCGTCGGCCTGCTGGACGAGGCGAGCGCTGCGGTGAAGATCGCCGGCTCGTGCAATGCCGTGCGGTGCGCGCCCGATGGCCGGCTGCAAGGCGATCTCTTCGATGGCGAGGGCTTCGTGCGAGGCGCGCGGCACAAAGGATTCAGGGTGGAGGGATCGCGCGCGCTGGTGATCGGCGCCGGCGGCGTCGGCTCGGCCATCGCCGCGGCGCTCGCCGCGGCAGGGGCCGCGCAACTCACGCTGTTCGACGCGCGGGCCGACGCCGCGAGCCGCCTTGCCCAGCGGCTGCGCGAGCGTTACCCGAGGCTCCGGGTCACGGCCGGGCGCAACGACCCGGCGGAGCATGACCTGGTGGTGAACGCGACGCCGCTTGGCATGAAAGCGGGCGACCCGCTACCCGTCGATGTCTCGCGGCTGGCACCCCAAACGTTCGCCGGCGAAGTTGTGATGAGCGAAGCCATGACGCCGTTTCTCAAGGCAGCGCGGGCACGCGGCTGCCGCGTGCAGATCGGGACCGACATGCTGTTTGAGCAAATTCCGGCGTATCTCGAATTTTTCGGCCTGCCGAGCACCACGCCGGAGGAGCTGCGCGCGCTCGCGCGCATCAGCTACTGATGCTCGGCAAAGCCGCAGTCGCCATCTGGTGCGATGTCGCGCACGACGTGCGGCGCGATTTCGATCACTGGCATGCGCACGAGCACATGCCGGAGCGGCTGGCGATCCCGGGGTTCCTGCGCGGCTCGCGCTGGGTAGCGGAGCGAGGCGAGGGCTATTTCATCCTCTACGAGGTGCAAAGCGAAGCGCTGCTCAGTGCCGCGCCCTACGTCGAGCGCCTGAACAACCCGACACCGTGGTCGCGCCAGATGATGCCGCATCATCGCAACATGGTGCGCGGACTGTGCCGCGTCGAGGCGAGTGGCGGCGCGGCGCTCGGGCAGGCGCTCGCGAGCGTGCGCTGTGCGGCCGACCCGGCGAGAGCGCCGGAGCTCGTTGCCTGGCTGCGCGGCACGCTGCTGGCGATGCCCGAGCGCGAGGGACTGGTGGCGGCGGCGCTGTTATGCGATATCGGGCGCTCGCCGGCGCGCGAGACGGCCGAGCAACGGTTGCGCGGCGGCGATGCGGCGCCGCAGTGGATCGCGCTCGTCAGCGGCTATAGCGCCGATGCGCTGGCGCATGTCGTGGCGCACGAGCTAAGCGAAGCCAACATGCATGCCCACGGTGCGGCCGCCGGGCGCGTCGCCGGGCTTTATCGCCTCGCGTTTGTGCTGGCCGCGACTGGCTATACTGGGCGGCCCGAGGAGGCAGCATGATTTTCGATCTGCGCATATACACGCTGCACAACAACAAGTTCGCAGCATGGCTCAAGCTCTACGAGGAGTATGGGCACCCGACGCAGGTGAAGCACTGCGGCGAGCCGGTGTTGTATGCCACCACCGAGGTCGGGCAGCTCAATCAGGTGGTGCACGTGTGGAAATACGCGAGCCAGGCCGATCGCGAGAAGAAGCGCGATGCGCTGATGGCCGATCCGGCGTTCCAGGCGTACCTCGCGAAGAGCCGCGAGTTGGGCGCGCACCAGAGCCAGGAGTGCCGCATCCTGAAGTCGACGTCCTTCTCGCCGCTCTGAGATGGCTCAGGACCTGCGCCGCGCCTGCCTGATGGGCCACCCGGTGGCGCACTCGCGCTCGCCGATGATCCATAACTATTGGTGCCGGCAGCTCGGCATCGCGGGTGCTTATGAGCTCAAGGATTTGACGCCGGAAGACTTCCCGGGCTTCGTCCACGGATTGGGCAAGAACGGCTATGTCGGCGGCAACGTCACCGTGCCGCACAAGGAGGCGGCGTTCAAGCTCGCCAGCGCGCGCGATGCCGCCGCGGATGCTGTTGGCGCGGTGAACGTGCTATGGACCGAGGACGGGCGCCTGCTGGGGGGCAATTCCGACACGCACGGCTTCATCGCCAATCTCGACGAGCGCGCGCCGGGTTGGAAGGTGTCCGGCTGTCGCGCGCTGGTGCTGGGCGCCGGTGGCGCGGCACGCTCCGCTGTCTATATGCTGCGCCAGCGTGGCGTCGGGGTGGACATCGTCAATCGCACGCTCGCTCGAGCGCAGGAGCTCGCCGCACGCTTCGGCGCGCAGGCGCATGGCACGGGTGCACTCGCGCGGCTGCTGCCCGCGGCCGACCTGCTGGTGAATTGCACCTCGCTCGGCATGGCGGGCAAAGGCGCGCTCGACATCGATCTCGCGCCGCTCAAGCGAAGCGCGGTGGTCTACGACGTCATTTATGTGCCGCTGGAGACGGCGCTCCTGCGAGCCGCGCGCGCGCGCGGCCATCGCACGGTCGACGGCCTGGGCATGCTGCTCCATCAGGCGGGCTACGGTTTTCGCAAATGGTTTGGCGGCGATCCGCAGGTCAGCCCCGAGCTGCGCTCGATGCTCGAGGCGGATATCGTCGCCAAGACACCGAAATGACACTTCAACGGAGGGCAATCGCATGAAGAGGTGGATGGCACGCGCCGCCGCGGCGCTGGTGCTTGGCGGCGTGGCGCTGGCCGCGCACAGCCAGGCGGTGAAAATCTACGGCTTGGTGGAGCTCTCGGGCACCGGCGCGACGTCCGGCACCAACTTCAATGACGGCGTCAAGCTGGCGGTGAAGGAGATCAACGCCGCCGGCGGCATCCTTGGCCGCAAGGTCGAATACACTGCGAGCGACACGCAATCGCAGCCGCAGGTGGCGAAAGCGCTCGCGGTGCGGGCGGTCGACGAGGGCGCTTACGTCGTGATGGGACCGGTGTTCTCCGGTTCGATCCTGGTGAGCATGGCGGAGACGCGGCGCGCGGAGATCCCGAATTTCACCGGCGGCGAAGCCGCGGCGATCACGCAGCAGGGCAACCCCTACATTTTTCGCACCTCGTTCACCCAGGCCGCCGCCATGCCGAAGGTGGCGCGCTATATCCGCGACACGGTGAAGGCGAGGACCGTGGCGATGATCTGGGTCAACAACGACTTCGGCAAGGGCGGCCGCGATGTCTTCACGAAGGCGATCGAGCCCCTCGGCATCAAGGTGCTGGCGGATGTCTCGACCGATCCCGGGCAGGTGGATTTTTCGGCGGCGGTGCTGAAGGCGCGGCAGGCGAATGCCGATGCGCTCTTCGTCTACTGCAACGAAGAGGAGTCGGCCCGCGCGCTGCGCGAGCTGCGCAAGCAGGGCTACGACAAGCCGATCATCGGCGAGACGGTGCTCACCAGCCAGAAGGTGATCGAGCTTGCCGGCGACGCGGCGAATGGCGCAGTCGCGCATGTCGGCCTGACTGCGGATGCGCCCAACCCGCTCATCAAGGACTTCGCGGCGAGGTTCCAGAAGGAGTACAAGTACAAGCCGGACCACAACGGGCTCAAGGGCTACACCGCGATGTACGACGTCAAGGCGGTGACCGAGAAGGTCGGCAAGTTCGACCCGAAAGCATTCGCCAAGGCGATGCACGGCGTGCGGCTCTCGGCCAAGGAGCATCCCGGCATCCTGATGGATGTGAGCTTCGACCAGAACGGCGACCTCGACCGCGAGAGCTTCATGACCAAGGTCGTGAACGGAAGACAGGAAGTGATCGCGACGCTGCCGCCTGCATCCGCGAAGTAGCGGCCCGCCGGTGAAAGACGCGCGCGACCAGCGCCTCGCGCGCATGAAGTGGCTCGCGAGCGGCTTGCTGGTGCTCGCGGGCGCGATTTACGTGACGGCGCAGGCGCTCGAGCCCAGCTATCCCTGGCTCTATTACGTCAGCGTGACGGCCGAGGCGTCGATGGTGGGCGCGATTGCCGATTGGTTCGCGGTGACCGCGCTCTTTCACCATCCGCTCGGCCTACGCTTCATCCCGCACACCGCGATCATTCCGCGCAACAAGCAGCGCATTGCCAGCGGACTGTCGCACTTCATCCAGACGAATTTCCTGACGAGCGCCGCGGTGCTGCAGCGCATCCGCGATTTCCAGCCGGCGCGCACGCTTTACAGCTGGCTGCTGCGGGCGGAAAACGCCGAGGCGGTGGCGAGCTACGTCACGCGCATGAGCGCCTATCTGCTGGGCGCCATGGACGACGAGCGGGTGCGCCACTACCTGCAGCAGGCGATCGTCAGCCGGCTGAAGAGCGCCGACATCGCGAGCGGCGCGGCGGAGCTCCTCGATGTGCTGACGGAGAACAAGCGTCACCATGAGCTCCTCAATGCGGCGCTCGCCGCGCTCGACGAGGTGCTGTCGCGCACCGACACGCAGGCCTACATCGCCGGCGAAGTGGCGAAGAGCGCGCCGCTGCTCAAATGGTTCTCCGATCTCTTCCAGCTGAAGCTGGATGAGCGCGCGGCGCTCAAGATCGTCCAGGTGGCCGTGCTGAAGATCAAGGAGGTGCGAACTAGCGAGAGCCACGCGCTGCGCGAGCGGTTCGACGCCTACGTCGCAGGCTTCATCAGCCGGCTGAAGAGCGACGACGCGCTGCGAAGCCGCATACGGCGTCTGCGCGACGAGGCGCTCGCCAGCCCGGCGCTCGCTGCCTACCTCGGCGGCGTGTGGGACGAGCTGCGCGCGTGGCTCGCCGCGGAGCACGACCGGCGCCCGGCGTCGCTGCATCAACGGGTCACGGCAATGCTCGAATCGCTCGGCCGTACGCTGCGCGCCGATCGCGACATGCAGGCGTGGCTCGACGAGCAAATACTCACCGGTGCAGCGCTCCTCGTGGAGGAGCACCGCGCGAAGATCGGGCGCTTCATCGAGGATCAGATCATGAGCTGGCAGGAGCAGAAGCTCGTCATCGAGCTCGAGCGCCATATCGGCCCCGACCTGCAGTACATCCGCATCAATGGCACGCTGGTCGGAGGTCTGGCCGGCCTCGTCATCGCAGCGATCACGCAGCTCGTGCGCTAGCACGGCACGCTTATTGCGACCCCGCGCCTCCGACAGAACAACGGAGAGCGTGAATGGCAGTTTTTACCGAGCGCCGGGTCGCGTCCCACCCGGCCCTTATTCCGCCGACGGGAGATCGGCGGCGCCCCGCCCCGCAGGTTGATGCGCGTACCGAGGAAGCGTACTGGCGCGCGCACTTCCTGCGCGAGCCGTACTACGAGCGCGGCTACACGTTCGAGGACTACCTGCCCGGCTATCGCACCGGCTGGGAAGGCCGCGCGCGCTACCACGGCCGCAGCTTCGAGCAGGCCGAGCGCGACCTCGCGCGCGACTACCAGCGAAATCGCGGAGCCTCACTGCTCGACTGGCGGCGCAACCGCCACGCCGCGCGCGCGGCGTGGGAGCGCTTCGACCATTAACTAGGTCTTGACGAAGAGCGTCACCAGCGGCTCGCCGCCGCGCTGCGCGCTCCAGTGGCCGTGCAGCTCGGCGTCGAACGACGCGCCCTCGGGCAGCAGATCAGCCGCATAGAAGTGCTCGCCCGGGCGGAAACGGCGCACCGTGCCGTCACGCAGGCCGATCTCCATCTCGCCGCGCAGGATGAAGACCCACTGCGGTTTCGGCGTGCAGTGCCATGGGCTGCGAAAGCCGACCGGGCTCTGTCGCAGTTGATAACCGCTCGAAGGCAGGACCGGCGAAAGCCGCGTTTGCGGGTTGCCTTCGGTCAGCGCCACTGACTCTTCCTTGAATCGAGCGCGCCCATCGCGATCGGTGAACAGCACCACCTTGCTGAAAGTCATCGCGACCGGTACTTCTCGATCGCTTTCGGATGCAAAGAGATGCCGTGTCCCGGTGTATTCGGGATGCGGATGAAGCCGTCCTTGCACTCAGGCAGCTCGGCGAAGAGATCGGGCGGCGCCCAGTCCATGAATTCGACCAGGAAGCCGTTCGAGAGCGCGCCCACCACGTGGATGGCGATCTCGTGGATGAGGTGCGGGGTCAGTGCGACGCCGTGCGCGGCGGCCAGTCTGCCGATGCGCAGCGTCTCGGAAAAGCCGTTGGCGCGGCACACGTCGGGCATCGCGTACTGCACGGCTTTGCGGTCGAAGAGCTGCTTGAACTCCCAGCGCGTGTAGTGGTTCTCGCCGCCGGCGATGGCGATGCGGATCGAGCGCGCCACTTCGGCATAGCCGTCGTAATCGTCGGCGAGCACCGGCTCCTCGTACCACACGAGATCGAGCTCTTCCAAGAGCTCGGCCTGGCGCTGGTTGCCGATCACGTCGCGCCCCTGGTTGACGTCGACCATCATGCGCACGCCAGGCCCGAGCGCTTTCTTCACGGCGGCGACGCGGCCCGCGTTCACGGCAGGATCGGGATGGTGGATTTTCATCTTGTAGTACTTGCAGCCGAGCGCGGCGTATTTTTCGGCCTCGGCGATGAGATCGTCGATGCTGTACTTCGCCCAGCCGCCGCTGCCGTAGGCACCGACGCGATCGCTCGCTGCGCCCCACAGTTTGTAGAGCGGCTGGTTGGCGGCTTTGCCCGCGATGTCCCAGAGACCGATGTCGAGCGCGGAAAGCGCGTAACCCGCGACGCCTTGCTTCCTGATGCCCATGTCGACGCGGAACATCTTTTCCCACAGGCGCTCGACGAAAAGCGGATCCTCGCCGAGCAGCGCCGGCTTCAATCGCGTGTCGAGATAGGCGAGCACGGCTTCGGCGCCGCCGCCGTTGAACACAAGGCTGTAGCCGAGCCCGCGCAGACCCTCGTCGGTCGCGATTTGCGCGACGACCAGCTTGTGCCCGGGGTACTGCAGCGCCATCGGTTTGGGCGTCGGAACGCTGAGAAGGCAGGTGTCAATCGAGGTGATCTTCATGGCCCACGGATGGTACTGCGGGATGGGTGCGGCCCGATGTTTGCTGAAGTCCGTTGTCCTTTCCAAAAGGAGGATCCATGAAGGTACTGATGATCATTGCTGCATCCCTGGCACTCGCGCTTGCTGGCTGCCATCGCGACCAGTCCAGCGCCGGAAGCACCACCAGCAGCTCGAAGAGCCCGTCGTCCGCTTCGGGCGGCAGCTCCTCGACGACGCCGAGCGGCGGCGCGACCGGTGGGAAGAGCGAAGGCTCGACCGACAAGTCGACGCCCAGCCGTCCCTCGAGCCCGTCGAGCCCCTCGAGCCCCGGCAGCGGCAAGTAAGCAACGCGAACCTGCGGCCGGCATGCCCGGTCGCAGGTTTTTTATGACGGGGGTTAGCATCCGGGCCCGGGAGGTCCGATGAAAATATTGCCCGTCGTTCTTGCGCTCGCGCTTGCCGCGTGCGCCCAAACCCCTGCTTCCACGGTCGGCGAAGCGCCCAGCTTTCGCGTCGACCCGGCATGGCCGCGTCCGCTGCCGGAAGAAAACGGCGTGCAGCTCGTTCTTGGCCAGGTGGCGGGCATTGCGGTGGACGACAGGAACGGGCATGTGTGGGTCGTGCATCGGCCCTCCACGCTGCTCGCCGACGAGTGGGACGCAAAGCGCGAGCGACCGGTGACGCACCGCTGCTGCAAGTCGGCGCCGCCGGTGGTCGAGTTCGACGCCGCGGGCAATTACCTGCGCGGCTGGGGCCCGAGCGACGCGCAGCTGCAATGGCCAAAGAGCGAGCATGGCATCTACATCGACCCGGACGGCAACGTCTGGATCGCCGGCAACGGCGATGAGGACAATCAGATCCTGAAGTTCACACAGGAGGGCAGGTTCCTCATGCAGATCGGCCGCGCCGGCAAATCGGAAGGCAGCGCGAGCCGCACGCAGCTCGGCCGTCCGGCGCACATGATGATGGATCCGAAGAGCGCGGAGCTCTACGTCGCCGACGGCTACGGCAACCATCGCGTGGTGGTGTTCGATGCGCGCACCGGCGCCTACAAGCGTCACTGGGGCGCCTATGGCGCGCAGCCGAGCGATGACCCGCAGCCGGCCTACGACCCGGCCGCGCCGCCCGCGCGCCAGTTCGGCAACCCGGTGCACTGCGTGCGGCTCTCGAACGACGGGCGCGTCTACGTCTGCGATCGAGTCAACAACCGCATCCAGGTGTTCGAGCCGAGCGGCAAGTTCATCCAGGAGCTGCGCGTCGAGCCGCTGACGCGCGCCAACGGCGCGGTGTGGGACATGGTGCTGTCGCACGACGCGGCGCAGAAATACCTGTATGTCGCCGACGGCGCGAACGGCCGCGTCTACACGGTCGAGCGCGCGAGCGGCCGCGTGCTCGGCGCGTTCGGCCGCACCGGCCGCATGGCGGGCGAATTCAAGTGGGTGCACAACATCGCCATCGATCGACAGGGGAACCTGTACACCTCGGAAGTCGGGTTCGGACGACGTGCGCAAAAGTTCACCCTGGTGTCGTTCTAGAACCGACGCCAAATTAAATGGCGCACCACGGACCGGGGCGCGCTGCGCGCTGTATAAAGGCACTCATGAAGGTCTGCGAGATATTCCACGTGCCGTACAAGAAGACTTATCGCTGGAAGTGGCGGCACACCGCGACCGACGGGCGCACGCTCGTCGAGTCGGAAGAGAGCTACGCGCTCTACTACGAGTGCTTTAGCGCGGCGCGCGAAGCAGGCTACGAGCCGCGCCGCCAGGCCGCCACGCCCGCCGAGCAGCCTTAACCGGCGATTTCCTTGCGCACCATCGCGGCGCCGCGCGCGAGCGCCGCGAGCTTTGCGTACGCTACATCGCGCGCCAGATATTTCATGCCGCAATCGGGCGCGACGACCAGCTTTTCCGCAGCGATGTGGTTGAGCGCGGCGCGAATGCGCTCGGCCACTTGTTCCGCGCTCTCGGCGGCGTTGCTGCTGAGATCGATCATGCCCACCATCACGCTCTTCGGCGCGAGCTCGCGCAGCACCGCGAGATCGAGCCGCGGCTGCGCGGCTTCGATCGAGATCTGCGTGGCGCGCGTCTCGGCGAGCTGGCCGAGGAACGAATAGCCCGAGGGCTTTTCCTTCACCGCCGCGGCATAGCCGAAGCAAAGGTGCACCACGGTCGTGCCGGCGACGCCCTCCAGCGCGCGGTTGATGGCTTTCACGCCATAGCGCGCGGCGCGATCGGCGCGCGCCTGCAGCCACGGCTCGTCGAGCTGCACGATGTCGGCGCCGGCGCGCTTGAGATCTTTCAGCTCCTCGTTGACCGCGGCGGCGTAGGCCATGGCGAGCGCTTCCTCGTCGCGGTAATGGTCGTCCTGCGCCTGCTGCGCCATGGTGAAGGGCCCGGGCAGCGTGATCTTGATCGGCTTTGCCGTGTTGGCGCGCAGGAACTGCACGTCGCGCACTTCGATGGCATGGCGCCGGCGGATCGGGCCGGTGATGCGAGGCACCACCGCCTGGGCGCCGCTGCGGTTGATGGTGGTGCCGGGATTCACGATGTCCACGCCTTCGAGCGCCGTGGCGAAGCGGTTCGAGTAGCTCTCGCGCCGCATCTCGCCGTCGGTGATGATGTCGATGCCGGCCTGCTCCATGTCGCGGATCGCGAGCCGCGTGGCGTCGTCCTGCGCTTCTTCGAGCTGCTCCTTCGCAATGCGCCAGATCTCCGGGGCGCGCACCCGCGGCACTTTGGAGCCGAGCTTGGCGCGGTCGATGAGCCAGTTGGGCTGCGGATAGCTGCCGACGACGGTAGTGGGAAGGAGGTGCATGCGCCAAGATGGTACATGGCGCGGGCCCCGGCCTTGCTGTGGAACGCGTCATGCCCACGGAGAACCGCCCGATGAAACTTCTCACCCTCGCCTTTGCAATTTCGCTCGCCGCCGCTGCCGGCTGCGACCGTCGGCCGACGACACCACCGTCACCAAAGACCGACAGTGTGTCGCCGGCACCGCAGGCGGGGGCGGGGTCGAGCACGACCCCTGCCAATGCCGGAGTTCCTACAACCGGGGAGAAAAGGGAGGGTGAAAACCCGGTCCAGGGGCAAATCGACCCCAAGCATGCCGACCAGCACCGCGATTTTCAGAACAACGAAGACCGCGCGGGCCCGCGCAGTAGTGACACGCAACCGACGATGAAGAACTGACGTTGCGCTGACTCGGCACGGATAGCGCTGTCACATTGCCGGCCCAATCCTTGCTGCCGCAGTACTGTACCCCTTACCACGGAGGCCTCATGAGACTTTCAACATTGGCACTTGCAGTCACTCTCGCGCTCGGTACCGCGGTAGTGACGGGCTGCAATCGCTCGAGCGATCGCGGCACGTCGCCCTCGGGTTCGAGCACTTCGCCCTCGGGCTCGTCGTCCTCTTCGATGTCGGGCAGCGGCACGACCTCGTCGCCGTCGAGCACGCCTTCGGGCAGCGCGTCGTCCTCGGGTTCGACCACCTCGCCTTCGGGCAGCGCGTCGTCTCCCTCGAGCTCCAGCTCTTCGAGCGGCTCGAGCGATTCGACGAAGAGCCCGGCAAGCGGCGGCGCATCGTCGAGCTCCTCGCCCTCCAGCTCCAGCTCGAGCTCCAGCCCGAGCGGCGCGGCAGGCGCCGGCTCGACCGGCTCGAGCGACACGAGCGCGGACAAGGACAAGTCGTCCTCGACGAGCAAGTAAGTCGCGCTTCGCAATTCAGGGCCGCCTGGGCCTCAGCGCCCGGCGGCCTTTTCGTTTCTAGCTGAACCCGTTTCTAGGCTGCAGCGACGGCGACGCGCATCGTGCCGATGCGCTCGATCGTCGCCACCATGACGTCGCCGGGCTGCACCGGCCCGACGCCCTGCGGCGTGCCGGTGAGGATCACGTCTCCCGGGTGCAGCGTATAGAAGGAGCTGCCCCAGGCGATCAGCTCGGCGACGCTCAGAATGAGATCGCTCGTATGCGCGTCCTGGCGGGTGGCGCCGTTCACCGTGATCTTGAGGGCGACATTGCCCGGATCGGGCAGCTCGTCGGCCGTCACGAGCCAGGGCCCGAGCACGGTGTAGGAGTCGGGCGACTTGCGCAGGCTGCGCTCTTCGGGGCCGCGGATGGTCATGTCCAAGCCGATGCAGTAGCCGGCGACGCAGCGTAGTGCCTGCGCCGCGCTGACGTTGCGCGCGCGAGCGCCGATCACGACGGCGAGCTCGACCTCGTGATCATTGCGCCGGTCGGTATGTACCAGCGCCACGCCCTCGCCCGGACCCACCAGCGAGCTCGGTGCTTTGAGGAACATGCCGGCCTTGTGAATCTCATGCACCAGGTTCCCATGGTGGATGCCCTTGTCGGCGAGCGCTTCCTCGAGGTGCTTCTTGTAATTCACCGGCGCGGCGATGATCTTGCCGGGATTGGCGATCGGGCTGAGGAGCTTGACCTTCTCGGCAGCGGTCGGCTTCGCCGATTGCGCGGTGCGCTCGATCTGCGGCCGCAGCTCGGCGAGGTGCGCGATCAGCGCATCGTGGCGCGGGAAGGGATAGGTCACGGCGGGCAGGCGAGCGAGGACGGCGCTCACGTCGCGGATGCCGTCGTCGCCGACGAGGCCGAGGCGGTTGTCGTCATAGCGGCAGATTTTCATGGCCGCCTATTCTAGGATGCGCAAATGAAGCTCTGTGTGTTTGGTGCCGGCGCGGTGGGCGGGCACATCGCCGCGAAGCTCGCCGCCGCCGGGCAGGAAGTGAGCGTCGTGGCACGCGGCGAGCACCTGGCGGCGATGCGCCGCGGCGGCATCCGTCTGCTGCACGGTGAGCGCACCATTGTCGGCCAGGTACGCGCGGGCTCGAGCGCGCGAGAGCTCGGCGCGCAGGACGCGGTCTTCGTGACCCTCAAGGCGAACCTGCTCGGCGCCTTTGCCGCGCAATGCGCGCCGCTCCTCGGCCCGGGCACGGCGGTCGTCTTCGTGCAGAACGGCATCCCCTGGTGGTACGACGAGCGGCTCGTGCGCCTCGATCCGCATCGCGCGCTCGCGCGCGCCATCGCTCGCAGCCGCGTGATCGGCGCGGTGGCCTATTCGGCGAACGAGCTCGTGGCGCCGGGCGTGATCGAGAACCACGTGCCGGGAAACAACATGCTGGTGATCGGCCGGCCGGATCGCGAGGCGACGCCCCTGCTGCGCGATTTGCGCGAAGCGCTCACGGCCGCCGACATGCCGTCGCCGCCGGTCGAAGACATCCGCCAGTCGATCTGGGCGAAGCTCATGCAGAACCTCTGGACCTCGACGCTTTGCACGCTCACCGAGCGCACGGTGCGCGAAGTGCAGGAGGCAGCCGAGCTCGCGCCGATTGCCGAGCGGCTGCGCGAGGAGGCGGGCGCCATCGCGCGCGCGCTCGGCGTGGCGATCGAGCGTGCGCCACGGCGGCCGAGCGGCAAAACTTCGTCAGGAGCAGCGCACAAGCCGTCGATGCTGCAGGACTACGAACGCGGCCGGCCGATGGAGATCGAAGCCCAGCTGAATGCGCCTCTCGAGCTGGCGCGAGCGGCAAAAGTGCACACGCCGACGCTCGATGTGCTGGTGCCGCTGGTGGCGGCGAAGGCGGCCGCGAAGGGACTCGCCACGCATTAAAATGGCTCACTGCCATGCCCCGCGCGAAACAACTACAACGGGCACGGGGGGATGACGAGGCCGTTGCGCCGCTCGACGCAGCCTTCAAGCTGGTCGACGCTCTCCCGGTGCCGGTGTTTTTCAAAAGCCGCGACGGCCGCTATCTCGGCGTAAACCGCGCCTGGGAAGAATTCTTCGGCGTCGCCGGCGAATCGTTCATCGGCAGGCAGGTGGCCGATCTTTACCCGGATGATCCGGCGATTGCCGAGAAGCACGCGGCCATGGACCGCGCGCTCTACGCGCGGCCGGGGCGCCAGAGCTACGAGATCACGGTGCGCGCCCGCGACGGCAAGCTGCGCGACACGATCTATTACAAGGCGACCTACAACGACGCGCGCGGCGAGCTCGCCGGGCTGATCGGCACGATCATCGATATCACGCCGCGCAAGAACGCCGAAAGCGCGCTGCGCGAAAGCGAGGAGCGCTACCGGCGCACTTTCGAGCTGGCGGGCTCGGGTCTCGCGCAGGTCGACCTCGAGGGCCGCTTCATGCGGGTGAACCGCCGGCTCTGCGAGATGTTCGGCTACCGCCAGGCCGAGCTGGTCGGCATGGCGGTGAAGGAGCTCTCGCATCCGGAGGACCGCGACGCGGTCGACGAGCGCCGCCGGCAGCTTGTCGCCGGCGATGTCGACACGCTGCATGTCGAGAAGCGCTACCTGCATAAGGACGGCCGCACCGTCTGGGCGCACGTCGCCATCGCCATGGAGCGCGATGCGCACGGCCAGCCGCTCTACGCCATCTCGGTGCTCGATGACATCACGGCGCGCAAACACGCCGAAGAGGCGCTGCGCGAGAGCGAAGCGCGCTACCGCAGCACCTTCGAGCTGGCCGGCTCGGGCATCGCGCATATCGGTCTTGACCGCAAGTTCATCCGCGTCAACCGGCGCCTGTGCGAAATCCTCGGCTATCCCGAACACGAGCTGATCGGCATGACCGGGCGGCAGATCTCGCACCCGGACGACCTGGAAGTGATCAACAGCGAGAGGAAGCGCCTCTACGCCGGCGAGATCGACCATGTGCATGTCGAGAAGCGCTACCGCCGCAAGGACGGCTCCACGGTGTGGGTCGCCTTCAGCATGGTGCTCGAGCGCGACGCCGAAGGGCGGCCCGCCTACGAGATCGCGATCTTCGACGACATCACCGAGCGCAAGGACGCCGAGCGTGCGCTGCGCGAAAGCGAGGAGCGCTTCAGGAGCCTGACACAGCTCTCCTCCGACTGGTACTGGGAGCAGGACGAGAGCTTTGCGCTGCGCTTCATGTCGCAACGCATGGGCGAGAAGACCGGGCTTGCCGCCTCCGCCTTCATCGGCCGCAAGCGCTGGGACCAGCCGGCGCTCAACCTGAGCGATGAGGATTGGGCGCGCCACCGCGCGCAGCTCGAGCGCCACGAGCCGTTCCGCGACTTCGAGATGGAGCGCGCGAACCCGGCGGGCGGCACGCGCTGGGTGGCGCTGACCGGCGAGCCGGTGTACGACGAGAACGGCAAGTTCCGCGGCTACCGCGGCGTCGGCTCCGACATCACCGAGAGAAAGCGCGCCGAAGCGGAATTGCGCCACGCGCACGATGAGCTCGCGAAAAAGGCCGACGAGCTCCAGCGCTCGAACGCCGAACTCGAGCAGTTCGCCTACGTCGCCTCGCACGACCTGCAGGAGCCGCTGCGCATGGTCTCGTCCTACACGCAGCTCCTCGCCAAGCGCTACAAGGAGCAGCTGCCGGCCGAGGCGCAGGAGTTCATGCACTTTACGGTCGACGGCGCCGCGCGCATGAAGCAGCTGATCGAGGATCTGCTCGCCTATTCGCGCGTCGGCACCAAGGGCAGGGAGCTCGTGCCCGTTTCGCTGGACGCACCGCTCAAGCGCGCGCTCGCCAATCTGGGCGCCGCGATCCAGGAGTCGGGCGCATCGGTCAGCGCGGACCCGCTGCCGATGGTCGACGGCGACGAGGTGCAGCTCGGCCAGGTGTTCCAGAACCTGATCGGTAACGCGCTCAAGTTTCGCAGCAAGGAGCGCGCGCCCCACATCCATGTCGGCGCGGTGGAGGAGGCGGGCGAGTGGCATATCAGCATCGCCGACAATGGCATCGGCATCGAGCCGCAGTATTTCGAGCGCATCTTCATGCTGTTCCAGCGGCTGCATGCCATGGGCGAGTACCCCGGCACCGGCATCGGCCTTGCCATCTGCAAGAAGGTCGCGGAGCGCCACGGCGGGCGCATCTGGGTCACCTCGACCCCCGGCGCCGGCAGCACGTTCCATTTCACGCTACCGAAGAAGGAGTTTCCATGACCGATGGCCGTTCGCCCATCGAGATTCTGCTCGTCGAGGACAACCCGGGCGACGAGCGCCTGACGCGCGAGGCGCTGAAGGAAGGCAAGGTCTATCACAAGCTGCACTGGGCGAAGGACGGCGTCGAGGCGATGGAGTTCCTGCAGCAGCGCGGCAAGTACAAGGATGCGCCGCGCCCCGACATCATCCTGCTCGACCTGAACCTGCCGAAGAAGGACGGCCGCGAAGTGCTGCAGGAGATCAAGTCCGATGAGCATCTGCGCCGCATTCCGGTGGTGGTGCTCACCACCTCCAAGGCGGAGGAGGACGTGCTGAAGAGCTAC
>Ga0070741_10008916_pt1 | contig 19827 bp, 18 predicted proteins | sample Coa_R1_4_FD_66440 | JGI IMG/M metagenome (GOLD analysis project Ga0070741, IMG submission 66440) | Surface soil microbial communities from Centralia Pennsylvania, which are recovering from an underground coalmine fire - Coalmine... | ecosystem: Environmental > Terrestrial > Soil > Unclassified ...
GCGCGCTCGCTCACCATGCGGCGGATCATCGGCTACATGGACGTGCACTTCGGCGGTTCGGGGCTGATCAGCGGCGGGCGCCTCGCGAACCGGCTGCACGAATCGATCGGGTCGACCCTGATCGAGGATCTGCCGATGCGTTTTGCCGCGATCGCGACCGAGGTCGGCACCGGTCACGAAGTCTGGCTGACGCGCGGTTCGCTGTCGCTGGCGCTCCGCGCGTCCTATGCGCTGCCCGGCGTGTTTCCGCCGGTTCACATCGGCCAGCGCTGGCTGGTCGACGGCGCCTTGGTCAATCCAGTGCCGGTATCGGCGGCGCGAGCACTCGGCGCGCGCGTCGTCATTGCCGTCAATCTAGAGGCCGACCGCTTCGGTCGCGGCGCGACCATTCCCAGCCATGGCGCCGATCCGGGCGACACGCCGCCGATCACGCCGACTGCCAAGGCACGCAACGGTTTCCTTGGGTTGCGCCACATTTTCGGCGCGGAGCGCGCCCTCAAGCGCGAGTTGATCGCCGGCCCGGCGCGGCCGAGTTTTTCCACGGTGATGATCGAGTCGTTCAACATCATGCAGGACCGCCTCACTCGCATGCGGCTTGCCGGCGATCCGCCCGATATTCATATCACGCCGCGCATCGGCCACGTCGGTTGGCTCGAATTCCATCGCGCCGCCGAGGCCATCACGGTCGGGCGCGCAGCCGCCGAAAAGGCGCTCGATTCGATTGCCGAGACGATTGCGGAGCTGCGCTGAGGCTGAGGTCCGCTCGCCTACTGCGATGGCGACACGCGGGCGCAATTGGTTTGACAATTGAGCTGCTGGGTCGAGCAGCTCATCAGGCACGAGGTGCTCGCCGTGGCATTGCTGCCAGTGGTCGCAGCACCGGTCGGCGCCGAACCAGGCACCACGCACGCCGCCTGGCACGTAGCCGCGGTGGAGTTGCAGACCAGCATGCAACCGGTCGTGGTCGAGCTCTGCGCGAGACGGAACGGTTTGGTGCTTGTGGCCGCTGCCGATCCGGCCCCGATCGCACCGGCAAAGGACAGCAGAACGCAAATAGCGAGTGCAGCGCGCACGCCCTCTCTCCCCATTCAAATTCGGGCACCACAATAGCGCGAACCGGCGCGCCGCCAAACCCGCATCGCTGCGGATCGCACGATCCGCAGCGCATATAGCCGTTCTGCGGTCGCATCAGGCCGTCAAGATGTAATCGTGCATGGCGGCCGACTCGCGCTCCATCTCTTGCAGCCGGTGCTTGACCGCATCGCCGATCGACACGATGCCGACCAATCGACCTTGGTCGACGACCGGCAGGTGCCGGAATTTGCCGGCGGTCATCCGCTCCATGAGATTGCGGATCGACTCGCTCTCGTTACAGGTCTCGACGGTCCGCGTCATGCTTTGGCTGACCGGCTCATCGAGTGCAGCGACACCGCGCGCCGCCAGCGCGCGGACAATATCGCGTTCGGAAATGATGCCGCTGATGTGCCGGTCGGCGCCGAGGATGAGCGCCGCGCCGATGCGTTTATCGGAGAGCAGCTTTGCAGCTTCAGCCAGCGTGGCCTGGGGTTCGATTATGACGACGTCGCGGCCCTTCTCCGCGAGGATAGTGCTCACAGTCATGGTCGCCTCCCTCCCCTCGCGATCCGCCGCATGAGGCGAGGCTGCGAAGGGTGTTGATTTTAATGCTCAGGGGCGGTGCAGAGTTCCACCAAAACAAGGCGCCGCGATGTTTTTGCGTCGCAGCATAACTCCAACGTGAGGACACCTCAGGCGCTCGGCTCGGCATCGAGCTGCGCACGCGGCACAGCCGGATCGAACGCGGCGAAGAGCAGCAAGCCGGCGACAAAGCCGCCGATATGTGCCTGCCAGGCGATTTGTTGTCCCTCCGTGCCGAACGATAGGGTGCCGAAGCCGAACAACGCGTTCAGCCCCATCCAAACCGCGAGAAAGAGCAGGAAGCGCGGATCGCGCAACGTGGTCACGAGCGGCACCGCGGGGACGCGGTAGGCCTCCGGCGTGGGTGGACCCTTGTGACGCCAGCTGTCGAGCGGGCCGTTTCTTTGAAACATGAACCGCATCGCCGCCGCCATGGCCCCGGAGATTGCTGCCGAAGCGCCGATCATTGGCGCCTGGGAGCCGGAATTGCCGAGAAGATGCGCAAACGCGCCCGCAGCCGCAGTGACCAGCATGAACGCAACATAGCGCCACGCGCCGAAACGGCGCGCCAGTGCCGTGCCGAACGGGATCAGCCAAGCGAGATTAAGCCCGATATGCATGAGGTCCGCGTGCAAAAAGGCATACGTGAAAAACGTCCACAGATCGGCGCCGAAGCCGCCCGGAAACACTCCGCTGACCAGCGGATCGGTGCTGTAGCGCGCCGGAATGAATGCGAAGGTGAACACCAGCCGGTCATCCACAGCCTCACTCAATGCCAACGCCCGCACCGCGTGAATGAGCACGAGGACAGCCACGGTCGCCACGACGACCGGCGGCACATTGAAGATTGGCTCTCTGGATTTGACTTCGGGAGACTGCGTCACCGCCTGCACTCGCGTGCGGCCGAGATAAGCCCCGCCTGCCGCGACGGCAAGCGGAACGCGGCGTTGTGAGCGGCGGCGAAACGACAAAAGGGAGGGCGTAAGCCCTCCCTTTTGCACCCTGTGCGGGGTTTTGTGTTCGACGCGCTCGTTGCGGCTCCCATGGGATCGCCGCGCGTGCCGATCACATTCCCTCGCCTCCCTTTATTCAAACGCCGCGCGGAAGCGCGGCGATGGGCCGGAGGCGACCCTAGGCGGCGGCGATCGCGCCGCCAACGTCAACATCTCGTTAAGGCTAATCCGCCCCACCCACCGTGCTTTGCCGCAACACGGCCGCTTCGGCATGGCGCCTGCTCCTTCGACTGCCAAACAGCCGATCGGCCGGATTCATGTTCCGAAAGGGGACAGTCCGCCGGCAAGGCCGCACCGGGAACAGGCGTCGCCATGAAACACGCAGCGAGTCGTGAACTCTATACGTATTGGCAGGAACTGCGCGGCCGGCGGCCGGCGCCGGAACGCGCGGAGATCGAACCCGCCGCGATCCGCGGGATATTGAGCGAAACCTTCATTCTCGCGCTTGACCGGCCTGCCGGTTATCCGTTCCGGCTCGCCGGAACACGCGTCTGCGCCCTGTTTGACCGTGAGCTCAAAGGCGAAACCTTTCTTGCATTGTGGGACGAGACCAGCCGGCGCACGATGGCCGACCTGCTTGGCATCCTCGCCGATGAATGGGTCGGTACGGTCGCTGGCGTGACCGCGCAAAGTGGCGAGGGTCGACCCATCGATCTCGAACTGTTGCTGCTGCCGTTGAGCGCGACCCGTCCTGTCTTGCAACGCGCCATCGGTGTTCTGGCGCCCCTGCACACACCTTCGACGATCGGCACGACCGTATTGGGACCGCTGACCCTCGGCAGCCGCCGTCATATAGGCCCGGCGATCGAAAAACGGCTGTTGCCCCGCATCCTCGCTCCGCTCAGCCGGCGCGGTCTTGTCGTCTATGACGGCGGACGGTCGTAATTCCGGAATGTCTGCGATGACGGACCTTATCGGTCGCGGCTAACGCGCCGTTAACGCCGCGCGCCTACGCTTCGCGCCTATTGCTGAAGGACTCCGCATGGCGCTGGCTGAACGAATTCCAAGTGTGCGGACGCTGAACGACGAAAAGCGGCGCTTTCAGCGCGTGCGGGTGAATTTGCTCGGCCGCTATATGCTGGCCGACCGCCGCGAGTTTCCCTGCCAAGTCGTCAACATGTCGCCCGGCGGCATGGCGCTTATTGCGCCGGTTTCGGGCACGCCGGGCGAGCGCGTCATCGCCTATGTGGATCATCTCGGCCGCCTCGAAGGTCGTATCGCGCGCACCTTCCAGAACGGCTTCGCCATGACCATCGGGGCAACCGCACGCAAGCGCGATAAGCTCGCGGCCCAGCTCACATGGCTCGCCAACCGCCACATCCTCGGCCTGCCCGAGGATCGCCGCCACGGCCGCATCGTGCCGCGCAATCCGGCGGGCCGGCTCATCATGCCGAACGGTCTCAATATCGGCTGCCGCATCATTGACGTGTCGGAATCGGGCGCCGCCGTTGCCACGGATCAGCGGCCGGCGGTCGGCGGCTTAGTCACGCTCGGCAAGGTGCAGGGCCGTGTCGTGCGCCATCTCGAAGACGGTTTTGCCATCGAGTTCACGCGGCTGCAGCATCCGGATTTTCTCGAAGAGAACGTCACCGGCGGCTGACGTCAGCGCCCGACAGGCGGATGCGGCACGGCCGGCGCTTCGCCGGTGGTCGTCGGCCCATCGGTCGCTGAAGCTGCCGTACCTTCTGACACGCCGATAACTTTGAGCGCGGAGCGCAGCCGCCCGCCGCACTGCTCCAGCACATGCACGGCTTCATCGGGACTGCAGCCGTGCAGCAGCAGCACCGCCAGTTTGACGCTACCGTTGGCGCGGCGCAGCGCATCCGCGATGTCTTCATTGTTGCGGCCGGTCAATCGTTGCAAGATCATCTCGCTGCGGCGCACCAGCTTGGCATTGATCGCCTGGACGTCGACCATCAGTCCGCCATGCACACGACCGAGCCGGATCATCACCAGCGACGACAACAAATTGAGCGTCACGCGCTGCGCGGTGCCGGCCTTCATGCGCGTCGAGCCCGCGATCGGCTCGGGACCGGTGTCGAGTGCAATGGCGTAGTCGGCCTCCCGTAAGAGCGGTGTGTCGCGATTATTGGCGATGCCGATGGTCAATGCGCCGCGCCGTTTGGCCTCGCGTAAACATGCAAGCGTAAAAGGCGTGGTACCGCTGGCCGCCACCGCAATCAGGACATCGGGCGAAGCGATGCGATGCTCCTGGATGAGGCGGACGGCATGCGCGGTCTCGTCTTCGGCGCCTTCGGTCGCCCGTAACAAGGCGGCGCTCCCACCCGCAATCAACAGCAAAAGCCGCTCCGGCGGCCAATTGAAGGTCGGAACGAGCTCGGCGCCGTCCTGAACTGCGAGGCGGCCCGAAGTGCCGGCTCCGACGTAAATCAGCCGGCCGTCGCCGCGCAGCCGCGCCTCGGTTGCGCTTGCCGCCTGCGCGATGGCGCCGAGTGCGGCCCGTACGGCTGCCACGGCCGACATTTGGCCCTCGAGCATGGCCTCGAGGATGTCTGACGGATCCCAGAGGTCGATGTCCGAATAGCGGGGGCTGGCGCGTTCCGTATCCATGACAATATCGCGCCGCAACGTGGCGCATGGCGGCCGCGCCTCCCAAGGGAACCATCAAGGCAAACCATTTGCGCCTTATTTGGTTCTTAGCTGCAGAGGGTAAGCCAAGGAGAACAGAACGGAACCGCTTGTGCAGTTCGACCCGCTTTTGCTGGGCGTCGATGGCGGCGGCACGAGCTGCCGGGCCCGGCTTGCCGCGTATTCGGGCGAGGTGCTCGGCGAGGCCATTACCGGGCCGGCCAATCTCGGCCTTGGCATTCGGCAAAGCTTTGCCGCGGTGACCAGCGCGACGCTGCTTTGTCTCCAACATGCCGGACTGACGCGCTCTCACCTGCCGCGGATCGTCGCCTGCCTGGCGCTCGCCGGCGCCAGCGAACCCTCGCAGCTTGCTGCCGCGGAGGCGACCAGGCACCCGTTCGGCAAAGCGGTCATCACCACGGACGCGCATGCCGCCTGCATTGGCGCTCATGGCGAACGCGACGGCGGCATTGTTGTGGTCGGCACCGGGAGCGTCGGCTGGGCGATCGTCAAAGGCCAGTCGTATCGCGTCGGCGGCTGGGGCCTGCCGCTGTCGGACGAAGGCAGCGGCGCGTGGCTCGGCGGCGAGGCGTTGCGGCGCGTGCTATGGGCGCGCGACGGCCGCATTGCCTGGACGCCGCTGTTGCGGGCGCTGTTCATCGATTTCAACAGCGACCCGCATGCCATCGTGCGCTGGAGCCAGCATGCCACGCCACGCGACTTGGGCTCATTCGCGCCGCGCATTTTCGAATTCGCCGCGCGCGGCGATCCGGCTGCCGTCGAGCTGATGCAGGCAGCGGCCTTTCACGTCGATGCGCTGGCATCGCGGCTCATCGCCGTGGGCGCCGAGCGGATCGCGCTGGTCGGGGGCTGTGCACGCTTCGTCAAACAGTGGCTCGCCGAATCCACCAGCGCGCATCTGGTCGACCCGCTCGGCGATGCGCTGCAAGGCGCACTGCACATCGCGCGCACGGCCGCGCGGCCGCACGCGCAAGTCGCCTGATGGCTAGTCGGCGCCAAATGGATTCGCCGCCATGATGCGGATGGGCTCAGGTTTGAGGGCGGAATTGCACGAGGCGCCAGAAGCCGTGCGCCGCCAAGAAAGCGAGATCGCAGGCCCGCTTGGCGACCTTATGAAGCGGGTGGGGCGCCGCGCTCCGGATGTCGTCGTCACTTGCGCACGCGGCAGCTCGGCGCATGCTGCGACCTTCGCCAAGCATTTGATCGAGCGCTACCTCGGCATCCCCGTCGCTGAGGCCGCGCCCAACATCACGAGTGTCTATCGGCGCGAGCTGCGGCTGAAGAATCAGTTGTTTCTGGCGATCTCGCAGTCCGGAGCGAGCGACGATCTGGTCGAGACCGCCGCCATGGCGCGGACGGCCGGCGCGCTGACGGCAGCGCTGGTCAATGACGAGCGCAGTCCGCTTGCCGGCGCATGCGAGATCGTCCTGCCGATGGCAGCCGGTGCCGAGCACAGCGTGGCGGCAACAAAAAGCTTCATCTGTTCGCTCGCCGCGCTGTTGCGCATGGCACAGTGGAGCGCGCACATTGCGCTGCGCGGCGCGTGCGATCGGCTGCCGGAGCGTCTCACCGCAGCCGCCGCGATCAACTGGAGCGCGGCGCTGCAGCCGCTCGTCGCGGCGAGCAGCCTCGTGACCCTCGGCCGCGGCCCGACATTGGCGATCGCGCGGGAGGCGGCGCTGAAATTGAAGGAGACGTGCGCCTTGCCTGCCGAAGCGTTCAGCAGCGCTGAATTCCGCCATGGGCCGATCGCGCTGGTCTCCGCCGCCTATCCGGTGATGGTATTCGCCCCAACCGACGAGTCCGGCGCCGGATTGCGCGAGCTCGTAACCGATCTCGGCCACAAAGGCGCACGCGTGCTGCTCGCCCAGCCGCAAGGCGCTCGATGTGAGACACCAAGAACCGTGCCGCTGCCGGCCGTGCCGTCCGAACAGGCCGAAGCCGACGCGATCTGCCTGATCCAAAGCTTTTATTCGTTTCTCGTCGGCCTTGCAGAGCGGCGCGGCACCGATATCGAGGCGCCGCCGCACCTGCAAAAGGTCACGCGCACCCGATGAGCGACACGCCCCACGCCGTGGCGGCGCGCTGCGTCTTCGACGGCGTGCGGCTCCACCACGATGCCGCCGTTCTCATCGAAGGCACGCGTATTGGTGCTGTCGTGGAGCGCCGCGAGCTACCTGCAACAATCAGCTGTCGCGAATTGCCCGACGGCGCCTGGCTCGCGCCGGGCTTTGTCGACATCCAGGTCAACGGCGGCGGCGACGTGCTGCTCAACGACGCGCCGACGCCGCAAACCGTGCGGACGATCGTCGCGGCTCACCGCAAGCTCGGCACCACGGCCATGTTGCCGACGCTGATCAGCGACAGTTTTGCGACAATGCGCGCGGCGCTTTCCGCGGTCGAGGCGCTGCTTGGCACCGAGCCCGGCGTGCTCGGCATCCATCTGGAAGGCCCGTTTCTGTCTCCCGAAAAGGCCGGCGTGCACAAACTTGCTGCATTGCGCCAGCCCACGGCAGAGGATTTTGATTTGATCACCGCGCCGCGCCGCGGCGCCACGCTCGTGACCCTTGCGCCGGAACAAGTCCCGGATGATTTTATCAAAAAACTCGCGGTGGCGGGCGTGCGGGTGGCGCTTGGCCATTCGATGGCCACCTACGCACAGACCAAGGCGGCGATGGCCGCGGGCCTGAGCGGCTTCACGCACCTGTTCAACGCCATGCGGCCGCTCGCCTCGCGTGATCCGGGACCGATCGCGGCGGCATTGGAGTCGCCCGGCGCTTCGTACGGCCTTATCGCCGACGGCATCCATGTCGCCCCCGCGATGCTACGGCTTGCGTTCCGCGGCGCGGGTCGGCCCGTTCTGGTGAGCGATGCGATGCCGCCAGTCGGCGGCACGCGCAATTCATTCGCGCTCTACGGCGAGACCATCAGCGTCCAGAGCGGCCGCTGCGCGCGGGCCGATGGCACCCTCGCCGGCGCTTGTCTCGACATGGCAAGCGCGGTGCGCAACTGCGTGCGCCTCTGCGATGTGCCGCTGCCGGACGCGCTGCGGTTTGCGTCTACGAACCCCGCGGAATTTCTCGGCCTCGGCGGCACGCTCGGGCGGCTGGCGCCCGGCATGCGTGCCGACATGGTCGCGCTCGATCCGGCGCGTATCGAGGTTTTGGACTGCTGGGTGGCCGGCGAGTCCGGGCCGATCCATCATCCCTGAGCGATCGGGAGCGCCAAGAATTTCGTGCCCCGATGGCTCTTCACTCGCATCAGCACCGAGTGCCGGCCCTGCGTGCGCGTCTGATCGATCGCTTCGCGCACTTCCGATGGTGTCTGCACCGTTTTACCGCTGACATCCAGAATGACGTCGCCGGTTTGCATGCCATTTTGCGCGGCGGGGCCGTTCGGGTCGACGCCGAGCACGACGACACCCTGCCGGCCGGAGCCCTCGACGTCCTGCGCGGGCGCCAAGCTCATGCCGAGGTGCTGCTGCGCGCTTGGTTCCTCCTGTTGCTGCGGCGGCTGGGCCCGGGCTTCCTGCTGCTGCTCCGGCATGGTGGCCAGCGTGACATCGACGGTGTCGGTCTTGCCATCGCGCAGGACCGACAGCTTGGCCGAACTGCCGGGCGCCGCCCGTGCGATCTGTTGCGCCAAGGCGCGGGCGTCTTTGATCGAAGTGCCGTTCACTGCGAGGATAATATCGCCGGCCTTGATGCCGGCCTTGGCGGCCGGGCTGTCAGGCTGGGGCTGATCGACCAGCGCGCCTTCAGCCTTCTTCAAGCCCATGCTATCCGCGATCGCCGCGGTGACCGGCTGGACCTGCACGCCCAACCAGCCGCGGGTGACCGAGCCCTTCTGCTTGAGCTCGTTGACGACCAGCTTGGCGGTGTCGGACGGAATATCGAAACCGATGCCGACCGAACCGCCCGATGGCGACACGATCGCCGAGTTCACGCCGATCACCTTGCCGTCCATATTGAACGCCGGCCCACCGGAGTTGCCCTTGTTGATCGGTGCGTCGATCTGCAGGTAGTCGTCGTACGGACTTGCCCCGATCTCGCGGCCGCTTGCCGAGACGATGCCCGCGGTCACGGTGCCGCCCAGGCCGAATGGATTACCGACGGCGATAACCCAGTCGCCGACGCGCGGCCGCTGGTCAGCAAATTGGACGTAGGCGAACTGCTTATCGGCATCGATCTTGAGCAGCGCGAGATCCGTCTTTGGATCGGTGCCAACCACTTTCGCGGTGAAGATGCTGCCGTCATCGGCGGTTACCTGCACCGTCTTGGCGTGATCGACGACGTGGTTGTTGGTGACCGCGTAGCCGTCTGCGGAGATGAAGAATCCCGAACCTTCGCCGGTAATCTCTTGACGCGGCTGCTGCGCGTCCGGTCCATGGAAGAACCGATAGAGCGGCGAATTGCGAGGAATCGTCCCCTCGTCGTCGGCGGTGCTCTGCCGCTCGATCTTGACTCGGACGGAGATGACGGCCGGTTTCACCTTGGCGACGAGGTCGGCAAAACCGGATGGATTCGACTGCTCGGCGGCCTGCGCCGTGGCCGGACCGGACAAGCTGATCGTGCCGCCTACTCCGAACGATCCGCCCACCAGGGCTGCGATAGCGAGCGCGCCAGCTGCGGAAAGCAAGGCCGAGCGAAGCCGGCCTGAGCGGTTGTTGCGCCCTTGCGCAGTGCGGGGGTTGGTTTCTGCCGGCATGGGGGAACTCCGTTCGTGCTTCTTATGTGCGGCGCTGGTGCTTGACAGGGATGCTTCCCTTGGAGAACGCCACCGCCGCGCCGTTGCTCCGCGGCGGCCAGATTAAAAATTCTTAAGCGGCAGAAGCCTGTTGCGGCGCGGTGTCGATGTGCCGTTGCACCGCACCGGTGGGAACTTTACGGAGACATTCCGCGTCGTTACACGTTGGTTTGGCAGCCGGTTTTCGTTCACGCAGGCATTTGCATATGGTGGTTTCCAAGCGCCCACGATCGCGTCGCATTGCCCTATTCGGAACACTTCTCGTCATCGTTCTCGGCATCATCGCCGCGCGTCTCCTGATCCACCGCAGCCATCCGACAAAGAGCGCCGCCGGACAGGCCGTGCCGGTGAATGCCGCCGTCGCCAGCCGTCGGGACGTGCCCGAGACGATCAATGCCCTGGGTACCGTCAAATCGATCGACAGCGTCAATATCGTTCCGCGCGTCATGGGCGCGATCGAAAAGATCGAGTTCACGCCCGGACAGGACGTCAAGCAGGGCCAGGAATTGTTTTTGCTCGACCCGCGGCCGTTTCAAGCTGCGCTCAATCAGGCGCAGGCGCAATTGCACCGCGACCAAGCCCTGCTCAAGCAGGCGCAGATGGATCTCGATCGATACCAGACGCTCGAAAAGCAGAACTCGATCGCCAAGCAGCAGGCGCAGGATCAGGCCTATGTGGTCGAACAAGACCAGGGCACGGTGCAACTCGATCAGGCGAACGTCGAGACGGCGCAGCTCAATCTGCAATATGCCCACATCACGTCACCGATCGCCGGCCGAGCCGGCGCGCTCCAGGTCGACGTCGGCAATCTGGTCGGGCCGCAGAGCGGGCAAGGTTCGGCGGCAGCGACCTCGAGCAATACGGCGAATTCCGCCACGGGCGGACAGACAAGCGGCGGTGTTCTGGTCTCGATCGTGCAACTGCAGCCGATCTATGTGAACTTCAACGTTGCCCAGGACCGGCTCGACGACATCCTGCGTAACCAGGCAGCCGACGCCCTCACGGTCGGGGTCTATACTCAAGACCGGCAGTTGATCGAAACCGGCAAGCTCAGCGTGATCGACAATTCGGTCACCGGTTCGACCGGAACGGTGTTGCTGCAAGCTACATTCGCCAACGCGGATCAGCGGCTATGGCCCGGCAAGTTCGTCAGGGCGACACTCACGGTTTCGACCCTGCAGGACGTCGTCACCGTTCCCTCGCAAGCCATCATGGCCGGTTCGAGCGGCTCCTACGTTTACGTGATCGACGATGACAACAAAGTGCACCGGGTCGACGTCGAACCTGGGCTGCGCCACGGCGGCATCACCGTTGTCAGCAAGGGATTATCGGGCGGCGAAAAGATCGTCACCGACGGACAATACCGCCTCGCCAACGGCGTAACGGTCGAACCGCAGCAGAGCGCCGAGCCCGCCGCACCGCAGGCCGAGGCGCAGGCGCACGAGCGATGAGCGTCTCTGAAATCTTCATCCGCCGGCCGATCGCCACGACCCTGCTCATGGCCGGCATTTTGTTGTTCGGCCTGGTGGCCTACGAACTTTTACCCGTCGCGGCACTGCCGACCGTCGATTTTCCGACCATCGTCGTCACCGCCCAACTGCCGGGCGCCAGCCCCGATACGATGGCGGCCACGGTGGCGACGCCGCTCGAGGAACAGTTCACCGCCATCCCCGGCCTGTCGCAGATGACTTCCACCAGCGGGCTCGGCCAAAGCACCATCACGCTGCAGTTCGATCTCAGCCGCAACATCGACGGCGCGGCAAGCGACGTGCAGACCGCGATCAACGCCGCGAGCGGGCTCTTGCCCAAAAACCTGCCGTCGCCGCCGACCTATCGCAAGACCAATCCGGCGGAGCGGTCGATCCTGATCTACGCCGTGCATTCCGACGCCATGCCCGGATATCAACTCGATACCTACGCCAACACCATCCTGGCGCAATCGCTGTCGACGGTACCGGGCGTCGGACAGGTGCAGATTGCCGGCCAGCAGCTTCCCGCCGTTCACGTGCGGGTCGACCCGCAGGCATTGGCGGCGCGCGGCCTGAGCCTTTCCCAGGTGCAAACCGCCCTGAACAACGCGACCCTCGACTCACCGAAGGGCAACCTCGAAGGGCCGCATCAGCAATTTACCCTCGATACCAACGACCAATTATTCAATGCCGACGACTTTCGCCGCATCATCCTGACCTACCAGAATGGCGCCCCGGTCCAGGTCGGCGATGTTGCCGAGATCGTCAACTCCTCGGTCAATCCGCGCACCGGCGCCTGGTTCGACGGCGGACGGTCCGAACTGCTGCTGATCAAGCGCGAAGTCGGCGCCAACACCGTCCAGGTCGTCGATCAGATCAAGGCCCTGCTGCCGCGGCTCACCCAGTCGATCCCACGCGCGGTCCACGTCGACCCGATGAGCGACCGCTCGCAGAATATCCGCGCCTCGGTCCAGGACGTTGAGATGACCTTGCTCATCACCATCGTCCTCGTCGTGCTGATCATCTTCGCCTTTCTGCGCAAGCCCTGGGCGACGGCGATCCCGAGCGTGACGGTGCCGCTGTCGATCATCGCCACGTTCGGCGCCATGTATCTGTTCGGCTACAGCATCGACAACTTGTCGCTGATGGGGCTGACGATCGCAGTCGGTTTCGTGGTCGACGATGCCATCGTGATGATCGAGAACATCGTGCGCTACATCGAAGCCGGCAGGCCCGCCTTCGAGGCCGCGCTGGTCGGCGCGGGGCAGATCGGTTTCACCATCGTCTCGATCACGTTTTCGCTGATCGCAGTGTTCATTCCGCTCCTGCTGATGTCGGGTATTGTCGGGCGGCTGTTTCACGAATTCGCCATGACGGTGAGCATCGCCGTGGTGGCATCGGCCTTTGTCGCCCTGACGCTCACGCCGATGATGTGCTCGTTGTTTCTGGAGCGCGAGCGCGAGCGGCCGCAGGGCCGGGTCAGCCGCGCATTCGAAAACTTTTTCCAGGGCATGTTGGCGGCATATGAAGGCGGCCTCACCTGGGTGTTCGGCCATCGGCTGTTGATGCTGCTCGGCACCATCGGCCTCATCGCGCTGACCGGGTACCTCTACGTCATCATTCCCAAGGGCTTTTTTCCGCAGCAGGATACCGGCTTCCTGTTCGGCGAGGTCGAGGCCAGGCAGGACATTTCGTTCGCCGGCATCTCGCGGCTCAACGACCAGTTCTCGAAGATCATCGTCGCCGATCCCGCCGTCGCGGCCGTCGTCAGCTTCGCCGGCGCGACCGGCGGCAATTCCAGTGAAAATACCGCCCGCATGTTCATCCAGCTCAAGCCGTTCGGCGAACGGCCGCCGATCCAGCAGGTGATGGCGCGGCTGCGGCCGCAGGTCGCCAAGGTGATCGGCGCCAAATTCTTCATGCAAGCCGGCCAGGACGTCACCATCGGCGGCCGCCTGTCGCAGGCGCAGTACCAATATACGCTGACCGACACGGATTCGAACGAGCTCAATCACTGGGCGCCGATCCTGCTCGCCAAGATGCAGGCGATGAATACCCTGACCGACGTCGCCACCGATCAGCAGATCGCTTCGCCGCACATTCCGATCGAGATCGACCGCGATGCCGCGTCACGGCTCGGCGTTTCGCTGTCCGCCATCGACTCGACGCTCTACTCGGCATTCGGACAGCAGCAGGTCACGACCATCTATTCGGCAACGCAGCAGACCAAGGTCATTCTCGAGGTGCAGCCGAAATTTCAGATCGGCCCAACAGCGCTGTCGCGGCTCTATGTGCCCGGCGCCAATGGCGCACAGGTGCCGCTCTCGGCGGTAGCGCGTTTTTCCAGGTCGGTGCAGCCGCTCACCATCAATCACCAGGGCGTGTTTCCCGCCGTCACGCTGTCGTTCAACCTAGCGCCGGGGGTTGCGCTGAGCCAGGCGGTCGATGCCATCGCGGCGCTCGACACCCAGCTGCACGCGCCGGCGACGCTGCACGGCTCGTTCCAGGGCACCGCGCAGGCATTTCAGGCCTCGCTCACCTCGACGCCGCTTCTGATCCTCGCCGCCATCGTGGTTGTCTATGTGGTGCTCGGCATGCTGTACGAGAGCTTCATCCATCCGATCACCATCCTGTCGTCGCTGCCGTCGGCCGGCGTCGGCGCGCTGCTGATGCTCATGCTGTTCGGCTATGAACTGAGCCTGATCGCCTTCATCGGCATTATTCTGCTGATCGGCATCGTCAAGAAGAACGCCATCATGATGATCGATTTTGCACTCGAGGCCGAACGGCACGAGGGCCGAAGCCCGGAGGATGCGATCCGTCAGGCTTGCCTCTTACGCTTCCGCCCGATCATGATGACGACCATGTGCGCCATCGTCGCCGGCCTGCCGCTGGCGGTCGGCCAGGGGGCCGGCTCCGAGTTGCGCCGGCCGCTCGGCATCGCCATCGTCGGCGGTCTTTTGGTGTCGCAGTTCCTCACGCTCTACACGACACCGATCATTTACCTCTACCTCGACCGGCTCAGCCGCTGGCTCGGCCGGCGCGCCGTGTCGCCTGGCGATTTTGCCGTGCCGGAGAGCCCGGCCGAGTAGGTCTGCCGTTCGGCTTTCTCCGCAAGGGTAATCGGTGGGTAAAAGCATTCGCGGAATTTTTCCCGTTCGATTTTCGATTGATGAAGCTTAAGTTTTGCGCACGCGTGCAATGTGCTCCCGATAGACGCCATCAAACGCTTCTGGCAGGCGCAAAAAACCGGGGGGTCGCGTACCTCGCCGCGATCGTTACACTTTTAGCTAAATCCGATCATCTCGAATTTCACATAACAAATGCCGGAACTTGCGGGCAAATTGCCGGCGTTCTTGACTTGTGTTTGCTTCAAATTGAACGAACCAACTTAGCGGCGCCGCAAAAGCTTTGTGCGAAACGTGACCCCAACAAGACGGGACGGGGTCAACATGAGTTCGACGGCGATCCTCAAGCGCGCGGCGGCGGCAGCCTTGATGGGCTGCGCGCTGCTTGGCTGCCCAAGCGCAACCACGGCGCAGAACCGGCCGCTGTTCGCGACCGTCGGCCCGGAGGCCAAAGCGCCGATCGGCTGGGTCGAGTTCTGCATCGAGTACGATCCGGAGTGCAAGACCAAGCCATCGCAGCCGCGCGACGTGGTGCTGACAACCGCGGCCTGGAAAGATCTGGTCCGCGTCAATCAGTGGGTCAACAGCCACGTCAAGCCGATGACCGACCAGGAGCACTGGGGCGTGGTCGAGCGCTGGAATTACCCGGACGACGGTTACGGCGATTGCGAAGACTACGTGCTGGAGAAGCGCCGCATGCTGCTGCAGGCCGGTTGGCCGCGCGAGGCGCTGCTGATCACCGTGGTGCGCGACCAGCATGGCGACGGCCATGCCATCCTCACCGTGAAGACCGATAAGGGCGAATTCATCCTCGACAATCAACGCGACGACATTCTGGTGTGGTCTGACACCGGCTACCGCTTCGTGAAGCGCCAGTCGCAATCCGATCCCAACGTGTGGGTCTCGCTCGGCGAGCCGCGGCCGGCGCCGCTCACCGCAACGCCACGCTGAGCACGCACGCGCAGACAGCAAACGAATAGCACAGGAGCTTCGCGAGCCCGGTCACGTCCCCACCCCTCCCCGTCCCCAGACCGGGTTCGCGCGCGGCCGGCTCTCCCCCAAGAGCCGGCCGCACCTTTTTCAGACAGATGCTCACGGTCGGCGCGCCATCTTCGCGCCACCCGCGCCGTTGCTGCTTGTTCGTTACGTGTTCAGCAGTGCCTGCAGCGCCATCACCACGACGGTACCTGACATCAGGCTCCACAACCCGGCGATGACGGTTGCCACCATCACGAATTCTGTGCGGCGGCCTTCAATGCGGCGGCCGCGCAGCGTGTTGCGCATGATGATGAACGGCGCCGCGAACATCAAAAGCGGAATCGAGGCGAAGCGGGCTATTGCTGGACCGATCTCGAGGAGCCGGAAGCTGGGCGGCTGGTTGGCGAACACCCGATAGCCGCTGGCGCACAGACCGGCGACGGCAAAGCCGAGCGCGAGCGAAAAGAATGAATCGATTGCCTGCGGCGAGATGGCCGGCAACGCCAAATCCAGCATGAGCGGCGCCTCCTTTGGCACAAAGCCATCGCAGAGGCCGGCGCGCGCCGCCACGGAATGATTAAAGAAAGGTTAACGCGCGTCGTGTTTCATCTCCACGGCCGTTGTGCTCACCGTGCGATACTCGCCGGTGATTCGCAGGGCTTTTGGACGCCGCCGCATGGCGCAACTCACTTTGCCGCAAAACATCGCGCGCAGGCGCCGCGGGTTTTTGCTGCCGCCGTTCGCGCTCTTGGTTGGGCTCGCGCTGTTCGGCGGTAGCTTCATTGCCTATGTGCTGTGGCCGACTTGGCCCGGCGCGCCGGCGCCAATGAATGCGCCGACCCTTCCGATCACCATCGAGGGCGTGCTGTTCGAGGTGCCGCCCGGAGCGATCCGCGCCGCGGTGCAGCGCCATCCCGGCCCGCATGAGCGCATCGACCTCGCGTTCGAATGGCCCTCGCTGACGCCGCCGCCGCCGGACGGCGCGCCGCAAGCACAGCCGCCCGAAGCAAGCGAATCTGCGAACGCGACCGGACGCTTGTTCGTGACCATCGCGCCGCTCGGCCCAGTGCTGCCGCCGAAAGAGCGGCTGCGCAGCATCTATCCGCGCTATGTGGAGGCGGCAGCGAGCGCCGGCGCGGACGGCCTCGCGATTCTGCCGTTCCGCGCCGACTCGCCGTACCGGGGCGAGGATTTGGTCTATTTCGCCGAAACCCCTGAGCGTTTCTTTGCTCGTTGCACCCGGAAATCCGGCGTCGTTGCGGGCAACTGCATTGTCGACCGCGACATCGGCAGCGCAGTGGTCACGCTGCGCTTTGCGCGGGATTGGCTGAACGACTGGCGCGGCGTTGCCGCCGGATTCGATCGGCTGATGGCGCAGCTGGGACAGGGATCAGCCAACAGGAATCAGTAATCAGACAGAACGCCGGCGCGATCTGATGCCTGATTGCTGATATCCGATTTCTGATTATTCCAGATCGGCGGCGAGGATGGCCATCTGGAAATTATAGGAGCGCTCGTCGTCCTCGTCGTCGACGAACAGCACACCGACAAATTCTTCACCGATATAGACTTCCGCGGAATCGTCCTTGCGCGGCCGCGGCACGACGCGGATGCGCGCATTGCCGAACAGCTTCTTCAGATACGCGTCAAGCTTCCTGACTTCCTGAACGTCCACGCGTCATCCCCTGAAATCTGGTGCGACCGTCCGCGGCTGGCGCGGCTCGGCCAAAATCGTTTTGCCTCAAGCCTCGTCGTGAAACATCTGGTCCATAGAGCGCGCCGGCTCCGGACAGCCGGCGACGCCGATGACCTTGGCGGGGACGCCCGCCACGGTGACGTTGTTCGGCACCGGCCGGATCACCACCGATCCGGCGGCGATGCGCGCGCAATGCCCGACTTCGATATTGCCGAGGATCTTCGCGCCGGCGCCGATCATGACGCCGTAGCGGATCTTCGGATGGCGGTCGCCGGCTTCCTTGCCGGTGCCGCCCAGGGTGACGCCGTGCAGGAGCGAAACGTCGTCTTCGATCACCGCGGTTTCACCGACCACCAGGCTGGTGGCGTGATCGAGGAAAATACCGCGGCCGATCCGCGCCGCCGGATGGATGTCGCATTGAAAGACCGACGACGAGCGGCTCTGCAGGTGGAGCGCGAAGTCGCGCCGACCCTTGTTCCAGAGCCAGTGTGCCAGCCGATAGGTCTCGATGGCATGGAAGCCTTTATAGTAGAGCACCGGCTCGATCACCCGATGGGTCGCCGGGTCGCGGTCGCAGGTCGCCATGATGTCGGCGCGGAAAATCTCGCCGAGCGAGGGTTCGTCCCGCAGCGCGTCCATGTACGCCTGCCGGATCAGACCGCTGGACAGGGCCGCATGGTTGAGCCGCTCCGCCAGCCGGTAGACTACCGCGGCCTCGAGCGTGTCGTGATGCAGGACCGTCGAGTAGATGAAGCTCGCCAGTTCGGGCTCGCGGCGGACGATCTCCTCGGCCTCGCGCCGAATGCGTGCCCAAACCGGATCAACCGTATCGAGCGCCGGCTTTGCCTGATACTGCGCCATTCGACTCTCTCCCGAACCCCTGGCGGCCTCAACCCGGGCCGTCTAGCATACATCGGCACCCGGTCGGGCGAAACCAAGGCCTGCGGGGCAATTTGGCCTGCCACAACCGCCACGGATCAAGCTCGGCCAAAGACTTAATCAGGGTCGCTGCGCCAAAAAATCAAGCACACCGGCCTTATAGACCTTGTCTCCAACCGCCAGCATATGGTCGCGGTTCGGGATGGTGAGCGCTCGGGCGCCCGGAATGAGCGCGGCAAGCTCCTGGGGCGAGCCGGCAACCGCGTCCTTCGAGCCGACCGCGACCAAAAGCGGAACGGCGATGCGCGCGACCTCGGCCCGGCTCAAAGTCTGACGCGAACCGCGCAAGCAGGCGGCCAGCGCCCGCAAATCGGACCTGGTCTGCTCGGCAAAGCTGCGGAACGTCCGCGCCGTCGGGTCGGTGACGGCGGCAAGGTTCGGCGCCTCAAGTCCCTCCGCCAGTGTTTCCGGAAGGCCGACGCCGTCGACCAACTGACTGCCCAAACCGCCGAGCACGGCAGCGCGCACCCTGTCGGGATGCGCCAAGGCCAAGTAGGCCGTGATCCGCGCGCCCATCGAATAGCCCATCACGTCGGCGCGCGGCAGCCCGAGATGATCGAGCAGCGCCCGCACGTCCTCGGCCATGAGCCGCGAATGATAGGCCGCCGGATCGTACAGCTTGGTCGAGGCGCCGTGGCCGCGATTATCGAGCGCAATGGCGCGCCGCCCGGCACTCGTCAACGTCGCCAACCAGCTGGGCATCGCCCAATTCACTTCTTTATTGGACGCAAAGCCGTGGACGAGGACGATGGGGTCGCCCTCGCCCTGATCGAGAAACGCAATCTCCACACCGTCGTGGCTGAAACTCGGCATCACGCAAACTTAGACTATCATGACTACCGCAATGGCAACGCCTTGCTATGAATCCGGTCCCGAGCCGGCTATGGTGCACGAAGCTCAGCTTCATACCGTTACGACGAGCAGAACGCTTATGGCTCACGACATTGTTCCGCATTTTCATAACGATCCGGGCGTGCCGATGATCGAGATCGGCGCCAAGGAATTCATGTGCGTCGGCGCCACGCCGCCGAACGATCATCCGCACGTGTTCTGCGACATGGGCGACGATGCCGAGTACGTTTGCCCGTACTGCTCCACGCTGTACCGGTACGATCCGTCCTTGGCGCCCGGCGCCGCGCGGCCGGCGGAATGCGCCCTGCACGACGTCGCCGCGTGAGCCGCGCCTTGCGGAGCCGCCCCTGACGTCCGCGCGTAGCGTCATCATCGCCGGCGCCGGGATCGGCGGATTGACCGCAGCATTGGCGCTGGCACGCAACGGCTTTCGCGTGGTGGTGCTGGAGCAGGCGGAGCGGCTCGAGGAAACGGGCGCCGGCATTCAGCTCTCGCCCAACGCCACGCACATTCTCAACGAGCTGGGGCTCGGCGACGAGCTCAGGCGGTGCGGCGTCATGCCCGAGGGGTTGCGCGTCCTTGCCGGCAAGAGCGGCCGCGAAATTCTGCGCATGCCGCTCGGCACGCGCGCCGCGCAACGCTACGGCGCACCCTATTGGCTCATTCATCGCGGCGACCTGCAGGCGGCGCTCGCAGCGGCGGCTGCGCAAAATGTGCACATCACGCTCCGGCTCGGCATG